>ENA-OPEE01002242-OPEE01002242.1-human-gut-metagenome-genome-assembly--contig:-NODE-2242-length-12420-cov-4.566599_pt1 | contig 12420 bp, 10 predicted proteins | sample MGYA00241263_ERZ501506 | MGnify/ENA primary metagenome ERZ501506 (study PRJEB25962, sample SAMEA2042626) | human gut metagenome | biome: human gut; feature: human-associated habitat; material: faeces...
GTAAGTACCCCTCATGGCTCATTCTGTGGAAAAAGCTTACCTTCGCCCGGGCAAAATAATCTCTCACTGACTGTAAGATCAGGCGGTAATCCGCATCCACGATCTCACAGTCCGCTACGGTCACAATGTCGTAGAAGCTGCCTCTCTTATGCATGCCAAGTGCCAGCGGTCCGTCCTTGTACTCGTCTCCGAAGGAAAATTCCATCTTATTGCGGTATTCATAAGCCTTCGGGCTGCCCTTGATGCCCTCAAAAATCCAGGCTTCTTCCTGCTTGTTTAACACGCTGTCCAGCAGACGTTTTACCTGTTCTTCTTTGACCTTCAGCTGTTCTTCATAGGGAAGCGACAGATAGGTGCATCCACCGCACAACCCAAAAAGGGAACACGTCCGGCCGGTTTCTAAAGGTGACTTCTCTGTCACCTCTAAAAGCCTTCCTTCCGCCTTCCCTTTGCGTACCTTATTCACTGAGAACTTGACTTTCTGTCCGGGCAGGCTGTTCTTGACTACAGCAGTCTCATCTCCCACACAGACGATCCCTTTGTTGGGAAAATCGACCCTTACAACAGATCCTTCATATACCTGTCCTTTTTTCATGGGTTAGTTCTCTCCTTCATCCTCGAAGAAGTCGTCGTCATCCTCTTCCACGTCATCTGCTTCGTCTTCGAAATCATCCTCGAAGTCTTCCAGATAATCCTGTGCAAAGAAGAAATGATATACGGCATAAGCCACAGCTGCAACAGCTGCTACGGCGCCGATGATCGCCAGTACCCATACCAGGACATTGCGCTCCTTCTTCTCTTCCACTTCCTTACCCAGGAGCTTATTAAGCTTCTTCAGTTCGCTGACTTTCAGTTCGTTTAATTTGTCAAGGTCTACCAGATTTTCGATTCTGTTCATATTATTTACCTGCCTTTCCGGCATCCGGACTTTTCTGCGGATGCAAAGCAATTGTTTTCATTCCTTTAATATGATACCATGTTTTCGTGAAAAATACTATACCCGTTTTAACTTGGCAAAAGATGCATACATGATCTTCTGCCCCGCCTGGTCGAATTCCACCGTAACCTTATAGTCCCTGGGTTCTCTCGCGATATTCAATACCGTGCCCTCACCGTATTTGATATGACGTACTCTGTCACCTACCGTATAGTCCAGTGCATCCGGTGCCTTGAATTCCGTTCCTTTCTGAAGTCCCGCCAGCTGGTTGAGTCCATTGATTCCCTTGGAAATATAAGGTTTGTCTGCTTTTGCCGTAACTCGGGGTTTCAAGGTTGCCTTGGGTCTTGGATCAAATCCCGTATTGCCAAAGCCTCCGAAGCCGCTGCCCGAACCGTTTCCGGACCGGGGAGTTGCAATCGCTTCCAGTCCCATGGCACGAAGAGCTGCCTCATTGGCTCTTCTCGCCTGAAAATCCTCCAGGTCATCGTCCCGGTATCTTCTGTTTTGCGGCAGGGTATTATCCATAAGTTCCTTCGGGATCTCCCGCACAAAACGGCTCCCGGGATTGTACTGTGTCTCACCGCGGAGCATTCTGCTTCTGGCACAGGTCAGCGTCAGATCCTCCTTGGCTCTGGTGATTCCCACATAAGCCAGGCGTCTCTCTTCCTCGATCTCCAACGGATCATCGGACGCGATCGTCATAAAGCCGGGGAATAGTCCATCCTCCATGCCGGCGAGATAGACCACCGGGAATTCCAGACCTTTGGCACTGTGCAGAGTCATCAAAAGCACTCTGTTATCGCCATCCTCCACATTATCAATATCCGCTACCAGCATGATCTCTTCCAAAAATTCCGACAGAGAAGGCTCATCGTGGGTCTCCTCGTAGACTGCTGCCTTGGTGATCAATTCATCTACGTTCCCGAGACGGTCCTCTGCGGATTCTTCATCCTGATCCCGCAGATATTCCGCATAATCGATCCGTTCTAATAAGGACTTGATCAGATCCGGCAGTGTGTAGGAGGACAATCCGCTGCGAAGCACTTCGATCAGATTGACGAACCCACGGATCTTTGCTTCCGCTCTTCCCAGTCCCCTGATCTGGTCTGCCTCGCACAATGCATCAAATAACGTGATATCCTTCATCTGTGCATAATCCGCCACTTTTTCCAGCGATGCCGTACCGATGCTTCGTTTCGGCACATTGATGATTCTGCGCAGAGCCACTTCATCCCTGCCGTTATCAATAGTCTTTAAATACGCCAGGATGTCCCGGATCTCCTGTCTGGCATAGAAGTTCACACCGCCTACCACATGATAGGGAATTCCTTCCACCACCATACGTTCTTCTAAAAGTCTGGACTGGGCATTGGTACGGTACAGTACTGCACAATCCGCATAGGCAACGCCATTTTTGTTCACTTTATCAGAAATATCGTCTGCGATATATTCCGCCTCTTCATAAGCATTGTCAAATTGTCTGAAATGTATTCGGCTGCCTGCTCCTTTTTCCGTCCACAGTGCCTTCTCTTTACGGCCTCTGTTGTTGCGGATCACCGCGTTTGCCGCATCCAGAATATTCTGTGTGGAACGGTAATTCTGCTCCAGCTTGATCACTTTTGCATCCGGATATATCTTCTCGTAATCTAAAATATTACGGATATTGGCACCGCGGAACTTGTAAATGGACTGGTCATCATCACCCACGACACACAGATTGCGGTAACCGTCCGCCAACAGCCGGATCAGTTCAAACTGCGCCGTATTCGTATCCTGGTACTCATCCACCATGATGTATCGGAAGCGCTCCTGATAGTTATAGAGTACCTCCGGACAGCTTTTGAACAGCTCCACCGTTTTCACAATGATATCATCAAAATCCAGTGCATTACTCTTCTTCAGGGTGTCCTGATATTCTCTGTAAACCTTTGCCGTCACACTTTTGCGATAATCGCCTACAGACTTGACCTCGAATTCCCGTACATCCACCAGTTCATCCTTGGCAGAAGATATTTCAGACAGCAGCGTCCGCTCCTTATACATCTTCGTGTCGATGTTCAGACGTTTGCAGACCTGTTTGATCACGGTCTTCTGATCGTCTGTATCATAAATAGTAAAATTCGTATCATATCCCAGTCTGTCAATATGTCTTCTGAGGATCCTCATGCAGGTGGCATGGAAAGTGGCTACCCACACCTGATCCGCGCCGAAACCGGCGATCTGATCCACACGTTCCCGCATCTCCTGTGCCGCCTTATTGGTAAAGGTAATAGCAAGAATGTTCCATGGATTCACTCCCAGTTCATCGATCAGATATGCCACCCGGTGGGTCAGGACACGGGTCTTGCCGCTTCCGGCGCCCGCTAACAGAAGGAGCGGTCCTTCCGTATGAAGCACCGCTTCTTTTTGTTCTTTATTCAAAGTATCATAAATGCTCATGTATGACTAATTATCCCTTTCATTGAATTCCTGTAAAAAAGTTCTGAATTCCCCGATCGGCATTGGTTTTGCATAAAAATATCCCTGCACGATATCGCAATCCGCCAGCCGGAGCATCTCCAGCTGTTCACTGGTCTCCACACCCTCTGCCAGTACTTTAAAGCCGAGATGTCTTAACATTTTAGTCAGATATTTTATAATTGTCAATGCGGTTTCTTCCCGTTCGCTGTTCATGGTATCATCCAGGAACTGCTTGTCCAGTTTTACCGTATCCACAGCCACCTTGGATAACAGATTCAGCGAAGAATATCCACTTCCGAAATCATCGACAGAGATCTCCACTCCTCTGTCCCTGAGGGTTTCCAGATTATTGGTCAGCTTATTCAGATCCGACATAAATACTGACTCCGTCACTTCCACCTCCAACAGATTGCCGGGTACCTTATAGTCTTTCAGGCGCTTTAAGATATTCGGCACAAAATCCGCATATTCATTATGACGTCTGGAGAAGTTAACAGAGATCGGCACCACTTCTTCTCCCTGTGCCAGGGCATCACGCAAATATTCCATGACCTGATCCAGAATGGCGAAATCAACCTTGGTAATAAACCCATTTCTCTCAAAAATATCTATAAACTTTCCGGGCATTACCATAGTTCCATCCGCTTTTATCCAGCGCACCAGTGCTTCCGCTCCCACTACTTTTCCGGTATGAAGAGATACCTTAGGCTGGAGATATGCATGGAATTCTTTATTATTATAGGCGCTTACCATTCCGGATACAATTGTTCTGGTATTCTCCAAATCTCTGCGGATCTTGTCCGTGTAAATTTCCACGGCACTGTCTACCTTCTGCGTCTTGCATTGTTTTCTGGCCTCATTGGCATTATCCATCATGGAAGATACCGACCAGTCATTCTCCGTGATCTCATACAAACCGGTGGCAATGACCAGATTACACTGATCATACCGGCTGTTGATCCTCTTCACAAAAGAATTCGTAAACGTCAGGTACGCCTGTCTGGCATCCTCCACGGAATCTTCCTTCAGCACACCGACAAAGTGATCGGAGGTTACACGGCAGAACAATACGCTTTCCTGGCATTTTTCCTGTAATGCCACAGCAAAATCATGCAAGATACGGTCGCCTACCTCGTAGCCATACATTTCATTCACATACTGGAAATTAGAAAAGTCAGAGGACACAAAATATAATCCGACCTTTCCATTCGCTGCCATATAGGCTTCTAATTTGTCTACGAACTTATTGTACACCGGCAGTCCGGTCAGAGCATCATAATTCAGTTTCCGATTCAGTTCCCTTTGATCTTTTTCTGCATTTTTCAGCATGCGAAGCCTGTTGAATATCTGATGGGATATTCTGCACAGGGCATTTTTCTCCTCTTCCCAGGTTCTGTCTGTATGGCGGTCTGAGAAGATAACACTGGCCTTTAATCCCTTCGAAGCGGTAGACATTACGATCATCACAGACTCCGCTTCTTCTTTGTAGATATTCGGAGTCTCCGACTGTCTGTAAATTGCGGCACCGGATTCGTCTGCACGTTTCCGGATCCTGTCCCATTCAAATACTCCCGGATGCAGTATTCTTTTGACAAAATTTTTCTTTTCTTCCCGATTCCATTGATAACGGATCGACGGTCCTGCCTCATTTACTTCCACACATATCATATCATCAATATTGAAAAAACTGCAGGTACGTTCACTGATCACCTTCAGGGCACTGGTCAGATTCGGTACATTTTCCAACAGGTCCATGCAGAACAGAACCAGATCTTCCGCGTTCTCGAACTGTGCCTCCTTGTGAACGATCTCGTCATCTTTGTTCTCCTCACTGTCCAGGTAGCTTTGACCGGGCAATGCCACACCCTCCTTGACCTCCAGAAGATCATAAGCGCCCTTTTCCCGACTCTTCACCTGATACAAGGCTGCATCTGCCCACCGGAACAGCAGATTATAGTCTGTCACTGTTCCATCCGTAACCGCAGCTCCCAGACTGCAGGAGATATGCAGTCCTGTTTTATCATCATCATAGCGGTCAGACATACAGCGATTCAACTGTCCAAGCTTCTCTTCCAGTTCCTCTCTTGGCATATCCTCTACATAGCATACGAACTCGTCTCCACCGATCCTGCCTTTCAGCGCATCGGGAAACAATTTATTCATTTCATCTGCAAAAGAGCACAATACCGCATCTCCAAACAGATGTCCGTTTGTATCGTTGATCTTTTTAAAACTATCCACATCCAGAACAATAAGGTATCCCACCTGTCCCCGTTTCATTTTCTGCAGTCTGTGTGTGATCTGCTGCTTGATGGTGGAATGATTCAAAAGTCCAGTCAGGGAATCCCTTTGTGATTTTTCCTGTAGTTCCCTTTCCTTTTTCTTCTGCGCATCAATATCACAGACCTTGCCCAGGACACGTTCCGGTTCTTTTTTTTCATTATAAAAAGTCTGCCCGATGACCTTCATCCAGTGAGGATTACCTTCCTCGTCCGTCTTGCAGAGCTCAATACAAATATCCGGCTTGCCGCTGTGCAGTGCTTCTGCAAGCTGCTGTTCCACTGCATCCGTGCGGTTGTCCACTTCCCTGAGGAGCTGCTCCGTATACCCTTCCGTGATCTGTCCACAATACAGACTGCCTTCTTCCGGACCTGCATAGTGCATTTGATCCTTTGCGATATCATATTCAAAGATCAGATCGCCGGACATTCGGATCACAGCCATCAGTTTTTCCCGTTCCCGCTGCAGCTCCTTCGTTGTTTCCTCCAGCCGTCTGTCTATATCTTTGTTTTTATCTAACCCTATTATTTTTTCGTCCATACAGCCCTCTCAGCCTTCTCTATGCTTCTTCCACTCTGCTGAAATTCCAGATCCGCAGATTATATTCCACAATAGGTGTATCACAATAAATGCACTTTTTTGCCCCAAGTCCGGGAAGCGGTGCACCACAATTGGGACAATTCAGGGCCAGACCTGCATCCTCCTGGTTCTCGACCATATCCTGATCCTGGATATAGACCAGTTCCACATTGTATTTTGCCTGTTCTTTCCGTTCTTCACTGCCCCCGATAAGCTTACCGTTTTCTTTCAACGCATGGATATATTCTACGGCTGACTGCAGGACAATACTCTGTCTTCCCTTCTGCTTCCGGTACTGATGTATCTCTGTTCTGTGAATATGTATATTTTCAAAGCTCTCCCTCTGTGACTGGTTCTGTAGCATCTCCAGCCGCAGTCTGAGCTGTTCTTTCAATTCTTTCGTTCCCTCCGACAAAAGTGCCGGATTCTGTCCGGTAATACTTTGTAAATAAGAGGTCAGCACGTTCTCCGCTCTGCTCTTCATCTCATCATAATGGAACTCGGGAAAATCTCTCATAATAGAAGGCATATACAGATTTGTCGCGGAGGATACGGACTTCGGTGTCATCTCCACTTCCGCTTCTCTCTGCTTCATGCCCTCGATCATGGAATCTGTACCGAATAACATTCTGGAGGTATCCCGTAATTTTTCACGGATCCTGCAATAAGTATAATAAATGATCCCTGCCAGTACCAGACACAATACCAGTATAACAATAATAGCGATCAGACTTCCGTTCATTTATATTTCTCTTTCTTTTTCATTCATAACAGTTCAGTACAGCAGATATCATAAAGGTATCTGCTGTACTGTTTCCGGTAAATATATTCTGACGAGTATGTATTATACTCTGTCGTTGTCATCAAAAGGATCGCCGCACTCCGGGCAGAACTTAGGAGGATGTGCAGGATCTTCCGGCTCCCAGCCGCATTTATCACATTTATAGATCGGTGCTCCTTCCGGCTTCTTTGCTCCGCATTCGGAACAGAACTTGCCCTGATTTACTGCACCACAGCTGCAGGTCCAGCCTGCGTCCGAAGGCTTAGGTGCTCCACACTCAGCACAGAACTTACCACGGTTATCCGTAGCGCCGCAGCTACAGGTCCAGCCAAGTACCGGTGCCTGCATCTTAGGAGCCTGCCCCCGCGCGGGTGCTGCCTGTGCCTGCTGCATACCACTGTTCTGCTGGGCATCCATCTGATACAGCTGTCCGGCATTGATACCGCCTACCATGTTCGCCATGTTCATGCCTGCAAATGCCATCATGGGACCGGTAGAGGTGTTGGATGCTGCCATCTTCATAGCCTCTGCCTGTGCAGCGGTCATGGTAGCTGCTGCCATTCCGGTATTGCGCAGTACTGCGGTTCTCTGCAGATCTGCGATGGTCTTTGCATCCTCATCAGGGATCTTCGCAGAATTGATATTAATGGTAACGATCTCGATACCACGAAGTTTGGTCCACAGATCGGAAAGCTCTTCCTTCAAAGCTTCTGTCAGTTCCGCAGTATGTGCGGGAACTTCGCTGGGACGAACACCCAGGGCGGAGATTTTAGCCAGTGCAGGCTGCAGAGCGGTCAACAATTCTGCCTTCATCTTCGCTACCAGTTCGCTTCTGGTATAGGACTCTGTTACGTTACCGCATACATTTTTATAGAATAACAAAGGATCCACCAGGTGGAAGGAATACTCACCGTTACAACGTAAGGAGGTATCCAGATCCAGTCCGATATTCTGGTCAATTACACGGAACGGAATAGGGCTTGCCGTACCAAAGAGGTTGTTCATGATCTCCTTGATATTGAAGAAGTAGATTCTCTGATCCTTCGCTGCATTACCACCAAAAGTAAAACGTTTTCCGATATTGGAAAAAGTATTCTTAACGCTCTCGCCAAGATTGCCGTAGAACAAGCTGGGTTCTGTGGAAGAATCATATACGAACTCACCGGCATCCGCACAGAACTCTACGATTCCGCCCTGATCCACGATGATCATACACTGTCCTTCGTTAACTGCTACGATGGAACCGTTGGAGATTATGTTCTCCACACCCTTGGTGTTGCTGTTACGTCCATTGGTTACCCGCTGCTGTCCTTTTACTACCAATACATCGTTGGAAAGAGAATCACAGTAAAAATACTCTCTCCACTGGTCAGCCATCATGCTACTGACTGCATCTTTTGCTGCTCTGATTAAACCCATTACCGCACCTCCATTTTATATATGAAAAATTGTTCTTTTTCACATCTCTTATATTTTAGCAAATTTTACACATTCCCTCAACCGCTTTTCGTAAAATATCGTGATTTTTCCTTTACAATGTGCCTTTTTTCTACTAAACTGTGATATTAGAGATGTTTGATTACACTATACTATAAAAGGATTAAAAGAAATATGGGTAAAAAAGCTACAAAAGCCGCTGATAATATGTACTATCTCGCACGTTGCGAAGCTGCCAAGGAAAATCCTGACTTCAGCAGCCGGGAAAAGGCCGCTGAACTGGTAGGCATCGACCGCACAAGACTGGCAAGGATCGAACTGGATACCATTGCCCCTTATCCGGAGGAAGTCAAGGCTATGGCAGAGGCATATAATACACCGGAGCTGTGCAATTCCTACTGTGCCAGAGAATGCCCCTTGGGACGCAACAATGTATCAGAGGTTGACATTGTAGACTTTGACCGACTGGCGCTGAAAGTACTGGGATCCTTGAAAGATATCGACACGCTTCGTGCGTCCCTGATCGCTATCTCCGAAGACGGTGTGATCTCTGAGGATGAGCGTCCGGCATTTCAGGATATTCTGGATTCCCTGGAGAAGATCAGTACCAATGCCAAGGCATTAAAGCTCTGGGCCATTAAAAATATACACATTCAGGAGGAGGATGTCTGATCCTCCTCCTTTTTTAAACTATTTTTATAACACTCTCTTTGTTTTCCTTATTTTGCCGCCGCTTTTTCAGCAAATTCTGTGGTCACCAGTTTTTCATAGGGCACTCTCTCTTTCAGTACATCAGAGTCCTCCAGAATATTCTGTAACAGATCAAAGGCATCTTTGTGGAAGATCAGATCTTTTTTCCAGGTATCCTGTTCCTGATATCTGGCAACGATGGCTGTCAGCGTATCACTCCCGGTCTCTGCGAACTGGGGTGCAATACATTTGGCGATTTCTTCCGCACTGTGCTCCTGCACATAATCCATACCTTTTTGCAGGGCATCGGTAAATGCCTGGATCGTCTCCACATTTTTCTCTATATAACTCTTCCTGGCAGAAAAAGAAGTATACGGTACATAGCCGGATTCCTCGCCTAAAGATGCCACCACATAGCCGTCGCCCTTCTGCTCTAACAGCGTAGCATGCGGCTCGAACTCAATGGTAAAATCTCCCTGCCCGCCGGAAAAAGCTGCTGCTGTGGAACCGAAGTCAATGCTTTGGTCGATGGACAGATCCGTTGTCGGATCCATATTATTTTTCTCCAGGATATATTCAAATACCATCTCCGGCATACCGCCCGCTCTACCACCTAAGACTGTAGCACCCTTTAACATATCCCACGAAAAGTCATCGATAGGTTCTCTCGCCACCAGGAAATTTCCTGCCCGCTGGGTCAACTGGGCAAAGTTCACCACATAGTCTTCCGTTCCTCCGGCATAGGTGTAAATCGTGCTCTCACTGCCCATGAAGCCGATGTCCGCCTCACCAGTCAGCACCGCTGTCATAGTCTTATCCGCGCCAAATCCCGTTACGAGCTCCAGGTCGATCCCGGCATCGGCAAAATATCCTTCCTCGATAGCCACATACATCGGTGCATAAAAAAGAGAGTGGGCCACTTCATTGAGCACCACTCTTGTCTTCTTTGGTCCGTTCGTCTGTTCTGCATTGCCGCAGCCCGTAAGTGCACCTGCCGCAAGCAGTACAGCCAATATCGCTGCCATTACTTTCTTTGTTTTCATAATCGTTCATCCTCCCTGAGATTACATATCTATTCTATGTAATCCCAGGGAAAATGTTCCGTAATATTTACAGGTTCGCCTTGATCCTGTCGATCATCTCCTGATATTCTGCGTCCGTCAAAAAGGTCTTGCCGGGATTCATCTCGAAAGTGCCGCCCCCACTCGAAACCGTCCTTGTACTTCGGGCACAGGTGCATATGCAGATGGCAGCCGGTGTCGCCGTATGCTCCGTAATTTAACTTATCTGGATGGAATGCTGCATGGATGGCTTTCGCTGCATGCGCCACATCCTCAAAAAATAATCTTCTCTCTTCCTCGCTGATGTCCACGATCTCACTGACATGGTCCTTGTATGCTACGATGCATCTGCCGGGATGGCTCTGTTCCTTGAACAGGATCAGGCTGCTCACCTTCAGGTCACAGATGAAAATACCGAACTTATCTAACAGTTCCCCTCTCATACAATATCCACAATTTGCGTCTTTCATTTGTTCTCCTATCTGCCCGCTTGCGGGGCGTGCCTTCTCCGGCTGTATTCTTATTCCGGTAACACCGGGTGGTATCAGCTACAGTGTGATGTTGATCAGCTTATGAATATTCTCCGGGGCGTAATTCAACACCAGCTCCGTAGGGAAATCCAGTTCCCTCATCAGCTGTTCGGTCTCGACAAATTTTCCTATGGCAAAACACATATGGCTGTCTGTTCCCATTATAACAGGCTGTTCATATTTCATGCAAGTCTTTAACAATTCTATGATATTTTCCCTGCCACCCTGTCTTGACGACCGGGGATTTAGAGAAGAATTGTTCACTTCCAATGCAACGTGCGCCTGCTTTGCTTCCCGCACCAGTTCCTCGTAATCTAAAGGGAATCTGCCATCATCGGGATGTCCCAGTATTTTCACATAAGGGTTCTGAAATGCTCTCACGGAAGCTAACGTATTCTCCTTACGACTTCCCGCAGTAAAAGCAAAAGGATGGATGCTGGCAAGCGCATAATCCATCTTCTGCAGATAACGTTCCTCCAGATCCAGCTTACCGTCCGTGTCACAGATATTGGCTTCCACACCACACAAAAGATGGAGCCTTCCACCTGTCACCGGTACCACTCTGCCGCTAACCTCTTCTCTGTCATACTCTCTGGGAATCACTTTATAATTGCTAAAAAAGAACTCATGCGGTCCTCCGGGAGAGATGGGACCATGTTCACTCATTCCCAGGTATCTGATCCCGACTGCCAGTGCAGCGTCAATATTTTCTAATAAAGTACTATACGCATGCCCTGCTGCCAGAGAATGCGTATGAAGATCCATAAATGCTTTCATAAAATTTTTCCTGTTTCCGATTTTGCTACTTATTTTTATTTCTCTTTATTTTTCTTGTGGGTTTCCTTTTCGGGCTCCCTGGCTTTCGCGTCGTTTGCCAGTTCCGCTACAAGCTGTTCCACGATCATTTTCTTCATGTAGACATCAAAACTTAAGAGACAGATCAAGGCAAATTTCTGTAAGAATTCTCGTTCTTCTCCGGAGGTCTCCGTAAAGGAATTCTCTGCTCTGCGAAATTTGTCCACTACGTCTTTTTTTAAGTCCTCCAGCTGTTCCTTTTCCAAAGATACGACTTCTTTATATACGCTTTCCAGGTCAAATGCCTGTCCATTTTGAAAATAATGATCGGTGATCGGCTGCAACAGCGTCTGAATCTCATTCATTGGAATCACGCCCTTATAGTAATAGATGAAAATGAGCATCAGAACATGTTCCTTGGAATATTTCTTCTTCACCGGAGGAGGAAGCAGATCGTTTTTTGCATAATTGTTGATCATGGTCTTGGTCAGGACGCGGTCCTCGGTCTGCGGGCGTACTGCCGAACGCAGCTTTCGATCCATAAAAGTCAGTACCTGATCCATATACAGATCAATATTCGGAATGTCTTCTGATTTGATATATTCCACTTTCTCCAGGCTCTGTAAAATCGTCTGAAGTAATTCTTCTGTTGTTGCCATACTAATCTCCATTCCGCAGACGATTCCTTTCGTCGAAGGAATCGCGAATCAAATTTCTAATTTGGATTCTGCGATAAGGGCTACTTTGTGACGCTTGCGGCACAAATAGCCGTGCTTCGCACTCTGCTGTCTGTTTCGCAGACGGTTCTCTCGTTGATGCCTGCGGATTGCTCCGTGCTACGCACTCCCACAATCCTACCCAATATTC
>ENA-OPEE01002268-OPEE01002268.1-human-gut-metagenome-genome-assembly--contig:-NODE-2268-length-12311-cov-4.752693_pt1 | contig 12311 bp, 9 predicted proteins | sample MGYA00241263_ERZ501506 | MGnify/ENA primary metagenome ERZ501506 (study PRJEB25962, sample SAMEA2042626) | human gut metagenome | biome: human gut; feature: human-associated habitat; material: faeces...
ACGGGAAGACGGAGGTTTTGCACTTCCTGCTGTCCAATTTAAAATACTGGCTGACGGAATACCACTTCGACGGGCTTCGCATGGACGCTATCAGCCGCGTTATCTACTACATGGGCGACCCGTCCCGCGGTGAGAACGTGTGCGGCGTGAAGTTCCTGAAATCGCTGAACCGCGGGCTGAAGTGGATCAATCCGTCCGCGATACTCTGCGCGGAGGATTCCACGGATTACCCGATGGTAACAAAGCCGGTGGACGAAGGCGGTCTCGGCTTCGACTACAAGTGGGACATGGGCTGGATGAACGACACGCTCAACTACTTCCGCACCCCGCCTGACGAGCGCGTGAACCACTACCACAAGCTGACATTCTCGATGATGTACTACTACAGCGAGAAGTACATACTCCCGCTTTCCCACGACGAGAACGTACACGGCAAGGCTACCGTCATTCAGAAGATGTACGGCGATTACGACGATAAGTTCCCGCAGGCGAGGGCGCTTTATATGTACATGTACGCGCACCCGGGCAAGAAGCTGAATTTTATGGGAAGCGAGCTTGCGCAGTTCCGCGAGTGGGACGAAAAGCGCGAGCAGGACTGGGATATCCTGAAGTACCCCATGCACGACGGATTCATGCATTTCATGAAGAAGCTGTGCAATATGTACCTTGAGATACCGTCGCTCTCCCGTTGGGACGACGCTCCGGATGGCTTCCGCTGGCTGGACTGCGACAGTGCGCTCAAGCGCTGCTACACCATGCTCAGAAGCTGCGACGGAGGCGCACCGGTGGCTGCGGTGTTCAATCTCTCCGACCGTGTGCAGGACGGCTACGTACTGAACATCGGGCAGGGCAAGCGGCTGAAGCTGCTGCTTGATTCCACCGAGGACAGGTACGGCGGCTGCGCTCCGCACTACCCCGGAAGTATGACCGCCGATCAGAACGGAAACGTGAAGCTGAGCGTCCCGAGGTACTCCGCGGCGTATTACGAGGTAGCCGACTCTGTTCCGAAGGGAAACGCAGGCGGTCCGGCGAATCAGAGCCGTCACGGTCAGCAGCGCCGCCGCTCCAGAAAGAAAAAGCATTGAATTATCCGCCGCGCCGATGGAGGAAACTCTGCGGCGCGGCATTTTATTCGGGTTTCCGCAATTTTCGAAAAAAATCGAAAAAAATTTGAAAAAACGCTTGACAAATCCGGAACGATGTGCTATAATATACAAGTCGAAACGAGACAGGGGCTCGACAGAAAACAAAGCTCCGATATATTCAGAAATGGACAGGTGGCTGAGCTGGTCTAAGGCGCACGATTGGAAATCGTGTAACGATTAAACCCGTTCGAGGGTTCGAATCCCTCCCTGTCCGCCATATTTAGCCGCGTATTTCTGCGCGGCTAAAATTATACTATAGGCTGTCTTTTATAGGCGGTCATTTTAGTATCCGGAATACATATGTCCCGAACCTGAAAAGGAGAATACTATGAAGTACGAATTAACAAAGGATCTTGAAACAGGAAACCGAATCATTGATAATGAGCACCGTGAACTCCTGAACGCCGTCAACGCGCTGCTTGACGCATGCAGCGCCGGCAAGGGACGCGCCCAGGTGAGCAGCACCGTAAAGTTCCTGAACGACTACGTTGACCGCCATTTCGCGCATGAGGAGCAGCTTCAGAAGCAGAGCGGCTACCCGGGATATGAAGCGCACCATGCGTTCCATGAGAAGTACAAGCAGACCCTGCGTGAAATAACCGCCGGAATGTCCGATAATTGCAGCATTGCGGACCTTGCGAAGCTCAACGGGCATGTGAGCCTGCTGGTGAGCCATATCCGCACCGAGGACAAGAAGCTCGGGGCGTTCCTGAACAAATAATACGCTCATAACGCTGACAGCACGGCGCGTTTCTCCGGAGACGCGCCGTTTTGCTATAGACGAGCTCTATTGCATGACCACCTGCATATAATAATTCTTGACAACCCGCGCTGAATGTGCTATAATCGCAGCATAAACACATTCACAGGAGAAACACTATGACATTGCAGCAAATGAAGTACGCGCTGACAATAGCGGAGCAGGGCTCGATGAACAAGGCGGCGGAGCAGCTTTTTATCTCGCAGCCGTCGCTTACAAGCGCGGTCAGGGAGCTTGAAAAGGAAATAGGGATACAGGTTTTCGTCAGGAGCAGCCGGGGAGTTTCCGTCACCGCTGAGGGCGCGGATTTTCTGATGTACGTGCGTCAGGTCTACCAGCAGTACGAGCTGCTGCACCAGAAGTACGGCGGGAGCGGCGGCGCAAAGCGGAAATTCGGAGTTTCCACGCAGCATTATTCCTTTGCGGTAAAGGCGTTCGTTGAGATGGTTAAGAATTTCGGCACTCTGAATTTCGAGTTCGCCATACGTGAGACCCGCACGATGGACGTACTGCACGACGTGGGAGGATTCCGCAGCGAGGTCGGGATAATCTACCAGTGCGACTACAACCGGCGGATAATCGGGAAAATGCTCCACGAGCTGGAGCTGGAGTTCGTTCCGCTTATCGACTGCCGTGCGTACGTCTACCTGTGGAAGGATCACCCGCTTGCGAACGAGAAGTCTATCGGGCTTGAGCAGCTCGCGGATTACCCCTGCCTGGTGTTCGAGCAGGGCGACGGCGCGAGCGGATTCCTTGCTGAGGAGATACTCACCGACAACGACTATCCGCGCATCATCAGGAGCACCGACCGCGCTACTCAGCTTAATCTCATGGTGGGTCTCAACGGATACACTCTGTGCTCCGGCATAATCTGCGAGGAGCTAAACGGAAACGAGTACCGCGCGGTGCCGTTCCGCGAGGACGAGAACAACCGCAACACCGTCATGGAGATAGGCTACGTGATGAAAAAGCACAGCATACTCAGCGATATCGGGGAGGTCTACATCAGCGAGGTAAGGCGGTACCTCAGCGGCTGCGAGGGATACAAGGAGGAGAACAAATGAGCTATACTTTTCAATACGCCGAGGTCCTGGAGCTGAAAAAGGCGTGCGCAGAGCATTTCCCGGATCATGTACACTTTCATGACGGCTGCGGAGGTCAGTATTTCTCGCTCGACGAGGAGAATGACGCGCTGTGCGGGTTCATCGCCGGGTACTTTGCGGAGCGCGGCTTAACGGCGGAATTCACGGGCGGCGGAACGGTTTTCACCGTCTCGAAGAATTGACAAAGAGGCTCCCGCATGCGGCGGGGGCTTTTTCTATGGAAATTTTGCCCAAAGTGCTGTAAAAGTTTGCTTTTTCTATTGACTTAAAGAGGAAAATATTATATAATATAGAGTGTATAATTATGCATTATAGTCCGGCTCACAGCAGCCTGGCATTCTATAATATCCCGGAGGTATTTGTATGAAGCTCAGAAAAAGAATCGCGGCAGCGTTCACCGCGCTGGCACTCATGTTCACGCTGACTGACCCGGCGGCGCTCGGCGGTCTGATTGGTTCTTCAAGCGTTGCGTCGGCGTTTACGGTCAAGTCGCTTCTTGTAAATACAACGTCGACTGGTATTCCCGTGCCAGAGGTCGGTATCAGTCTGTCCAGCATAAAGTCAAACTTTTCATCGAATATAACCGCAGGCACACTCAGCAACGTGAATGTGTCTTGGTACGAAGGCTCGCCCAGCTACGGCTCTAACGGCAGAGTAATTCTTCCGGCAAATTCTGTTACCGAGTTTGGTTATAACAGGCATTACTACGCCGTTGCGGAGTATGTCCTTGCAGCGGGAAATACCGCCGATGCCGGCGGAGTTGATATAGCATATTATGTCAACGACCCGATAAACCCCACTTCCAGCGATATCACCGCAAAGTCGTGGATAGGCGACACCGGCTCGATCTTCGCCGTGTTCGACTTCTCGACTTACCAGGCTACAAAGAAAGCAAAGGCGACCGGAGCGCGCTTCGTGCCGTCCGGCGACCCCAAGTACGGTTTCAGCGCCGATTACACAACGGTGTTCTTTACCATACCCTCCCACTCCAAGACCGACGTTATCGAAGGTCTGCTGCCGGGCACGGCTACCATCGACACCGAGGACAAAGAGGGCAGCGGTCTTTCCTTCGCGAATGTTCCGGTGACCTGGAAATCCGGAAGCAGCTTCACATACGAGGGCACCGGCTACGACCAGACAAACGTAACTGGAATGACCTTTACCATAGTCGGAACTGCCACCGTACCCACTAACAGGCTCAACGATATAGATTCGACAAGCGCCGGTGCAAAGACAAAGTTCACGCTAAAGGCGAAAATTACAGTTGACCCTGCGGATAAGGTGCAGAAGCCGTCTTTCTCAAGCGAGAACCCCGACGGCTCCACGTTTGACAAGACCACCTACATAAAGCTCGATCTCCCGAAGGAAGATAACGTAACCTATTATTACATCGTTGCCTCCAGCGAGGACGAGCTGAACTCTCTGCCGTTTATTTACGACAATGATCACACCTACTACTCCAGCCGCGGAATTATGATAACAGGCGTGGTAAACAAGAGAGTTCAGAGCTGGATAAAGGTTATTGGTAAGCACAACGAAAAGCAGGACAGCGACGTGCTGACCGGCTCGTTTACTGTTGCGATGCGCTCCAGCACCGGCTCCAATATCCCTGAGATACACATTATCGTCGACCAGCCGGTAGGCGGGCAGGCGCTTGATATCTCCGCAGAGCTTGACCCCTCGGCTCCCGACTACGAGACCGAGACGTTCGAAATATCCGATTTCGGCGCGGTTCAGTGGAAGGGCGGCTCCGGAAGCAGCGCCCTGGCTGAGTACAACACAGAGTACACCATGCTGGTGGAGGTTATCCCTAACAGCCCGAACTACGTGTTCCTGCGTACTCCCGACGTTTACGTGAATGGAGTGAGATGCTCCGGCTCCACTAACGACACCGGTACGTTCACGATCGTTTACACCTTCGAAAAGACCGGAAAGCTCACCGACTACAGAGCTGTATCCCCCGGAAAGGTCGCCAACGTGCCCAGCGGAACCACCGTTACGCAGATGGACAGCAGCTACCTCCCCAAGACGGTAACAGTTGTCGGCACAAAGGATAACCGTATTTCCGAGACATGCAGCGTAACATGGGATCTCACCACTGCGATAACCGACAAGGGAACTCCCTACAACCCCAAGATAGGCACTGCCCAGACAGTCACATTTACCGGTAAGGTAAGAGTCCCCGACTACATGGAGGAGGACTCCGCGAAGATGACCGTAACGGCGCAGATCTATGTTGAGGAAGCGTCGAAGGTTCCTGCGCCCTGGTCATACCCTCCCGATACCGTGGAAGGTCAGGGAACCACCGTGTTCAATTCCCCGCAGGATATCTCGCTTGAATCCGCGGTAAACAGCGCGACCATCTACTATAACATCGAAGCGTACGAGAACATCAGCGATATCTCCAAGCTCGCCGACCCCACCGAGACCGGCGGCACGAAGTACATCGAGCCGATCACGCTTTCCGGCGTGCCCGGGCAGTCGCTGTATTACTGCATAAAGGCGATAGCCACAGCCCCCGGCATGAAGCAGAGCGACGTATCCACATTTGTATACAAGGTAGTTATCGAGAAGAAAAAGACCCAGACCCCGAAGCCCACTCCGGAGCCGGGAAACTACGCCAGCTCGCTGACGATCACGCTCAATACCGAAACTCCCGGCGCGAAGATATACTATACCCTCGACCCGAACGCAACAAAGTCCAGCGGATTCATCGAGTACACAGGTCCGTTTGACCTGAAGGTTGCTGCGAACAGCACAAAGACATTCGCGCTGCGAACCTATGCGAAGGCTCCGAATGACAGCTGGAAGGATTCCGACATCAGCGAGGATCTTATCTATAAAATAACCGTGCCCAAGGAAAAGGCGGCGGTACCGGTGCCGAGCGTTCTTGACACCGCCAGCGAAACCGCGATCACGCTCACGCTCTCCTGCGCGACAGCCAAGGCTGATATCTACTATTCCATCGACACTCCGATAACCTCCACCTATAATGGAATTCTGTACAAGTCGGGAAGCAAGATAACCCTCAAGCGCGTGGATAATCAGGTCGTGACATACAAGCTGTATACCTATGCGAAGTCCAACGACCCAAGAATTGACGACAGCCTTGTAAAGACGTACACCTACACCGTCGGCAAGGACTACGGCGTTAAGAGTATCGAGATAGTCAAGCGGCCTGCAAAGTATTCCTACTACATGGGCGAGAAGCTGAATGTCGTAGGCGGCCTTATCAAGGTAACGTACATCGACGAGACCAAGGCTCCGGAAACAGTTTACATGACCGAGAGCATGATCCAGGATTTCGATAGCTGGGTACTGGGTCAGCAGACTCTTACAGTTTATTATCAGGGCTGCACGGCTGCGTTCAATATCGTGGTGCGCAGACGTTCGTCAAGCAGTTCTGATTCTGACAATAAGCCGAGCGATTCCGGCAAGGACGATGGCAAGAAGGACGATACTACCACCGACCCGGGTACTTCCGACACCGACAAAGACAACACTACCGATGGGACGGTATCCGCCCCGACAATGGTGGGAAGCCAGGTGAAGGGCTGGACGCAGCTCCAGAAGAAGATAGCGGCGGCTGCGAAGAATTCCCGCATTGTTATCAATCTGAACGGAAACACGTCCGTACCTGCGGATATCATCAATACCGCGATGAAGAAGAAAATCACGCTGGAGTTCGTGGTAAACGACATGTTGAGCTGGGTAGTCGACACCGGTGCGCTGAAAAAGACGGTGGCTTCCCTCAGCGTGGGATTAAAGACCAACGACGTTTATATCCCGACGGTGCTTATAGACAGCTCCGGAGACAGCGAGATAGTCAGAGTTCACACCTACGGCAAGAATAAGATAGGCGCGGTGCTTTACGTCAAGACCGGCAAGAAGGTGAACAACCGCTTTGCAAATCTGTTCAGGTATAACGAGGATTCGCACCTGCTTGATTTTGTTGATACTTCGAAGATAATTTCGAGCACCGGCGTTGCCCAGGTAGTTCCGGCGAACGGCGGCGATTACGTCCTCATGCTGGACACCAGGACGAGGCTCCCCGGCGACGCTGACAACAGTACGACGATAGACGCCCGGGACGCTTCCGCGATACTCAAGATGTGCGTAGGCACGATGGAGCTTGACGACACATGCGACTACAACGGCGACGGATTTGTCAATGCAATTGATTCGGCTGCGATACTCCGTTCAGTCGTAGGACTCAAAAAGTAAACCAGACAGCAGGGAACTCCGGTTTCCTGCTGTTTTTTCCGGACGTAAAAGGAGAAAACATGCGTATTGAAACGGAGCGGCTGTATCTGCGTGAGATGACAGCCGCAGATTACGAGGCGCTGTACGCTGTGCTGGCGGATTCGGACATCATGCAGCATTTCCCATACACGTTTGACGAGGCGAGGGTGCGCGGCTGGATAGACCGCAATATTGAGCGCTACAGTGTATTCGTGTTCGGACTGTGGGCGGTGTGCCTCCGTGAAAACGGCGAGATGATAGGCGACTGCGGGCTGACTATGCAGCTAATAAACGGTCAGATAAAGCCGGAGATAGGCTGCCATATCCGCAGGGACATGCAGCGGCGCGGGTACGCAAAGGAATCCGCTTCGGCGGTCAGGGACTGGGCTTTCTGCAATACGCCGTTCAATGCGGTCTATTCATACATGAAAGCGGCGAACCTGCCGTCATGCCGCACTGCGGAAAGCTGGGGCTGTACCCAGGTAGACGAGTACGCCGACGCGGAGAACGAGCTTACAAAGGTGTACGCCATCACACGTAATGAATGGCAGATGCTCACCGGGAATAACAGCAAATAAACTGAATTGAAAATTGCGCAGATAAGTGTTGATGAATCACCGGAAATATGCTAATATATATAGGCAGGTAATTCCGATGATCAGGAGGTAATTATGGGCAGGCAGGAAAACATAGAAATATTCGAAAACACGATGTCGATGTGCAGGATCGATCCGTTTCTGAGATCGGCGATAAAGGAATCAAGCGGCGCGCAGTCTCTGATACCGGAGGGTGACTGGGTGGAGCTTCCTATGATACAGAAGGGCGCCGCCGCGAAGGTCGTGGTGAGCCGCAAACGCACACTGGAAGCCGCCGCCGGCTACGCCAGGGCAGGGAAGCGCGTGTGCGTGCTGAATTTCGCTTCGGCGTCCAACCCAGGCGGCGGAGTTAAGAACGGCTCCTCAGCGCAGGAGGAGGCGATATGCCGCTGCTCGACGCTGTACATGAACCTAATTCAGCCGGATATGTGGAGCGGGTTCTATACTCCGCACCGTGCGGCGCCGGATCCGCTCCACAGCGACGACTGCATATACACTCCCGGAGTTGTGGTGTTCAAGACGGACAGCTCGTTTCCGGAGGTAATGCCGCAGGAAGAATGGTACAGCGTGGACGTTATCACCTGCGCGGCTCCGAACCTGCGGGAAAAGCCGAGCAACTCGATGAATTACGACGGACACAGCGCAGTCAGCATTTCGGACGGCGACCTTCGGAAGCTCCACGAGAAGCGCATGGAGCGCATACTCAGCATAGCCGCACAGCACGGGTGCGATGTAGTTATACTCGGCGCGTTCGACTGCGGTGCGTTCATGAATCCGCCGGAGGTAGTCGCGGCGGGGATAAGATCCGCGCTTGAGGGCTTCATGGAGCGCTTTGAAACCGTGGAGTTCGCCGTGTACTGCTCCCAGCGTGACGACACGAATTTCCGCGTGTTCGACAGGGAGTTCGGCTCACGGAAGTGACCCAGGCTGAAAACTGAAAATCAAAACCGGCGGAGAGCAATGCTCCCTGCCGGTAGTTTTATTCAGTTCTGAGGGACATCGAAACCACGCACTCAACGTGGCACGAGCCGTTGCAAACAATGTCTGCGGTGGCTTAAGGAGATTGTAGTCTGGGACGATAGATTTTCTGTGGAGTTGAAGTCGGGAATTAAGGTCGATGTTGAAAGATAATCATAAACACACAAACCCTCCAAGCTATGATGGTCCAGAGGGTTATTTTGCTTCCTATGAACTGGAATTTCTCAATTTTACACTTGGATTATGTAAGAATGTTCCCATGCGCACAGGAATATCATCTACAACAAAAAATAAGCGAGCTGAATTTGTCAACTCGCGTATTTTTGATAAAGAGTTTTATTTCTTTTGTCGTTTTGTAAGATGTGTGAACGGATTTTTAATACAGAGGCACAATGATAACGATGACAATAAAAACAGAAATAATGAAATCCAATAGTACATGGTGTTGCTCTTAGCCACTTCTCCAGTTAATGGATTATATATTATGTCAATTTTCTTTCCGACTAGTCTATCAACGTTAGCATTGTCACCTTTATAAAAAGGTTCAATATATAAAGTTACATCGGAGTGGGTGTGATTATTTATATCTGTATATGTTCCAAACACGACACCACCCGGTAATCCAACAAATGTTATTGTAGCTGTCGTAGTAATCCAATTTCGTTGATGAATATAGGTGCTAATATTAAAAGTACACCATATAATAGATAAGATAAAGACTACAAATATTAAAATCTTATACCTTCTTTTCATACAACCTCCTGAAATCAATGTAATGCATATCCAACCATAAATCGAGAATCATTTGCGTTTTCAAGGAATTTTGATATCACATTATATATTGCACAACAGAAAACAACTTTTCTGCTCACCAACACAGCACTTCCGTACACCCGACCCCACCGCCGTGTATCGCTACGGAACTGCTGCCGCCGTGGACATATTACCACAAACGAAAATCACCTATAAAACGGAAAATCAGCACATTTGCCCCAGCACGCCTAAGCCGCACCGTTAAGCCAACAATCCCAATTTACTCCTCTTTCCGTGACATCGAAACCACGCACTCAACGTGCCGCGTAAACGGGAACATATCGAACGGCTGAATGCACTCGACATTGTAGTTTTTCGTCAGCGTGCGGAGGTCTCGCGCGAGAGTGACCGGGTTGCAGGAGATATACACGATACGTTCCGGTCTGATGACGGACAGCGCGCGCAGAAACTGCTTGTCAGCGCCGGCGCGGGCGGGATCCATTATCACTTCGTCGAAGCGGACTCCCTTTTTTGCGCGTTCCCGGAGGTACTCTCCGGCGTCGCCGCGGTTGAACGCCGCGTTCCTGGTGATCCCGTTCAGCTTGCAGTTCTGCACTGCGTCCCTGACCGCCGCGGAGTTATATTCGATACCCTGAACCGCCTTAACACGGTCGGAAGCGATGATTCCGATGGTGCCGGTACCGCTGTATGCGTCGAGGAGCGTGTCGTTTTTCGTCAGCTTTGCCGCGTTTATCGCGAAGTTGTACAGTTTCTCCGCCTGCACCGGATTTACCTGGTAGAACGACTGCGGCGATATACGGAATTTCTTCCCGCATATCTCGTCGATGATGTAGCCTTCGCCGAAAAGTACCTCCGCGTGGTCGCCAAGGGTCAGAAAATCGGGGCTGCGGTTTACCGAGAAGGTCACGGTCTTTATCGCAGGGAATCTCTTGACCAGCGCGGTAACGAAGTCGCGCTTCTTCGGGAACATCGACGTCCCCCCGACGATCGTCACCAGGATCTCCCCGGTGTTCCTGCCAATGCGCACAAGCACGTGCTTTATGAATCCGCGGTCGGTGCCGGGATCCCATGGGCGTATTTTAAAGGAGCGCATAAGCTCCCGGATACCGACGATGATCTCATCGGCGCGCGGGTCGTTAACCATGCATCGGTCAATACCGACGATACCGTTTCTGGACGACTGATACACGCCGGAAATTATCCTGCCGCTGCGGTCGCTGCGGAATACCGCCTGCACCTTGCAGCGGTATCCGCAGGGCGGTTCCATCGGAATTATCGGGGAAACCTCGCCGTAGCTTCCGAGCAGCCCGGAAACGTCCTTCTGCTTCCATGCGAGCTGCTGCTCGTAGGACAGGTTTGATAACTGGCAGCCGCTGCACTTCTTGGCAACGGGACATTTTGTGTTTTCCATTATACTTTGAATCCCTCTGTCATTTTCTTCAGCTTTGAGGACTGTTTGTCAAGCTCCACAGCCGCACCGGCGCTTTGCTGTGCGTTTGCCGCCGAGGTGATGACATATTTTGAAATCAGACCGGTCTTTTCGGATATTTCAGCCATGCGGCGGCTCTGCTCCACAGCGGAGCTGATTATCGCGGTTATCGATCTGTCGACCTCCGCCATCTTCTCAGTTACGCTGCGAAGGGTCTCGGCGGTGTCGTCTGCGAGCTGCTGACCGTTTCTTACAGCGGAGGCAGCTTCGCTGATAAGCGCGGTCATCCTGCCGCAAGCCCGGAGCTTTCAGAAATCATGCTGTCGGTCGCCGAAACGCACCCTGAAATCTCTTCGACTACAGCGGTCTGCCGGGACGCGCTCTCTGCAAGCTCGTTAGCGCCCCGGGAGACGTTGTTGGCGCCGCTGTAGACTGCTCCCGCCGCTTCGGAAATCTCGCTGAACACTCCGCTGAGGAAAGTGCGTATATCACTGAGAGAGTCTTTTATCGGCGCGAGAGGTCTGAAGCACCGTTTGATCACCAGAGCACAGATGAACGCTCCAAGCGCGATGATCACGGGAATAATGACCACGAAAATAATGATGATGTTGTGGGCGTCCTTGTAAAGCTCGGAACTGTCCATGGCGTAGCTCAGTGTCCAGCCGGCGGAGGGTATTACCTCGGAAATCACAAATCTTGAGGTACCGTCGTAGTCCTTCGGCGTGCGGGAGGTAACGCCGTCCTCGGTTTTTTCGCCGGAAACCGCGCTGATTGTATCGGAGTAGCTGGTGTAGTGTTCGCTGCCGGAGCCGTCGACATAGGGCATGAGTTCCTCGCTGCGGTGGATAATAATGCTGCCGGAAGCGTCGGTCAGGACAGGGTAGCCGACGTCGGAGAAGCTGTATCTGGAAATGATGCTGCTGACCTCGGTCAGGAACATGTCAGCGGCGGTAACGCAGGCGACGTTTCCGCCGCGCTTGTACGCTTTCGCAATAGTGATCACCATCTCGCCGGTGAGCGCGTCGATGTACGGTTCGGTTATGACTGCGGAATCGGATGCCGCTGCATCCCGATACCACTGGCGCTCGGTTATTTTATAGTCGTCGGGTACCCAGCCATCGGAGAAAACCGTTAAAATATTATAACATATTTACGGCGATTTGTAAATAGGCGACAAGAACTATTTACCACAATGATCTGAAAACAGGAATAAAAAAGGAGGACATTTCTGTCCTTGTATGATATAGTTAAGCCCCATATCATATCCTTTCATAAGATTTACGC
>ENA-OPEE01002272-OPEE01002272.1-human-gut-metagenome-genome-assembly--contig:-NODE-2272-length-12284-cov-2.810614_pt1 | contig 12284 bp, 15 predicted proteins | sample MGYA00241263_ERZ501506 | MGnify/ENA primary metagenome ERZ501506 (study PRJEB25962, sample SAMEA2042626) | human gut metagenome | biome: human gut; feature: human-associated habitat; material: faeces...
CATCATTCAGATGATTGGAGGTAAAAAAGATGGATTATAAGACAAAGGGAGTCTGTTCCCAGCAGATTCATTTTGAAATTGAGGATAATAAGATCCACAATGTTTCTTTTGTTGGTGGATGTAATGGAAACCTTCAGGGAATTTCCCATCTGGTTGAAGGAATGGATGTAGATGAAGCAATTTCCAGACTGGAAGGGATCCAATGTGGATTCAAGACTACGTCCTGTCCGGATCAGCTTGCTAAAGCATTGAAAGAAGCGGTTAATAAGTAACGAATTAACGCTTTCTTTTTTTCGACAGGAAAGAGCACCCTACTGTATCTCTCTTGTATTATTTATTTTTTCCTCGCCCTTTCCTGTCTTTTCCCTAGTCCTTCTTTCGCTCCCTTGAGCTCTGAAAGCAGTCGCTATGTCCTGTACTGGAAATCTTGTGGTGTTTCCGATTAAAGAACGGTTCTCATACTCTAAAAATTTATTTTTTTGTTAATAGTTAATGAGTTAAATGTACATCGCAAAGCGGCTGCTTTAAGAACTCAAGAAATCACTTAGGATTTCCTGATATTCTTTTGTTGCTTATAAATAAATAGAATAGTTATAGTTATGGCACTTTAATACCATTCGTAAAGGAATATGTCTCTTCTACCGGATCATCACCTTTTCTTACGATATGACTTGCACAAACTCTATAATAATATCCACGGTCTACCGTAACTGTTTTTGTTGCATACACAAAATAGTCAGTTTCTTTCATTTCCACAAAACTATCGAAATATCCCCAGTCATCACTATCATCTTTACAACGTTCTACACTTACAATCACTGCAAGTTTATCCACTTCATGATTTGCTGTTGTTGATCCATAACAGTAGACTCTTGAAATTCCTGCTTTGGAAATGGAGCATTCACCATCCATAAGATGGATTCCTCTCTCCATTCCATTTTCTGTTCTTCCTGTTGAAGTATCATTTGTGGTAAGTGCGGAATCATCAACTATCTTTTCATTTTCCTGAGCGTTAACCGCAACGGATGAAGTTCCTAAGATACATCCAGCCATTACCAGACTGCTCATTACTGATAAAATTCTTTTTTTCATGTTCTTTTCCTTGCCCTTCTGTATATATAAACAACTGAACTCGGAAAAACTTACGCGTTTTTTAGAAAAAAATTAAATTTTTTAAAATTTCTTCTAATTCTTCTTTCGGAAGGCAGCCTTTTAACTGATAATGAATCCCCATATATTCAAAATCTGCTACATATCGTTTCTGATCAATGCCTTTAATCGTATACTCCTTTATATTTGCAATGAACTTCTCGCAATCCAGTGCAAACTCTTTGGATTGCTCATCTACTTCTTTCTGACCAAAAGAAGAATCATCATCATTGAAATACATTGAATATCTCACTATCTCATCGCCATATTGATAAAATAATGTTCCCTTTCTCTGTTCCTCATCAATCGTATAACGAACTAATTTCATATCTGCCGGTTTATAATTCAAACGAACTAAATAATCCCCAAAGGTCTTTGTAAGTTCCTTATACACTTGTCCCTCATCATAATCTTTTGATTTCTTTGAATCCATGTCCTCTACATCAATATATGAGACGCTCTCATCACCAATTACTTTATCCCACAACACTTTCACATAGGATTTACTTCCTACACTGGTCATAACACTGCCACAAATCAAAATGATAATTGCAGCAATCGCCCCGATCACATATGTCCGCTTCTTCTTACGATAGACTACTTTCTTCAATCTCTTATCGTATTCATATTCTTGTATCTTATTGAACAGGGCAGTCTCCATATCCTCGGATACAGTCATTTCCTCAATTTCTTTATTCTCCTTTACCTTTTTCTCTATTTCTTCTGCCTCTCTGTTAATTCCATCTTCCAATGACAATTTTTTCAGATTCTTCATTTCTTACACCTTTTCTGTCTCTTTGTAGACGTGCAGACTTCTTTCTTCTTGTCCACCGTCACACCTTCTTTTTATCTTGACATTTTTTCAAATAAGATTAATATGAAAATAGTCTAAATTCAATAATTGGGAGGTTATCCATAATGAAGCGAATCATTCTGACCGGTGGTGGTACAGCCGGACATGTCACTCCAAATATCGCCCTTCTTCCTCGTCTTAAGGAACTCGGGTACGATATCCAATATATTGGTTCTTATACGGGAATCGAAAAGGAACTTATTGAACCTTTCGGTATCCCTTATCACGGAATCTCTTCGGGAAAATTACGACGCTATTTCAGCGTACAGAATTTTACTGATCCATTCCGTGTACTTAAAGGCTTTCGTGAAGCCCATAAACTGATCAGACAGTTAAAGCCTGATGTTATCTTCTCCAAAGGAGGATTTGTATCTGTTCCCGTTGTACTTGCCGGGAAACGCTGCAAAGTACCGGTTATCATTCATGAGTCTGATATGACGCCGGGTCTTGCTAATAAAATTGCTATTCCTTCAGCAGCCAAAGTCTGCTGTAATTTTCCTGAGACGCTCAAATCTCTTCCAGAAGGTAAGGCAGTCCTTACAGGTTCTCCGATTCGTCAGGAACTTCTGTCTGGAAATAAGATTGCAGCAATGGATATGTGCCACTTCACATCCGACAAACCGGTTATCCTCGTTATCGGTGGAAGTCTCGGAGCTGTAGCAGTAAATAATGCTGTACGTGAAGCACTGCCTGAGCTTTTAAAAGACTTTCAGATCATTCATCTTTGTGGTAAAGGCAAGATGGATGAATCTTTAAAGGATGTTGAAGGCTACTGTCAATTTGAATACATCAAAAATGAACTCCGCAATCTGTTCGCACTCGCTGATATCGTTATATCACGAGCCGGAGCAAATGCGATCTGTGAACTGCTTGCACTTCATAAGCCAAACCTTCTTATCCCGCTGTCTGCCAATGCAAGCCGCGGTGATCAGATTCTCAATGCACGTTCTTTTGAACGCCAGGGATTCAGCATGGTTCTGGAGGAAGAAGAAATCACAGAAACAAAACTTCTGGACACCATCCACCAGCTTTATACTGACCGTCAGAAATATACAGAAGCCATGGCTGGAAACGGTCGTGTAGATTCTATCAGCAAGATCACAGAGCTTATTGAAGAATGCGCCCGTTCCTGATCATTCACTTTCTGTAAAAAACTCTGCCATTTCCAGGAAATGGCAGGGTTTCTTTTTATTCGTAAACTTTACGAAACTCTTCTTTCAGCCAGCGCTTTGCCTTATATATCCTGTTATTCACACCACTCTTTGTCAATCCAAACTCTTCTGCAACTATCTCAACTGGAATATCCAGATATTTGACCTGAATCAGGATTTCATAATTAAGAGGCTGTTCTTCACGAAATCTTTCCAACACCATGTACATAAATTCTTTCTTCTCTTTACGCAGAATTACTTCTTCCGCATCAACAGATCTCCGAACTTCCAGAATTTCCGAAATATCTTCTGTACAGACAAACTCATGTCTGGAACTGGACTTCTTTTTATAATCCATTGCTTTATTCACGGAAGATCTGCGTATCAGGGAATACATCATTTTTTCATTGTCAACATTCAGTCCTTTTCTCATGTTGTACATTTTATAAAGTACATCCTGGCTGACATCGTCTGCCATATTCCAGTCGTGCAGGATTCCGTATGCGTATGCTTTGGATATTTTTCGATATTTAAGGTAAAACTCTTCGTATGTCTGATTTTTCATTTTTTCTCTTTAGTAGGTATTTATCAGTCTCTGACCTTTTTCAGAATTTCATCTCTCACCTCATCGCTGAGCTCTCCGGCTTTCCAGGTCAGTCCAACTTCATCACCTTTATATCTCGGAATCAGGTGCATATGAAAATGAAATACAGTCTGTCCTGCAATCTCTCCATTATTCTGGACAATATTAAATCCATCACAGTTTAATGCATCTGTCAGCTTTCCAGCCATTTTTTTTGCGAGGATCATTGCCTTTCCTGCTGTCTCATCTGGAAGCTCATAAATATTAGCTGCATGTTTTTTCGGTAAGATCAGAGAATGACCTTTACTTGCCGGACCCAGATCAAGAATTACACGAAAATCCTCATCCTCATAAAGTGTTGCTGCTGGAATTTCTCCATTTGCAATTTTACAAAATATACAATCTCCCATTGTTTTATCCTCCTAGCTTAAATAGTTGTTATTCTTATTTTGTCGTATTTTCTCGATTTTTTCAATACTGTTCTTGTTGATATTTGGAATTTCTGATGTTAATATTTTTTTGAGGTGATAACATGTGCAACGACGACACAGTTAATGAATTAAAAAAAGATTTTCATTACACACTTTCTAAATTTTCTCATGAAATCCGTAATCCGCTGACTCTGATCAACAGCGGACTTCAGATGATCGCATCCGCCCATCCAGAAGTTGAGGATTATGAACACTGGGATGATGTTATGGATAATCTCAGTTATGTGCGGGAACTTCTTGATGAACTTTCTGCATTTAATAACGCAGGACGGGTCAAACCCGAAGCAACCGATACCGGTATGTATCTGAAAACAGTTCTTTCTTCTGTCAAACCTACTCTGGACTATCTGGATATCCGTCTTGTGACAGACATTCCCAATGATCTTCCGACACTGATGCTAGACAGAATCCAAATCCGGCAGATGCTTCTGAACCTTCTTAAGAATGCCTGGGAAGCAGTTCCTGTTCCCGGCGGACAGATCTCTGTGACAGCTTTTACTGAAAAATCTGGTATTTGTATCAATATTCAGGATAATGGATGTGGAATTTCCAAAGAACAGATTGCAAGTATCTTCCAGCCGTTTTTTACAACAAAAGAAAACGGCACCGGTCTGGGGCTTGCTATTTCCAGACAGGTAGCTGAAGCGCACCATGGCAGTATTTCCATAGAAAGTACCCCTGGTCAGGGAACCGTTTTCCATATTTTTCTTGGATGATAGAATATCACTGCAGTCAGAAAACCGCACAGCAAACCGCCAATATGAGCTATATTATCAACACCTTCACTTGCAAAACCAAAATACAGAGAAAACGCAGCCATGATCAGCATTTGTCTTATGGTCAGATCTGAAACTTTTCCTCTGTGACGGATTATCACATAGATCATTCCTCCCATAACTGCAAATACCGCACCAGATGCTCCTGCGGATAATGTGTATTTTTCTGTCTGCATATCAAAAAACAAAGAGAGCAGATTTCCTCCAAGACCTCCAAGAATATAAATCAGAATAAATTTTATTTTTCCAACAACCGGTTCCAGCCGTTGTCCGAGAACAAACAGTACCAACATATTATTGATCAGATGGGGAGCTCCGAAATGCAGGAACATGCTGGTAAACATACGATACCACTGTCCCTGTTCAAAGATCAGAGGTGCATAAACCGCACCACATTCCAGCATATGTTGTCCATTCTCAGAGCCACCGGTAATCTCTACAATGAGAAAAATTAATGCATTTAACAGAATCAGCAATATCGTCACAGGTTCTTTTTTTATTTCTTCCACTTAAGTCCTCTTTTCTGTAACATCTCCGGAAAATCATTTCCAGTTTGTGGTCAGTTTATTGGACTATTTTATCAGATTTTCATTATATAAACAACCTGCGGTCTTCTATATAATACGACATAAACCCTGTTTTTTCGCTTTGTTATCTCAAAAAAATATAGCGGGCCTGTGCAAAATCTACTTCATCCTCATCTTTCAATAGATGTTCTTCTCCAGCTTTCAACATCTGCCCATTAACAGATGTTCCATTTCTGGAATTCAGATCTGTCAGATAATATTCTCCGTCTCTTTTTCTGATCTTGGCATGAATCCGGCTGACCGTAGGCATATTGATCACAGCGTCTGATGCTGTCTCCAGTTTTCCGATCACAACAATCTCCTGTTCAAGATATATCGTTGCCAGTTCTCCCGGTTCACGGCTTACCAGTGTGGCCGGACCCTTCACCAAGCCTGACGTAAGAACCATGGTTTCTCCGAATCCCTCTTCTGCCTCTCTTATCATTTCCTGTTTTTCTCCGTGTTTCTTTGATGTTTTTTCCATTTTCTCTTCCCATTCCGTTTCTATTCCTTCCTCTATATCCGTATCCATATTCTTTTCTTCTGAATATGCAGAATCTTTTTTCACAGAATTTTTCTTTTCTGATATTTTCACCGGAAGATCCTGTTCTTTCCTGGAAAATCTTTTTATCAGCCAGAAAGATAACATCCCCAGGATCATTATTCCCAGAACTCCACACAGAAAAATTTCAGTGCTTACCCTGGGCAGGTATCCTGTTGCCATTCCCATGGCAGCTCCCAGCAGAACCAGAACAGCTGCCGCAAATCCCGCTGCTTTTTTCCCTATATCTGTTTTCTTTTCTGCATCCTCTTTCGACTTTTTCTTTTTTCTCTTTCCTGCCTTTTTTGATTTTTCTGCTTCTGCTTCAGAGTCCCGTTCCCAGTTTTCCATATCCCACAATTCTTCCTGTTCTTTCTCCGATGTTACTTCCTTCTGTACTGATACAGTTGCCTGTTTTTTTTCATATGCTTCAAAATCTTCCTGATTTCCATTGCTTACTTTATACAATTCTTCCTTGATATATTCCAGATGAAAGCTGTCCTCCAGTGCCCTTCTGTATACACTGTACCCCAGCATAACTGCCTTTCCATCCTCATGATCCAGTTTTGGAAGAAGATATTCTGCAAGATTCTGAAACTGCTCCTGTATCTCTCCATGAAATCCGGGCATATAGCAAAAGCGAACATTGTTCTTTTCCGCATCCAGATAAATATATTCCGGCTCCAGGATCAGCTGACAGGGATTCAGAAGATATTCCGACATCGCTTCCATCACCTGAATAAAACCGCCAAGAATTACCTGAAGTTCTTCCATTCCGATTTTTCTGTTTTCGAAAAGTGCAGTCATCGAATGTCTGGAAGTCACATCATAATACACCATAAATTTTCCATCGATTCCCTGAATACGGCATTGCAGAAGATCAGGTACCACATTTGCCACAATCATCCTCACCTGATAAGAATCCGTATTAATCGTATCTTCTCCTGTCAGTATCAGATAATTATGATTCATATCTCTTTTATATTCTGATCTCATTTTAATTTTTCACCTCTTTCAGCGCATCTGCCGCTCCCTTTATCCTGCGTATCCATCCTACAGGACGTAACGGTTTCGCTGTTCCGCTGACTGTAATATTCCATTTTTGTCCGAGAAACCCTGCCGGTATCTCCATACGATAAGTTACCTGCACATTTTTTCCCGCATTTGTCTGCATACTCAGGTTTTCCCCTCCAGGCAGTCCCTGGCTTCCAAGCATCCGTCCCTGAATATCCGCTGTCTCATATATATTTGCTTCTTTTTTATATCCTTCCATACTGCCACTTACTGCCGCCTCATATGCAGCTGCTGTCAACCACGCCCTGTTATGTACAAAAAAATCCAGATACAACATACTCATAATAACCGTGAGCAATAACGGCATCAGCAGTGCCACTTCCAACGTAAAACTTCCTTTTTTCAGTTTTTTCACAAAAATACACCTCCAAGATATCCTGCAAGCAAAAATGGTACAAACGGTATTTCAATATCCCTCTGTTTTTTTAACACGAGAAGCTGAATTCCGGAATATATCCCACACAGCAAAAGCGCAGCAAAAAGTATTCCGATCAGCTCTCCTGCTGTCATCACAGACCCCATTGCTATTATAAGGAGACCGTCTCCTGCTCCGATCTCTCCTCCTGTGAGCGCAGATATTATTGCGGCAAATATCCCGATTCCCATTGAAATCAGCCCATTCGGCCACAAACTTCCTTCTGTTATCCTCCACAATATACCTCCCGCCAGGAACAGACAAAACACCGGAAAACAAATCTCTTTTTTCCGGATATCTGTCCATGTATTAATTCCAAGAAATGCCATCATACATATTTCGCCTCTGCTCATAGCTTCTCCTCTCATCCACAACGTCCACACGCATTCATTTCTCCGGATACTTCCGATTCTTTCACCATACGGACAGATCGTTTCAATGCACTGCAGCTTTCTCTGTTATGAAAACGATTGCTCTTTTTTGTGATATATACAACACCTGCGGGTTCCTGACCACGGCTGCACAGTTCACATGCCTGATACTTTTCGCCGTATGTATTTTTCATATTTTTCACAGCTGATCCTGATACCTGCTGTACCGACAGATTCAGATAGCTACATCCCAGTTTTCTGTGATATACAGTTCCTGACTCTGTGACATATACCATTGGCTGATTTTCTGCCGCCGTGTTTTCTTCTTCATATTTCACACCTGTCCACGCATGAACTTTTACTGTATTGTGGAACCAGACCCTTGGTAACGGCAGTAAACCGCCTACAGGCTGGCAGGAATATACATCTGGCAATACGATATTCTCCGCTCCGGAATTACCGGCTCCATATGCATACATTCCCGCCTCCTTGGCCTTCTGGCACAATTCTGTCAGATGCTCTGTCTGCACTTTATAAATATCCATAAATGAGATCAAAGTGATCACACCAAACAAAAATATCGGAAGAACCAGAGCAGCTTCCACGGTAAGACTTGCCCTTTTCAAAAAGGTGCACAGGGATGCCTTTCCAGAAAGTGGTTTCCTGCTCATCGGGGAAAGCAGAAAAAACCTTCTCGGAGAGCGCCTTTCTCTTTTCTGATCCAGTCTGTTTATCTGATTTTTATCTTCTTTTTCTTTCTGAAAAAGCATCCCTGTACACCTCTCTTTCTATTCATATGCATACTGTCGTGTGACTGTAAATGTTTTCTTGTTATTTGCTTTTACATCTGCAGAAGCTTCCAGGGCAACAATACAGTGATCCATCCGAAATCCCGGTCTTTTCCCTTTTTCGCGGATCGAACATTCAATCATATCCATTCCTCTTATCACCTTTTCCTGCTTTCCCTTGGCAATAAGAAGCACACGCAGATAATCTTCATAGGACATTCCCCCTTTAGAGTCTTTCCTCGATGTGTCCAGATGATCCAGAATGTGAGACAGGTTGCTTAATGACAACTGCCAGTCTGACGCATTTTTTACAAGAGGAACATGACCGCCCGCAAAAAGTTCCCGGACATCCAGTACGCTCTCCGCAAAAGCCCAGCATACGAGCAATGCCGCTTCGATCACTGCAGCTGCCGGCGGAACCAGAAAGCTGGATGCGATCGCCAGTGACAATGTCTCCAGCTGAATTCGTTTTCCTCCATCAGCTAATAGATGTGCCATATTAACGCCCTGCCGGATCAGGAGAAGTTTTGCAGCTACAGATTTGAGATTTTCTCTGTCACTGTTTTTTCCACCAAGAATATATTCCACCTGATAATTCAGCCCTGATGCAGCCGGCTTTCGGTAATTTCCCAGTTTTTTCAGTAGATACTGTCCGAAAAGAATTCCCGAAGTGTACGAATTATCGGTCTGTATGCCGGAATCCATCAGCATTCCTGTTTGAAGCGTTCTTCCAGATGTCAGTGTTCTTTTGTCCGTAACAGCATCTGAAATCCCACGTTCTGTCGGAACTACCAGATCGATCAGTCCCATTTTTCGTACTCTTCGAATCACAGGAATAGGATTTTCCACATCTTTGTTTACACCACCGGTAAAATCTTCACTGCTTCCTCCATCTCCAAAATCGCCCGAATCTTTCTGATTTTCCTGGTTCTTTTCGGCTTCTTCACTTTTCTGTGCAGCATCCGAAATCTCTGAGTCATAAGAATTCATTGTATCTTCATTTTCCGCCTGCTCTCCTTTTCGTTCTGCTGCTTCTGTTTTCTCTTCCTGGTCCTGTAATTTTCCAAGAAGGATCTGTACCCCCTGACTTCCCAGTGTTTCACGCATATATCTGACCGCCTGCCCAAAAAACACTTCGCCGTTTCCATCAGTCAGCATACGATATCCGTTAAAGCCACCCTGCAGAAGTTCCAGTTTCTGGCTGTTCTGTTTTAACACAGGCTTCATATAGGACTGAAAATTCTCATATACGGATGCCATATCCGGTTCCTCTTTCCCGCCTGCATATAATGCAAACAGGTCATAATCCTCCAGAAGTGTCCGGTCATACTGTCCGAACAGAGAATACAGACCGATATCCATACTGTTCAGGATCTGCGTTCTGGCAGCTGACATGCGTACTGATTCAATACTTGCGCTTACAAGAGACAGGATCAGACTTAAGATCAGTGCCAGAAAAATCGTGATACTGCCCTTTTTCACTGTTTTCACCAAGAGGGTACTCTCCTTTCCAAAACGTCAGGATATTCTACCGTTTTTTCTTATTCTCAGATTGCATTACTTTGTTTTGTGATTTTTGCAAGAATTTTTTTGACAAGAGCGGTAAGCTGTTCCTTAAAGATGACGACCAGACTGATCAGAACCACCAGAATCAGGATAATTTCCACAACTCCTACCGCATCTTCTTCTATCGCAAATTCTTTCACACATCTCCATATATTTTTCATTTGTCACCTCGCATTTCTGTTGCCCTGTGCTTTTTTATCCTCCATAAAAGGAAAGACCCGCAGGCAGCATAATTACTGCCATTACCACCAGCAGCATCAGTACCATTGGCAAAAGCAGTTTCGTTGCTGCCGCTTCGCCAAGTACTCTTGCTTTTCTTTTTCTTTCTTCCCATGCTTCCACAGATTCTTTTTCCAGCAGATCCGACAGATGCCTGCTTCCTTTCTGAAGATTCTGGATCAGCAGTGTTGCAAGTGTTTTATATTTTACCTGTCCACATCGCTCTCCAAATCTTCGATATGCCTCTGCCTCAGAAATTCCACTGTCCATTTCATAACATGTTGTCCGGATTTCTTCATAAGCCGCCCGCTCTTTTCCATTTTCTTTTTTTCCATAGTCCAGAGCGATCTTCTGAAATGCCTTTCTTGCAGTTAAACCAGCCTGTACCAGAAGTGTAAATTTCATGATCAGACCGGGATAATCCATCAGCATCTGCTCTTTTCTTTTTGCCTGGACAGTCTGCTTTTCCCTCTCTTTGCCAATTACCACCGCAAGTGCGGCTACCAGGCCAAGTGCGGCGATCAGATTTCCTTTCGTATCTTTCGGCTGCTCCCATTCCAGATGTTTTCCATTCCACGTATCCGGGAGATAATAATATTCCGGATCATTCTTTTTCTGGTTATACTGTGCGATCATATCCTGCAGTTCTTTCTCGCGCTGCTGTTCTTCGCTCAGTTCTTTTTCCGGCTCTGTCTCTTCTCCGGTATCTTCCGTTTCTTTCTCCGGTACCTGTACATACAGAGAACCAGATTCTTTTCCGTCTACAGATACTATGAATTTCTCTTCGTAAGCACCTGTCTCCTCTTTTTCCATACGGTAACCGGATGAATACACCGTGCCTCCTCCACTTTGTAATGTCAGGAGCATTCCGACGATGTTTCCGGCAAGTGCCACCAGGATAAAAAGTTTCTGTCCTTCCGTATTTTCTGCCCATGGCGGAAGCCGCCCCAGTTTTCCGGCAAGAACTGCCCCCAGAATAACCATAAATATCACAATATGTACCCACATCTCACACACCTACACTTCTATATCTACAATTTTCATACCCAGCCAGTATGACAACCCATAGATTCCCATACATACTGTCATTGCACAGATACCAAAAGGATTTCCATAAAGCACATCCAGAAATCCTGGCGATGTCAGTTTCAGATAACAGATGATTCCTGCCGGCATAATGCTCATAACCATCTGTTCTGCTTTTTTTGTAGCCAGTGTTGCCTCAATTTCTTTTTTAACTTCAATCTTGTCTCCAAGCATTCGTGCTACTTTCTGAAGCACCTGTGTCATATCTCCTCCTGTCCGTTTCGCGGTATAAAATACTGCCGCAAAATTTTCAATATCTTCCACTCCACTGCGCTTTCCCAGGTCCAGAAATAATTCTTCAACCGGAACGCTTAAACGCAGCTGACTTTCGATATAGCGGAATTCATCCAGAATATCACTTCCTTTTTCATAAAGTCTTGCCAGATCCTTCACTGTAGCACGTACCGCGTTTTCTGCGGAATACCCTGCCTGCACCGCCACATTCATAGACGTCAGTGCATCACGGAACTGATAATTCAGATTTCTTTTCTGGCGAACAATGCATTTCTTTTTCTGTATTTTCAGAAAAAGTACCGGCAGGGGAAGGTGAATCTGGAGCGGCGTATCATCGACAATGAGCAGTTCTGGAAGCTGCGGCACTGGCCGCAGATGGAGAAGAAGGGGGAGGGCGGCAATCCCGGCGACCCGCAGCCCA
>ENA-OPEE01002297-OPEE01002297.1-human-gut-metagenome-genome-assembly--contig:-NODE-2297-length-12189-cov-16.638536_pt1 | contig 12189 bp, 9 predicted proteins | sample MGYA00241263_ERZ501506 | MGnify/ENA primary metagenome ERZ501506 (study PRJEB25962, sample SAMEA2042626) | human gut metagenome | biome: human gut; feature: human-associated habitat; material: faeces...
CAAGGTCGTTGATGTAATATTTCGCCGTACCGGACAGTATTTCCTTTCCGCGCAAGTCAAAGCGTTCACAACGATACGCCAAGAACGAGTCTTCGATATAGCCTATGTAGGCAGCCACGGCATCATAGCTCGTCTTCCGGCCCTGGCTCTTGAAATAGTTCACGATGTTGCCGATGGACACTAAATTAGAGGCATTGCCTACAAGAAACGCAAAAAGGTCCTCAAGCAGTCGGGGGTCACGTATGCTGTAGCGTTGGATGATGTCCTTCAGCAAGATGGTGTCCTTCAAGGCAGACAAGTAATTGCGCTGCACCTCCTGCTTTTCGGGCAAGACAAAAAGTTCCGGGATTCCGCCCGTATTCATATAGCCCATATAGCTCTCACGGTTCTGTTCCAGATGCCTTATCTCTGTATACTCCTGATAGCTGAAGGGATATACCGGAAATTGGACGTATCGCCCCGAAAGCAGCGTGGCAAGCTCACCGGACAGCATCCGTGAGTTGGAGCCGCTGATAAAGAGCTCGTACTCCTCGGTATAGTCCTGCGAATAAGAATTGACCGACTTTTCCCATTCTTCGATGAGCTGCACTTCGTCGATGAAAATATATATCCTCCCCTGAGGGTACAGTTCGCTTTTATAAAGCGTCACCAACTCTTCCAAATCCTTGTGAGTCTTCAAAAAAGCAAAGTCGCTCAGTTCCCGGTTGATGAACAAAGTGTTCTGCGGAGGGACACCGTTTCTTATCAGTTCCCTTGCTATCTGTCTCAACACATAACTTTTCCCAGCACGCCGCTGGCCGATGAGCACCTTTACAAGACGATTGCCTACGTAGTCCATGATTCTGCCGGTATAAGCTACCCGCATGAAACCGAAGTCAAAATCTCCTTCTGTCCAGAGATTGTACTTCCTAAGTATATCCATTCTTTCGTCCATAACCTAAACTTTAGTTGCAAAGATAACAATTTTCGGTTATAAACGAATATTTCTATCAACTCTTTCGTTCATAACCTAAAAAATTTGCGAAAAAGGCTAGATTTTCGGTTATAAACGAAAGATTCATTTAGACAAGCAAGGAGGATACTTCCTTTCCGCATCCCCCTTTATCGGCCGGATATTCCCTCTATAGAATCATCATTGTTGCATCTATATATCCACCGCGTTGCATCTATACTTCCACCGTGCTGCATCTATAGATGCAGCAAATCCCTTAACCTATCCTAATAATGCTGCTTATTGTCACCTATTTAGAAGCGAAATCATTATATTTGCGCCCATATATGCCAATACGTTGACTAAGCGATGGCAAAACAGCTTGTAAAAAACAAAACTGAATAATAACGAATTTCATCCGAATGAAACAGTACAAAACCGTAAACAACCTTGTAGGCTGGATTACCTTCCTCATTGCAGCGACGGTCTACTGCATGACCATCGAACCTACTGCAAGCTTTTGGGACTGCCCGGAGTTCATCACCACCGGCTATAAGCTGGAAGTAGGACACCCGCCCGGCGCACCGTTCTTCATGCTGGTAGCCAACCTATTCTCACAATTTGCTTCCGATGCCTCCACCGTTGCCAAGATGGTGAACTACATGAGCGCGCTGATGAGCGGCGCATGTATCCTGTTCCTTTTCTGGAGCATCACGCACCTGGTACGCAAACTTGTGGTGACAGACGAAAACAATATCACACGCGGACAGATGGTCACCATCATGGGTAGCGGTCTGGTGGGCGCACTTGCCTACACGTTCAGCGATACCTTCTGGTTCAGCGCTGTGGAAGGCGAGGTGTATGCCTTCTCCTCACTGTTCACTGCCGTCGTATTCTGGCTCATACTGAAATGGGAAGACGTCGCCAACGAGCCTCACAGTGACCGCTGGCTGATTCTCATCGCCTACCTGACCGGTCTGAGTATCGGCGTGCACTTGCTGAACCTGCTCTGCCTGCCCGCCATCGTACTGGTGTATTACTACAAGAAGGTGCCCAATGCCAATGCCCGAGGCTCCCTGCTGGCACTGCTCGCTTCGGGCATACTGGTTGCAGCCGTGCTCTACGGCATCGTGCCGGGTATCGTGAAAGTGGGCGGCTGGTTCGAACTGCTCTTCGTCAACACGCTGGGCATGTCCTTCAACACGGGTGTCATCGTATATATCATCCTGCTGGCAACCTGCCTCATCTGGGGTATCTACGAAAGCTACACCGAACGCAACAAGGCACGTATGGCACTCTCCTTCATACTCACCATCGCCATGCTGGGTATCCCGTTCTACGGACACGGTACCAGCTCGGTAGTTATCGGTGTCATTGTCATTGCCGCATTGTGGCTCTACCTCCGTCCGAAGACGCAGGCAGCCGTCAAAGAGAAATTCCGCGTATCGGCACGCACGCTGAACACCTCGCTGCTCTGCACCATGATGATTGTCATCGGATATTCCTCGTATGCACTTATCGTCATCCGCTCCACCGCCAACACGCCGATGGACCAGAACTCTCCGGAGGACATCTTCACACTGGGCGAATACCTGGGACGCGAGCAGTATGGCACACGCCCGTTGTTCTATGGCCCTGCCTTCTCCTCGCAAGTGGCGCTGGACGTGAAAGACGGTTACTGCGAACCGCGCATCAAGTACAACGGCACGAAGTTCATCCGCAAGGAGAAAGCTACACCCAATGAAAAGGATTCGTACATCGAAATCCCCGGACGCATTGAGTACGAATATGCCCAGAACATGCTGTTCCCGCGTATGTACAGCAGTGCCCATACACAACAATACCATGCCTGGCAGGACATCAAGGGTTACGATGTGCCCTATGACAAATGCGGCAACATGATTATGGTAAACATGCCCACACAGTGGGAAAACATCAAGTTCTTCTTCTCCTACCAGCTCAACTGGATGTACTGGCGCTACTTCATGTGGAACTTCGCCGGACGCCAGAACGACATACAAGGCAGCGGAGAAATTGAACACGGCAACTGGATTACCGGTATCCCGTTCATCGACAACTGGCTGGTGGGCGACCAGAGCCTCTTGCCTCAGGAACTGAAAGACAACAAGGGACACAACGTATTCTACTGCCTGCCCCTGCTGCTGGGTATCATCGGCCTGCTATGGCAAGCCTACCGTGGGCAGAAAGGCATCCAGCAATTCTGGGTGGTCTTCTTCCTCTTCTTCATGACCGGTATTGCCATCGTGCTCTACCTGAACCAGACTCCGAGCCAACCGCGCGAACGTGACTATGCCTACGCCGGTTCGTTCTACGCCTTCGCCATCTGGATTGGTATGGGTGTGGCAGGACTCGTCCGTCTGCTTCAAGACTATGCCAAGATGAAGGAACTGCCTGCTGCCGCCATCGTTTCCGTAGCCTGCCTCTTTGTCCCCGTGCAGATGGCAAGCCAGACTTGGGATGACCACGACCGCAGCGACCGCTACATGGCACGCGACTTCGGCCAGAACTACCTGATGTCCCTACAAGAAAGCGGCAACCCGATTATCTATACCAACGGTGACAACGATACCTTCCCCCTCTGGTACAACCAGGAGACCGAAGGTTTCCGTACCGACGCCCGCACCTGCAACCTCTCGTACCTGCAGACCGATTGGTACATCGACCAGATGAAGCGCCCCGCCTACGACAGTCCTTCTCTCCCCATCACCTGGGACCGAATGGAGTACGTAGAAGGCACCAACGAATACGTCCCCATCCAGCCTGAGTACAAGAAAAGCATCGACCAGCTCTATGCCGAAGCCGAGAAGCAGGCACTGGACGGTAATCCCGAAGCACTGGTCAATGTAAAGAAAGAATTCGGTGACAACCCGTATGAGCTAAAGAATATCCTCAAGAACTGGGTGCGCAACAAGAATCAGGACTTGAAGGTGATTCCTACCGACAGCATCGTCATCAAGGTAGACAAGGAAGCCGTGCGCCGCAGCGGCATGATGATACCGGGCGACTCAATCCCCGACTACATGCACATTTCGCTGAAAGGCAAACGCGCCCTCTACAAGAGCGAGTTGATGATGCTCGAAATGCTGAGCGAGGCCAACTGGGAACGCCCCATCTATATCGCTGTCAGCGTAGGCAGGGAGAACCAGCTGAATATGGAAAACCACTTCGTTCAGGAAGGTCTTGCCTATCGTTTCACTCCGTTCGACACCAGTAAGACGGGCGTGACAATAGACTCCGAAAAGATGTACGACAACCTGATGAACAAGTTCAAGTTCGGTGGCATCGACAAGCCAGGCATCTATATCGACGAGAACGCCATGCGCATGTGTCACTCTCACCGTCGCATCTTCTCCCAACTCGTGCAGCAGCTGATGCGTGAGGGCAAGAAAGACAAGGCAAAAGCCGCCCTGGACTATGCCGAAAAGATGATTCCCGCCTACAACGTGCCTTACGACTGGCAGAACGGTGCCGTACAGATGGCAGAAGCCTACTACCAACTGGGCGAAACCGCCAAGGCGGACGAGATGATGAAAGCCCTTGCTGACAAGGCTGTAGAGTACCTGACCTGGTATCTGAGCCTGGATGACAACCGCTTCATGATTTCTACCCGTGAATTTGAATACCACTGGGCTGTACTCGATGCCGAGGTGAAGGCCATGAAGAAGTACAACTCCAAGCTCGCCGAAATCTACGAGCCGAAGGTGGAAGAACTGTATAATATGTATGTGGACAGAATGAAGGAGTGAGAATAAGGATTAGGGATTAAGGATTAAAGGATTAGGGATTAGCCTGTGCAGTTCATCACTAATCATTAATAACTAATCCTTAACCCCTAATCCTTAATCATTAACCCCTAATCCTTAATCCCTAATCCCTTAATCCTTAATCACGTGTTTATAGAACAACCTCCTGAGTTTTTTCGCAAACTATATCCCGGTGCAGTCTGGAGGATGGACCCCAATGAAAAAGCCGTTTATCTGACTTTCGACGATGGCCCTATCCCCGAAGTAACTCCCTGGGTGCTCGACCTGCTGGATAAGCACAACATCAAAGCCACCTTCTTCATGGTAGGTGACAACATACGGAAGCATCCGGACGAATTCCGGATGGTCGTTGAGCGTGGGCACCGCATCGGTAACCACACCTTCAACCATATCCGTGGATTTGAATACACGGCCAAGAATTATCTGGGAAATACCGAACAGGCGAAGATTTTCATGGAAATGGGTGGGGACATCAATTGCAATGTGGAGAAGATTCTCTACCCTCTCTTGTTCCGCCCTCCCCACGGCCATATGTTCGCCAACCAGTATCTCACGCTGAAACGAACCTACAAGATTGTGATGTGGGACCTCGTGACCCGCGACTACAGCAAGAAGCTGCGCGGTCCGCAAGTGCTTGCCAACGTGATGCGCTACGCCCGCAACGGCTCCATCATCACCTTCCACGATTCCCTGAAATCCTGGTGCAACGGAAACCTGCAGTACGCATTGCCGCGCGCCATTGACTTCCTGAAGGAAGAGGGATATGAATTCAAAGTATTATAAACTTGAAACAGCAGAAAGTTACCAACATCTGCTGTCACAATAAATTCTACATAAAATAAGAAGGGGTTGTCTCGGCAAAAGGCAACCCCTTACATTTTATAGGCTCATGTCCTGTTCCACAAGAATAAACAGATGTTTTATAATTACCAAGTAAATGTACATCTGTATTCATCCCACTGGTCTTTTACAACCAGTTCCGTAGGATAACTGTCGGAATTCAATGTCCATGTAAAATACATATCGGACACAGAGTCCTCGCCATTGTATGTATAATGCCCTACAAGCGGCAGATGTTTCGTAGCCTTACCAAGCATGCCTCCATAATAGGCATATATCATCTCGTCCATATCCACATCCAGTATTTCATCAAACAACATCAGGCAGCCCTTATTCTCGATAGGAGCTGTTATATTATCCGTCGTATAGTCTATGGCAGCACTATACTCCCACTCGTCATTGCTGTCGATAATTCCGTCACCATTGAGATCCCCACTAGCTACATAACGTGTGGAAGTCTTCACCACATCTCCATCCTTATAGGTGATGTTCGTTATTTCACCATCGCTTTCAGAGCGTTTCATTACAACCAGATGGCCTTCAGTGTCGTATTCCATCTCCCAAGTAAACTCATCGGCATCGGGAGTACCAGCGTGGTCTATTGAGTTGCAAAATTCCACATAACCATCGCTGTTGAGCTGCAAGTTCAGTTCTGTAACATCGCCCTCTTCATCCGTCACGGTGATTCTTGCTCGGTCCTTTGCAACATCTGCCTTTGTAGTAGCGGGAAAGTACTCAAAGACGGCTTTATCCCCATCCTCAGTTGTAATGTTCGTCACCAGCCCTTCTTCATTGTGAGAAATCGCCATGCCCGAAACCGACTTCGGAAGCCCTCCCGTAAACACTTGCGAAGGATTGACCACAGTGGCGGTGTTTTCGCCACCCTCACCATTCTCATTTTCGTCATCGTCACTGCAAGCAGTGAATCCCAAGCACAACGCCACACCCAACATGGAGGCAGCCATCATTTTAAACATTTTCATAAGTTACAAATCTTGTTTTATCCCCATCCCTCTAAGGAAAATCCATAATAACAAAAGTATAAGGAATGCCGTCCGTATCTCACGACAACAAGACTCTGCCATTCAAACCCGGACAGATACTTTTGGCCATTTATCATTCCCAGACAAAGCTTAATATTTTTTGCAAAGTAATAAACTTTTCCTTTCACTCCTTGTCACTGAAAAAGGTGATTTTTCAGCCACATATAGAAAAAATTCAGCATCTCCAATAAAAAGCAAAATGAATAAGACGTATATTTGCAACAACTAAGCACAGATTGAATTCCACTAAAATATACCGATATGAGGGTACGCCATACTAAGCTATTATCACTCCTCTTTTCTTTAACCACTATCCTGCTTCACGCCGGAGAAATACCAACAGACACTCTGTTGGCACACTTCTACAACCGGGCAGCCAATCTCATGGAAGAAGGACACTACGATGAAGCGCAACGTAGCTTCGACAGCGCCTTTGCCACCCGGAACGTAAAGCACTCCTTCATGTATCCCATCTTGCTGAACGAACAAGCCACACTGCTGGTCTATGTGGGAAAGACAGAAGAAGCCTTTGCCATGAAAAAAAATGTGCTCCCCTACCTGCCGCAGATAGATGATTTGGAAAAGCACATCAGCGTATACAACGATTTGGGCCTCCTCTACCGTCAGCACCAAATGAATGACTCTACACTCTACTATTACAATAAAGCACTGGACACTGCCTTGCAATACGGAGACGAAAGCTGGATAGCCCACATCTGCAACAATGTGTCCATCCTATACTTCAATATCAGGCAGCTGGACGAAGCCGAAAAGTATACCGACATGGCCGCCGAACATGCCGCCAGAACCGAAGACCCATTCGTAGCCTTCACCACCTGGCAAATCAGGGCAACCATAAAGGCTGAACTGAACAAGCTGGATGATGCTGAAAAATCCAACCGCAAAGCCTGGAACATTGCCTGCCACGGAGAGGGAAACGAAGACCTATGGAAGATACGCTGCCTGCCCGGCATGCTGAGACTCTTTGAACGAAAAGAACAACCCGATTCCATAGACCACTACTTGAAATTGGGGAACAAACTACTACAACGGGTACCATCCAACTCCATCGCTGCCATAGGATTCATACAATCGAGGGCAGCCACCGAAACAAACCGCAAAAACTATGCCCGCGCCTTGAAGGACTTCCACTGGCTGCGTAACCGGAAAACCGGTACCGAGCCCAAAACATTATTTACACAAATGGCACGATGCTACGATGCCTTGGGAAACCCCAAACTGGCCTACACCTATATGGATAGTGCCCGCATGTGGACTGATACGCTGGCACAGCACAATCTGACGCAACAAATGGCAGAATTCAACGTGAAATATCACACACAAGAAAAGGAATTGGAGATAGCCCACCTGCAACAAGAACAACTGGAACACCAAGCCTTCCTGCTAAAAGCCTCCATTGCTGTAGCCCTTCTGTCCGGTCTTGCTCTCATTACTTTGTTGACGCTCCGCCACAAGAAACGAATAGCCGAAAAGAAGATTGAACTGCTAAAGCAAGAAAACGAACTGAACTCGGCACGCCGTTACATTGAAGGGTTGGAAGAGGAATGCAAATATTTTGCCAAGGAACTGCATGACGGCATAGCCAACGACCTGCTGGGGCTGCAAATGAAGATAGAAACTTCTGCCAGCAAAGGGAATGAGCAGGAACTGGCCTCACTCGTCAGCAAACTGAGAAACAACGTGCGGAATATCTCACACGAACTGATGCCTCCCGAATTCGAGCATCTCAGTCTAGACCAGATACTCGACCGTTATGCTGCCAAACTGACCGAGAACACCGGCATAGAGGTCAGCTATCATCCAACGGAGAACAACGCATCACGCCATCTTCCCAATGAAACCGCTTATGAGCTGTACCGCATCGTACAAGAGCTCACCATGAACATCGTGAAACATGCCTCAGCCAGTCATATAGTCATCAGTCTCCGTGCCGACAATGAAAATAAATATACCCTGCAAATTACAGACAACGGTAAGAATGCAAACAAGCAACAAACAGCAACAAACAACAATGACGGCATAGGATTGCGCACCGTAAACGACCGTATCAGAGCCATCAACGCTACCGCCAATGTATGCTCGTCAACAGAAAACAACGTTTTCACCCTACTGCTTAACATAAACGAATGAAACCAAACAAAGAAACATACAGAATACTGGTAATAGATGACCACCCGATTGTTGCTGAAGGCATCATCGCATTGGCCTCGCAACTCGAAGGAGTGACGTGCAAAGGAGCCACTTGTGCAAAAGACGTGGAACAACTGACCCTCAAAGAGAGATTCGACCTTTGCATCATTGACCTTGAACTACCGGATATGAATGGATTCCAACTCATATCCCACCTTCACAGCCAGATACCCAAATGCGGCATTTTAATCTATACCATGCATGAAGAACCTTGGATCATAGCCAAATTATCCACCCTAAACATCAACGGAGCTGTTTCAAAAAATGCCAGCACCAGCGAATTGAGAGACGCCATCAGTACACTGAAAAACGGAACCAGATACTTCAGCAATGTTTTCAGCGAACTGGACAAGGAAAAACAAAACACCCTACCACATGCACTTCCCGAATTGTCGAGACGTGAAAAAGAAGTGCTCGCCTATCTCTCGCAAGGACTGAGCACTTCTGAAATATCCCAATTACTATTTCTCAGCATCAATACAATACAGACTTACCGGAAGCGCCTGATGGAAAAACTGGAGGCCAAAAACGTTGCAGAACTTGTCTACAAGGGGAAGAGCTTATTCTGAGAACACTTGTCATTCGCCCGGACAGTTACAAGCCTCCAGCTTCTCAAGCTTCTCCGTCTGAAAAGGAAGAAAATCAACTTAGCGGATACTCACCGTCATCGGATTGCGCACCTTCTGTGCAAAATCAGCCATGTATCGGTTCCAGGCTTCAGCAGTCTTGATGTCTGCGCGGTCCCAGGCAAAGCCCCAGTAATACACGTAGTCAGCGCCCGGCTCATAGTCGCTGACAACCAGTACATGACCGTCCGCATTGTTACGCATCTTCTTCTCCTCTATGGGGAAAAGCACGGTTTTGGCTTCCTTCACAACGGCAGGGAAAGCGGCCCCCATAAATATCTTGCCATTATCCGGTCCGGTAGTGGGGTCTACATACGTCATATAACCACCGGCGGCATCAGCCACCACAGCACCGTCCGGTTCGTGCAGCACAATACCGGTAACAATGGGCAAAGATTCCTTTAGATTGCTATACGAAACGGCAGTACGGTTCAGATGAGAACCGGCATCCAGCGTAATCAGACGCGTTTCCACCACCGCAGTATCCCCTTTCACAGCCAACGGATTGAACTCCAGCTTCACGGTGAAGCGCAACGGACCGTTGTCCAGCACCTCCTGCGTCTTGTAGCACCACGGATAGATAATGGTATCATTCACCATCAATGCAGACACTCCGGCTCCCAATGTTGGGCCTACTGCATAGCAGTCCATGCCATAACCGTGGTCTATATGATAGGAGAATGTGCGTACCAGCTCATCGGCTGCCTTCGGGTCTGTCTTGCGCAATTCATTAACCTGCTTCCAGGAGTCTGCATCCAGTTCCTTGGCATACATGTCTTCCAGTACCGGTGCAGCAGTGCCTCGCTTCGTGAACAAGTCGTAGCCGAAACCGCGTTCACCCCTTGCCTGCAATGCAGGACCGTAGGCACGGAAGCCTACCAAGTCGTTCTCCCAGGCCATGTCGTCCAGACGTTCGGGATACTGCCGCCCACAAGCCCTTACCTCCACATCGACGGGAGTACCGGCCTGGACGGTATATGCAGCCGATGCATTGGCGGCTACCGTAGCAGGGAAGATTAATTTGTCATCGTAGGTCACTTGGTAAGGCACCTGCTCCCCTTCGACATTCAGAACCACAATCTGTGCGGTGTCTGCCAGATTCAGAAGGTTTGAGATTTCGGTCATGGACACCTCTACCATCTCATCGGAACGGTCCATCGCTAACGGATTGGTTACCGTAACAGTCACTATCTTGCTATCGTTGCAAGCAAGACAGCAGAGGGCCGCCATACATAATAAAAGAAAGTTTCTCATATAATCATTGCTTTTTCCTAATCAGTTGTATAACTTTCTTTTAGGCGCGGATTTCGCGGATTATACGGATTTTCCTTATCCTTTCCGCGAAATCCGCGTAATCCGCGCCCAAAAGAAAAAGGTGACAAGTGACATTATCCTGCCACTTTATCACCTTCTCAATTATCCTTAAATTTATTTCGGTTGCTTTCCGATATAAGCCAAGATACCTCCGTCTACATAGAGGATGTGACCGTTTACCGCATTAGAGGCTTCCGATGCCAGGAACACTGCCGGACCGGTAAGTTCTTCCGGAGCCAGCCAGCGGCCTGCCGGAGTCTTGGCGCAGATGAACGAGTCGAACGGGTGACGGCTACCGTCGGCCTGCTTTTCACGCAGCGGAGCAGTCTGCGGGGTAGCGATGTAACCCGGACCGATACCGTTACATTGGATGTTATATTCACCATATTCAGAGCAGATGTTGCGAGTCAGCATCTTCAAGCCACCCTTGGCAGCGGCATAGGCCGACACAGTCTCACGACCCAGTTCGGACATCATAGAGCAGATATTGATAATTTTACCGTGGCCCTTCTTCATCATGGCAGGCAGAACAGCCTTTGATACGATGAACGGAGCATTGAGGTCGATATCGATTACACGACGGAAGTCAGCAGCCTCCATCTCGTGCATAGGAACACGGCGGATGATGCCGGCATTGTTTACGAGGATATCAACAGAGCCTACTTCCTTTTCAATCTGGGCTACCATGGCCTGAACAGCAGGTTCATCTGTCACATCACATACATAACCGCGTGCCTTGATACCCTTTTCAGTATAGGCAGCCAAGCCTTTGTCTACCAACTCCTGGTTGATATCGTTGAAACAGATAGTTGCTCCTTGCTCTGCAAAAGCTGAAGCGATAGCAAAACCGATACCATAAGAAGCACCTGTAACAAGGGCTACTTTACCTTCCAAAGAAAAATTCAAATACGGATTCATAACGTTAAATTATTAAGTTTAAATAAGTGATATTCTATTTATGTACGATTTGCAAGTAGTTTATACTCAATGGAAACTTTATTTTGGGAGAATGCCTTCCCTATAAGGAAATCGCAGCGAATGCTTTTCATATCGTAGCTTTTCACATAATCGGGATGCTCAGCATAGCGAATTTCATAGTTCGTTTTCATGATTGCACTACATTTAATAGGTTATAACTTCAGCCATCAAATACACATCGTTTGCGTACACGATGCAAATGTAACAAAAGAAAATGGAGAAACCGTATAAATTTGTGTCAATTATATAGCAATATCGTTCAAAGATTCGTAAAAAGAAAAAATCTATACCTATAGTGCCAACAAGAGGGGGAAAGAATAACAAAAAAACCCACTAAAACTTGCGATTTTAGTGGGTTTTTAGCTGCAATTAGCTGTATCGTAGTTGGACTACCAGGATTCGAACCTGGACAAACAGAACCAAAACCTGTTGTGCTACCATTACACCATAGTCCAAACATA
>ENA-OPEE01002298-OPEE01002298.1-human-gut-metagenome-genome-assembly--contig:-NODE-2298-length-12179-cov-2.702243_pt1 | contig 12179 bp, 7 predicted proteins | sample MGYA00241263_ERZ501506 | MGnify/ENA primary metagenome ERZ501506 (study PRJEB25962, sample SAMEA2042626) | human gut metagenome | biome: human gut; feature: human-associated habitat; material: faeces...
TGGCTGCGTAGTAGAGATACCATCCGCGTTTGGTCGGACTTGTGTTTACGACGTTGTGTTGGGCAGGGTCGGTGGTGTTTTCTCCCGTCTTCGTGAAGATCGAGAAGGCGTCCTTGCCCGGAATCCTGTAGCCGGGAGGACACGGATCGTAGATCGACTTTTGATGAGTCGCGGTCAGCTCTTCCTCGCCTTGCGGATTACCCCAGAGGTAGTTGTTGCGTCCGGCGAAAAGCCAGTCCGCCGCCTTGAGGAAGGTTATGGGATTCTGGATCGCATTGGCGATCGTTCCGGTGGATGCGTCGGAAGCGGCGACGCTCACCTTGGTTACAGATCCGTAGAGGGTCGGTTCGGTCATGTCGTAGAATTTCGACGAGCCGGGGATCGGGTCCTTGCGTCCCCATTGGTAGGACATGCCCAGCGAACCGGTGTCGTCCAGCGCCGATGTGGCGCCCAGACTGCGGTCCATGAAGGTATAGCTGTTGCCGTATTTATTGGCCATGTAAACCTGATCGGCGGGGAGGTCCGTACACCAGATATGCCAGCTCCACATGATGCGGCCCTGCTGGTCCTTAACCGCGATGAGGGCGTTGCCCTTGCCGGCCGAGGTGTTGAACGAGACGATGCCGTCGCTGAGTACCAGTTCCGAGATCAGTCCGTCGGTCGTCTCCCACAGCAGTTCGGCCGAGACGGGGGCGATTGTCGCCGGTGCCGTGAGCGGATTGCCGAGGTAGTCGGTGAAGCTGCCGCCGGGGATAATGCCTTCGCCGCCGTTGCCCATTACGGTCGCATCGAAACTGCACCGCGCCTCCTTGTCGACGATGTAACAGTTGGCCGTTCCCTGTGCGCTGAGGTTGAGCGCCGGGAGTTCGTGGGTGATCTTGACTTCTCCTTCCGCGGGAGTCTCGCTGTCGGTCGCCGTGAACTGATCGAGCGGAAGCGAAACGGAGATGGCGCTTCCTTCCGGACTGGACTGGGCGGGCCGTTTGTTGAAAAGAAACGTGTAGCGGTCCGTGCTGACGAGATAATACATGTTGGCGGCCTGCGTCAGGTCGCAGGGAGCGAGGCCGATGGTAAATTCGATTTTATCGGCCAGCGACGGGGCTTCGTTGAACGTGTAGGTGATGCTGTTGGACGATCCCCGGAGCTGAGCGTCGGGATCGGTCAGGTCGAAGTCGCATGCACCCGCGAAATTTACGCCTTCGGCCGTAATCTTGATGGAATTGACCTTTTCGGAAGCGTATTTTTCTTCGGAGGTGAAGTCGAACGAGAGCTGCGCCGTGGCGGCCTTTTTGCGGAAAACGAACTGCGATTCGCTGGCCGCTTTGACCTCTTCGCACCGGGCGGTCATGATGTTGTTGGCGCCTGCCGTCCGGGCGTTCTGCATGGTGCTGATGACGATCGGAGCAATAAATCCGTTCATGGCGCTTACGGCAGGATAGACGGCGTAAAGGGGCGTTTGCTCGAAATCGAGCGAGCCGTTGAATTTTCCGGTCGCGGTGCCGATGCCGGTTGCGACGTCGAACGTGCCGGCGTGCCGGCCGTCGGTGACGGTAATGGCGTCGTCGACGAGCCAGACGGTCGCTCCGGTTTCATCGGCTCCGGTTCGCGTCGTCGAACTTTTATCCGTGACGTCTGCTCCCGGAATGGTTGCCGTAAGCCCCGAAAGCCGGTTGCCGAATCCTGTCGTCGGGGGAACCTGCTGCGTTTGCTCCGGGTCGTCCGAACAGCCGAGGAGTGCCGTGCAGACGGTGAGCGTTAGAAGTTTTCTGATGGTCATGGTTGCGGTTTTTAGGTGTGTCGGTCGTTATTTGTAGATCGGTCCGTAGGTCGCGCAGGCGCGATAGTCAGAACCTTCCGGGTCGGAGCCGAAGGCGCCCCATGCCGAGGGGCGGAAGAGCCGGTCGGCGTCGAGGTTGTGCATGGCTACCGGAATGCGGAGCATCGCGGCCAGCGTGGCGAGGTCGGCGCCGACGTGTCCGAAACTGATGGCGCCGTGGTTGGCTCCCCAGTTGTTCATCACCGAATAGACGTCGCGGAAAGCGCCGTGGCCTGTCAGGCGGGGGGCGAACCATGTCGTCGGCCACGTGCGGTCGGTGCGCTTGTTGATGATCTCGAAAATCTCGTTATCGACGTTTACGGCCCAGCCTTCGGCGATCTGCAATACGGGGCCGAGTCCTTTCACGAGATTCAAGCGGCACATGGTCATCGGCATTTCGCCGCGGGTGAGGAAGTGCGACGAGAATCCGCCGCCGCGCATGTATTCACGTCCTGCCGGGTACCATGTCGTGGCTTGGAGGCATGCTTCCGCCTCTTTGTCGGATATCTCCCAGAACGGCTTCATTGCGGGATTGCCCGCCGCATCGGACTGCTGTCCTGTGGCGTCGAGCGTGCAGGAACCCGAATTGATGAGGTGGATGATGCCCCCTGCGGCGCGGCCCGTGAGCCGGCGGCCCGTGACGCGCTCGACGGCTTCGGGGGACCAGAACGTGCGTACGTCGGCGAAGAGCTGCGCCCGGTTGGTCAGCAGGTGCAGCAGGAGCATCGAAGCGCCGTTGAGCGTGTCGTTTTCCGTAGCGAAGGTGATGGCTTCGCGGATGCCGTTCCAGTCGAACGACGAGTTGAGGATCGCTTCCGGGAAGTCGCCGTCGGGTCGGAAGTCGGTCCACTGGCGCTGCCCTTGGAATCCGCCTGCAATGGCGTTGTGTCCCATGGCCTCCTCTTCGAATCCCATTTCGGCCAGCTTCGGATTGCCGTGCATCAGGTCACGGAAGATGAGTGTCATCTTTACGACATATTCCCAGACGACGTCTTTCTGTTCGCGCGAATAGACCAGATGCGCGGGGTTGCAGTCGCTGCCTTCGTTGGGCTTGCAGTATTTCTCGACCCACTCCATGGCGCGGGCGAATTCCTCCTTGTCGTAGATGCCCAGTTCGATGCGGCGTTCGATCTCCGAGCAGTCTACCGCTTCATTGCGCATGCCGAGGTACTCCTGAAAGAAATCGGGGTCGGGCATAGAACCTGCGATACCCATCGACACCGAGCCGATCGAGAGATAGGATTTGCCCCGCATCTGCATGACCGCGACGGCGGCGCGGCCGAAACGCAGGAGTCGGCGGGAATCGTATCGTCGTCCATATCCTGTACGTCGCGGCCGTAGATGCCGAAGGCGGGCAATCCCTTTTGGTTGTGCCCGGCCAGTGCCGAAGCCAGATAAACGGCGCCCGGACGCTCCGTGCCGTTGAAACCCCAGATGGCTTTGGGGGTGAGCGGGTCCATGTCGATGGTTTCGGCGCCGTAGCACCAGCAAGGGGTGACCGAAAGGACGGCGCCTACATTGCTGTCGCGGAATTTGTCGGTGCAGGCCGCGGCTTCGGCGACCCCGCCGATCGTGGTGTCGGCGATGACGCATTCGACGGGCGAACCGTCCGAATAACGGAGTTCTTCGCTGTAGAGACGCGCTACGCGCTGTGCCATGCCCATGGTCATTGCTTCGAGCGATTCGCGGATTCCGCCGCGGCGGCCGTCGATGATCGGACGGATCCCGATTTTAGGATGTAAAGGGGTCATGTTTTTTCGTTTTAAGTTGTTTGTTCGGAAGAGGTGGTTATTCGGTTCCCCGGCGGTTCAGGGCTGTCAGCAGGAAGCCCGTCAGGAAGATGACGGTCGTACCGAAGACGATCGTCAGGTAGGTGTGCAGCGGGCTGTGGAAACGGTAGAAGGGCGAACCTTCGTTGATCAGCGGCGAGAGACTCATCCACGCGATGGTCAGCAGTCCGAGGATCACGGCGACGACTGCGTGGATCCGGCGCACGGTCTTGCAGACGACGCCCAGCAGGAACAGTCCGAGCATGCCGCCGCTGAAGATCGACGCCAGCTTCCACCATGCGTCCAGCACGCCGTCGATGCGCATCATCAGCAGCCCGACGACGATGCCGAGCGTGCCGACGACGAACGAGGTGGCGTAGAGCGTACCCATATTCTGCTTTTCGGTAAGCTCCTTTTTCGAGAGCCGTTTGGCGAAGTCGGTCAGTACGATGGTCGCCGAGGAGTTGATGCTCGTGGCGACGGTCGACATGCCGGCCGAGAAGAGCGATGCGACGACCAGTCCGGTCAGTCCGGTGGGCAGCCCGTGGACGATGAACCACGGGAAGACCTGATCGGACGGCGTGCCGGCGGGGAGCAGTTCGGGCCGGGCCGTATAATAGGAAAAGAGCGCCGTGCCGATGTAGACGAAGACGAGCGAGACGGGGATGTAGAGCAGACCGCCGAAGAGTGTCGATTTCACGGCTTCGGCCGTCGATTTGGTGGTCATATAGCGCTGTACATAGTTCTGGTCGATGCCGTAGTTCTGCATATTGACGAAAAGGCCGTAGATCAGCACCACCCAGAAGGTCGGTTCGGTCAGCGACAGCGAGAAACTGCCGAGGCTGAATTTGCCGTGTGCCGCGGCGATTTCGAAGAGTTGTCCGGGGCCTTCGGGCATGGTGAAGGTAAGGATCGCGGCGCAGGCGAGGGCACCCACGATCAGGATGATGCCCTGTATGGCGTCGGTCCAGACCACGGCGGCGATACCGCCCAGCAGCGTGTAGATCAGGGTGGCGATTCCCGTGCAGATGATGATGGTTTGAATGTCCCAGCCGAACATCGTGTTCAGCGGCAGGGCCAGCAGCAGCAGGATCGAGCCGATGCGCGCCAGCTGCGTCAGCAGGTAGCAGACCGCCACGTAGCAGCGCGCCCAGTAGCCGAAACGCATTTCGAGGTAGTGGTAGGCCGAGACGCTGTTTACGCTGCGGTAGAGGGGAATGAATACCTTGGCGGCCAGCCATGTGGCGATAGGGATCGAGAGACTGAATACAAAGGGATTCCAGTTGCCTTTGTAGGCGTCGCCGGGCAGGCCGAGAAAACTGATGCTGCTGACGAACGTGGCGAAAATCGACATGCCCACGACCCATGTCGGCAGCGATCCTTCGGCGGCGGTGAATGCGGCCGCGCCTTTGCGGCTGCGGAAGTAGAAGCTGCAGCCGAAGAGGGCGACGCCGCCGACGAAGACGAAAAATACGAGGTAATCGAGTAAGGTTATCTCCATGAGGGTTGGTTGTTATGGGTTATACGTTGCAGTTGGCGCCCAGCGCTTCGAGTGCCTGACGAATCCGGGCGCGCTCCTCGGTGCGGAATTTCCGGTAGGGATACGAGAGGTAGTCGTCGCAGACTCCCAGCAGCGAAAGTGCGCATTTGACGCCTTTCAGGTAACTTGATCCGTATTTTCCGACGGTATAGACCGATGTGCTGATCTGCATGATGCGGCGCTGGATTTCGCGGACGCGGGCGATGTCGTGGGCGCATGCGGCGTCGTACATGGCGACGTAGAGTTCGGGAAAGATGTTTGCGCCGCCGTTCACGCCGCCGTCGGCGCCGAGCAGGACGCATTCGCCCGTCAGCTCTTCGGGTCCGACATAAAGTGAAAAGTCGGGATTGTCCCCCAAGTGGTAGAGGAGTGTCTGGAAGTAGGTCATGTTGGCCGAGCTGTCTTTCAGTCCGATGATGTTCGGATGGTTGGCCAGCGTCTTGACGGTCGCGGGTTCGAGGAAGACCTTGACGTGCGACGGCATGTTGTAGAGGTAGAGCGGCAGGGGCAGGGCGTCAGCCAGCGCCGTGTAGTATTCGATCAGCTCCTGCTGCGAAGGGGCGAAGTAGTAGGGCGGGGCGGCCACGACGCCGACGGCGCCGCATTTGGCGGCATGCTCCGCGAGCCGGACGCTCTCGATGAAGGCGGTGTCGGTGACTCCGACCAGCACGGGGATGCGTCCTGCGACCCGACGGCATACCAGCTCGACGAATTCATAACGCAGCCGGTAGGTCAGGCTCTGGGCTTCGCCCGTCGTGCCGAGCAGAAAAATGGCATGGACTCCGCCGGCGACGAGGTGCTCCGTGAGTCGTACGGTTCCTTCGCGGTCGAGTTCGTCGTCGCCCTTGAGCGGGGTAATCATCGGGGGAATGATGCCCTGAAGTTTGGTAGGGTGCATGGTGAAGGGGTTTAGCGATTTTTAGTTTATTCGTATATTTTATTGTAAATCGTTTTAGCCAATCAGCGAAAAGAGGAAATTATTCCTCGATAAGTTGCGAAATTTCCGTTTCCCGGCCGGGTATGCCGCTCTCGACGATTTCGGGCGTCAGTACGATGCGGATGCTGTTGATCGGCTGGTCTTTCTGTTCGATATTCTTGATCAGCAGGTCGAGGGCTTCCGTGCCGAACTGCTCGATCGGCTGCCGCACGTAGGCGACGGCCGTTTTGTAGATGTCGAAAGCTTCGTTGCTGTCGAAACAGGCCATGGCGAAGTCCTGCGGAACGCGCCAGCCGTTGCGGAAAATGGCTGTCAGTCCGTTGGCGGCCAATGTGTTGGTGGCGAATACGAACGCTTCTACGTTGCGCATCTTCGCATCGCGGACGATCTCGTCGATTTTGCCGAGTTTGTCGTGACGCAGGTGATGGATGTTGATCCGGCCGTTTAGGCCGGCTTCCGTCATGCAGAAGCGGTAGCCCTCTTCGCGTTCCCTGATGTTGGACAGGTTCATCGAGTAGGAGATCATTTCGATCCGCGTGAAACCCTGACGGATCAGCGCCTGAGTGGTTTCGACGCCAGCGCGCCGGTTGTTGAGTACGACGCTGCTCAGTTCGGTGTCCGGTACTTCGCGGTCGAGCAATACGACGGGGATATTCTGCAGGGCGACATTGCGGATAATTTCATCGGCGCCTTCGCAGGGGACGATGATCAGCCCATCGATGCCCTTGTTGCGGAAAACCTCGATCAGGTTTTCGAGTTTCTGCGGATTTTCGTCCGTACTGCCGAACAATACGGTATACTTATGTTTATATGCGCGGTCTTCGATGCAGCGGGCGATGTCGGCGAAAAACTTGTTGGAGATGTCCGATACGATTACCCCGATGGTGTTCGTCTTGCCGCTGCGAAGCGTGCGTGCCGCATTGTTGGGCTGGTAGTTAAGCTTTTCGGCGACCTCCAGAATCCGTTGCGCCGTCTCTTTGTTGACGCGGTAGGTCTCCTTGCCGTCGGCTTTGTTGTTCATGACGAATGACACCAATGCGATCGAAACGCCCGCTTCGGTGGCTATGTCCTTTATGGTTACTTTGCGTGTCCGCATATTTTTTGCGATTTTTTGTGATATCCCGGAAATTCTCTTACCTTTGCAAAGGTAATTAAAACGTTTTAACAAACAAATTTTTTGCGATTTTTTTATGCTGCGACGTGATATGCAAACTCAGACCAAGTATGTAATAGGAGTCGATTTCGGCAGCGATTCGGTGCGCTGTCTGATTGTCGGCACGGCCGACGGGGCGGAAATCGCATCGGCGGTGGCGGCGTATCCCCGCTGGAAGAAGCGACTTTACTGCGATCCCTCCCTGAATCGGTACCGTCAGCATCCGCTGGACTATATCGAATCCTTGGAGCAGTGTGTGCGCGAAGCTTTGGAAAAGTGCGGCAAAGAGGTGGCGGACAATATCTGCGGCATCTCTTTCGACACGACCGCTTCGACGCCGGCGCTGACTGACGAGCGGGGCGTTCCGTTGGCGCTGCTGCCCGAATACGCCGAAAATCCCGATGCGATGTTCGTGCTTTGGAAAGACCATACGGCATTGGCCGAAGCGGACGAGATAAACGATCTGGCGAAACGCTGGGAGGTCGATTATACCCGTTACAGCGGTGGCGCCTACTCCTGCGAATGGGTGTGGGCGAAGATGCTGCACTGCCTGCGCAGCGATCCCGCATTGCGTGCGAAAACCTGTTCGTGGGTCGAGCACTGCGATTGGATATGTGGACTGCTGACAGGAGATACGAAGCCCGAAACCATCGCCCGAAGCCGTTGTGCGGCGGGGCACAAGGCGATGTGGCATGAGTCGTGGGGCGGTCTCCCGTCGCCCGAATTCCTCTCGGCGGTCGATCCGCTGCTCGATATTTTCCGCGGGCACCTCTATACCCGGACCGTTACCGGCGATGAATGTATCGGCGGGTTATGCCCCGAATGGGCCGCACGGCTGGGACTGAGGCCGGGGATTGCAGTCGGCGTGGGGGCCATTGACTGTCATGTGGGCGCTGTCGGGGCGGGAATCGTTCCCGGAACCTTGGTAAAGGTGATGGGGACTTCGACTTGCGACATCGTGGTCGGCGCCTACGGCGAAGTCGGGGACCGTGTCGTACGGGGCATTTGCGGTCAGGTCGACGGCTCGGTACTGCCCGGATATGTCGGATTCGAAGCCGGACAGGCAGCTTTCGGCGACATCTATGCTTGGTTTCGGCGGATCATGGCGTGGCCCTTGAGCCGGATCGCGCAGGGGGACGAAACTCTTGAGGAGCGGATACTCGGCGAGCTGACGGCCGAGGCCGAATCGCTGCCGCTGACGACCGGAGATCCGGTCGCGCTCGACTGGCACAACGGACGCCGGACACCGGATGCGGACCCCCGCGTGCACGGAGCGATCGACGGCCTGACGCTGGCTACCTCCGCTCCGGCTGTCTTCAAGGCGTTGGTCGAAGCGACGGCTTTCGGTTCCCGCGCCATCAACGAGCGGATGCTCGAAGAGGGGGTGCCGATCGACAACATCATCGCTATCGGAGGCATCGCGCGCAAATCTTCTTTCGTGATGCGCACGATGGCCGACGTGATGGGCATGCCGATCCGGGTGCTGGACAGCGATCAGGCCTGTGCGCTGGGGGCGGCGATGTTCGCGGCCGTTGCGGCGGGCATTCATGGGTCGGTTGCCGAAGCGCAGCAGGCTATGCGCCCCGGTTTTTCGGCCGAATATCGTCCCGATATGGAACGGCATGCAATTTATGATTATCTTTATGCGCGTTATCTGGAACTCGGAGCAGCGCGTTGAATGATAAAGAGGCTTTTCCTGCTGGCGGCCCTCGCGGGCGTGTGGAGCGTGTCGGCGCAGAACGGCACGCTGCACCTGCGTCTGGTCGATCGCGTTACGCGGGAACCGGTCGCAGGGGCCGTGGCCGAACTGCGCTCGCAGGCCGATACCGCCCGGACTCCGTTTTATGCGGCTTCCGACATCGACGGGGCGGCGTTGTTGCAGCGTGTGCCGGCCGGGGCGTGGCGGCTGCGCGTGACTTCGCTCGGATACGAGGCTTTGGAGCGCGAGCTGCGGACTTCGGGAGGGAAAACCGATCTCGGAACGCTGGAGATGTCGCCCGGCGCCGAAGCGATCGAGAGCGTGGTGCTGGAGGTGCCGGCACTGAGGTCGTCGATTCGCGGCGATACGCTGAGCTACCGGGCCTCGGCCTACAAAGTCACGTTCGGAGCCGACGCCGGGGCGCTGATCGGCAAGATGCCGGGGCTGGAGGTGGCCGACGGCGTTATCGAAGCGCAGGGCCGGACCGTGCAGCGGGTGTTCGTGGACGGCCGCGAGTTTTTCGGCAACGACGTGATGTCGGCAGTCCGCAACATTCCGGCCGATATGGTCGAAAGCATCGACGTCTACAATTCGCAGGGCGACCAGTCGGAATTTACGGGCGTGGACATCGGCGACGGCTATACGGCCATCAATATCGTGACGCAGCCCGACAAGCGGCGCGGCGCTTTCGGCCGCCTGTTCGCCGGGTACGGAATCCCCGACAAATATATCGGCGGCGGCAATGTCAATATCTTCGACCGGGCGCGGCGGCTGTCGGTCATCGCGCTGGTGAACAATGTCAATATGCAGAATTTCTCGTCCGAGGATATTCTGGGGACGACGGAACAGGGGCAGGCCAACGCCCGCAGCGGCAGCGGCAACTTCATGGTGCGGCCGCTCGACGGCGTTTCGACGGTGCAGGCCGTGGGGGCGAACTACAGCGACGAGTGGGGCGAAAAGGCCAAGATTACGGCCAGCTATTTCTTCAACCGGGCCGACAACCGCAACGAAAGCCTGACCGACCGGCAGACCTTCACCTCTTCGGAAAAACTGGTGCTGTACGACGGCGCGACCGATGCGCGGATCGAAAATGTCAACCACCGCTTCAATTCGCGTTTCGACTACAAATTCAACAACCGCCATTCGCTGATGATGCGCACGGCGTTCAGCGTGCAGGATTACCTGCTCGACAACGAGACCTTCAGCCGTACCGACAACAAATTCGCGGACGACGACATCCGCTTCGTGAACCGCCGCCGCAACTTCGCGCACAACGACAATTTCGGGTACAACGTCTCCAACAACCTGATTTACCGTTACCGGTTGCCGGGCAGCAAGCTGCGCAGCCTGACTTTCGGCGTCGGCGGCCGATACAGCGGCGGGGAGCAGTTCAGCCTGCCGCGGCAGTATACCTTCCGCGATCCGGACGACACCGGGGCCGATACGGCTGCTTACGACGCCCGCAATATTTCGCGTACGAACCGCGAACAGCCCGGCTATTACGTCAGCGGAAGCGCGACCTACACCCATGCGTTCGGCCGGCGTTCGCGCATGAGCGCCGATTACCGCGTGACTTACGCCGCCAACCGGGTGAACCGCCGGACGGTGCTTTTCGACAATAAAACCGGGATGTTCGGCCCGGAACCCGATCCGCGCCAGTCTACGGATTACGATTACGACTACCTGACCCAGCGTGCGGGGCTTTCCTACCAGTATCTTTTTAAGAAGACCAAGGTCGCGGCGTCGGTCTATTACCAGCATGTCGATTTCGGGGGCGACTACACGCTGCCTGTGCCGGACAGGACTTCGGCGTCGTTCGACAACATAACCTACAACGTGGTGGGCAACATCCACTTCGACCGCAGCAACCTGCTCAAGATCGATGCGTCGTCGCGCACGCGGAATCCCCGTGCCGCCGATCTCCAGAGCATCGTCAATACCACCAACCGGCAGCATGTCTTTGCCGGAAATCCGGGGTTGAAGCCCGTCTATACGCATGATCTTTCGGCGCAGTATATCCGTTCGAACGCCGCCAAGGGCCGCACCTTCACGCTTGCCGTGCGGTTTTCGGCCAGCCCCAATACGATTGCCGATTCGCTGGTGATCGACACGCCGCACTTTGTCATCGACGGCGACGGCACGGAGCTGGGGGAGGGCAACCAGTTCGTGCGGCCGGTCAATCTGCCGGGATACTGGAACCTGCGCACGACGCTCAGCTACGGTTTTCCGGTGCGGTGGCTGCGCAGCAACCTCAACGTCAGGGCCGGAGTTACGACCGGGCGTATTCCGAGCGTCATCAACGGAACGCGCAACCGCCTGAACGGGAATTCGTACGACGCCGGGCTGACGCTGGGGAGCAACATCTCGGAGAGCGTCGATTTCAAAATCGGCTATACGGGCTATTACAACGTGAGCCGCAACAGTTCGCAGATACGGACCGTGGACAACGTCTATGTCAGCCAATACCTCACGGCCGGCCTGAATTTCGTGCTGTGCCGACGGATCGTACTGCGCGGCAGCGCCGACTACAACTATTACAAGGGAATCACCGACACGTTCCGCGAGGAGCGGCTGATCTGCAACCTGCAGGTCGGATGCAAACTCTTCCGCAGGCGGTTGGGCGAGGTGACCGTCGGCGTCAATGATCTCTTCGACCAGAACGGCACGACCTTCCGCCGCACGGTGACGGGCACCTACATCCGCAACGTCTCGAACCTCGGTCTGGGCCGCTATTTCCTCGCCCAGTTCTCGTACAACCTGCGCCTGTTCCCGCGTCAGGGAGCCGCCGTGACCCGCATCTTGCAGCAGGGGGCGGAATAAACACGCCGATCAGAGTTTTTCGACCGAAAAACCGGACACCGGAGTCGTATTTCCGGATTTTTCGCTATATTTGTTCATACATTTAAATAAAGTAAGGACAAATGAGGCAGAATCATCTCTCTCCGGCCCTCCTCTGCGGAGTTGCGGCCGGCGCTCCCGCGGCATGCGCCGCGCAGCAGGGGGCGGGCGGCAGGGAATCCGGGCGGCCCAATATCGTCTATATCATGACCGACGACCATGCTTATCAGACTGTCGGCGCCTACGGGCATCCGATTTCGCGGCTGGCGCCGACGCCCAATATCGACCGGCTGGCACGCGAAGGAATGCTTTTCCGCGAGGCGTTCGTCGAAAACTCGATCTCGGCGCCTTCGCGGGCGACCCTGCTGACCGGCGTGTATAGCCATCGTCACGGCCAGACCACGCTCAGCTACGGCATTATGGACAC
>ENA-OPEE01002310-OPEE01002310.1-human-gut-metagenome-genome-assembly--contig:-NODE-2310-length-12136-cov-5.128715_pt1 | contig 12136 bp, 9 predicted proteins | sample MGYA00241263_ERZ501506 | MGnify/ENA primary metagenome ERZ501506 (study PRJEB25962, sample SAMEA2042626) | human gut metagenome | biome: human gut; feature: human-associated habitat; material: faeces...
TGAGTAAGACACGGCCGGAAGGCAATGCATCGGACAGATGAAGCAGGAAAGACGACAGAATGGAAGGTGTAACCGGGTCGCAAGATTATCGATGGACTGGGCTCCCAGTCCACGTCTGGTACACGCGAGCATAGCTCGCTGTATCAAAAAAGCCTGACGGACTGTCGGAAGCCCGTGACTTCAGTCATGGGTTCTTCATGAGGTCTATACAATGACAAAAGATAATGATGCTGGCGTTATCGCACAGGCTTATGTGAATGTTGCAAAGGAATGTAATAATGGAGATATGCAGCGTCTTACAAAAATTGACGAAAGATTTGAATTTGACCATCCTTCTTTTGAACGTGCTTTTGACGGCATCAGGTCAAGAGATGCTGAAGCGGACAGAGTACTCGACTTTGTCGATATGCAGATGGGAAGAGAAAGGGAATAAGAACAGCAGACAGGACAATATGTTCTGTCTGTTTTTTTTGTGTAAAAAGCCAAGGCTGTCTTGATGACGAACCGAAAATTTTTCAAGTCTATCTGTCGTTTCTTGCCAATCACCAGATGACAAAACCCTTGTCAGATAAAAAACACAAAAATGTTATTTTTCTTAAATTATTTTTCATATTAAATATAGCAACAAGTTCAGAAGCGAATTCTCGTATGTCCAGCTGAGCATGTTAGAAAAAAATAAACAAAAAATACACAATATAAGGAGATACAAAAATATGAAAAAAAATCTTTTACCAAAAATGTGGATGACAGCACTTATGGCTGCTACCGCATTCGCAGGAGTAGGAACTCCAGTTCTTGCCGCAGCAGGAACAAATTATGGCACTACAATTGAAGGAACAAAAACAACTACATTTGATAAATTCCTGGTAATGGACAAACAGGCAAATGTACCGAACGCAACATTTACATATGCAGTAACCGCAGGCAATGCAAAAGCTTACGATGTTGCCGGAAAGAAATTTCAGGTTCTCGCTGGTGTTGATTCAGACAAAATCACAATGGCAGGTGTTGGTGCAGCTGATGCCGCAGCAAATTCTATTGTGTTTAAACAGGGAGACGGCTCTGATGGAGCACATGAAGGAAAAGACCAGTATGTAAAAGACCTTGATACAACAAAACAGAAATATGCTATGAAAACTGCTACACTTGACTTCTCAGCGGTACAGTTCACAGAGCCGGGTGTTTACCGTTATATTATCACAGAGTCTGGCTCTAATCAGGGTATTACAAACGACGCTGACCTTACACGAGTTCTTGATGTATACGTAAATGATGCTTCCGCAGATGTTGATGGAACATTTACAAAGAAACTGACAATCGCTGGATATGTACTGCATTCTAATGAAAACGACGAGCCAGATGTTGCAGCAGGTGCAGACTTCGGTTCTACAGGCGCTTATGTAGCAACAAAATCCCAGGGCTTTACAAACAGCTATGATACATCTGACCTGACACTGAGAAAACAGGTTACAGGTAACCAGGCTTCCCGTGATAAATACTTTGAATTTACCTTGAATATTGCAGCTGCACAGCCGAATACAAAATACGACGTTGTTATTGATGACGCAGACGCTACATCCAAAGCAAATGCAGCTACAATTGATGCAAATGCTGGACAGACAAACGTTACATCTATTACAACAGACGGCGCTGGAAAAGCAACACAGAAATTCTATCTGCAGCATGGACAGCAGGTTACAGTCCAGGGTCTTGCAAAAGATACAACATACACTGTAACAGAGAATACAGAAGATTACAAATCTACAGCAAACACAAAAGATGCACCGGTTGTTGATACAAAAGCAGATACAGAAGCAGCTCCGGTTGATGGAACAATCGTTTCTACTGACCTGACAACAGGTTTCTTAAATACACGTGATGGTGTTATCCCGACTGGTGTTATTATGGCGGTTGCTCCGTTCGCAGTCGTAACCATCCTTGGTGGTGCCGGTATTGTAACAATGGTAATGAAAAAGAATAAGAAGGAAGATGAATAATCTTTTCTGATTAAACTTTCTAACAGTACCATTTGGTGCAACTGCCTCAGTCACACGCGAGCTTAGCTCGCGGTGACTTGGCTGTTTTGGTGGTGCTTGTAATAAAATAATCTTAAAAACGCCGGCAGACACGATGCCGGCTTGGCGGAATTCTAGCGCCAGAAAGGACGGTGTCAGAAATTCGACAAAAAGAAACTGAAATTCCTGATATTCAGGAAACCCGGCGGAAGAAACCTCCCGCCGGCAAAAAAAGAAAAAAACGAGCAAAACAAAGCAGAAAAAAAACTGTAACCCAAGTGACAGACAAGAAGAAAAAGAAACTTGGCCCGCTGGCAAAGCTTCTTATTAAAATAGCTGTTCTGACGGTAATCGTGATTATCGTTCTGACATGGATTCTTGGCCTGCACCGGATGACAGGAAATAATATGTTTCCGTTTGTGAAAGACGGTGATTTGTGTATTGTCTATAAACTGGATGATTATACAACAGGGGACGTCGTGCTGTATCGCAATGATGAAGGCAAGATGAAGCTTGGAAGGATTGCCGCAGTTGGTGGACAGTCAGTTGATTTTCCGAAAGATGGCGGTTACACCGTTGACGGGTATCAGCCTTCAGAAGAGATAACATATCAGACTTTCGGCGCTGACGGAGTTAAGTATCCGATAGATGTCGGTGATGACGAAGTTTTTATTATGAACGATTTTCGTTCTGATACAGATGACAGCCGCCAGTTTGGGGGTATCAAAAAATCGGATATTGACGGTAAACTTTTATTCTTAATCAGGAGGAGAGGATTTTGAAAGATGTTGGAAAAAAGATAATCAGGCTGATTGATGGTCTGATTGATAAATCAATCCTCCTGGTATGTATTGTTTTGTTTCTGCTTGGCTCATATGGATTATATGACAGCTATATGGTATATCAACAGGCGACAGATAACAGTATCTTAAAATATAAACCTGGATATGAAACCGATGATGAGACAGACAAAGAAATTGCCGGAAATATGGTGGCATGGCTGACAGTTGATGATACAAATATAGATTACCCGGTTATGCAGGGTGAAGATAATAATGAGTATCTAAATAAAGACCCGTTTGGCGATTATGCACTGTCTGGAAGTATATTCCTTGACAGTAGAAATAACCCTGAATTCAAAGATTATTATTCTTTGATTTATGGACACCATATGGAACACGGCATGATGTTTGGGGCGATTGATGAGTATTTGAATGAAGATTACTTTAATTCACATAGAACCGGCTCACTCGTCGTAGGTAAAAAAATATATAAGATTCGCATATTTGCCGTTTTAGAGTGTGAAGCAACGGAAGAATCGATTTTTGCACCGACAGAAAATGACAACACTTTAAATTATATTAAGCAGCATGCGTTGTTTATGGACGATACGGCACTGCCAAAAGATAATGAAAAACTGCTTGGCTTATCTACATGTAAATATCCTGATACCGTTGACAGGACTCTGATTTTTGGAGCGTTAGACGGCTGATATAAGGCGTATGCCGTCAGATAATTGAATTTACGTCCTGTAACGGCCGATTGAAAATAGCGCCTTGGTTTTAACGGGGCGCATTTTTTTGTATACGAGGAGAAAAATAATGAAAAAAAGAATATTACCGTTGATTGCCTTATGCCTGATGACCACTCCTGTTTATGCGGCAGGGACGATTGACGCAGTTATTCCGGTTTCCTGTACTGCTAAAAACAGTAATGAAGAGTTTAAAGTTTCAATAAAAGGAGACGACGGAAACCAGGCTTCTCCTGAAACTGTTTATATTAAAGATGGAGAGACTGAAAATGTCTCTGTCTCTTTTAGTACTCCCGGTACATATAAATACATTGTAACGCAGGAGACTGGAAGTGATAGTAATACAACATACGATAAAACCGTATATAACGCTGATGTGTATGTTACTGAAAATGACAGCGGGGTGATGAATGCAGAAACGATAGTATACAAAAACGGAAGCGATAATAAGCTGCCGGAATGTAATTTTACAAATACGGTAAGCATAACGCTAACACCTGCTGCCGGGTCAGATTCAGATATTGGAGCCTCAGAAAAAATTAGAAGTTCTTCCACGACAAGCGGAATTAATACCGGTGTAATCACACATGAAGCTTTTTATGCTATGGCTGGATTCCTTGGAATCGCCGTGATGCTTATAACTGCTAAAAGAAGGAGGAAAAACTGAAGACAGTAAGAAAAAGACCTGCAATTTAATTGCAGGTCTTTTTCTAGTTGTCGTCATCATCCCAGTCCTCGTCAAATATTGATATCACGTTGCTTTCAATAGGAGGCAATTCGCTCGGGTCTGGAATTTCTGGCTCTACTACATAATCAAATTCAGGGAAGACGATATTGTCGGGCTCGTCTATGTCGCCAAAGTCGATATCTGAGCAAATATTAGGTAATTCTATCTCCAGTTCTTCTGACGATGGTGAATCGGCCGGCTCTAAAATTTCTGGCATTTCGGCATCTTTTACAGCTTCTGTGCTTTCGGTGTTTTCTGTTATCTCTGAAGCTTTGGTGACGTCTGCATTTTCTGTACTTTCAGTATCAGCTGCGCTTATTGACGTTTCCGTGGCTTCTGCAAATTCAATATCGCTTATATTCTTTGTACTCTCTAATGGCTCTGAGCTATCTGAAATTCCTGGAATTTCTGGAGCTTCTGAATCCGCTGTTGCCGCTGTAACTGCTGAGTCCGCTATACCAGCTGTGGCAGCTTTTTCGGCCTTGCTTTCGCTGTTGCCTGACTCTTTGATGTCTGTTACGTCTTCAGGAGATGGTGCCGGTGTAGTTGAAACATCTTCCGGTATAGAAACTGGCTGTGGTTTTGTGGTATTACCGCTATCGCCAGGCTCTTTTTTGTCTGCCGCCTCTTCAGGCGCTGTTACCGGTATGCTTGCAGCATCTTCTGATATAGAAGCCGCTTGTAAATTTCCGGTATCAGATATACCGTCAGGTTCAGCTTGCTCTATGCTGCCGAAATCTGGCTCGATATCTGGTGCTTCCCCGAAGTCTGGTTCCGGCTCTGGCATGTCTGGCTCTGCGAAGGATTCCATATACGGAAAGTCCGATGGCGGTTCAGGCATGACCGGCTCGCTGTTCTGGCTATCGGTCTGTTCTGGCTGAGTGCTTTCGCTAATGTTTTCGCTGATGACTTGTTTTGCACGGTTTTTCTTTTTCTTCCGTCTTGATTTTCTCCGGGAGGTTTCACCTGGCTGTGAGGCTATGCCATCAGTGGATGCTGTATCCGCGGCAGGAGATGGAGATGAGACACTTTCTGCGGTGTTTGATTCTTGTGTATTAGCAGGCGGCTCTTGATTTTTCTGTGCCTCTTCTTGAACTGCCTGCTGCTCTTGTTTGGCTTCGCTTGCCGCGTCCTGTGGTTTGGTATTGGTGTCATCGCTGACCGTTTGGTTCTGCGGTTTTCTTCTGTCCTTCTTTTGAGGCTTTTTCTTTTTCTGCTGTGCCGGCTCGGCTTCAGTTTGCGGTGCTGGCTGTTCTGCTGCCTGCGGCTGAGGTTCCGGTAAGGTTTCCGATGCCGGCTCTTTTATAGTTTCCTGTGACGCTTCTGTTTTTGGTTCTTCTTTTTGTGGTTTCTTCTTTCTCTCCGGCCGCTTGCTGATTTTCAATTTTGGCTCGCTGAAGACGTCTTCTTCTGTTTCTGGTAAATCCTCGTATAATGGTTCTCCTAACGGTTCGTTTAAATCTATGTCCGGAAGGTCGTCTGCCGGTGTGTCGATATCTGGCGCCGGGTCTACTGCTGGTGCAGGAGCTTCGTTTTCCTCCTGTGCGATTTCATGAAGCATATTCTGTATAGTGTTTGATTCAGAGCCGCGTTTTGGTTTCCTTTTTGGTCTTTTATTTGCAGCTGGCTTTGAAATCACTGGCTTTTCGTTGAGAGATGTTTCAAATGAATTGTATCCTGAATCGTAATCATCATCGTCGTCTTTTTCAATATGCGGTTTTGGCTGCGCTGGCTGAGGCTGCTGCGGCTTTGGCTGTTGTACTGGCTCTGCAGGTTGCGGCTGTTCTGCCGGCTTTTCGGGCTGCTTATCCTGATGGATATCTGCTGGCTGAGGCGTCACCTCTGGTTCTGGCGTTTCAACTTCCTGCTGCGTTCCCGTTAACGATGTAAGGTCTATTTTTCCAAAATAACGTTTAACTGCCTCTTCGCGATTCTGTGGGAAGTCACGCATAAAATCGTCATCCATGTTATCAAAATCAGGAAATCCGTCGCCTTCATCAGGTGATTTATCGTCACTGTCTTCACTGTCGCTGTCACTGTCATTACCGTCTGGTATGTCTCCGTTTGTGAGATTGGCGGCAAACAGTTCAGCAGATGCCCTGCTTAGTTCTTCCTCCTTTTGAGCCAGTTTGGATTCCAGGTCTTTAATTTTTGAATCCATTGTTTTCATTTTGTCTTCACGTATGAAAAAGTCATGGACGTTTCTTTTCATTGTATTCTTGAACACAGAAAACATTGAAGACGGCTTCGATGCGTCCTGTAGCTCTTTCTTCAATTTTTCTATTTCTTCACGCTGTTGTTTTAATAATTGGTCTTTATCTGACATTTTGTCACCTTCTTTTTTGCTTTTTAATTTAATATGCAAAATGCACTCCGCTTTCTAACAATGTTTTGTTTCGGCATATTGAAAGAGTAAAAACAACAAAGAAAGGTGGAAAACAATATGTTAAATAAGAAAGAAACTCATGAAGTATTTGGAAAGGTTTGGAAGGAATTTAATAAAGTCCGCAAGAATAACACCGATGACGGATGGTCAGAATGTGTTAAGAATGTGGACGAGCTGCACAGCAAATATGATAACGAATTTTATGAAAAGATTATGCTTATTGTTATCAAAGAAGCAGACAGGGAGTCCAAGCTTGACCAAAATACAGCCCGTATGGAATACAAAAAAGCGGGAAAGGCTTTCCAGGAGGCCTGGACGATGTTTGAGAAGTTCGTTGATAACATTGATTCCTTTGAGACCGAGGGGATGAAGGTGCTTGCAGAATACAACAAACAGAATCCATGCCGGTTTGCTGCTGAGTTTGGAAGCGTGATTTATGAAGCTGTATGCAAGGAGACAAAAGCTTCTGGTTCATTTATGAATGCAGCTTATTCATTTTATGAAAAATATAAAGCCGGAATTGATGAAACCAATGCAGGAAAGGCACTTGCTGAAGCAGAGCAAATCATAAACGCTCATCCGGAATATATGCTGCATATGATGAACATGTATTCAGATTTAGCAAAAGCGGCTTAACGAAAGGAGTAAAATGTATGAATAATGTTGAACAGGGTTCTCTTTTTGATGGCATTGATATGGAAAATATTCCTGAAGAGGGCGTGAAATACAGCCAGGGCTGTAGTGAGATGTATCGTCTTGATAAGGTAGAAAGAAGTGCAAAGATTTTTACGGTATTTAAAGAAAAAGACCTTGCCGGCTTTCATCTTAAAGGCTGCGACAGAAAAGAACCATTTTATGTAGTGTCCGGAAAGGTAACTGGTATTGAAATGGCTGGAGATAAAATCAATTTCACAATGCAGTCTTTGCGAAACGAAGAGGTGTTTCATTTTTCTGTCGGTGAATCTGCCGAATTTTATGAAAAGGCATTGCATGTATGCAATAGTGACAACGTTACCGTGGTGATGAGCGGCGATGTGTGCGCTGATATGAAATTTGGCCCGTTCTTTGGGGCTGTGTCATGGCAGTTTGTGAATAACAATAATACTGCCGTAAAGGAATACAGCGTGAGAAAATAACATATTTTTCTGGCATCCAGCGGATTTTTCCGCTGGCCTTTTTTGTGTTCAGAAAAAAAATAAAAAAAATTCGTAAAAAACGATAAAAAAAATAAAAATCCTGCATATTAAATCTGAGAAAAAATTGAAGGCCTTTTTAGACCGTTAAAAATAGATTTAAAAAAGGAGATAAAAATGTCAGAAATTAATAAGCTGAAGAAACAGGCAGATAAGGTATACGCAAAAATGGAAAATATGCAGCGGCTGTCAGACAGCGAGCTGAAAGCAAAAACAGATGAATTTAAGATGAGACTTGCAAACGGAGAAACTCTTGAGCAGATTTTGCCGGATGCATATGCAGCAGTAGGAGAAGCGGCCTACAGAACGATTGGCTTAAGACCGTATAAAGTGCAGATTATGGGCGCGATTGTCCTGAATGAAGGGAAAATTGCAGAGCACAAAACCGGAGAGGGCAAGAGTTGTTCTTTAGACACTCCAATCCCTACCCCTGAAGGCTGGAAAACAGCGGGAGATATCAAAGTTGGAGATGTAATGTTTGGACGAGATGGAAATCCTACTAAGGTTCTTGGCGTATATCCTCAGGGTAAAAAACAGATTTATGAAGTACACCTTTCTGATGGGCGTATGGTAGAAGTAGCAGATGAACATTTATGGAGTGTTTACTGCAGCGGCCGAAAGAATATTCAGGTTGTAAATACTGCTGATATGTATAATAGGGGGCTAAAAGATGGAAGAACATATAGATTCAGACTGCCGATGAATAGTGCTGTAAAATATCCAGAAGCACTCCTTCCAATAGACCCGTATGTGCTTGGAGCTTTTCTTGGTAATGGCTGTAAAGATGCCCAGCATACACTCAGCCTGTCAAGTGGAAACGAATTTGTACCAAATGAAATCGCTAGAATTATTGGAGGCGAAACACGGAAAAGAAAAAGTGCTCATACCTGGTATTTTTATAAAAAAGAAGATGACTCGAGATTTTTAAGTAAAGATTTTGATGAAGAGTATGACTTATTACTGACACAGACAAGATGCGGCGATAAGTACATCCCGGACATTTACAAAACTGCATCTATTGAACAGCGATGGGCTCTGCTTCAGGGATTGTTTGATACAGATGGATGTATTGAAGATAAAGACCGCTTCCATCTTACATATTCAACAACTTCCGAAAAGCTGAGAGACGATATCTGCGAAGTTATCTATTCCCTTGGTATGTCATGCTCCTGGTGGCTGTCAAGAAAGGCCGGCGTCAGAACAGCAAAAGCTGACCAGTATACAATCAATGTAAATGTTGATAATGATATGAAGAAGCATTTCTTCCGTTATCCGTTCAAGCTTGACAGAGCTATGCTGGCAGATGCGGCTGGTAATAAACGTAAACATTATGACAGAATAGCAATCAAAGATATCGTTAAAAAAGAAGAAGAAACAGAAATGGTATGCTTTACGGTTGATAACGATGAGCACTTGTTCCTCTGTGGAAATTATATTGTAACTCATAACACTTTGATTGCAGCTATGCCTGCATATCTTAACGCACTTGAAGGAAAAGGCGTTCATGTCGTAACCGTTAACGACTATCTGGCAGAACGTGATGCAGAAGACATTGGACGAATCCATCGCTTCATGGGACTCTCCGTCGGATGTATTTTAAAGACAACATCGCCGGAAGAAAAGAAAAAAGAATATGCAAAAGATATTACATATATCACAAATACAGAACTCGGGTTTGACTATCTGAGGGATAATATGGCTCAGCGCCTGGAAGATAAGATGCAGCGCGGATTTAATTACTGTATTATTGATGAGGTTGACTCCGTGCTTATTGATGAGGCGAGAACGCCGCTTATTATCTCCGGAGTCAGTGGAAAATCAACAAAACTGTATACCGCATGCAACGAGCTTGCGAAAAAGCTTGAAAAAGGTGAAACACAGGAACTTACAAAAGTAGACCTGCTTGCCGGTGAAAGGGCAACCGAAACCGGGGACTATACCGTTGACGAGGAACACAGGATTGTAACCCTGACACTTCAGGGCATCAAAAAGTGTGAAGAATATTTCGGTATTGATAATCTCTCTGACAGAAAATATACAGAGCTGTATCACAACATTCTTGCAGCGCTGAGAGCACATAACCTTATGAAGAGAGATAAAGATTACGTTGTAAAGAATGGGGAAGTACTAATCGTTGACTCATCAACAGGACGAATCCAGCCGGGACGCCGTTATTCAGATGGTCTCCATCAGGCTCTTGAAGCCAAAGAGGGCGTTGAGGTGCAGGAGGAAACATCCACATATGCAACTGTCACATATCAGAACTTCTTTAATAAATATAAGAAGAAATGCGGTATGACCGGTACTGCGTCAACCGAAAGAAAAGAGTTTAAGGATATTTATCATATGTCCGTTGTAAAGATTCCGACAAACAGACCGGTACAGAGGGAAGACCTCCCTGACCGTATGTTCCTGACAAGGGAAGCAAAATTCAAAGCAGTTGTTGATGAAATCAAGAAGGCACATGCAACAGGACAGCCAATTCTGGTAGGTACATCTACAATCCAGGATTCAGAAATCCTTGATAAGATGCTGAAAGATGAAGGCCTGCCGCATACCGTCTTAAATGCAAAACTGATTGAGAAAGAAGCAGAAATCATCGCAAAAGCCGGAACAAAAGGCTCTATCACTATTGCGACAAATATGGCCGGACGAGGTACAGACATTAAGCTTGATGATGAAGCACGTGCAGCCGGCGGCCTTAAGGTCATCGGAACACAGCGTCATGAGTCAAGAAGAATTGATAACCAGCTGAAAGGACGTTCTGGAAGACAGGGCGACCCTGGAGAGTCTGTATTCTTCCTTTCCTTGGACGATGAAGTGCTGAGACTTTACGGTTCTGAAAAGATGAAAAATGTTCTTTCCGCGACAGGTATGAAGAACGATGACAGCCTTGAAAATAACACCGTAAACAAATTTGTAAAAAAAGCCCAGACGGTTATTGAAGATAATAACTTCGGGGCACGAAAGAATGTACTTAAATTTGATAAGGTAAACAATGAACAGCGAGAGCTGATTTATGCGGAGCGTGATGCAATCCTTGAAAAGGCTGATACACGTTCTACCATGATTAGCATGATTCAGGACTCTGTCAATATGGTTATCGATAAATATTGCGATAATAAAAAAGTGTCAGAAGCTGAGTATGAAGACATTAAAAAAGAGATTGAAGTTCTGGTCTTTGGTATCAAATCACCTGATTACACACCTGGAATGACCAAAAAAGACCTTTCAGAACTTTACATTGAAGCAGCTAAAAATAAATATTGTGACCGCGAAAGAGAATGGCCGGATATCAATATGTTCAGGGAATTTGAACGCCAAATCATTTTAAGATGCATTGACGTCAAATGGATGCAGCATATTAATGACCTGGAAATTTTAAGACAGAATATTTCACTTGTTGGATATGGCCAGAAAGACCCGGCAGTCGTATATAAGCTGAAGGCATTTGATATGTTTAGTAAAATGTCTGATGAAATTAAGAACGATGCCGTATACACACTATTTTCTTCAAGACTGAAAGGAGCAGTGGCTCCAAAACGCGATAGCGCGGCGTAAGGTGAAAGACCCGGAGAAAAGCTCCGGGTCTTTCTTTTTTCGCAAGAAAATGCTATACTGTTGGAAATTTCGCATGGTACACGCGAGTGTAGCTCGCGGTATCAATGAGCGTAAGCGAATCTGGTAACGAAGAACTTTGCTCTGAGTTATCACTAATTTCTCTATGCTTCGGCATAGAGAAATTTTTATTTTCTGCAAAAATTTTTCGCAAAAAATCGTCTCCTTTTGGATTTTTTCGGCATATTAAATGTAAGAAATTGAAAGACAAATTTTTATAGAAGGAGGTGCCTCGTATGGAAATTACTTCAAGCTATCAAGTAGAAATTTTATCAAATACAGATATAAAAAACACAGTACAGATTTACCGCAGGGCACTTGCCTTCGTTGTTGATGTATGTAATAAAGAATGGGTTGATATTTCGTCAATTGAATCTCAAGTACAAAAGAAAAGTTTTGTAGAGAAATTAATCCACTCAACCAAAAGCAATCCAAATCCAAAATATCCATTTGACGTCAAGGGGTCAGAGTTCTATAAATTTCCATCATATCTCAAAAGAGCAGTTATTGCTGAAGCAATCGGTGCTGTAAGCAGCTATCGCAGCAATTACAAGAACTGGGAGAATAATGGAAAGAAAGGAAATGCCCCGGTGTTACAAATGGACAGACACGCAATGCCGGTCTTCTACAATAAAAATATGTACAAGGAAGACGCACCTAAAAATG
>ENA-OPEE01002317-OPEE01002317.1-human-gut-metagenome-genome-assembly--contig:-NODE-2317-length-12120-cov-3.306175_pt1 | contig 12120 bp, 16 predicted proteins | sample MGYA00241263_ERZ501506 | MGnify/ENA primary metagenome ERZ501506 (study PRJEB25962, sample SAMEA2042626) | human gut metagenome | biome: human gut; feature: human-associated habitat; material: faeces...
CCTGCATGAGATCATAGTATTTTGCCGGGATGCCCAGTGCCGATGCCACCTGACGGTGGAACAACGAGGTAGTGCCGAACACCTCCTGCTGGTTCGTAGTCAGGTGGTTGATCTCAAAGGTGCGGCCATCTTCCTGGAGGTGCATCCCCTGCGCCGGACTGATAAAATCCTGCTTTGCCTTGTTCTGACGATCCAGTTCCACAAGGACATCCTGCAAATTTCTGCCTGTTTTCATAAGTTTTTTCCTTTCTATCCTGCGGCGCATATTTATACGCCGGTTTATGCGTCCGTGTCTTCCCGTCACAAACGCCGTGTTTCATTACAGTTCCCGATTGATCATCTGCCGGATGATCTTGACAGCTCCCTGCATCCGGCTACGATTCAGCCGGGTATCGTGCAGCAAGGTGTCCAGGGCATCGACCTCGTATTGGATATCGCAGAGGACAGCACGGTAATGGTCGGCGGTCTGCTCCGATTCCTTTTCCATGCGGTCAAACTCCTGCTCGTACTCATCGATATCCTCGACATTTTCCGACACATAGCTTTCTATCTCCTGTGCCAGCTCATCGCCGGCGTAATCTCTCACAGCTTCCAGCAGATCCCTGATTCCAAACGGAGTCAGGATGCTGCCATTGATCAGCTCAATCGAATGCGGCATCTTTGTGTCCTCCCATCAGTCCTTGAAATAGTAGTTGCCTTTGTACCCGGCAGCGGCCAGCGGCAGACCTTTGCACCATGCCGGATTTTCCGACATCAACTTGCAGATTTCCTCTACCGTGTACTGATCCTTCGGAGCTTCAATGATGACCTCGTCATGGACATGAGCCACAATGTTCAGCCCGTGTGCCGAGATCCGATCCATTGCTTCCGCCAGAATGTCACGGGCAATCGCCTGCGTTGCATTCTCGACCAGCCGGCCGGAATAGGTCTCCTGTCTGCTCCACTTATGGTTCGTGCCGACACCTTCATAGGTCAGGCTCATACGGCCGAAGCGGTTCGGCTGCTGTCTTGGTTTCAGATAGGCAAGCCGCCTGCCGGATGGGAGCACCATCCAGAGTGTGCCGGAATAAAACTCAAACGCGATCTTCCCGATTTCCTGCCGTTCCCCGGTCTTAAAGGCAGTCATGGCCGCCTTCTCGGTATCCCACCAGTACTGCACGATCTGGGGATTTGCCTCCCGCCAGGAATCAATAATCTCCGGGAGTTCATCTTCCTTCAGTCCCATCTGCAAGGCTCCCATGCTGATGAGCGCACCGGAGGAACCACCGTAACCGCAGGCCAGCGTAGCAATCTTTCCTTTCTGGCGCAGCTCGCCATTCACGCCATGCTTGACCACCGGCACATGGAACATCTGGGAGGCTGTGGCGCAGTACAGATCTTCCCCGTTCTGGAAAGCATCCAGCACCCACTGCTCCCCGGCCTCCCATACAAGCACACGGGCTTCGATGGCGGAGAAGTCCGCCACAATGAACTCGCAGCCATCTTTCGGGATCAGCATGGTGCGGATGAGCTGGGACAGGACATCCGGTGTGTTGCCGTAGATGCTCTCCACCATATCGAAGCAGCCCATCTTCACCAGCGTCCTCGCTTCATCCAGCGTGGAAATGTGGTTCTGCGGCAGATTCTGCAACTGGATGTTCCGGCCGGAATATCGTCCTGTGCGGGATGCCCCATAGAACTGGAACAGTCCTCTGGCTCGTCCATCCGGGCAGACACAACGCTCTGCCGCCTGGTATTTCTTGACGGAGCTTTTTGCCATCTGGAGCCGTAGCTTTAACATATCCAGTGCCTCCGCATCCACGCCATTCTTATCCAGCTCACCGATCATCTGTGCCACATCCTTTTTGCCGAGGGTGTCCATCGGGATACCGCGTTCCTCCAGCCAAGATTTGAGCTGGGATACAGAATTTGGATTCTCCAGCCCGGTCAACTCATAGGCTTTCTTGCTCATGGCATCCGAAAGCATAAGGTCACAGGCAATGGCCTGTTCCACCAGCTCGGTATCGATCTTCACGCCCCGGTCGTTGATACGCTCGTTGGTGCGGTAGTGTTCCCACTCCTGCGGCGGCATCGGGAATTTTTTCAGGCGGTTGTAGATGTCCACCTCGGTGTTGACATCCTGAATTCAGTAATACTTGAACTTCGCCCAGTCTGCCGGGAAGTGCCTCGGCAGGTTTCTGGTTCGCATCCCATTGGTTTTTGTGGGTTTGCAGGGCATAGAAAACAGCTTGATGAGCCGTTCGCCCTCCTTGTCCTTCTGCTGATTTGTCTTCAGCACCGCGCCGACATCCTTCAAGCCCAGCGGCAGGGTCAACGATGCCGCCATGACCATCGTGCAGATCCAGTTGTCCGGCGACAGGAAAGTCCCCGGTTCGAGGTACTGCCCCGGATAATGCTGGCTTAAATAGCAGGAAAAGTTCACACGCTCAAATGCAGCGTTGTGAGCGATCAGCTTCACGCTGCTGTCCTTGAACGCCTCCAAAAGCTCCTGCGGAAAAGGCTCCCCTGTGGCAATGTCTGCACACTGTGTTTCTCCAAAGCCGCTGCCCTCGTCTGTTGCCCATGCGATCAGCAGAATCTCCGTGCTGGGATCTGTCGCATAGCGATACAGACCACACTTTCCGATGTCCACCTCACTGTAGGTTTCAATATCGATCAGTATTTCTTTCAAATCCTTCACCCCGATTCGTCATGTAAAAAGGAGAGGCTCGAAAGCCTCCCCCGTCTGTGTACCTTGTGTAGTTCTTAGCGGAGATACTCCGGCAGTTCCTCGTCGGCACCGCCGCCCAGAACTTCCTCGTCATCCTCCAGCGCATCAAAATCAGACTCAGCAGATGCACGGCCGGACAGGCGGTCGCCGTCCTTGACGAACTGGATGTTACCCAGACCAGCAGCCACGCCACGGTTGCCGTTGGCATTGAAGGCGTAGAAGTTGACACTGACATTACAGAAGCAGCCGGAGTAGACCATCATCGGGTCGGTCACAGGCTGAACATGACGGTCAACGACCTGCGGTGCGTCCTTGCTGGTGGCGTTCAGGAAGAAATGCTCCTGATAGTTCTCATCGTCCGGGCGATCGATGTCACCGTCACGCAGCGGCAGTTTCAGGTTGGGCGGAATCTTGCCGCCCCACTTGCGGGTCTTGCCATCCTCCTTGGCCGCCTCCACTGCCTTGTGGATCGCCAGCAGAGTCTTCTTATCGCCCTTCGGAAGCAGGCAGGAAACTGAGAACTTTGCCTCGCCGCCATTGATGCTCTTTGCCTCAAAGATGTTCGCAAAGGAAATGCGGCACGGGATAACGACTTTGGTTGCACTGGAAATTTTATTAGCCATAATGAAATATCCTCCATATATCGATTGTGTATTGGTGTTCTATGTCCAGCCTCATTCCAGAGACGTGAACTCATCTTCGGCAGTCTGCAAATCGACTGCCTGCCTTGGGTCGGAATCCGGGACAAGTGCCAGCTTACCGGGCGGCTTGACCACATATTCTCCAAGGATCTCCTGGAACTTTTTCTTTCCCATAAGCTTTTCAAACTCGGTCAGGGAGATCAGCTCCGTCTTGTAGATATCGGTGTATCCGGCTTTCTCTGCCGCTGCGACCACCGATTTGGTATCAAAGAACTGCCGCTTGCTCCTGCCCTCCACCACCTTGTAGCCGTTCCAGCTCACACCGTGGTTAATGGCTTCGGAACTGACATAGGCGAAGATGGCTTCGATCCATAATTCGATGCGGTTCAGTGTCGGGAGCATCTGCTCGATGTCCGTCTTGGACAGCAGTGCCGGGGATTTGAAAGTCGGTGCTGTGGTGTCCGGGTCGTAAGAAGCGGTCGCATCCGTTTCTTCCTGCTCGTCCACCAGCACACCGGAATCCAAATCCAGAAACTCCTGCTTGACCAGAGCCATCGCTTCCTCGGCACAGGCTTTGCAGGAAGTCCTTGCACGGCAGAAGCGGCACCAGTCGCCGGGCACCTGTTCGCCCTTGCCTTCAAAGGCGAGCTTTGCCCTCGGTCTGACATAGGTTTCCGCCCAGTCCAGCAGTTTCTCCACACTGCATTCAAACGTTGAGATATTTTCCAGTCGCGGCTGGATAATGGTCATGGACACCTTCTGGATGTTGTACAGATATCCGTAGGTGTGGTACGCCCCTAATGCGTAAAGCATCATCTGCGGATTATGGTCACAACTGACAAAAACGCCTTTGCCGTTTTTATAATCCATGATGTAGAGCGTACCGTCTGCGATGATCACGCAGTCACCGGTGCCGAAGCCCTGCGGAACCAAATAGCTGTAATCCAGCCGTTCCTCCACCATGACCAGCGGATGCGGGCAGGTCTCCTTGATGCGCTCGATGGTACTGATGATGAATTCCGCATAGATATCGGTATTGCCGTCCATCTCCTCACTGTCAAACTCAGATGCCGGACGTTGTACCCGTTCATGCAGGTACTTGCGCAACTTGTACTCGCCAAGCGCATGAGCCGCCGTTCCTTCCTCGGCATACACCGAGGATTCATTTGGAAAGTTCTGCTCCAGCCTCGCAGACGGCGTGCAGTTCAGCCACCGCTTCGAGCTGGATGCAGACAAAATTGCGTGTACTTCTGGCATATGGCACCTCCCATTAGAGCTGGGAGATGTCCGTCAGAAATGCCTCGTACTTCTCAGGCGGCAGGGCAGACAGTTCCTTGCAGCCGTATGCTTTCAGAAGCTGACCGATCTTCTCGTTATTGCTGCGCTTCTTCTTGATCTTGCCAACGATGACAGCGGTGAGGTCATCCCTGGTGATCGTCACGGCAGGAGCGGCTTTCTGCTCGGTCTGCGGCTCTGCTTCTGCTGAAGCTGTGTCTTTCTGTCCGGTATCCTCGTTCCACGGAAGCGCATCGGCATCGTCCACCGGGAAGTCACTGTCCGCAGTTTCACCGTCTGCGGAATCATTTTCCGCAGAATCACTCTCCGTGGCAGGCTGCTCAAGTGAACTTCCGGAGTTCACATCGTCCTCGACAGCAGGTTCATCTGCCACAGGGACTTCTGCCGGTTCTTCCACCGGGACCTCTGCCTTGCGGATCTTCTTGACCGGCTTCTTACGGGGATGCGGTGCAGCAGCACCTTTCTTTTCCGACAGTGCCGGAACCTCTGCCAAAGGGCGTGGAATCTCATCCTCCGGGTCAGCGGCCAACAGCGGAATTTTTTCCAGCTGATCCGACACCCCGGAAAACATCTGGGCGAGGCCCTCAAAGACCTCCACCAGACCATCCACAACCTTCTTCGGTGCTTCCAGAATCTTCTTATCCTCTGCCATCATGCGTTGTCCTCCTCATCAGAGTCGTCATCATCGGTACCCCAGATGCTGTCCAGGTACTTGTGCTCCACTTCAAGGACGGCGAGGATGCTCTTCATGCACAGACCTGTACTCTGCTTGATCTGGACAAGCATCTCGTCCACATCGATATCCGGAAGTTCCTCTTCTTCCTTGTCTTCCGGCTTATCGTCGGGCTGGAAGGAATTGTAGGAAGTCATACGCTCATCCAGATGAATGTGGAGATTCTCGATGTGGATGGTTGCCGGGACTGCCTGCGGCTTGTCCAGCTTCAAAGCTTCCTGCTCCTTGTTGGCTTCTGCCTTGTCCGGCTGGATAGCAGCCTTGCCAATCGGAATGCGTACTGCCTTGCCCTCCTTCACTAGCTCCATGAGCAGATCTTCCAGAGTTACGGCCTTCTTCTCGTTCATTTCGTTATTCATGGTTGTCCTCACTTTCTGCAGCATCCTGCTGCCCTTTGCTTTTCTGATCTTCGGTCTTATCATCCAGCGGAATCTGGTACTGTTCCGAGATGCTCTTTAACAGCAGCTCGATCACACGCCCCGGCTCTGGAAGATTCCGGACTGGCTTGTTCAGCTCATGGGCTTTCTTGATCTCTGCGGTCATGCCTTCTGACACGGTATCGCCAAACACCCATAACTCATCTGCTTCCTCCAGCCAGTGCAATCCCAGCTTCATGCCGGTCTCCCGCTCCTTCTTCTCCTCGTCCTTCAAGAACTGAGTGAAATACAGATGCGGAGCCAGCGGCAGGAAGCCCAGCGTGGAAAGAATCCTGCAGGCTGTCTTTGCCCGGTCGATGTTTGCTTCCAACTGGCTTTTCTGGCATCTGAGATTTTCGGCGGTCGGCCGATACGGTGAGCAGACGAAGATTTTCTTCGGAGCCGCCGCAGTGCCGGCTTCTGTGCCGCCGGGGGGATGCTTGTCCTCTGCAGTCTCAGTCTGAGCCTGTGCCACAGGATTCAGCGGAACACCCTTGACTGCCATCTTGCTTACGGTACTCATAGGTTCTTACCTCCCGTTTATGTAGTAGAGGAACAAGTCCTCTCATAAAGCACACCGTTTTTGCCGGTTTTAGAAGTAGTTTTTCAAAAATTTTTTCTGATTTTTTTCAAAGCACCTTCCAGAGAGTAAGAAACCGCTCTCTGACTGATTCCCAGTTCCTCGGCAACCTCTTCCTGGTTCATACCTTTATAATAGTAGAGCTGGATGATCTCCATCTGACGCTCGGTCAGCTTGCTCATGGCCGCATACAGCCGCTTCAGTTCCTTGTCTGCAAGCACCTCTGCCTTGCAGTCATCCATGAAGTCCACCATGACAGCCGCCGACCAATCCGAGCCATCGCATTCCAGTGCGGTGTTTTCAAATTTGTCCGAAGTCTTATTGCGGTTATGTTCCATGCGGCGTTCGCCCTCCATCAGAAGGCGGATGCTCCACTCCATGTTCTCGAATTCCTCTGCCGGAATGACCTGGTAGGTTCCATCCGTGAAGTCATACCGGCAATCTCCGCAGCGATTCACGGCCATGACTGTGTGTGCGCCGTCCACCTCATAGACTGCATAACCGTTCTCATACACGGTCAGGGAGGCATCGTTCACCGTAGTCTGGGCAACTGCCACAGGCTTCTGCTCCATGAGGGTCTTAAAGGTCGGCAGCTTCTGTTCCACCACCGCATCGATCTTTTCCTTCAGCTCATGCAGTGTGATGTGTGCGTTCTGGGTAATATCCGCAGCAACCGTGCTAACCTGCTCCACGACCTCTGCCATCTTCGGCTGACGAATCTCCATCACACCAACGCCACCGTTAATTGCCACTGCTCCAGTCATCATGTTCATCATTTTTCTGTCCTTTCCCCCGGACTCTGGGAGGGAAAGACACCAAAGCAGAACATGAGCGAGGACACCGCACCGCTGGCAGGGCAAAAAGAAAAGCCCGATCCCAGAGATAGTCAGAGTGATCCCATTCGCATACCTCCAGCACAAGCAAATAAATCGCTGTGCTGTTGGTTCTGCTATGGTATCCTTCGCCTTCTCTAGAATCGGGCTTACGATATTTTATTTGTTCAGGTCTGTCCCATCAGCTTCTTTTCCTTGGCTCTGTGGGCTTGTCCCTTGAACTGACTATATGATAACAAAATGGACAGTGTGACACCTCCCCGGCAAAGATGAATCCCGGCTTCAAAAATCCACATATTTGTAGATTTTCCTGCCATTCTTGGAAAATGGGCAAAAAAATCCACATAGCCTTTTCTTCAGCCATGTGGATATCAAATTGCTATTTTCAATGCTTCATTCTCTGCCATCATACGAGCCATATTTAAGAGCATCTCTTTGTTCTTTTCATTTAATCCCGAAAATAACCTGCTCATTTCATCATCTTTTGGCTCCGTATGTACCTGCACTCGCTCCGGCATCAGTGTGTCTACCGGAACTTGCAGGTTCTCCGCTATGTCAATGAGCGTCTGTACGCCCATCTCCACTTTCCCCTTTTCGTATCTTGAGATGACCTTGTTGGTACAAGTGCCGCCCATTTCTTCCGAAAGCTGCTCTTGCGTCATATGAGCAGCTTTCCGCGCTTCCTGTATCTTTTTACCTATAATTTCCTGATCCGACTTCCAGGTGTCCGCCAACAAGGTCACCCCCTTTCTCTTTTGTAGGTAATAAAAAAGGACCGAAACACATGAGATACAGGTCGCTGGCATTTACCAACGCTACACTTGCTTCTCTAATGTGTTTCGGTCCTTTAAGATTGTATGTTCTTAAAAGCCGTGTGTATCAGAACAATAACTGTCTTTCAACCCACAAACGAGCGCACTACGACCTACATATCATTGACTTTGAACTAAGAACCAAACTTATAACTGTGGTTCTATCATCATGAAATTAAATAATCTAAATCAACTATATGTAAGGTGCTCTTCACACCGCTCGCCGATCCGCCATGCCTCCTACCGTGCGAATCAGGCTGAAATCAAATTATCTTTCTGTACACCTCCTATGACAATAAAATTTACTTCTATTCAACTTATTTATTTATGGTACCACTTTTCTTTGTGGTATCTTTTATCATAGCAGATATTGTGCTATGCGTAAATAGCTTTTAGCAAATTTTGTCAAAAGGCTCAGAAACAAGTCGTTAGTTTGTGCAAAGTGCCGATGTTTTTCCCTTTAAACGACAAAAGGAGCCGAAGGTCATGGTCATATAACCACAATCTTCGGCTCCTATTAGCCCCTCATCGAATCCAATTACCCGATGGATATACTCTTTTTCACTTCATACACGGCTAGCTTTCCATTGCTGCGCTGCCTGACTTCAGCATTGTTACCCCGGCTCGTAATCTCCCGTATGGTTTTCATAATGAATGCATCATCATTCATTGTGCTAGCAGATACGCCATGTACACGGCTGTTATGTGAGGAATAACCACACCTGCTCTGTTCAAGTTCTTTCATTACCAACTGCACCCCTTTCCGGATCAGATGTCAAAGAGTTTCTGCTCCCAATCGCTTTCTGTTTCTCCCACAGTGTCTTCTTCAGCCTTCGACTCATCATCTTCTATCGGTGTAAAAACAGTCCCGACATTTGGACGTCCCACCAATGGGAAAACATATTCTTCTTCCACCTTGTTTTCATCAAGATTTACCAAAATAAGAGAAAACACATCCTTGAACTTTATATTCTCGAGTGTTTCCACCATTCGGTCATATACTTCCCGGTTGGTGAGAACGAAGCTCATCTTTTTCGGATTCATAGTCCCAGCATAGTAAAGACCTAAGACCATCAGAAACTTCTGGCGCAGCTTCATCACGGTATGCGCCACACTGTTTTTTTCCAACATTGTGTGCCAGATTTCGAATTCCCAAATCTCCATCTCGCCACTATCGGAATTAGCATCCGTTGATATAACCCAATCTGTCCGATAACGGTAATTAAGAGCATTGTGTTTATTTTCACCCTCTAATATTGAAGTCCTGTAACCCCTATCTTCCAGCTCTTTAAATATTATATCCGTAATGTTTTTTTCTGTAGCTTCAAATTCTTTGCTCGTATACTTTCCTGTCATCCGGCGTGGTACTTTGCCGTTTGCATCCATCAGCATTTCAAAAGTTATTCCACTTTCCGGGTCCGAGTTCTGTGCCACTTTCTGAATCAGTTCATCCGTGCAGGCCCCAGAAGTTTTCATGTTAACTATTCTTGAAAGCGTTGATGGATTCACTCCGCTATCAAGGGCAAACTGCCGCATACTGCGGCTTGCACCTTTTGCTCTAATGAGCAGTTCTGCTAATTTTTCTTTCTCCGGCGGGCGAATGCGAATATAATTCGCAAGCTCCGTCATATCAATTTTTCTATCGCTCATGCCTTTCCTCCGTAAATCAGGCGTGTTGTTTGTATTGCTTGTATTGCGTATATTGTATCACTTTGTAATTTCCGTGTCAATACTTGCGCAATATTTATTGCTTGTTTTGCTTAATCATTTTTTATTTGTTTTCAGCTAGTTTCCCTCTTGACTTCTACAACTTACTATTGTATTATAGGAACAGGAGTTCCAGAACTATTGTTCTTAGTATAGTGGAACAGTTGTTCCTTGTCAAGTGGCTTTACAAAATTATGTTGTAAATGCTGGCAACTTTCCCTCCAGCAAACAGCAGAACATCCCACATGGAGGCAATAATGACATGAAAAAAGAAACGAACTTTGAAACAAGTCCACTCAACACGCAGGAGACCAAAGCCAAAGCAGCCGCTGCCCTGACCCCGTCTGCTACCAACGGAGATAAAATAAAAGCCCTCCGCACCGCCCAGCACATGAGTATGGCTGAACTGGCGCGACGGGCTTCCATGTCGGACCGTGCAATTCGCTATATTGAATCCAACCAGCGCGAACCGAGCGTCGATGCAATCCAGAAGATTGCTGCCGCTCTCGGTGTCACTACGGATTATTTTATGGACGAGTCCACTTTCCAGCAGGAACTCAGCGATGACCTCTTCTATGCAGACGTACGAAAAAAGTACGGCTCCCGTGGCGTTGCACAGGCAAAGAAAATAAAAGCACAGACCTCTGCCCTTTTTGCAGGCGGCGAGTTGTCCGAAGAAGATCAGGTAGCCTTTATTAAAGAAATGGAAGCACTTTTCCTTGATGCAAAAGCTGATGCGAAGAAATTTACTCCCAAAAAATATCTGCGGTAAGGAAGCATAGTTACTCCGGAGGAAAGGAGTCAATAACCTTGAACACACGCATAATCGATACGGCCGATGCTGTGGTTCGCCGCTATAAGACCCGGAACCCAGAAGAGATTATTTCACAACGGGCTATCAAATTGAAAGATATCCGCTTTTGCCACGAACTTCTGGGCTACTACACCGTCATGCTGAACTGCGAATATATCGGCATCAACCCAAATTGTACGGATGCCCAGCGTGTATCTGCTCTGGCTCATGAGCTGGGACACGCACTCTTCGACCGGAAGCACGCCAGCTCCGGTCAGGCATTTCAGGATACCTACTTTTACAGCCTGGACAACTCCAAGGCAGAACGACGAGCAAACATCTTCGCAGCTGAATTACTCCTGTCGGACGATGATGTTCTTAGGCCAATCGGCTACTATGAATTCAATGCCGACCGGCTTAAGATGGAAAAAAATTTACCTGCTCACTGTTCTTCCGCCTACCGTGCTGTGAAATACCAGGAACTTCTGCAGGAATTCCTGTACATGCACAGTGGAGTTGTTACACCGGCTGAAATTGCTCAGTCCAACACGATAGAAAAGCACTTTGTTGATTTCAAGCTAAACATCCTCGCGGTGAAAGGCTATCAGCTTCCCGTACTGCCTGAACTGCACAGCGATTTTCTGAAAGACTCTCTGAAGAACTGCGAGGTGACGATGGATTGAATTTTTATTACTGTGATGCCTGCCATTACTGCTTTGAAAGCAAGTCACTTCCTGACCGCTGCCCCGACTGCGGAGCAGCGGAACACGATGAAAAGCCAGCTGTACGTCTGGCAACGGAGAATGAAATAACTGAGCTGCTCCGGATACGAGCAGAGGACAAAGACTAATTGACTGCCCCACTGTGTACATATTTCACAGTGGGGCAGTTTTTTATTTATGGTATTTCTTGACCAGCTCCACCAGCTCTTCGTCCATGAAAATAGCTGACATCTCGCATTCCAGAGCAATACAGATTTTGAGAAGAACCGAAAGCTGCGCTTTTTCTATGCCACGCACACCTTGCTCATAGTTCTGATAAACTCGAACACTGATTCCTGCTTTTTCCGCAAGCTGCGACTGCGACAATCCTGCCTTCTTTCTACAAGCCCGCAGCTTTACGTTCCCACTCTTGGCGCGTTCTTCCTCAATTTTCGGATAGCTACGACAGAGAACAGAGCCGTCATCCATCAAAATCCAGTCACAGTTAGAGCTGTTTCTGATCCCTGCTTCTGCGTTCTCTTCTGATAACTCGAATTCATCATATTTTCTGGTTCTTGTATACTCGCGTAAGGCTATCACTGCCTCCTGCATATTGGCATACAGAATTGGTACACCACCTTCGTTCTTACATTCTTTGATATACTCTTCTTTTGTAACTCCTTCGACCTGCTTCATCCTCACACCTCCTATTACCTTGATAGTACATCTAAAGATGTATAATGTCAAGTAATAGTTGTGCGCCCCACTGTGTAATTACCTCACAGTGAGGTAGTTTTCGTTATAAACTATACGTCAAGAACCTCCACCATCAGTCGTATCCCGACTTTCAGACCTTCCTCAAAAGCGGTCTTCTCCCATGTACAGCACACCGTCCCCT
>ENA-OPEE01002318-OPEE01002318.1-human-gut-metagenome-genome-assembly--contig:-NODE-2318-length-12115-cov-3.756882_pt1 | contig 12115 bp, 9 predicted proteins | sample MGYA00241263_ERZ501506 | MGnify/ENA primary metagenome ERZ501506 (study PRJEB25962, sample SAMEA2042626) | human gut metagenome | biome: human gut; feature: human-associated habitat; material: faeces...
GTGTACTAATAGCTTTTATTAGATCATCCTTGCTAAAATCCGCTTCCTTAAATTTTGATATGGTACACTTGCACTTGCATTTCTTACAGGCCAATTTGTTGCAGTAACGTATATTGCCGTTTCGTTTAATGGATTTCTGTCTAAGGATTTTCCCTTGCGGACAATAGACAAGGTTACGTTCGGCATCCCTAACGAAGAAGCCTTCAAGTGCTTTGGCACGCATCTGTTCGGAAGTCATGTTGAGTACTGCTGAATCAAATGTCGGTAATGCACGCTTTTTTACCTCAACAGTTTCCATGTCAGTTAAGATTCCGTTGTAGGCATCGGGAATCACTCCGGCTTGAAGGTATGCCTTCAGGTCTTCGGGGTTGGTACTGGCTTTCTGCTCGTCAGTTATGGCGTTTTCAATGTATTCAAACTCAACCTGTTCGATGCAGCTACCGTCACGCTGGATGACATTGGGTACAATACCCGATGCAAGTGTCTCGGCATGGTTAGCGGGACATTCATAGCCCTTATCTGCTGTAGCCTCAAGGATGTTAACCCCATAGTCTTTTTTCACATCGGTGGCTACGCTGGTCATTTGACCATGGTCAGTAGGACGGTTAGTGACTTGGAAGCCGGCAATCATGTGGCTGTCCGCGTCAACGGCTGTCTGCACGTTATAGCCTACGCAGAAGCCTTCGTTCGCTTTCATCAGTCTCGCATCCGGGTCGGTTAGCGATATCTGTTTTTCATTAGATCCCTCTAATGCAGTGCGGTAGGCTTCGTAACGGACTTTGCGTTCCTTACACGCATTCAGTTTGTGCTCAAGTTCGTCTCTGGAAAGTTTACGGCCTTCTTCCTGATCGCATGAGTCAAGCTCTGCCATGTATAAAGTGATATGTTCGTCCAGGCGTTTGATACGGTCATCAAGTTTATTGAGTGTAAAATTGTTATCCTTGGCATTTACAGCCTTGAACTTACATCCGTCAATGGATATATATGACTTGGAGAAGAGCTTCAAACCCATGCAGAACTTATTGAACTCCTTGAATACTTTAGTTATGCTATCCTTATTGTCCTTGCGGAAATCAGAAATGGTGCGAAAATCAGGATATAATTTGCCGAGCAACCACATCACCTCCACGTTGCATTTGCATTCACGAGCCAACTTGCGCGACGAACGCACTTGATAGAAATAACCATAAATATACAGTTTCAACAGATCACGAGGGTCGTATCCAGGACTTCCGGTGTCTTTGGGAGTGCTCCGTATAAACTTTAACTTGTCCATATCCAAACTATCAACGAATGCATCAAACAAACAAACCGGTGCATCCCCCTCGACATAATCGTCTATGCAATCGGGGAAAAGTATTTTCTGTTAGCGTTCTTCACCTTTTTTGTAAGTCATACAAGCTATTTCTTATTTTGTATAAAAATAAGAAATACAAATGAGAGTAAGCAAAATAGAGTGTTAAACCATGCTACAAACAAGGGAGATTGTGAAGGGATGCCATCAAACTTTTTTTTAAGTTCTCGGACAGCCCCCCCGTGAAACCAGAAGGCTGTATAGTTAAGCTCAATGAAGATTTATAAGGGTAAGCAGAAATCTTCTATAGTATGATGGTGGCACAACGAGGTGTATGTTTCTCGGCAAAAGTACTTCAACGTCATTACCGCAATTTTTTATAAGTAATATTATTATAAAATTCTGAATTTCGTAACAATAGCACTGGTGGGAGTACTTAAAGCGAAAATTAAGTACTTTAGAAATAATCTGCATGGAATGGAAAATAAAAAGTTTTTTCCATTTAATTAGAATTATAAACGATTTAGAAGTAATTAAAAAAAGATGTTCATGTTTAGACCATAGTTCTTGCAGAACTATGGTAAAATAGAAATGCAACAAATCGCTACTCTACTCTAACCTTTCTTTATTAATCCAAATTAATCTTTGTGATTAATAACAAGTAGTTGTTAATACACTTGCAAATATAGGAATAAATCAAATACCAGCAATATTTAATCAAAAAAAATAATTTAAATAGTAAAAAATAACGAATTGATACTTTACCCTTCTTTTGCTGATTTTTTGTTAGTTCGATAAAAGCTATATCCGGTTCCATATACGCTCATACATTTAATATTTGTTTCATAATTGGACATAGTTCTGCAAGAACTACACTATCTGCATTTAAATTTATTTTTTAACATTAATACAAAGTGTCTATGAAACGAGTATTTTTTCTTATGTTGTGTTTGGTAACAAGCATGAACATAGTATTGGCTCAGAATCGTAAAATTACTGGTACAGTAGTTTCTGCCGAGGATAATGAACCTGTGGTTGGTGCTGCTGTAGTTGTAAGGGGAACTCAGATTGGTATTGTTACCGATTTGGACGGAGTTTTTCATCTAGAAATACCATCTTCTGCGAAAACATTGGTTATTTCTTATTTGGGGATGAAAACACAAGAAGTGGCAATAAAAGACAATTTAAAGATCATGCTTGAATCCGATTCTCAAAGTTTGGAGGAGGTAGTGGTAACGGCTATGGGCTTGAATCGCGAGAAAAAGTCATTAGGATATGCAATTCAAGAAGTAAAATCGGATGAGTTGACAAAAGCAGGAAGTGCGTCCTTGACAAGCTCGTTGAGTGGTAAGGTCGCTGGCGTACAAGTGAACCAGTTCGGAGGGTCAGTCGGAGCTTCGTCTCGTATTTCCGTACGTGGAAACTCATCTTTGAGCGCAGACCAACAGCCGTTGATTGTTGTGGATGGTGTACCTATTGCCAATGATACACAACGTTCAGGAGATAACGCATATAATGGTGTCGACTATGGCTCTGGTCTGAACGATATCAACCCTGAGGACATTGAATCTATTTCTGTACTGAAAGGAGGATCAGCTGCCTTGTACGGAATGCGTGCAGGAAACGGAGTCATCCTGATTACAACCAAATCAGGAAAAAATTCAAACGGCGTGACTATTTCCTATGATATGAACGTGACAATGGATCGGGTTACCAATCTTCCCAAATTTCAAAATTTGTATGGCCAGGGATTATACGGTGAAGAATACTATTGGAAATATGGAGATCATTCAGATTTAAGCTATCAAGATTATGCCATCAAATATGGTTATGACTATAATACGGGAGTCGGTCAAGAGGATATGTCATGGGGACCTCGTTTGGATGTTGGGCTAAAGATAAGTCAGTTCGACAGTAATGGAGAATACGTGGACTGGGTTTCCCGTCCGAACAACGTAAAAGATTTTTTCCAGACAGGGTTAACCATGAACCACGTTGTATCTGTACAGGCAAAGGGTGAAAGAGTGACTACGCGTGCTTCACTCTCCTATCGTGACCAAAAAGGAACGATTCCAAACACAGACCAGAAGAAGTATTCAGGTCAGTTGAATACGGATATGAAATTGAACAAATATGTTTCTTTCAATCTTTCTGCCAATTATACCCGTACCGAAAGTGACAACCTTGTCGGACAAGGTTATGGGAGCAATAACCCAGTCGTTTCATTGGTAACATGGGCAGGTCGTCAAGTCAACATGAAATCTTTGAAAGACAACTGGGATCAGAAAGATGCCGCGGGCAACTATACTTATTATAATTGGATTGACCAGTGGCACATGAATCCTTATTTTACGGTGAATGAAAATACAAACAGCTATCAACGGGATCGTGTTTTTGCGAAATCATCTTTGTTTTATCAGCCTTTTGAATGGTTAAAATTCGAAGGGCGTGTCGGTGTGGATTATTACAATGCCAAGACATTCGAACGCCACTACTATGACCGTGGAGACTATCCTGACGGTGCATTCTTTCAGCGTAATACATCCAATACGGAATTGAATGCGGATATCATCGGTACGGTCAACAAGACTTTCGGTGATTTCAACTTGAGTGGAGTTGTAGGTGCCAATTATCGCGACTTGAGTTACGAAACACACCAGATCGGAGCCCAAGCTTTGACAGTCCGTGGTGTTTATACTATGGCGAATGCATCCGGTACTGTCACTGCCGATATGGACCATAGCCATATCCGTTCGAACTCAGTGTATGCCAATGCCTCTTTGGGTTGGAGAAACCAGTTGTACATGGATGTCAGCGCCCGTAACGATTGGAGTTCTACGATCCGCGAAGCTTTCTTCTATCCGTCTGTCAGTTTGAGTTGGATTCCGACCGCTTCATTTGAGAATTTACAGAACGATGTATTAACTTTCTGGAAATTGCGTGGTGGTATCGCGCAGATTGGTTCAGCCACATCGGCTTATCGTAATAGCTATTATTATTATGCCGAGTCGTCTTCTTTCAACGGTGTATCGCAGATGTATAAAAGTTTCAGTTATCCCAATTATAATTTGAAGCCTGAGAGTATTACAACTTGGGAGATCGGTACAGAAGTTGGTTTATTCGATGACCGCTTGCATTTCGATTTGGCATACTACCAAAAGCAGACCAAAGACCAGATATTATCGGTATCGACCTCTAACGTAGTTGGCTTCGGATCTATGTTGGTTAATGCGGGGCGGATTGACAACAAAGGTGTTGAACTTCAGGTAAGGGGAGACATTATTCGTAACAAGAAAGACGGTTTCACTTGGAGTTCCACTTTGAATTTTGCCAAAGACAAGAGTAAAGTCATCGAGTTGTATAACGATCCAGAAACAGGAAAACCGTTGTTGGATACCTATGGATTAGGTTGGACTTGGGGTATTGCGACTCAGGCAAAAGTCGGTGAGAAATGGGGAGCATTGGTCGGCGAAGGTTTTAAACGTGTAACTTTGGATGATGTGGAAGCCGGAAGAGCTACAGCAGACCAAATTGGTGCGATCAAATTACTGGCAAACGGAGCTTTAGATAAGGAAGCATCGAAAGTAATGGGAAATGTGACTCCTGATTTCATGATGGGATGGCGTCATGACTTCACATACAAGAATTTCGGATTCGGTTTCTTACTTGATTTACGCATTGGCGGTGACATCTGGTCGCAGACGATGTCTCATTCTTATCAGACAGGTGTAGCTAAAGTAACAGCGGATAACGGCATTCGTGAACGGCCTATCGTTGCAGGTAAGGATGTTTTGACGAACGAACGTTTCGTTATGCCAGATGCAAGTGGGCATTATGTGGAAAATACGATTGAAACCGATGCTTTTTCTTGGTTTAATGGAAATAACGTAGCAGAAATGTATGTTTTCGACGGCTCGTTTTTGAAGCTACGAGAAGCTTATATTTCGTATGATGTTCCGAAATCAATCCTGAACAAGACGAAATATTTCAATCGTGCGACAATATCTTTGATCGGAACAAACTTGGCTTTGCTTTGGGTACACTCTTCCAATACGTTACGTCTCGATCCTGAATCGGGTGGTGTGGCAAGCGATAGCCGTGGTGTTGGCTTAGAACAATCTTCAACCCCGGGCTCACGCAGTTTCGGTCTTAAGTTAGGTTTGACGTTTTAACTAGTAAATTATCAAATTATGAGCAATAAGTATAAAATTTGGGCAGTCTCACTCGCTGCGATGGTTGCCACAGGATGTACAAGATCCTTTGAAGAAATAAACACCGATCCAGACGCATATAGTAAAGTACCTTACACGAACATGTTGGCTGATGTATTACGCAGAACAGCAGATCAGTATGGAGGTGACCTAGATATAGCCCAGTGGGCGGGCTATGTGTCGGAAGTCCAGTATCTGAACAATTATGGGGGCTATATTCCCTCTAACAATACATATGGGAACCGTTGGTATCAAACTTATTGGGGATATACGCAGCTACAGGACATTTTGGACCAGACGGAAGCAGAACCGGAAGGGAATAAAAATATGCGAAATGTCTGTATGCTTATGCAAAGCTATCTGATTTTGATGTGTACAGACTGTTTTGGCGACATACCCTATTCTCAAGCTTTTAAGGGTGCACCGGAGGCAGGAGGCATCTTGAAAGCTTCTTATGATGCACAATCGGACATTTATCCTCAGATCTTGGCAAATTTGAAAGCTGTGGCGGACAGTTGGGCCGACGGCTTAGGCAGTGATGTTCTTGGTGAAGGGGATTTCTTGTATAATGGTAATGTTGGAAAATGGCAGAAATTTTGCAACTCCCTGCGTTTGCGTGTTGCTATGCGCATATCTAGTGTTTATTCGGAATCTCAAAGTGTTGTTGAACAAATTCTATCGAATCCTTCCCAATATCCGTATATCACCGAATGCGAGGACAATGCTTATTTTTGGTGGCAAGGTTCTGGCGATTATTTTGAACGTTATTACAATAATTTTAGAACACGTGACGACGATGGCATGGCTGAAATTTTTATTGACCACCTGAAAAAGATGGAAGATCCTCGTTTGGCAGTTGTGGCAAAACCAGCAAAGAACGATGGCGAATATCGCGGATTTGAGAATGGAGCCATCGCAGCTCCCGCGTCGATCCATGACATATCACGTATCGGGGTTAAATATCGCGAAGACCCAGCAGGTTTCTCTCCTTTTTATCGGGCATGTGAAAACTATTTTATCATGGCTGAAGCAGCTTTGAATGGTTGGAATGTTCCAATGAGTGCGGAAGAAGCTTATGAACAAGGTGTACGTCTTTCCATGGAAGACAACGATCTGGATAGTGATGCCACCGATGTCTATCTGGCAGGGAAAGGCAAGTGGGATGGAACAAAAGATCGTCTGTATTTTGAATGGTGGGTCGCTCTGTTCAAGCAAAATATCGAGGCTTGGTCATTGTATCGCAGAACTGGCTATCCGACTTATATTCACACTGCCAAAGCTGCGGACGGAGTCACTCCACAATATCCGGGCGCACGTTCAACTTATAAAGGCATACACAACGATGTTCCGTTCCGTTTCCCTTACCCACAAAACGAATATTTGTATAACGAGGCAAACGTAACGGTTGCTGCTCAAGGCATCCAAGATTATGTCTGGGGCAAACAGATGTGGTGGGACAAGCGTAGTGGCGTGAAATAAATACATACGCAATATCTACATTCTTAAGGATAGACACACTAATTGCGAATCCTTATTGGCAATGGCGGCTTGTGAAAGTCGCCATTTTAACAACAGAGTTACGTAAATTTCAACAATGAATTTAAAGAAAAGAATCGTTGGAAATTATAAAACCATACAAATATTCTTTCCACAATCCACGATTTTAGGAAAAACTTACATTCGCAATAGACATATTCTTTCCGATTGTTATTCAAAATATCAAATCGTTGGTTTGAAAAATTTTCATTTTATTTTTTTCTGCTATAATACAGAATGATACCCCTAAACTAATGAAGAACCAAACTGGATTCATATCTTAGAAATAATGACAAGGATATTCTTTATAATGTTTATTCCCAATGATTTTTCTTCCATCATATCTTGGCTGAAAATAAAATTTGAGAAACTTGTATTCTCAGGAGACAGTTTGGTCGTTTGTGCAGAGCATACGGAGTAATATATCTATCCTTTAGTTTGTGCGACAAAAAATATGGGAATCCATCTCTGCCAGGAAGATACAGCTAAAATATTGTCATGGAATACCTCGTGGTAAGAATGACAAAATAAATCTTTTATGCGGTATTTCTTTGCTCATTCTTCCAGCCAATCGTCCGAACCACCGAATTCCTTGTCCGCAAACAGGTCGGCAATCCCCGAGATCTGCTTCATACGTAATAGTTCATCCTTTGACATCCCGATATGTTGCCTGATCCAGGCATCAGACATCCCCGACTGCACCAGCTCCGACACAATGTTGCACATCAGTTCCACCGAGTGTGCGCCTCTTGCTCGGTTGTGACGGATAGTTGACACCATACGCCCCGACAGCTCCTTGTCTATCACCGCCACGGGAAGCATACCGTGCTCACGGTCGTATATCCGTTCCGAGGTCTTCATCACAAGATAACGGTGGAACCCGTCCACGATTTCATATTTGTCTTCCTCCTTGAGGTAATAGCATACGCAGGGCATCGTATAGCCATCTTCCCATATCGAAAGTTCCAGCAATTTCATTTCCGGAGGTGCCACCACGTTCGGATTATAGTTGTTGGCCACCACTTTTTCGATTGGCACCGCAATGACATTGTAGACCGGACTCTTAAAATTTTCCATGCTTCAATGAATTATATTTTCTCATCACTTTTTCTCTCAACTCCTTTTCCTTTTTAGTCAACGAGAACCCCATGTACTTACACACATGATCATTCTTCAGTATGCAAATGCACATACGCTTGTAGGTGGGTATCTCCCTGAATTCCTCAATGTCGATGTCATCAAGATACTCCATTTTAACGGGCAGCTTGTCCGTCCGATAAGCCGAGGGCTTCCCAACAGAGAACTCCACTCCGGCTGCACGTAGTTTGTTGATGACTTCTTCCGAGAGGCAACCTCCCCTGTTGCGCCAGAAACGAATGCTCACGTCAAGCTTGTCAAGGTAGTTGCGCCTCGTTGCTGCGGGCAGTGTGTCCAAAAGGAAGCGCATATACTCTTGCCAAGAGAATCCCGGTGGGCATTTTATCGATTTCCATCCCATAGCCATCGTCCTGCCGTACATCCCGGCAAAATTCACGCCGTTCACGCGGCTTACCATTCTTCCCCACATATCGGGGTCTATCACCCGGTATAGCGATAACGATTGTATGGCTTCGGAAATGAATGGGCTTGCCACACGTTGCCGCCCTAATGGTACCCCGGCCCAATAGTACAAATCATACAGCCGGTTGTAGTCCCACCCGAACTTGCCGTTGGCAGTCCATATATCGGTGACCTTCCAGTCATACAAAGGATAGGCGTTGTAGATATCACGGCCTATGCGCCGCGTCCATTTGTAATTAAACAAATGCTTGTAGTTCTTGTCGCTATGTATCGCCCGCCACCGGTTGTAGCTCTCTTGTGTGCGAATGCCGACCAGACAGCATATACGTCTGCACTTTTTGCGCTTGCGAAGCCAAGGGACGAACAGCAATTGGAAATCATAATCCCACAACTCATCATTAAAAAACGAGAAATCTCCGGCGGTATAACATCCTTCCGGTATCTCTCGAACCCACATTTCCCGCTTGCTCTCTTCCCACGGCCGCCAATATGACTGGTACATGGATGTGCAGGTGGTAACTTTGAACGGCACGCAGCAATGGTACACTTCAAGGATATCACGGTTTGCCTCAAGAGTACGCTTCACATATTCTGTCGTCTGGCGGTATTGTGCCTCATAATCCATGTGAAACACCCCCAGCTTCCGGCAGGGAGCATACTTCCGTATATACCCTACACAAAGGTTAAGCAATACGCCGCTGTCTTTACCTCCCGAGAAAGACACATAAACATAGTCGAAATGGTCGAATATAACTTTCAGACGGGCCATAGTCGCTTCATATACGTTAAGTCGTCGTATCATGTCTTTCCGTTATAATCCATCTTGTGGTAATTCTTCCATTCAAGGAAGGTGCTAAAACCGTTTTTCTCGAAAGCGATGACATGACGTTTATGCACCAATGCCGTCAGTGTTCTTTCATATTCCGGCTCTTTCTTGGCTGCATCCAAAAGCATTTCTATTGTATCTTCTCGGTCTCCACGGACATAATAGTTGTCTATGTATGGCCTGCCAGTGGTATTTCTTACAGGGAGAAATCCGGCGACATTGCTATCGTTGTCCAAAGCTATGAACCAACGGTGGCGGCGAGAAGTCTTGAATGGATAATTGTTGTTTTGTCGGAGTATGGCAGGATTCATTACAAGAGGGGCTACCAGCTCATATAACTTTCTGTCGGTACCATTTATGTTTATTATCTCCATACTGTTATGCTATTGTGAGGTCTTGATACCTCGTAAAACATTCGTAGCGGATTGTGATAACTCCACTACGGATGCCGAAATCGAGACGAATTGCGTACACTGAGATGTTAACTCCATGCCGGCTTTCCATCGTGAATGCTATTTATAAGTAGGCTATTTTACCGCAAAATTAATTTTTTTTCTTATTCATAAAAATGGTAGAGTCAACAAGCAAGTGCAATTATAGTCATAAAAATGAAATTCATCCAAAAATCGTCATTATTAAAAGAAAAATCAATAAAGATTTGCAAACTTTAAAATAATCGTTTACATTTGTGCATATCAAAACCCTAACTATGAAAAGAAACCGAAACCTTGACAGCAAAAACAAAAAGAATTATTGACCAAAGCCAGGCTATGATTAGTAAGGCTTTTTGTACGGGTGGTATTTATACCACCCGTTTTTGTTGCTCCCATTTCTCGAAAAAATACTCTTTGGGACTTCTGAAGCCCAGCTTTTCCCGAGGCCTACGGTTGATCTTCTTCTGTATCTCCATGACGAAACGCTCGCTCACCGTATTAAAATCAGTGCCTTTTGGGATGTACTGCCTAACCAGCTTATTGGCATTCTCTATAGCCCCTTTTTGCCAAGAGCAATAACTGTCCGTAAAATAGACGGTAGCTCTTAATTTTTTCTCTATGAGTTCATGGCAGGCAAACTCGCCTCCGTTATCTGTTGTTATGGTCCTAACGCCTTTGCCCCTATAAGGGAACAGAAGGCGGTTCACCACTCTCGGCAGGGAAGCTGCCTTCTTGCCATCGGGCAGCTTTTCCATCAGCAATAAGTTGCTTGACCTCTCGGTTAAGGTAAGGATCGCCCCTTTGCCCCCCTTGCCAACGATAAGATCCATCTCCCAGTCGCCGAAGCGGGTGCCATCCGCTTCCAAAGGGCGTTCGCGGATACTCGTGCGGTTGGGGATGTTCGTGACTTTTGTAGGACAAAGACGGGATATATGCCGACGATACTTCATCTTGTGACGACAATGGGAAGCAAGCTCACCACTAAAGTCCGCACGTATACGTCTATAGAGGGTCTCATGGGAGATCTTATACCCTTTCCTCTTCAAATAACCGGATATTTGCATGGGAGACCAATCTTCTTCTACCAACAAACGCAACGCCTCTTTTTCTATGGCGCTAGGAATTTTACGATTGCCGGGGAGACGTTCACGCCGTTCGCGCGACATCTCATCCGCAAGGCTATAACTATAAACACGATGACTTTTATTGCGTCTGAGCTCACGACTTACCGTACTGGCCGACACTCCTATTTGAAGAGCTATCGCTTTTTGGGTCTTACCTTCTTTTAGTCCCAAAGATATTGCATATCTTTGCTCACGGGTTAATTGTTTATACTTCATAACAATACAAAAATAGTTAATCCTAAGGAGACTTCGGTCTCCTTTTTTATTGTATTGCTAATTGATTCTACGCTCTCAGGGGCTATGCACCCCTGCCGCTGGGCAAACCCGCAGTGGTTTTTTCATGGAGAACACACTGCGAAGTTGCACTTCTAAGTTGAATTTGCAAAATATTTAAAAGTAATAAAACAATCCTATTGACAAACCGTGTATCGATTCGAAGTAGTGGTCGAATCGATACCGTTCTTATCCTTCGTTTACACTTCCATTTGATTCTATCCAACGCACATCGCCCTTCACCCTGTATAGGCTGTATTTATATTTCAATTCACACCCTACATGTTGAAACCGATAGGCAATGCCGACTTGGAGAGACAAGCCATAAGCATTATACTTTTTCTTCAGAAAAAAATGGTCAGTCCATTTATTTCCATCCCACTCTGTAAGATATTTAATATCTCTTTTTGAATGTAAATAGCTAAAACCCATGCCTCCGAATACGTGGATGCCTTTCCAATCAAACACGGTATAATTATATCCGAGTTCCGTTCCCCAGATGCGATGCAAACAGGGAATGATATTATCGGTCTTATGGCATTTCCGTTTTTTACTGCTATAATCCACATAGAGAGGAACCATCAGGTAAAACGAATGTTTGTCTGTAAGTCGATACTTCACCGGCAACTCAAATGTACGCTTGTCAAAAGGTTTCTCCCGATCGTCCGGAAAGCCCGAATTGTTCAAGAAATTATAACCTGCCCCTCATTGCGTAAGCGTGGACAAATAAACAAAATTTGAAAAAAGACACGATAAAAAGCTATATATAATTTAATTGTAGTAATTTTGCAAGTGGATTGAGTATGCAAATTCAACTTAGAAGTGCAACTTCGCAGTGTGTTCTCCATGAAAAAACC
>ENA-OPEE01002329-OPEE01002329.1-human-gut-metagenome-genome-assembly--contig:-NODE-2329-length-12080-cov-2.522578_pt1 | contig 12080 bp, 10 predicted proteins | sample MGYA00241263_ERZ501506 | MGnify/ENA primary metagenome ERZ501506 (study PRJEB25962, sample SAMEA2042626) | human gut metagenome | biome: human gut; feature: human-associated habitat; material: faeces...
AATAGGAGGAAAAACAATGCATTTAAGAGGAAATGTGATTTATAATACATGGGAAAATTTCTGGAAAAAGGCATATAAGTCTTCTTATTTCAGAGCACAGTATGATGAAACTTCGGAGCGCACAGACTGGTCATTAAGTGAGAGACAGCTATTTACACAGTCAAATGGAAGAACACTTTTGGGCCAGGATACCATGGGCAGACTGCACTTTTTCCTCATGATAAAATTTATGCAGTACCATCCGGAGGAACAGATCTGGGAGGACAGTTTAAAGGATACATAGGTCAGTATTATCAGAATGATACAGCATTACTTCTTGGAAAAATGAAATATGATCTGGAGCTGGACAATGGTCTGATGATCTCAGGTGCAAATAAGCAGTCATGGACAACTTATTATGATGATTTTCTTCCGGTTACTGCTACAGAGCATCCGGAACTGGAAACCAGAATATTCTCTTTTGCGCCGATTCTGGAGAAAGAAGCAGTTCCGGCATCATCAATCCATCCGGTTCCTGGACCTGCAGGAGCATTCTACTGTATAGAAGTAAAAAATATTTCCGGATGCAAAATGAAAGGAAAACTTCGTCTGTCATTTGACCAGAAGTTTGTAAATCAGTTTGAGCATTATGGGAAATATTTCGATGATTATACAGTAACACCATATAAATCAGAATGGGATCAGAAATTGCTGGTATTATGGCACCCGGAAGCCTGTGCAGCAATTCAGCTTCTGGATTCCGTATGTGAAGGCCAGGGAGATAATCCTAGAATTTATGTACCATTTGAATTAAAAGCAAATGAAAGCAGAACATTTACAACAGTAATTGCTCTTACTCCAAAGAGAGAAGAGATTTATTCTGCCCTTGGAACACTGTATCAACATACACCGCTGGAATGGTTGAATGTTACTGATGATTTCTGGAAAGAAAGATTTGGAAAAATCACTACAGATATTCGGGAAAACCAGGAGGCTGGTGAGAAATACCGTGATATGCAGGTACGGTTTATTCTTGATAATTTTAACTGCCTTTCTTTCAGAGAAGATGGAAGTCTTCTGACCAACTGGCAGGGGGCACCGTCCCATAGTCTTTCGAGGCTCTGGGGAATTGATATTACTCCTGATGTGGTAAGTGTTATGTATGCAGTACCTGAGGTAGGAAAAAGTGCAATGTTTTATCTGGCAGAAAGAAACCGGCCACGTTATAGCCTGTATTCGGATCATAGTATGTTTTACTATATTTCTCTGCTTGTAATAGCAGGAAAATATCTGGAGCTGACAGGAGATGAGAAATTCTTCAGAGATCATCCGGAACTGGTTGCTGCTATTGATGAGATCTACGATGGAATGATGAAGCATAAACATAAAGAAAAAGCACTGATTTCTAGCAGATACGCCAGCGATCTTATTGTATTCCGCAAGTATGATTACGGTGCAAATGTACAGTGTTATTATGCGTTGAAATCTTACAGAAGAATTCTGAGACTTCTGGAACGGGATGCGACAGATGTGGACAGATTTATGGAACAGATGAAAGCAGACATGAAAGAACTGATGGAAGGTAGCGGACCATTCGGCAGACAGATTACAGGCGGAAACAACTTAGGTGAGAATGAGGAACGCTTCTATATCCAGGATGATCTGAATTATTATGGCGGTGAGGATACTGCTACAGTTATGGCACCTTTGTATGGACTGTATGAGTTTGATTATGAGCCATATGTAAACCTTCACAGATATGCACGTTCTATGTATATCACAAACTATGATCCGGAATTCCAGACAATGCGTGAATTACATTTTGGCATGAATCCATCTGCAACAGGCTGTACTTTAAAACTTGGCGGAAGTCTTACCAGACAGGAAATGCTTGATAACCTGAATCTCCTTTACGAACGTCTGGATGAAACAGGCTCACTTTTCTGGTGGCCAAGAGCAACAAATAAGAAAAGATGCCTGACTAGATGCAGCCAGGGACAGGGTGCATGGATTCAGCAGAGTGTTGAGCAGTGGTTTGGCCTCAGGATGGATGGAACACAGAAAACGCTGGTCATCAAGCCACAGGGATTGCTTTCCGGTTATAAACTTCAGAAAACACATCTTGGAGCTTATGTTTTTGATATTGAATATAGAGAAGAAAAAGGAAAAACTGTTATTAATATTAAAAACTATAATGAGGAAGCAATAAAGGTTATTTTTGAAGTACGTAAGTACGGTGCAGGTGCACAGGGAGAATGTAGAAAAGTAGAGGAATTAGTATTGGCAGGAGCTCTTGTTGAGAAAGAGTTTGTTACAGAGACAATGGCTGTGCAGGAAACGGATATTGCAGGAGCTGAGTGCAGCACAATGACAGAGGATGGAATTTTGTTTAGTCCATATGGAATTATCATGCCTAAACTTTATAATTCAGACTGTGGAATCTTTTTATTCCGTTATCTGATCAGCCAGTCAACAGACACAGAATGGAAAAATGCAGAAGTGAAGATAGAAGTTCCTGATGGATGGAAAGTACAGTATAAACAATTCTATCACTGGGATTATCAACCTGTATTTTCAGACAATAAGGCAGTATGCATGGTGGGAGAAGTACCACAGAATACCCATAAGGTAGCTGGTTTTTACATCAGTTTGCCAGATGAACTGGCAGGAGGCGAGAAGAGCGTGATGCTGTCAGAGCATCCTTTCCCTCAGGATACACAGCATAAAATGAAACAGGTAACCCTGTATGTGGAGGGACAGAAAACACAGGCAGCAGGAGTGATCAGTGCAAGTCTTGAGACGGATGGAAAACAGTGTAAGGTTTCAGAAATACCGGTACTGATTCTTTCCAAGGAAGACTATGCCGATGCATTGGATAAGATGTATCACGGAACAAAAAAATAGAATTTGTAAAGACAGGTGTGCAATTGTTCATGCACACCTGTTGTGCTATAATCAAAACGTATATATCAGACAGAACAGGAGATAAAATGTACAATATATTAGTAGTAGATGATGAGCGAATTCACAGAGAAGGACTTATTATGCTTCTTGAAAAAATATGCCCGGACGATATGCTGTGGGAAGCATCAAATGGTCAGGAGGCAATGGAGATCATGAATAATATTTCCTGTGAGATTGTGATCAGCGATATACGTATGGCAGAAATGGACGGCTTACAGCTGCAAAAAAAAGTAAAAACAGATTATCCAGAAACTGCATTTGTGATTGTAAGCGGATATGCAGATTTTTCCTATGCAAGAGAGGCGTTACAGTTTCATGCAAGTGATTATCTGCTAAAGCCTGTAGATGCAGAAGAGTTAAAGCGTGCCATTAAGAAAATAAAGAAATCAAAAAATCAGGATCAGGTTCAAAAACAAAAAGTAGATCAGATGGAACGACGATTGAAGGAATCTGCATATGGATATATGGAGTGGCTTCTGAATCAGTATATCCACCATACACGACGTAAGGTATGGGAGCCCTTAAGTGAGATGTTTCCTCTGAGACAGGAAGGTTATCTGATGTTGATCCGGATCAATAAGCAGCATCTGATTCTTAATGAAGAGATGAAACGGGAGATAGGGTATTTTATAAAAAAACATCTGATAGATACATCGTCAATTACATTTCAGGTCAACGGAACAGAAAATCTGCTGGCTGTGTTGGCCTTGTCAGGATCAAGAATTAAACAGGAACAGATCACTCAGATAGAGGAGTTTATTCAAAATATCCTGGTACTTGAGAAAAACAGAATTTATTTTGCAGTCAGCTCTCTGTATTCGGATATGGAAAGCTGCGGAAACAAGGCATATGAAGAGGCTATGGCCGCGATGAAGTATTCTTTTTATGAAGAAGAAAGATATTTGCAGGCAGAGAAATATCTGTCTGATGAAAAGCAGGAGGATTCTGTAGGCAGTGAAGCAATTCTGAATTCTATAAAAGAAGGAAATCTGGAAAAAAGCGAAGCAATTTTTGAAAAAATAACAGAGGTTCTGTCAGAGCATAAAAGTGTTCAGCCGGATATTTTTAAAAGAAAAATCGTATTCTTTTTTTTCAGAATCTTACGTTATATGGAGCCCTATCTGAAAGCTGAACACTTGTCAGAATTAAATGCATTGGATAATCGTCTGATCGAAAGTCAGTGGTATTCTGAATTGAAAAAAAGGTCAGCGGAATTAATAAAAAATATAATCGCTTTCCGGGAAATAGCAGATTCACAGGAGACAGATCCTTTGGATGAAAGCAGGCGGTATATAGAGGAACATTACCAGGACGAGATCAGCCTGGAGCAGATTGCTGCATTGTATCATTTTAATGCTTCGTATTTCAGTACTTTATTTAAGCAGAGATTCGGAATTTCCTTTTCTGAATACCTGTCAGATATTCGTATGGAGAAAGCAGAGAATCTTTTGAAAACATCTTCTGATAAGGTAAGGAAGATTGCATTGGAAGTAGGGTATAAGGATCCCAATTATTTTAACAGGGCATTTAAGAAACGTCATAATATGACACCTGAAGAATTTCGCAAAAGAGTTGGGTGATGATGGAAAAATTAAAATATACAAAATTTAAAACTCTGCTGATTAGTTCATTTATTTGTATTTCCATTATTCCTGTTGTGCTTTTGGGTTTATTTATCTTCCATTTGTCAAAACAGGAACTGATCAGGCAGTCAGAAAAACAAATGTGGCAAAATGCTGAGAATGTCAGTGATATTCTGGATGAAAAGTTGGATTATATTGAGGAATTTTCATTAAAAATAAATGTAGATACGAGAATTTATAAAATATTTCAGAATCTGGATACGTCTGACAGTATGCAGCTTGAAAGTGCCAGTCAGGAAATTTCAAAAATTTTATTGGACTATCTGCCGTGGAATAACACGGTTTATTCTACGCATATTGTGACTCCGTATTATCAGTTTGGCGAAAAGGAAAAGAACTATTATCCAAATTATAGCTTTATGGGTTCTAAAATACAGAAAGCAGCAGATGAGGCAAATGGAAAACTTGTGTGGATTCCGGCATATAATTATATGGACATGTTTTCAATTGAAGATATGCCGAGAGATTTTCTGGAATATGAGCATGTATTTACGGCTGTCAGAAAGCTGCAGTTAAGCAGGGTAGAATCAGGACATATTGAACATCTGGAAAATAAGACTGATCAAATGTATCTGGTGGTTAATTTTACAGAGGATAATCTGAATAATATGCTGAAAAAGTATACAAAGGCAAATTCTCAGATTCTTTATTATATCATGAGTGAAGATGGCAGTGTTGTTGGTCCTTACGGTGAGAATGAATCAAAGCTGTTTCGAAATGTAACTGCAGCTGATATGGGAATTACGGAGAATAAAGGAACTGTAAAATACTACGGTGCAAATAATCAGGAATATATCGTAACCTATTCCAAAAGTATGGTGACGGGATGGTATACACTTGCCATGATTCCAGTTAATGTTTTCAGCAAGAATATTGCTACAGATCTTACCAGGGCAATATTGATTCTGGTAACTATAGAAATTATTTTATCTGTTACTACGGCTGTTCTTATTTCCAGAAAGATTGGGAAAAAAGTTTATAAACCGCTGCACATGATAGAGAAAACAGGAGAGGGTAATTTTACTGCAAGAATTGTATATGACAACAGGGATGAGTTTGCGTTTTTTTATAAAAAACTGAATGAAATGAATCAGAACCTGCAGATGTTGGTTCATGAGAAATATGAGATGATGATCCAGAAACGAGACACGGAGATCATGTCGTTAAATATACAGATGAATCCCCATTTTCTCTATAATTCGCTGAATATCATTAACTGGGTATGCCTTAAAGGAGAACAGGAAAATGCCAGCAAAATGCTTTTGGATCTGTCGAGAATGCTTCAGTATACCAGCCAGAATGGTGATGTTCTGGTTCCGCTGTGGGAGGATCTGGACTGGCTTAAACGGTATATTGGAATTATGCAGAAAAGATATCAGGATCAATTTGAAGTGAGTATGGATATACCGGAGTATTTAAGAAGTCTGGAAGTTCCAAAGTTATTTCTGCAGCCGTTTGTAGAGAATGCCATTGTGCATGGATTTAAAAATTATCAGGATTCCGGGAAGATCTGGATTTCAGCAGAGGAAGAAGAAAATGATATTCTTTTTTATGTAGAGGATAATGGATGTGGAATCTGTGAGGAAGATTTGAAAGAGGTTCTGAATAAAGAGCGAAAGAGTATAGGCGTCAGAAATACAAATAAAAGGATTCGTATGATTTATGGAGAGAAATATGGGGTTACCATAAGCTCACAGCTGGAAGAAGGCACAGTTGTAACCATAAGACTTCCACTAAAAGTTAATTCGAAAAAACAGAGTTAGATTAAGGTTATATGGATATTCAATTTTATGAGAAGGCGATTGTGAAAGATTGCCGGAAATAAGGTTGAATATCCATTTTTGATTATAAGCAAATAAATATCATGTATAACAGTATAAAACAGTTGACAACAGTTATGCACTGTTATATACTGTTTGCAGATGGAGGAGAAACATATGCATATAATAATCAATAATTCATCCATGGTACCTATTTATGAACAGATCATAGACCAGATTAAGTCTGCGATTATCAGAGGAGAGTTACAGCCGGACACTGTATTACCTTCAGTACGCAGTTTGTCAAAGGAACTGAAGATCAGTGCCCTGACTGTGAAGAAAGCCTACGACAATCTGGAAGAAGAGGGATTTACCGTCACTGTTCATGGAAAAGGAACCTACGTTGCAGCCACAAATAAAAACCTGATGAGGGAAGAACAGCTCAAAGAAGTGGAACATGATCTGGAGCAGGCGGTCATGAAGGGAAGAAGATGTGGACTGAACGATGAGGAAATCAGAAATCTTTTTGAAATGATCATGGAGGACTAAGACATGTTGAAAATCAGTCATTTGCAGAAACATTACAGAGGTTTTTCGCTGGACTGTTCTATGGAAGTACAGCCTGGGATGATTACAGGACTTATTGGAAGAAATGGTTCCGGGAAATCCACCACATTTAAAGCTCTGCTCGGCCTGATTCATCCGGATGGCGGAGAGATAGAGGTCTTTGGGAAAAAGGCAGAAGAGCTTAAGCCGGAGGATAAGCAGAAACTGGGAGTTGTTTTTGCAGATTCAGGCTTCAGTATGTATCTGACAGCAGCGGGCGTGGCAAATATCATGAAAAGCATATATCCGGATTTTGACAGAGATGAATTTCTGCAGCAGTGCAGGAGATTCAATCTGCCCACAGACAAGAAAATCAAAGAATTTTCCACTGGTATGAAAGCAAAGTTTAAAGTACTGGCAGCATTAAGCCATAAGGCAGAACTGCTGATTCTGGATGAGCCCACAGTTGGTCTGGATGTGATAGCCAGGGATGAAGTGCTGAACATGCTGAGAGAATATATGGAAGAAAATGAAAGCAGTTCTATTCTGATCAGTTCACATATTTCATCAGATCTGGAGAGTCTTTGTGACGATTTTTATATGATCCATGCCGGAAAAATTATCCTTCATGAGGATACAGATGTACTGCTGTCAGATTATGCAGTTCTTAAAGTTTCAGAAGAAGAGTATGAAAAACTGGATCAGCAATACCTTATTAAGATCCGGAAAGAGGCTTATGGATACAGGTGTCTGACAAACCAGAAACAATTTTATATGGAAAATTATCCGGATGTTGTAATTGAGAATGGAAAGATTGATGATCTGGTAGTGATGATGGAGGAACAGGTATGAAGGGATTATTTGTAAAGGATATAGAACTGATGAAACAGCAGAAACAGTTTTTTATCATGGTTGTTGTAATGGGAGTCATTCTGAATCTGACAGGAAGCGTGAGTGTCAGTTTTGCTGCAGGATATTTTACGATTGTCACAGCAATTTTTGCCATTACGACTATAAGTTATGATGAGTTTGATAATGGTCTTGCGTTTCTTATGACCTTGCCGGTTACCAGAAAACAGTATGTGGCGGAAAAATATCTGCTGGGAGCAGGGCTTACGGCTGTAGCGTGGGGAATTGCAACGATAACGGGAGTAATCTGCAAAGGTGTGGCAGAACTTCAGGGGTGTCTGAGTGAGACTATCATTGGCAGCCTGATAGACATTCCACTGGCACTTCTTATGCTGGCGGTATCGCTCCCGCTTGTAATACATTTTGGAGCGGAAAAAGGACGTTATATTGCAATGGTCATGTGGGCTATTATAATTGCCGTAGTTTATATTCTGATAAAAACAATGGGACTTTCAGCAGACGCAGTCGATGCATGGCTGAATGGACTGAACCGGGGAATGGTATTGGCCGGAGTTGTATTATTTACAGTAATTGTATATATGGGATCTTTTTGGATTGGTGTCCGGCTTATGGAGAAGAAAGAATTCTGATGTGTATCGAATATGGTTGTAATTATAAAAGCAGTGTGCTAAAATTGTATCAGCGTAATTGAATAAGCTGTTAAGTGAACATTATCATATGCAGATTTTGTGTATGGTAATGTGAGAGGGAATCAGGTGAAATGCCTGAACGGTTGCGGCCACTGTATACAGAAAAAAAGCGGGATTGTAATATGTCATTGCATAAATATGTGAGAAGGCGGAATCCGGCTGTCAGAGAGTATCTGGAAATATTTCTGATACAACATTCATGAACTGCTGAAGCATGGATGTTGTATCAGTTTTTATTTTATGGGAACTTTCTGTGATCTGTGAGTCAGGAAACCTGCCTGACAGCGTAAAGAAGGAGCTTCCGTAAAAAGTATCCGTTATTTTTATCACTTCTATTTTACTTTTTCTGAAGTCCCATCTTTTCGGTTACACGAACAGGTAAATAACATATACGAAAAGAGAGGAAGTCAAATGAAAAACAGGTATTTATCCACAAGAATCATGGCAATTATGATGGCAGCAGCTATGGCAGTTTCCGCAGCTCCGGCAGCTTTTGCAGCAGAGAGAGCAGACTCTGAGACAATCAAAGAGGACAATCAGCCGGCAGCAGATGCAGACTCTGATACACAGGAAGATGCAGAAGCACAGGATTCAGCAGATGCAGATAAGACAGCAGACGCAGAAGGTACAAAGACAGAATATCCTCTGACCATCACAACCTATGATTATGATGGAAATGAAATCGAAACAACCTATGAAAAGGCACCGGAGAAAGTTCTTGCTGTATATCAGGGAAGCATTGAAACCATGCTTGCACTTGGCCTGGAAGACCGTCTGGTAGCTACTGCAGGTCTTGACAATGAAGTTCCGGATGAATTTAAAGATGCATTTTCAAAAACAAATTATCTTGATGAATTTACCCCATCCCTTGAGACTGTAACGATGTTGGAGCCAGACATGATCTTATCCTGGAGCTCCCTGTTTTCTGATAAAAATCTCGGAAATGTAACAGACTGGATCGACAAAGGCTGCAACACTTATTACAACACAAACACACGCCCTGACGGAGACAGAACTCTGGAAAATGAATTTACAGACATCTTAAATCTTGGAAAGATTTTTGATGTACAGGACAAAGCACAGGCAATCGTAGATGATGCAAAGGCAGTGATCGATAAAACTCTTACAGCAACAGCAGATGTAGAAGAGAAACCAAGCGTAATGGTTCTGGAACCTCTTGGAGAAGATATCACAAACTATGGTGCAAAGAGCCTTGGTGGAGATATGGTAACACAACTGGGTGCGACTCTGGCAAACCCGGATGCTTCTACAGCAGGAAAAGAAGATATCATTGCAGCAAACCCTGATGTGATTTTTGTTGTATACATGCCATATGCAGGTGATGATCCGGAAACTGTAAAAGAAAGCCAGCTTGCCGTTATCAAGGATGACGAAGCACTTCAGAGCCTTGACGCTGTAAAGAACGGTCGTGTTTATCCGATCATGCTCAGTGAAATGTACGCAAGTGCAACACGTACACAGGATGGTATTGAAACTTTCGCAAAAGGATTATATCCGGATGTGAATCTTGACTGATTGAGGACATAACAGTGAAAGAACAGGTTTCACAGACAAAAAAAGGCAGTGTGCTCAGGACATCTATGTATGTGGCAGTTCTTATCGGGCTTGCGGCATTTTTGATTTTTTCCATTCTTGCAGCAATCACTTTTGGAAATGCAGATCTGTCACTGAAAGATGTTTACAGTGTCATTGCATATAAATTGTTTCATATCAAAAGCCTGTCCGCCTATGCAGAAGGCGCAGTTCACGATGTTGTGTGGCTGATCCGGCTGCCCAGAGTCCTGCTGGCTCTGGCAGTTGGAATGGCTCTTTCCGTCTGTGGCGTAGTTATGCAGGCGATTGTCCAGAACCCACTGGCAGATCCGTATGTACTTGGTATTTCATCCGGTGCATCCCTTGGTGCAACACTGGCGATCATGCTTGGAGTTAGTGGATTTCTCGGTGGAAACTCAGTTGGTGTTACTGCATTTATTGGTGCAATGGTCACTTCTTTTGCAGTAATTGCCATTGCAAACATGGGCGGAAAAGCTACTTCTGCCAAACTGATCCTTGCCGGAATGGCTGTCAGTGCGGTATGTTCTGCTTTTTCCAATTTTGTTATCTATATCACCAACGACAAAAATGCAGCAACAGAAGTAATGAAGTGGGCGATGGGAAGCCTTGCAGGCGCAAGCTGGAGCAGAGTAGGTGTAATGCTTCCTGTTACATTGATCTGTGTAATTATTTTCTGGACGCAATATCGTAATCTGAATCTGATGCTGTTAGGAGATGATGTATCGATCACACTGGGAACTGATTTGCACAGGCTGAGAACTTTTTATCTGATCGTTGCTTCTGTAATGATTGGGTTTGCAGTATATTGTGCGGGTGTGATCGGCTTTGTAGGACTTGTGATTCCTCATGTGATCAGAATCCTGTTTGGAACAGACCACAGAAGATTACTGCCATTAAGTGCACTGCTTGGTGCATCATTCCTAATCTGGTGTGATGTGGCATGTCGTGTGATCCTGAAGAATTCTGAGATGCCGATCGGTGTGCTGGTATCCATTATCGGTGCTCCATACTTTATTTATCTGCTTGTGCGGAAATCCTATGGATTTGGAGGTAGTAAGTAATGAAAATCACTACAGAAGATATTCAGGTTGGATTTCACGCCAGACAGATACTGAAGGGAATTTCCATAGAGTCAAAGGATAAGGAACTGGTGGGGATCATCGGACCAAACGGAAGCGGAAAATCTACATTATTAAAATGCATCTACCGTATCCTGAAGCCAGATGCAGGTGCCGTTTATCTGGACGGCGAAGAACTCCATTCCATGAGCGTAAAAAGCTCCGCCAGAAAAATGGCAGTTGTGGCACAGCACAATTACTACAACTTTGATTTTACCGTACGGGAAGTCGTGTTGATGGGACGTGCACCTCATAAGAAAGCATTGGAACGGGATAATGCAAAAGATTACCGGATTGTTGAAGAAGCACTGAAAACGGTACAGATGGATGCATTTGCGGATCGCACATTTTCTACGCTGTCAGGTGGAGAGCAGCAGAGGGTTATTCTGGCAAGAGCACTTGCACAGCAGACACCTGCACTGATCCTTGATGAGCCGACTAACCATCTGGATATCACACATCAGATCATGCTGATGGAACTGGTAAAGAAACTTAACGTAACTGTAATATCAGCTATCCATGACCTGAATATTGCGGCGGCATACTGCGATAAGATTTATGTATTGAAAGATGGTGTGCTGGAAGGATATGGAACTCCACAGGAAGTACTCACTTCGGAGCTGATCAAAAGGATTTACCAGGTAGATTCGGAAGTGGTAAATGACAGCCGCGGGAAGATGCATATTTTATTTTTATAATATGAGAATTGACAGGCCAGAGTCAGAAAAAATTTTGACTCTGGCCTGTTGTATATGGAGGAAAAAGATGAATAAGATAGGAATTTTAACAACCGTAGCAAGAATTCCCTCACCTATAGGTGATGGGATGAATTGCACATTCGAGCATGTCTGCTCAAATTTATAAAAAATTGCAAAAACACTTGTTCTGATACAATAAATATATTATAATGAAAAAGAACAATATGCTCTTGAAATT
>ENA-OPEE01002331-OPEE01002331.1-human-gut-metagenome-genome-assembly--contig:-NODE-2331-length-12071-cov-2.535536_pt1 | contig 12071 bp, 9 predicted proteins | sample MGYA00241263_ERZ501506 | MGnify/ENA primary metagenome ERZ501506 (study PRJEB25962, sample SAMEA2042626) | human gut metagenome | biome: human gut; feature: human-associated habitat; material: faeces...
CGGAAGAACTGATTCTTGATGCCATAGAGTATGTGAAGAAATATCATTATATTGATGACATGCGTTATGCAAGAAATTATATCAGTTACCGACAGGGCAGTAAGAGCCGCCGCCGGCTACAGCAGGAACTGATGCAGAAGGGAGTTCCCAAAGAAATTACAGAGCAGGCCTTAGAAGAAATCTATGAAAATAATGATACAGAAAAAATTGCTGAAATATTAAAAAAGAGACATTATAATCCGGAGCAGCCGGATGCAAAGGAAATGCAGAAACAGTATGGATATCTGATGCGGAGAGGATATAAAAGTGAAGACATTTTACGTGTAATGAAATGTCCGGACTACTTGACATAATATTAGAAAAAGTATAAAATTTATTTATTGTTATTTATGACAGATGAATGAATATTTATGTTATATGAACAATGAAAATTGAATAAAGGAGGTGCTCCTGTGCAGGCAGTAATTATAGCTGTTGTAATTACATTTATTGTCACATGTGCTATCACCTGGTTTGTTGCAAATGCATACCAGAAAAAGCAGACTGCTTCAAAGATTGGCAGTGCAGAAGATAAAGCCCGTGAGATAATAGATGAAGCTGTGAAGACCGCTGAGACGAAGAAGAGAGAATCTTTGCTTGAGATTAAAGAAGAGTCGATTCGTACGAAGAACGAATTGGACAAGGAAATCAAGGAAAGAAGAAACGAAATTCAGAGAAACGAGCGCAGAGTGGAACAGAAGGAATCCAATCTGGATAAGAAACTGGAAGCCATTGAGAAGCGCGAAGCAGGTTTTGCAGCAAAAGAAGAAGAGCTGAACAAACAGAAAGCTGAAATTACAAAGCTTCATGAAGAGCGTGTACGGGAACTAGAAAGAATCTCAGGACTTACCTCCGACCAGGCAAAAGAATATCTATTAAAAACTGTTGAAGAAGATGTAAAGCTTGATACTGCAAAATTAATCAAAGAGATGGAGCATCAGGCAAAAGAAGAAGCTGGAAAGAAAGCAAAAGAATATGTGGTTACTGCAATTCAGAAATGTGCTGCAGACCATGTGTCAGAGACAACCATCTCTGTAGTACAGCTTCCGAATGATGAGATGAAGGGAAGAATTATCGGACGTGAAGGAAGAAATATCCGTACGTTAGAAACACTGACTGGTGTAGATTTAATTATTGATGATACACCGGAAGCAGTTATCCTTTCCGGATTTGATCCAATACGAAGAGAAGTTGCTCGTATTGCATTAGAGAAATTGATTGTAGACGGACGAATTCATCCGGCTAGAATTGAAGAAATGGTAGAGAAAGCGCAAAAAGAAGTTGAAACCATGATTCGTGAAGAGGGTGAAGCTGCTACCTTAGAAGTAGGTGTACATGGCATTCATCCGGAACTTGTGAAATTATTAGGCCGAATGAAATTCAGAACCAGTTATGGTCAGAATGCATTAAAGCATTCTATAGAAGTAGCACAGCTTTGTGGCTTACTTGCGGCTGAAGTTGGTGTAGACGTAAGATTGGCAAAACGTGCAGGACTCCTGCATGATATTGGTAAATCAGTAGACCACGAAGTAGAAGGCTCACATATTCAGATTGGTGTGGATTTATGTAGAAAATACAAAGAATCTCCGCTTATTATCAATGCGGTAGAGGCACACCATGGCGACGTAGAGCCAGAGTCATTGATTGCTTGTCTGGTACAGGCAGCCGATACAATTAGCGCAGCAAGACCAGGTGCAAGACGCGAGACAATGGAAACATATTCCAACAGATTAAAGCAGTTAGAAGATATTACAAATGAATTTAAAGGTGTAGATAAATCTTTTGCAATTCAGGCGGGTAGAGAGATTCGTGTAATGGTAGTTCCTGAACAGATAAGTGATGCTGAAATGGTATTGCTTGCCCGTGATATTTCAAAGCAGATTGAATCTGAATTAGAATATCCAGGTCAGATTAAGGTAAACGTAATTCGTGAATCACGTGTAGTTGATTACGCAAAATAAGCAGGAAATAAGTGTCCGAAGAGTGAAAGCTTTTTGGACGCTTATTTTTTTGCAAGAAAAACAAGTAATGAGGAAAAATCTGTAAGAAAAAAGGAGAATACAATGGGACAGAATCATCAGAAAGAAAAAAGAATCAGAAGAGTTAACAGGGAGTTAAAATATCAGGGCGCAATCGTGGATGTTTATTCAGACACCATCGAGACACCGGATGGAAATATTGCATACTGGGATTATGTGGAACACAGAAAAGGAGCGGCGGCAGTTGTGCCGGTTACATCGGAGGGCAGAATCTTAATGGTACGCCAGTATCGGAATGCATTAGATCGTTATACTATTGAACTGCCGGCAGGATGCAGGGATTCTCTGACAGAGGATACGAAAATAAGTGCCATGCGGGAATTAGAGGAAGAAACAGGCTTTCAGTGTGGTCATATCGAAAAGATGCTTTCTTTAAAGACGACCGTAGCTTTCTGTAATGAGTTTATTGATGTATATCTGGCAACGGATTTAAAACCGGGCAAACAGCGTCTTGATCCGGAAGAATTTATTGAAGTAAGGGCATATGACCCGGAAGAATTATTAGAAAAAATTTATGCCGGAGTAATCCAGGACAGTAAAACCGTAGCTGGTATCTTGGCATATTGTTACCGTTACCGGAATAATATGAAATAAGAAAATTAAGACAAGTGAATACATGGAAAGAGTATCGGGGATAAGAAGAGAAAAGCATTTTCATCTGTTAGAGGTGTTATTTTTAGGCTGTTTCGTGATTGGCATTATAGCTGCCAATCTGTATGGAAGAAGCCGTCTGCAGCAATATGGCATATTAAATGATTATTTCATACAGCAGTTAAAATATATTACGATAGAAAAACATGATTATTTTATTTATGTACTATCAGCAAGAGCACCGGTTGTCCTTGCATTAATTTTTTTTGGAATGACACCGTGGTACCGGGTTGTGAATAGTATATTTCTGATATGGAGCGGCTTTTCTTTTGGCTTTCTGTGCGTGATGGCAATCAGCAATATTGGCGCAGGTGCCATCTGGCTTATGATGATTGCGTTATGTCCACAATTTATTTTCTATGTGTCCGGATACCTGCTGTTATTAAAGTTAGAAGAAAAGTACCAGTGCGGAAAGGAACATGGAAAGCTTGGGGAATGGATTCTTTTGTGGGGGATTATATTATTATTGTTCTTTATCGGATTTTTAACAGAGGCATATCTGAATCCAGGTATGGTGCACTTCGTGTTGAAAAAAATATAAAAAATTTTACGAAATTTTTACAACATATTGTGGGTAGAAAAATAGAAATAAGATACATGTGGTAGATTTATGTAAATCAGCAAAAAACAGATGAAAATATGAATTGCTTTTCCAAATTAGAATCATTATAATAGGGATTGTACCTGCCTTTTGGTAAAGAATAGAAGGGCATGAGAGAAAAAGAGTTAGGTGGTTACAGTTATGACACAGGAAATAGATGCTTTTATGAAGTATCTTCAGGAAGTAAAGAAAATATCGAAAAATACAGCGGTTTCTTATGAGACAGATTTGCGCAAAATGAAGGAATTTCTGTATTCTGAAGGTGTGCTTTCTGTTGAGGATGTCAGACAGGAACACTTAAAAATATATATGGAAAAGCAGGAGCAGGAAGGAAAGAAACCGGCAACGATTTCCAGAGGACTTGCATCCATGAAAGCCTTTTTTCAGTATCTTGTGGTACAGAATTATGTAAACCAAAATGTGACGGATGGATTAAAGGCACCCAAGTTAGAGAAGAAAGCTCCGGTTATTCTTTCTATGGAAGAAACCAGCCGGCTTTTAGACCAGCCAAACGGAAATACACCGAAGGAATTAAGGGACCATGCGATGTTAGAATTGCTTTATGCGACGGGAATCCGTGTCTCTGAATTGATTTCTTTGAAGTTAAGTGATATTAATTTGAAACTGGAATATGTTACCTGCAGAGATGCTCATAAAGAAAGAATTATTCCTTTTGGAGAAGCAGCAAAAGAGGCTCTGCAGCATTATCTGGAAGAGGGAAGATTATATCTTGTCAGTGAAGAAGGCAGTGAATATCTTTTCACCAACTGTTCCGGCAAAGAAATGAGCCGTCAGGGTTTCTGGAAATTAATTAAAGCCTATGGAAAGAAAGCCGGAATTGAGACAGAGATAACACCGCATATGCTGCGTCATTCTTTTGCAGCTCATTTGGTAAGCAATGGGGCAGATTTGAAAGCGGTTCAGGAAATGTTAGGACATGCAGATATTTCTACCACGCAAATCTATGCACAGATGAAACAGAGCAGAATCCGTGAAGTATATGCCAAGGCACATCCCAGAGGATAAAGAAGAAACTATGGGAAACACGCTTTGCGAGTTTCTTACTACTTGTATAAATAGAAAAAAGGGAGCAGTCATTTCTTAAAAAAATGGCTGCCCCCTTTTTTTACTTTACAGGAAATTGCTTTCCTGTAAAGTAAAAAACGCTCCTGTAGATGAAATTATTATTTATTCATTTCTGCGATGTCATAGATAAGACGAGCGGAATCTTCCCAGCCTAAGCATGGGTCAGTAATGGATTTACCATAGATGTGTTCGCCGATTTTCTGATTGCCCGGTTCAATGTAGCTTTCAATCATAACACCCTTAATCATCTTGTGAATTTCAGGGGAGAGCTGGCGGTTATGCATCACTTCTTTGACGATACGGATCTGCTCGAAGTATTTTTTATTGGAGTTAGAGTGGTTTGCATCTACGATAGCAGCTGGATTCTTAAGGTCACGTTCATTATACATTTCAATCAGACGCATAATATCTTCGTAGTGGTAGTTCTGTGTGCTGTTACCATGTTTGCTTACAGCACCACGGAGAACAACGTGAGTTAAGTCGTTACCAGGAGTCTCTACTTCATATCCGCGATATACGAAATGATGTGGATGCTGGGCAGCATATACGGAATTGAGCATAACGGAGAAGTCGCCACTGGTCGGGTTCTTCATTCCGGATGCAACATCAAACCCACTGACTACAAGACGATGCTGCTGGTCTTCTACAGAACGTGCACCGATAGCAACGTAGGAGAGCAGGTCGTCAATGTAACTCCAGTTTTCCGGATAAAGCATTTCGTCGGCAGGGGTCAGACCACTTTCTTCAATGGTACGGATGTGCAGCTTACGCATTGCAATCAGTCCGGCAACCATATCAGGAGCTTTCTCAGGGTCAGGCTGGGTAGCAATACCTTTATAGCCTTCGCCGGTTGTTCTTGGCTTATTGGTGTAGACACGAGGGATAATAATCAGACGGTCTTTGACATCTTCTGCAATTTTGGTCAGGCGGCTGACGTAGTCGCAGACAGGTTCTTCGCTGTCAGCGGAACAAGGTCCGATGATAACTAAGAAACGGTTATCTTCGCCGGTTAAGACTTTACGAATTGCAGCATCCCGTTCTTTTTTTATCTGTGCCAGTTTCTCCGGAAGCGGATACTCTTTTTTGATTTCTTCCGGACTTGGTAATTGGTTTAAAAAATTAAAACTCATATTTTTAGTCTCCTTTAGTAAAAAAAACTTGCTTTTTTTATATTATAAGATTCGTTTTTAACTGTCAATGATATGATTTAATAATAATTTTATACTTTTTTAATTGACCTATCTTAATCATGGTGCTATTATTGTTTTCACATGTTAATAGTTAACAATGTTAAACAAATAGAAAATATAAAATGTAAAGAAAGGGAGGTGAAAATGATGCAGGGTTGTGGAAATGAAATATTTTCCATATTTAATCGTTTTCATCGTTTGAAAATCTCATCAATTCTGCCGGGGGTCTCATCCGTGGAAATGGGAACCTTAAAGACCATCGAGCATTGCCGCAAAGAAAAAGAGATGGCTGCCAAAGAGACAGATGCCAAAGAGCCGGATAGCAAATCGATAGATGCAAAGGTTACGGTATCGGAAGTGGTACGTTATATGCGTGTGGCAGCACCGGCGGTGTCCCGGACACTTCGTTCCCTGGAAGAGAAAAATTATGTCGAACGTATGGTGTGTGAGGGTGACCGGCGGAATGTTTATGTGAGAGTAACTGAGGAAGGAAAAGAGGTTTTAAATGAATGCAACCGGATTTTGAGTGAATTATTAAAGTCGGTTACGGAGAAAATGGGAGAAGAAGATATGAACCGGCTGATTGGCTATCTGAATAAATTAGAGCAGATAGCAGAGCTTGAGATTGAAAAGAGAAGACAGTTGAAATAGCAATTAAAATAGAAATATTTTATAAATAATATAGAAAAGGAAGGAACAGGAAAGATGCGGAAACTATTTAAAAATATGCTCCCGTACTGGCATATCATCGTGGTAATATTTCTCCTCCTTGGAGTGCAGGCTTATTGCGATTTGTCGTTGCCACAATATACATCCGATATCATTGATGTAGGAATCCAGAATAAGGGAATCAAACATATTTTGCCGGAAAAGATGCCGGAGGAAGAATATCAGCTGGCAGAACTTTTTATGACAGATGGTGAAAAGGATACTTTTGAAGCGGTCTATGAAAAAAAAGACGATACTTATGTATGTACTGCGGATAAAGAGACATTAGAAACATTGGATGATGAACTACTGACACCAATCGTACTGACTTACCGTATGGCAAATATGAGTGAAACGGATTTTAAGAATACGATTGCGGAAGCATTGGAGCAGAATCCGCAGAACCAGATTACCAAAGAAAGCTTAGATGAGATGTCCATTGAAGAAATCGGACAGATGATGCAGATGGAACTGACCACATATGAAGCGGAAAATGATGATGGCGAAATGGTAACTTATGTGGATATGCGTCCGATGATGAAGCAGCTGATTGCAAGCGGTGCAATGACGCAGGATGGTATAGCACAGTCCAGAGAATATATGGAAAATATGATAGATTCTGTGGGAAGCAGTACCTTACATGCCATGGGAACAGCATATGCAACATCCTGTGACGAAAAGGCAGGACTTGATGTGGAGCATATCCAGAAGAATTATCTCTGGTCAGAGGGTGGAAAGATGGCAGCTATGTCATTACTCATGCTGGCAGTTGCAGTGGTAGTCGGATATCTTGCATCCAGAGTCGGCGCAGGAGTCGGAAGAGACTTAAGAGAGAAAATCTTTGGTAAGGTAGTAGGCTTTTCCAATACTGAGATGGATAAATTCTCTACCGCTTCCTTAATTACAAGAAGCACCAATGATATTCAGCAGATTCAGTTTGTAACAGCAATTATGCTTCGAATGCTTTTATATGCACCAATCATCGGAATTGGTGGAATTTATAAAGTATTAAAGACCGGAGCACATATGGAATGGATTATCGTAATGGCAGTACTGGTAATTTCCGGACTGGTTATGGTGTTGATGTCCATTACACTTCCGAAGTTCAAAATAATGCAGAAGTTAGTGGATGCCTTGAACTTAGTATCCAGAGAGATTCTTACGGGACTTTCCGTAATCCGCGCTTTTGGAAGAGAAAAAAAGGAAGAAGAGCGGTTTGATGAAGCAAACCGGAATCTTACCAGAACACAGTTATTTACCAACCGTGTTATGACTTTTATGATGCCGGGCATGATGTTTATTATGTATGGAGTAACCATACTGATTGTCTGGGTATCGGCACATCGTATTGATGCCGGACAGCTTCAGGTAGGAGCAATGACCGCATTTATTACTTATACTATGCAGATTGTTATGGCATTCCTGATGCTTACCATGATGTCTATTATGCTGCCGCGTGCCGGTGTTGCAGCAGACCGGATTGATGAAGTTATTACTACAAATTCTTCTATTATAGAAAAGGCAGAAAAAGAAACAATTGAAAAACATACCGGAAAAGTGGAATTCCATCATGTAAACTTCCGTTATCCGGGTGCGGATGAAGATGTACTGGAAGATATTGATTTTACAGCAGAACCGGGAAAGACAACAGCAATTATCGGAAGTACCGGCTGTGGAAAGTCAACGCTGGTTAATCTGATTCCGAGATTCTATGATGTAACAGCCGGTAAGATTACCTTAGATGGTGTGGATATCCGGAATTTAAGCTTAGCTGAATTAAGAGATGAAATCGGATTCGTACCACAGAAGGGAATTCTGTTTTCAGGAACCATTGCATCCAATCTGAAATTTGGCAGACCGGAAGCTACGGAAGCAGAAATGACAGAGGCTGCAGAGATTGCACAGGCAACAGAATTTATTAATGAAAAGCCGGAAAAATATGACAGCGGGATTGCACAGGGTGGAACGAATGTTTCCGGTGGACAGAAACAGAGATTATCCATCGCCAGAGCAATCGCAAAGAATCCGAATGTTTATATCTTTGATGACAGTTTCTCTGCACTTGATATGAAGACCGATGCGGCACTGCGTAAAGCATTGGAGTCAAAAACAAAAGAAAGCAGTGTAATTATCGTGGCACAGCGAATCAGTACCATTTTACATGCCGACCAGATTCTTGTATTGGATGAAGGTAAGATTGTCGGAAAAGGTACTCATGAAGAATTATTACGGGATTGTGAAGTATATCAGCAGATTGCACAGTCACAGTTATCCGCAAAGGAATTGGGATTAGAAGAGGGAAAGGAGGAAAAATAACATGAGTAATGAGCAAAGTTATCGTGCACCACGTCGTAGAGGTCCGAGAGGACCAATGGGCGGTGGAATGATGCCGGGTGAAAAAGCAAAAGATTTTAAGGGCTCTTTCCGGAAACTTCTTTCTTATATTGGAAAATATAAAATTGGAATTGTTGCAGTTATGATACTTGCAATCTGTTCTACCGTATTTTCTGTATTAGGACCAAAGGTAATGGGTAAAGCTACTACGGCATTGGCAGACGGTCTGATGAATAAAGTAGCAGGAACCGGCGGAATTGATTTTACACTGATTGGAAAGATATTATTATTTACTCTTGGCTTATATATTATCAGTGCGGTATTCAGCTTTTTTCAGGGGTTTATTATGACTGGAATCACACAGAAAATCTGCTATCGTATGCGTAAAGAGATTTCTGAAAAAATCAACCGTATGCCGATGAAATATTTTGAAAGCAGAACTTATGGGGAAGTTCTTTCCCGTATTACCAATGATGTGGATACTTTGGGACAGAGCTTAAACCAGAGTGTGACACAGATTATTACCAGCGTGGCAACCATTATCGGAGTGCTTGTGATGATGCTTTCTATTTCACCACTGATGACACTGATTGCATTAGTAATTCTTCCGATTTCAGCGTTGATGGTTTCGGCAATTGCAAAATTTTCACAGAAATATTTCCGTACTCAGCAGGAGTACTTGGGACATATTAATGGACAGGTGGAAGAGACTTATTCCGGACATTTAGTTATCCAGGCATTTAATAAAGAAAAGGAAACCATAAAACGGTTTAATGATACAAACCATGTATTATATGAGTCTGCCTGGAAATCCCAGTTTTTATCCGGAATGATGCAGCCGGTTATGGTATTTGTCGGTAACCTTGGCTATGCAGGTGTGGCAATTTCCGGTGGAATGCTTGCAATTAACGGAACAATCGGAATTGGTGATATTCAGGCATTTATCCAGTATGTAAAGAGCTTCACCCAGCCAATCCAGCAGATTGCACAGGTCATTAACCAGGTACAGTCCATGACCGCAGCTTCGGAACGTGTTTTTGAATTCTTAGGTGAAGAGGAAGAAGACCAGACCACAGAAAATGCAGTGGAATTAAAGGATGTTCGTGGAGAAGTAGAATTCTCCCATGTGCATTTCGGATACAATCCGGATCAGATTATCATTAATGATTTCTCAGCAAAGGTAGAACCGGGACAGAAGATTGCCATTGTAGGACCAACCGGAGCAGGTAAGACTACCATGGTGAAGCTGCTGATGCGTTTTTATGATGTCAACAGTGGAAGCATCAGATTAGATGGTAACGATATCAGAAACTATAACCGCCGGGAGCTAAGAGATGCCTTCGGCATGGTACTTCAGGATACCTGGTTATTTAAAGGTACTATTATGGAAAATATCCGTTACGGAAGACTGGATGCCACGGACGAAGAAGTTATTGCAGCAGCAAAAGCAGCCCATGCCCATCATTTCATCCAGACACTGCCGGGTGGTTATAATATGGAATTAAATGAGGACGCCAGCAATGTATCCCAGGGACAGAAACAGTTGCTTACCATAGCCCGTGCCATTTTAGCAGACAACCGGGTATTGATTTTAGATGAAGCAACTTCTTCTGTTGATACCAGAACAGAGCACAGAATCCAGAAGGCTATGGATAACCTGATGAAAGGAAGAACAAGTTTTATTATTGCCCATCGTCTGTCTACCATTCGTGATGCTGATTTGATTCTCGTTATGAAAGATGGTGATATTATTGAACAGGGAAATCATGAAGAACTGTTACAGAAGAATGGTTTCTATGCACAGCTTTATAATTCCCAGTTTGAAGAAGCTTCTTAAATAAAACCTTTGATTTTTTTATATAGATGTGTTAGTATAAATAAGCTGCAACCGTAGTCTAATGGATAGAACGTCAGACTCCGACTCTGATAATGCGGGTTCGATTCCCGCCGGGTGCATTTTATAATTTATATTAACACATTTTTTTTGCGGGATTTATGTCCCGCAAAACTTATAAGAAACGTTTTTCATTATTTACATGGGCAGCTCACAAAGCATGCTTTTTTGGGGGTTATGGGTAAGGTTAGGAGGACAGATATGAAAGCGTCAGAAATCAAAGAAAAAATGAGTAAGATATCAAAGAATGATATAAGTAGTTTCTTTCAGAAGAACTGGAAATATTTTACTGCAGTAATATTATTTGTTGTATTGGCAGTAGTAATGATAAAATTCAGCAGTGGAAATAAAGATAAAGATAATGGACTTTCTACGGAACAGAGTACCGAATCAGAGAACTTTCAGGTAGATGCCGTTCCGGAAATCAATACCCTGATGCAGAATTATTACAATGCATATGCGGCAGGTGATCTGGCAACATTACAGACCTATGCAACACCTGTTTCCGAGAATGAACAGAGCCTGATTACCATGATGTCACAGTATGCAGAGAGTTATCAGAATATCAAATGTTATACCAAGTCAGGATTAGAAGCAGATTCTTATCTTGTCTGTGTAACGCTGGATTTGAAATTCGCAGGAGTAGATACTACAGCACCTGGTATGGAGTTCTTTTATGTAAAGAAGAATGAGCAGGGAGCATTTTATATTGATAACTTATACAGCAGCTTTAACCGTCATTATAAAGAACAGCCGACCGATAATAATGTGGAAAACTTAATCAGTAGTTTTGAAACACAGGAAGATGTCATTGCATTACAGGCAGAAGTACAGGCAAATTATGAAAAAGCAATTGCTTCAGATGAAAATCTTTCTAATATGGTAACGGTTACAATTGCTGATGCATATAATGCATGGGCAACAGCAATCGCACAGGCACAGGCACAGCAGCAGCCGGCAACAGAGGAGACACCGGCGGAACCAGAGACACCGGCGGAACCAGAGACACCAGCTGAGCCGGAAGTGACAACGGAGACGGTATATACACTGGATAAAGTAAATGTCAGACAGGAACCGAATGAGTCCGGAGCATTACTTGGAACAGTTGAAAAGGGAACTGCACTGACAAGAACCGGTACGACAGAAGATGGATGGAGCAGCATTGATTACAATGGTACACCGGCATATGTAAAGAGTGACTATGTTTCAACAGAAGCACCGGCACAGGAGCCGGCGGCAGACACCAGCGGAATTGCAGCGGGCACTAAGATTACATTAACCAATACGGTTAATATCCGTTCCTCTATGAGTGAGACCGCATCCAAGGTTGGAGTTGCTTATGCAGGAGATTCTGTTACTGTTCAGATGAGCTATGCAGAAGGGTGGACAAAAGTCACCTGGAAAGATAAAGAAGGATATGTTAAGACAGAGTTCTTAAAATAATAAACAGATGGAGGTCTTAGGACCTCCGTTATTTTTACTTTACAGGAAATTGCTTTTCTGTAAAGTAAAAAACGCTCCGCGAGGAT
>ENA-OPEE01002337-OPEE01002337.1-human-gut-metagenome-genome-assembly--contig:-NODE-2337-length-12058-cov-2.919687_pt1 | contig 12058 bp, 8 predicted proteins | sample MGYA00241263_ERZ501506 | MGnify/ENA primary metagenome ERZ501506 (study PRJEB25962, sample SAMEA2042626) | human gut metagenome | biome: human gut; feature: human-associated habitat; material: faeces...
TCTAAATTTCTTTAGAAAATGTCCTCTAAGTAATACAATCTTTTATTTTACTCTCATGAATACCGCTTAAAATAGTACGTTTCTTGTCAGAGTCTAATGACTTCATTGTCGGTAGCATCATGCACTTTCGGACCTCTCTCTACTGTATAGATGTTGCTGCCTTTAATCTTGGTTCATGGGCATGCTTTTTCATCTCAATTATCTCGTGAATTATCCTATTGTGCAAGTAAACAATTCAACTGACCGATCAGCTGTTCCACCTGTTCTCCCGGCATCTGCCCCATCAGGGATTTCAGCGGCATTTCCCGGATAACTTGCTCTCCCAGCTTCTTGTATTCGTCACTCATCCCTTCTGCTGATGCGGCCGCTGCTGCCAATGGCGCCAGCAGTTCCGTAATAACGGGAGCGGTTTTCGTATGATCCAATAATTCTCCGAACGTTGTTGTGAAATCTACGCGAAGGGGCAGTTTTTTCTGTGTTTCAAATACAATATCAGCATGTAATCGGATGTCATCAGAAGCATGGCCGATCAGGATCCGGTATGTTCCGGATGGCGCATACCAGTCCCCGAGACGTTCTTCATAATAGGAAAGATCCCTCGCCGAAATTTCCATCGACACCGTTTTTTCCTCTCCCGGCAGGAGATGAACTTTGGCAAATCCTTTCAATTCCTTCACCGCTCTCTCCGGTGTGCCGCACAGGTCAGCTACGTACAGCTGTACGACTTCTTTTCCTTCTGTCTGTCCTGTATTTTTCACCTTGAGAGAGACTGTCAGGATATCCTCGTCCGTCATTTGAGCCGATGACAAATTCAAGTCCCCATAAGCAAATTCCGTGTAAGACAGCCCATGTCCGAATGCATATCGCACCGGAACCTTCTTTGTATCATAATAACGGTATCCGACAAAGATATCCTCGCCATATAACACCCGCTTTCCATTTCCCGGAAAATGAAGGAAGCTCGGATTATCTTCCAGCCGGTACGGGAATGTCTCCGCCAGCCTGCCGGACGGATTCGCTTCTCCGTATAACAGCCGGTCACAGGCTTCGCCAACGCCCTGACCTCCCAGATACATTTCAAGTATCGCGCTTACCCGGTCTGCCCATGGCAGTTCTACCGGGCTTCCATTGTGGAGTACAACTACAACATTAGGCTGTACTTTCAACACTTCTTCGATCAGACGGTCCTGGCATTGGGGCAGCTTCATGGATGTTCTGTCATACCCTTCCGACTCAAATATCTCAGGCAGCCCGGCAAAGATTACCGCGACGTCTGCTTCCGCAGCAGTCCGAAGCGCTTTTTCCAGCTCTTGTTCCGTCATCGCGTCATTTTCCATAGAAAATCCTTTTGCATAAGTCACGCTACGCCCTTTTTCTCCGGCAGCATCCAATGCCGAAACAACCCTGAACGGATTGATATGGCTGGAGCCGCCGCCCTGATACCGCGGCTTTTCGGCAAATTCCCCTATATAGGCAACCTTTCTGTCTGTATTCAGCGGCAGTATACCATTATTTTCCAGCAGGACCGCACATTCCGTCTCAATATCCGCTGCTTTTTTATGATCTGTCTCCTTATCAGATATAACTTCCGGACGATGCTCTTCACCAACAAATACAACATTCAATACCCGTTCCACCGCTTCATCCAGCACAGCTTCGTCCAGTCTTCCCTCCTGTACTGCTTTCACAATCTGTCTGTCATTGTATCCTCCGGAATAAGGCATCTCCAGATCCAGTCCGGCCTGCAGTCCTTTCACACGGTTATTTACAGCGCCCCAGTCACTGACGACGCAGCCTTTGTATCCCCATTCTTTTCTCAGGATATCTGTCAGAAGATATCTGTTTTCCGAAGCATATTCTCCATTTATTTTGTTGTAGCTACACATGACGGTTCTTGGAGCTGATTCTTTCACCGCTTCCTCAAACGCAGGCAGGTAGATTTCCCTGAGCGCACGTTCTGACACCTCGGAAGATATCGTCATACGGAGTGTTTCCTGGTTATTCAGTGCGAAGTGCTTAATGCTTGTCCCCACGCCCTGACTCTGTACTCCGCGGATATATGCCGATGCCATCCTACCTGCCAGATATGGATCCTCCGACAGATACTCAAAGTTCCGCCCGCATAACGGGCTCCTTTTAATATTCACCGCCGGGCCAAGCAGCATGCTTACATTCTCGGCCTGACACTCCGCTCCCAGCGTCTCTCCCATCCGTTCCATCAGGTCAACATCGAAGCTGGAGGCTGTTGCACAGGCTGCCGGGAAACAAACGGCCTTCACACTTTCATTCAATCCCAGATGATCCGTTTCCCCTTCCTGCTTTCTCAGTCCGTGAGGGCCGTCCACCATCATAACTGACGGAATGTTCAGTCGTTTGATTTCTTTCGTATGCCAGTTATCAGCGCCCGAGCAGAGACTTGCCTTCTCTTCCAGCGTCATTTTTGAAATCAGTTCCTTTATTCTGTCCATCGCAAAAGTCCTCCATTCTTTTCTTAATACTGATTGATCATCTGTGCCTCTGCCTCTTCACGGCTGATCTCACCATTGTTGCATTTTGCCATCAGCTGGACATCATGGTCATTCAGCTTGTAAAAGCGAAGTATAAGCAGAGTACAAATACCCCCGATAATGCTGCCAAGACAGCTGAATGTCCATAGTTTATCGGCAAATCCTGCCGCCTGAACAACACCTTCTCCCTCTCGGAAGCCGATTAAAGTTAACGCAAACACACTGACTCCTGTTGCGATCGCTCCATTTAATTTTGTAAAAAATGTCTGCGCTGCAAACGTTACACCACGCATTTTTAATCCTGTCTTGTACTGTCCATACTCGTAGCAGTCCGGCGTAAACTGATACTGCAGTATAACTGCTATTCCCAGCGGAATTCCTCCTAAGGCATTTAAAGTCACATACACCGTCATATTCTCATACCCGGCCATGAATCTTACAATTCCCAGAAGTAAAGCGAAAACATATGAAATATAGAAGACTTTAAATTTATCATATTTCTTGCATAATTCTACTGCCATAACCGCACCGATTATCGTCGGAATAATCACTGTCATCGAAACATATGAGGCAATTTCTTCACTGCCAAAGCAGTACCGGGCAACGTATAAGCCCCAATTTGCCCCAACATTAAGCAGGCCGCTAATGAGCGGAGCTGCAAAGAAAATCAATAAATATTTGTTCTTCCGCAGACATTCTGCCATATCTCGCAATGTATAACTTTCTTCTGCCCCGTCATCCAGTACTCTTTCTTTTTCAATTACTCTCTCCTTTGCGAACAGACATATCGGAATCATCATAACAGCCGACAGAAGAGATAACACAATCACTGTTGTTGACCAGCCGCCTAACCGCTGCCGTACCAACGGCAGGACAATTCCTGTAACAATACCTGCAAAAATCACAAACATTCTTCCTATGCTATTTAGCGAAATACGTTCCTTCTGGTCTATTGTCATCGTAGTAACAATACCAAAAATCGGCACATCGCAAATGGTATAGGCTGTATCCCACAACATATAAGCAAGTGTTGCCCATATGATTTTAGCCATCATGGGAATCCCGGTAGGTATTATAAAAAGAAGAATGGTTGCCACCGGAATCGCTATGACAGATATTCGAAGCCACGGCAGGAATTTCCCTTTCTTAAAATTCACCTTATCCATGATCATACCGAAGATCGGATCGTTGATGGCATCCCACACTTTCGTGATAAGCGCCACGATCGCAACCAATGCTGCCGTTATGCCGATATCTGTAAAATATGTAGTCATATATCCTATCAGCCCATAGAATACATTCTGTCCCATAAAATACAAACCATAACTAATTTTTTCTCTTTTTGTAACTTCATTTTCCATTTCGTTATCCGTCCTTTCATTGTTTGATTCAATTATAAATAATCCCAAAGGGCAAATCATCAACGATATATAAGCAGTTTACCGACGAAACTTAATATAATAATCATCTTTCTAAAAACTGATATAAGTATTCTTCCATCTTAGGCGTCCACCATTCCAGATATCCTGCCTGCGTCGGATGAACCGGATCTGCCATATAAACTTCATATTCTTTTTCAGAAACGTCATTCATCTCCTCGTCATTCCAAAGGTCGATCACGCCTATTCCATATTTATCCTGAATCTCAAACAATACATCTACCATCTGCTGATACTGTTTGCTGTCATATTTTGTTCCGGTATAAAAGATCACGGGACAATTCCATGTCTGCTTTGCATATACAATGATATATTCCATTGCTCCTGTTATCGTCTGTGTATCAAAATCCTCCAGATTTTCTGAACTGCTGAGTTCTCCCATCGGCATTTCCTTCGACGCGTCATTCGTGGAAAGCTGGCAGACAAATGCATCGAATTTCTCATCTGTACCGATATTATTTTTCATCCTCTGGATATAAGACGTCTTTCCGTTATCTACTAAAGTAGTGCCGCTGACGGCTTCTTTTACATACTCACAGCCATTTCTGTAAGAGATATAATCTGCAAAAGAAACATCCATTGAGTACAGACCTAAGGTTACAGATGATCCAAGGTAGCAGATACGCTTCCCTCCAAGAGGGCTGTTTTCTAACGGTTCTATATTTTCCAGACTGTATTTTTCTGCGTTTCCCGGCATTTTTTTCAGCTTGTTCTTCCAGACAAAATCAAACGGTCCTCCACCGCCTACTGCTCCTACTAAATATGTCAGGCCGATTCCCGCGACCAGAATCACAATTAAAACGATACTTAAGGTAATCTTCAATATTTTCTTTTTCATAATCCTTATCTCCTTATTATTTTCAACTTTCATATTAAGAGAACTGGCCGTCTGTATTTACCAGTCAGTTCTCTTAAATACTGTCATTTTGTTTTCTTTGATTCTTTATTCAAACTGATACATTCCGCTTCCTACCTTGTATAATCTGCCATCCGGCATCTTTACAACGGCAGTCGTGTTGCATGGGATTTTTACTTTCAGCTTAAATCTCCCCTCTTCCATACTCCACCTGACTGCGATTTCCCCGTACTCACTTACATAAGTACGTTTTACACTGGTAAACGCATTGTCCGGCTCCGGTGCGATTACAATCTCCTTAAATCCAGGAGCAGCCATATCAATGCCGCTTATCTTCCGGAACATCCAGTCGTCCACGCATCCAAAGGCATAGTGGTTCAGGCTTGTCATAACCGGAGACCCGTCCTCCTTGTAAGAAATGTAATTTTCCCAGATTGTTGTCGCTCCCTGCTTCACCTCATAAAGCCATGACGGGCACTTTGTCTGGAGCAGGATTTTATATGCCTTGTCCATCCTGCCGATCTTACAGAGCGCATCCAGCAGATACGGTGTCGTCAGGAATCCTGTATCCAGACAATCCCCGTTTTCTTCTATCTTGCGGATCAAATGTCCGGCGATACTTTTTTTCTTCCTTTCAGGAACAAGATCAAATGCGATTGCCAGCACATAACTGCCCATAAAATCAAGAGGCATCTTCCCATCATCATCGATCAGTCCTTTTTGAATGGCAGATTTCATTCTGGACGCAATGTCATCATAGTATAATTCGTCTGATGTATGCCCGAGGAGTGCTGCTGTATCTGCCAGGATCCGACAGGAATTCCATCCAAAGATTGGCGCGCAGTATACAGAAGTATTGATAGGTTTTGCAGCGCTTTGGTCTGCTCCGTCTACTGTCTGGCTCGGTATGAGCCACTCCCCGTACTGATGTCCTGTATTCCACAGATACTGGTCAATTTCTTTTGGATGTTTCATCTTGCCTCTACGCTTCTTTGCAGTGTTGATGATATAGTCGCACCACTTTTTCATTGTGTCATACTGCTCTCTCAGTATCCTGATATTTCCTGTAAGCTGATACATGCTCCACGGTACGATACAAGCGGCATCTCCCCATCCCGCTTCTCCCACCGGTTCAAAATTGCGGTATACGATCCGATTCAGTTTCTCCAGTAATTCATAGATTCCGGTAAGGGGGATCACATTGGGAATCGCTCCGTTTTTCTGCTGGCTGCAGGTCATATTACGCAGCCATCTTGTCAGAAACGGGGTTACATTTTCGTTGAGCATGGCTGTTCTTGCATAAATCTGGATATCTCCGGTCCATCCGCCTTTTTCTCTCTGCGGACAGTCCGTGGGGATTGAGAACAGATTCGACCGCTGAGACCATCTTGTATTTTCGTAAAGCCGGTTTATATCTTCGTTGGACGTCTCAAAAGTTCCCAGATCCTCATTGTCAGAAGACAGGACAATCGCTGTGAAATCCTCCGGACTCACCGGCTGATCGCATGTCACTCTCACATAGCGGAAACCGTGATATGTAAAATGCGGTATATATTCTGTAAATTTCCCGTTTGAAATATAAATATCGCTTTGTTTGTGTCCTGTTTTCTCTGACATGAAAATATTATTGAAATAGTTTCCATATTGATCCAGAGTTTCAAAATGATCTAATACCATTTTTGTTCCGGCCGGCAGTTTGCTTTTTACCCGCAGAACACCTGCCAAGTTCTGTCCAAAGTCAATGATCGTCTCGCCTTTCGGGCTAACTGTCATTCCTACTGCCGGCACTTCTTTTACCGGGCGCACCGGTTCCCCGTACTGAGCTACCAGGTTGGCGTAAGATTTTTTGCATGGGATACCTGCTTTCCAGCTGCTGTCATCGAATCCGCAGCAATTCCAGTTTTCCTGTTCCATCCGTGCGTCATAGAGTTCACCTGCAAACAGATCTGATGAACGAATCGGACTTTCTGAAACTTTCACCGTATCATCTGACAGCACCATTTCACTCGTTCCGTCTTCATAATCAATCTTTATCTGAAATAACACAGAATGTTCGGCTTTAAACTTCCTGCTTCTCGGTTTAAAGTTCGCGCTGTCATACCAGCCGTCCCCCACTAACATTCCTATGACATTTCTTCCCTCTCTCAAGAATGGAGTCACATCATAAGTCTGGTAGCACAGATATTTAGAATAGACGGTAAATTCCGGCGCAAACTCTCTGTCATCCGGACGCATTCCGTTCATGCTGAGCTGATATGCTCCGTGACAGGTGGCATAAACGCGCGCTCGTTTTATGCCGTCTCGTGCATCAAATTCTTTGCGAAAATATTCTGCCGGGTTCTGCCCGCCGGTTCCGGGTTTTACCTTTTTCATCGGGAACGGAGATTTCACCCACTCGGCCGTCCATTCTTTCTTCATAAATCCTGTCTCAAAGGATGAGGATGCCGCCGCCTTTTCTCCGTTATTAACCGTCACTTTCACTGTCCAGCTATAGTCACTGAGACTTTTCAATGGTTTCCCGTTGTACTCCAATGTGGTCAACCTAGCGTCAACTTAAGAAAATCAATCCATAAATCGGAAAAGCATGTTCGAAAAATCTTGGGCGGCACCAGGCTGGGACCGTAGCTGAGCTAAAAATAAGCGCACTTTAATAAGGACTGCGGCAAGCCACAGAAAAAACGATGGTCAGAAAGCTGCTTTTTGATTATTGAAATGAGTTCTTCCATTTGTCTTATTTTTCTTCCGGCGGAATGATCGCCCCGGTATGATCTGGGAGCGACAGCGAAGAGAATCCTGAAACAGCAGATCAATGGAAGGCAGTTTCAGGATACCGCATAGGATTTTGGGCAGGATACGTTTTATGCGTCTGATCACAAAAGCATGGTTGGCCTGATACCTGTATTTATTGGAACTGCGGGACGAAACCAGGAGTTCCTCATCTGCTTGATTTTTGATCAGGGAAGCCAGATTGGAAAGCAGCATATTGATGAAAAATTCCTGAAAAACAGAAACCGTAGTAGCACCAGAGAATTCTTCCATGGAAAGGTGGCTTTTCAACTCTTTATATTTGGTTTCCACCGGTCAGCGATAAAAATAAAGTTCCTGAAACATTGCCTGTGTGATGAGCGGATCGAAAAGGTTGGTAGCGAGATATTCTTTTGTGCCGTCATCAAGAGTGACTTCAATGACACGGACATCAATGTCAGTGGTACCATCCTTGGAATTGCCTGGAAGAAAGGTATGGACGTCGCCAGAACATTTTTTTGCGAGATTGTACCCTTCTTTGAGGCGCATAAGACAGAGATGTCCATGCTCCACACAGTAGCGGAAAAAATTTTCAGAATAATAGCCCCGGTCAAAGATGACAATACTGTCCTGATAAATGTTGAGAGCTTCCAGATTTTTCAAATGTTCCAGGGCAGCAGCACGTTCAGAAGCAAGATAGCGTTGGAAAGAGGAATGGACGATGTAGTCGTCAAGAACATCGTAAACGATGGAAGCGAGACCCATGGTAAACCGCCTGGAAGGGTCCGGATAGCCAAACATTTCGCCGAAGAATTCAAAATTGGAAGAAGAGTTTGGAAGCTCAATTTTGGAACCATCAACCGCAAAAAGATGGTAACCATGCCAGAGTCTGCGGGAAGGAAGCTGACTGTAAAACAGATCGACTGAAAGATAAAAAAGTTCCTTGAAAAGAGAGGGATTGATGAATTGCCTTGCTTTGGAAAGGGCCTGTTTTGAAACGGACGGAAAGTCAAGGGAAGGCAGGTCCTCGCGGATGCAGGAAAGGTTCTGAAACCTGGAAGCCTTGGAAGAATACAAAAGATAAAGAATGACCTGGAAAAGGGATAGTTTTCTTTTCCGGATAAAATGTTTTTTCTCACGGTGAGGTTCCAGGTTGTCAGGATTTGTGATATACTCGTTGATGGATTGGATGATATTTTTACAGATGTCAATTCGATTCATAAGACATACCTCCTAAAGTGAAATCAAGGTTCGCGGTGAAATGAACAATTCCTTGATTAACAGGTCGCAAAGCGACCGCACTTTTAGGAGGTTTTGTCAATAGTTTTTATGAAAAAAGATGTAAAATTTTTATGAATTGCTTAAGTTGACCACATTGCCGTTGTACTCTACAAAAGTGCTTTTATCACTTTCTATCACCCCGGAATCCCACACTACTTCTCCCAGACTTGTCACTGTAATATGATAGGATGTCTGCATCACATTCTTTTTGTCACTGATGATCACCCATGAAAAATAAGGTACTTCGTCCACGCATGGTCTGTATTGACTGTTTACTTTAAGCCTTATAAGCTCCATAGCAACCCTCCTGATTAGAATTTTGCCAGTGCTTTATCCAACATTTGTGCCTCGTCTGGTTTGATTTCTCCTGCGAATGTTTTCGCGACATCTCTAAGCGAAAGCCCATATGCAATATCGGGGATCATATCCACTTCCATCATTTGAGAAAGAAACGCGCGGATATCCGGATGGTTCAGCAGTTCTTCCATTGTCGAATCTATGCTGTATTTCCTCTTTAAAGGCTGTGACGCCTCATAAGTGACTTCATATTCTCCGGCTTTCACACGGCAGATTCCATTTTCTACCTTTTCAAATAATGGATTTTCTTTATCTTCATATACAGATTCCGGCGCAAGTGGAAGAACCACTTCTGCCCTTCCGCCAAACGGAACTGTAACAGTGACAGTGATTTTATTATCCCCTGATATCTCCCAACCGCACTGATAGCATCCGCATGCTGAATCATAAACCGCTTTTACATATCCCAGTCCGCGATTCACTTTCGGGCTGATCCGCATCACCCTGCCTCCCGGGTTCTGTTCCGTCACATCAATCCCGGCCGCATGACGGAAGATCCACTCCAATACAGCGCCATAGGAATAATGATTCAGGCTGTTCATTCCCGTGCTGGAGACATGGCCGTTCTCATCCAGTGAATTCCAACGCTCCCACACGGTCGTTGCCCCCAGCTTCACTTCATGAAGCCAGCCGGGTTATTCCTCATTCGGGACCAGCCGGTATGCCGCGTCTGTCATTCCATGATCAGTCAGGACATTGCACAGAAGCGGGGTTCCTACAAACCCGGTATTTAATTTATTTTTATTATCCCTGAGAAGCTTTTGCAGCATCTGCTTTGTCAGTTCTTCATTTTCAGACAAATGATATTTCAGTGCAAGGATAAGACCTGTCTGCGTCTTCACCGCACATCTGCCGGTGGCAGTAAAATATTCTTCTTTCACGACCTGCCACTGACGGTCTGCGATTTCCTGATATTCCTGTCTCGTTTCTTCCAGTCCAAGCACGTCCGCCGCCTTTGCGACTGTCTGGGCGCTTGCCGCATAGTAGATATCCGCGATATATGCTTCATCGGTCGCCCCGTACACACTGTTCGCGGCGGCGCCTGTACGGTCAAGAGCAAGCCAGTCACCATAATGGAAAACCTGTCTCCATCCATGATGGTCTCCGTCAATCCTGCGAATATAATCAACCCATGCCTTCATGCTCTCAATCTGGCTTTCCAGGATTGTTTTGTCCCCGCTGAACAGATATACGTTCCACGGAATGATACACGCAGCGTCTCCCCATGCGCAGGAACATTTTGTCGGTCCGAATGTGGGGACAATCTCCGGAACCATTCCGCCCGCCAGAAGCTGTTCCTGATACAGGTCGTATAAATATTTTCGGTAAAACGCATAGGTATCAGCCAGATAGCTTGCAGTCGCGGAAAATACCTGTGTATCTCCTGTCCAGCCCATCCTCTCATCTCTTTGGGGACAGTCTGTAGGCACATCCAGAAAGTTCCCTTTCATTCCCCATTCGATATTGGAGATCAATTTGTTCACAAGATCATTCCCTGTCTCGATTGCCCCGATGCTCTCATAATCACTGTAAAGAACAAGCGCCGTAAAATCCTCACACGAAAGGTCCCTAACCCCGGTCACTTTCACATATCGATAACCATAGTATGTAAAATGAGGCGTAATCACCTTTTCTGTACCATCAGAAACATAAATGTACTCCGAAAGTGCAGTTCTTAAATTCTCGTTATAGAAACATCCGTCCTGAAGCACCTCTCCCGTCTGAATCCTGATAGTTGTCCCCGCCGGCTCATGTACACGCAGTCGGAAGATCCCTGCGATCTCCTGCCCCAGATCAAATACATCTTCTCCAGCAGGCGTATGGATCAGTTCTGCCGGCTTCATCTCCTCCTGTACCTTAACCGGAAGAGATAACCGTTCCATAAGCCGGCCTTTCGGAACCTTTGCGATCCGCGCAGGAGACTCCTCTACCGGCGGCAGCGTATCATCTCTTCTCTCACCGTCATAGATATTGGAAAACCACAAATTGCTTCTTGTAACTGACCAGGTTTCATCAGAACTGATCACATCTTTCGTTCCGTCTTTGTACTCTATGTGAATCTCCGCAATCAGCTTCCACTCGTCACCGTAATATGCTTCCCGCTCCGGATCATTGAAACCGAACCTGCCTTTATACCAGCCGTTTCCGAGAAGAACAGACAGCACACCGCCTTGTTCTGCCTGTTTCGTGATGTCATACGTCTGATACTGTATCCACCGGTCATAATTATTACAGTACGGAGTCAGATACTCATCACCGATTTTCTCAGGATTTTCTTTGCTTTCCCCCAGAAAATATGCCTCATACAATCCCAGACCGCAAATGTACAACCTTGCACTTTTCACTTCTTTTTTCGGTTCAATCCTTTTTGAAAAAATCGGATGACGTTCCTGACTGCTGTCACAAGTAATCCATCTTCCAGTCCATGGTTCATCCATTTTGGCAGTCTCAAAAAACTGTACATCTGATTCGATTACTTCCTCTACATCTGTTGCAACAATGACCTTCCAGTAATATCTTGTATACGGCTGTATTTCAAATTCTACTCTTGTAGAGAGGCTGTCCAACTCTGTTTCACCTGTATCGTAACAGATATCTGTAAAGGTTTTATTCTTGCTGATTACAATCCTTGCATGTTTCTGTTCCTGTCCTCTGCATCCTTTCACTTTCCATGAAAATGCAATAGTATCCATATTAAACCCTATCGGATTTGTGATATGATTTGTTTTTGCCGCATAAATCTTGCCCATAATTCTTCCTCATTTTCATGCTGATACTTTTTCATCCAATAATAAGCCAACCGTTCCTCCCACTACTGACACAGAGCATTTAACTCCACGATCATCTGCTCGATCGCTTCGCCCGGAATAACG
>ENA-OPEE01002341-OPEE01002341.1-human-gut-metagenome-genome-assembly--contig:-NODE-2341-length-12042-cov-7.329107_pt1 | contig 12042 bp, 9 predicted proteins | sample MGYA00241263_ERZ501506 | MGnify/ENA primary metagenome ERZ501506 (study PRJEB25962, sample SAMEA2042626) | human gut metagenome | biome: human gut; feature: human-associated habitat; material: faeces...
AGCAGACTATTGTTATGGTTACACATGACAGGCAGATGGCAGAATATGCAGACCGTATACTCACAATCACAGATGGAAATGTGACAGGGGGTGTTGGTGTATGAACAGCGAACTTATTGCATTGACATTTAAGGGACTTCGCAGACGCTGGAGAGAAGTAGCACGAGTTATTGCGGTGGTAATGATATCATTTATGTTTGTTACAGGAGTTCTGTTATATTCGGGAAATATGAAGAAGTGGCAGACAGCTATTAATAAACAGCATTTTGGTAACTGGTTTGTTATGTTTTATAATAGCACCAATAAGAGTGAAAATGATGTGATTAAGAATCACCCATATCTTGAACAGGCAGTGACAGCAGTAACTGTCAGAAGTATAGAACCGCTTTCTGTAGATTCCGACAACACAATAGAAGCTATTTCTGCAACTGATAAGATTATGGTTGGTACAATGTCAGATGAATTCATAAAAATGGGAAGCATTACAATGGAACAGGGACATATGCCTGAGATGGACAATGAAGTGGCTGCTGACAGGAATACATTGATAGAGCTTGGACAGGGGATGAATATAGGGGATATTCTGACTATTGATGATACGACATATACACTTTGCGGGATAATTAATAGTTATACTAATGTATGGCAGAGCGGAAACCGTCTGCCAGGCGTGATAGTCACAGATACGCAGGCTGATGTAATAGCAGACGAGATAACATATATATATGCATACAGGCTGCGTGATTTCATTAGTGAGACTGACTATAATACAATGTATCAGTCTATTGCCAGTGAAAGTGTCATAAGGAACAACATAGCTTATAACAGCGGTGTATATGATTATCAGTCATGGGATAATGAACGAGTAAACAGATACATGTATATGCTCATTATGATTATTGGAATTGTAGCAGTCACATATCAGATTATTATATATAACAGGTCTAGAAACAATGTCCGATTTATTCAAAAATCTCTTGGAGCAACAAGTGCACAGACAGTAGTAATTGCTTTGCTTGAAAATGTAGTGATTCTTGGAATGTCAGCAATAGTGGGAAGTTGCATTGCACTGGGAATAGGAAAAATAGCTGGTCTTATACTTGAACATAGAAATGGAGTTACATTTTTCACAATAGATAAAGATACATACACAAAAGTATTATTAATGCTGGTTATTGCAGTCGTGGTAAGTGTAATCAGCATATTGCTGTCTGGCTGTCATAAGAAAAAACAAGGAAGTAACCGTACAGTTAAGATTACTGGTAATCTTATGAAAAAGAATTTTATAATCAACACAGCGACAAGATTAATGAGAACTAATGGTATTATTGTTAATATTCTGGTAAGGGTATTTTCATTTGTCATGGCAGTTATAACAGTATTGTGTAGTATAGGAATAGTTACATCATATGGTAATTATAAAGAGCAATGCAGTACACCAGATTGTGTCAATTACATGGTTGATAATGTGTCAACTGTTCCATGTATATATTATGATTCTTTACATGAATTAATAAAGATAGAGAATGGAATAAGATATACTGAGAACAGTAGAGTAGTTCCAGGTTGTAATGAATTTAATATAGCAGATGGTCACAGTGCACGGGCTTATTATTTTTCAGGATTTAAATCAGGGAAAAGCGGGATATATAATTCTGCTAATGATGATATTATTAATAATTTAAAGCAGATTGAAGGAATAGATGATATCTCTTATGGGTATTACGAAACTACAAGATCATTTACATGGGATAATATGAATATTAATATTACTACGAATGGTGTAGGAAGTGAGACTGAAGGCGGCTCCAGTGAAAACAGAAAATATATGTTTGCAGGCGAGTATGTTGACATAGATAAAGAAATATTCGATATACTTAATGAGTATGCTGGCGGTAAGCTGGATTTCAATGCATTAAAAGAAGGAACACAGAGTGTTGTCTTTCTTGATGCAGATAATGATGGTGAATATGATGATACTATGAAAGATGGTGTTACACTTAACCTTAATAATTATTATATGGGAAATCCATTTTATAATATAAAATCTTTCTACATGGATAAATACACTGTAGCATGTAATAAATTTTTCACTGACCTTATATCAGAATATAGATATAGAATAGATAGTAAAGATATGTATGAATACATAAGTGATAATATTTCAAGAGAACAGATTATAGAAACAATTGATGAATATCTTCGACACACATATGATGATCCAACAGATTATTATAATATGTATTTAAATACAGATGACTTTGATCAGGATTATTATGAATACAGAAAAGCCAGCTATGATTTATATATGGCATATAAAAGAGGTGAAGTATCAAAAGAAGAATTATTTGAGAATCTTTCATGTAAAGGTGAAGTACTGGGTTCATGGTATAGCAAGTATACATATTATTCATTATTGGAACCGGCAGCCAGTACTAATGTTGCTAAGGTTATAATATTAACTGATGAGATAAGGGACAAGCTTAAGTATTATGTGCCTGAGTTTGGACAGTATACGATAATAGGTTCTACACAGCTTTTACAGAAAGCATTGGATAATCAGAATAATGTTATGAAAAAGTATCTGTTTCTTGATGAACTTCCAGATTATGTTACTTTGAAGTTAAGACCGAACCAGTTTAACATAAGATATAATCTTAAGTCATCATTTGCAGCAACAGACAATGTGGTCCGTTCATATCTGAAAACAGCGGGCTTTGATACTATATCATATTCAGAAGAAAAGAATCTTTTAAGACAACGGACAATAGAGAGTCTCATGTCATATGGCTTAACAGCATTTGCAGCAATTATAATATATATGATAGTCAGCATGATAATTGTAAAGAACCGCCTTGAAAAGTACAGAAGCAGGCTGAAACTGCTTTCTGACACAGGTGCAGAGAAAGAGCAGCTTGTAAAGATATGCATATATGAATGTATCAGGGAATCGTTGTGGTTTATAGTGTTGATGCCGTTAGAGATTCTGATATGTCTGGTGATTGTAAAAAAATTTGTTAATAGAATTTAATTTTTTAACTTGGATTAAGGTTATTCCGTTATCTTACAATTAAAGATAAGTACTGAAGTCAGGCATAAAGAACGATTGAGTTGGCATAAACCTACAAATGCATTACTTTTATTCAATTGTCTAGGTTTATTCCAACGGTTGTAGAATTGCAAATTGAGAAATAACCCACTAAAACAGCAAGTCAATGCGTTTTAGTGGGTTTTCAATCTTAGTTAGGATACTCACTTGTAATTCCAAAGTACTCTTCAAGAGATAACCAGTCACCATTGTTATATAACTTAGTTGCAAGGTAAACACCTACATAACGAAGATGCCATGATTCATACTGATATCCGGTAGCAGAATCTTTGCCTTTAGGGAAGCGGATACAGAAGCCGTATTTGTAGCAGTTATCATTAACCCACTTGCCTTCGTTAGTGTACTGGAAGCTGTCCTCAATAGTGTTAAGGTCAAAGCATAAACCAGTCTGATGTTCAGAGTTGCCAGGTCTTGATGAATATGTGTCAGCTACAGCAGCACCATCACTTTTAACATATCTGTTATATACATTAACCTGATAATTATATGAACGGTATCCACTGGCAATATATATATTAAGACCTTTAGCAGTTGCATCCTTTAACATAGTGTTCCATGCACTCATAAGAGTCTTGTCAAGACATGTTGAGCTTCTGTCTGCATTAACAGGCTGGTCAGGATTAGTGGGAATGAAATCCTGAGGAAGAGCATATGTCTTATTGGCAATAAGTACTCCGTCAATATAAGTTGCTCCATTAATTTCCTGAATCTGGAAGCCTTTAGAAGTAGTACCTTTGGAAACTGTATTACCAGATGGAACTACAGGTGGTGCAAATTCAGAACTGTCAGATGAAGCAGAGACTGATGTTGCATCTGACATAATTGAAGATGAAGTATCAGTTGATGAAACTTCTTCACTTGTACTTTCATTCTCTTTTGTCTGTGTTGATTCTTCAACCTTGGCAGTTGTAGATTCCCCATTCTTATCTGTTTTCTTAGACTTAGAACAGCCTTTCATGGAAACAGATATTATTACAATAATAATGATAAGTAAAGCAGCAGCTGCACAGGCGAGAATAATACGGTTTCTTCTTACCTGACGCTGTCTGCGTGTCAATCGTCTTTTAGTCATGATGAATTAATTCCTTTCAATTAAATTATTCAAAAGTAATTATTGCATTGTTTGCTGGATATTTCAAGGATAAATGTGCTAATATGGTTACTATATTGATATGTGAAAAGCGAGGACTAATATGTATACAAAAGAACAGTTAAAGAAGCAGGTAGAGAATATGGGCTTAACAGGCGAGGAAACAATTCTTATTCATTCATCAATGAAATCTATCGGTGAAGTTGAAGGTGGGGCAGATACAGTACTTGATGCATGGATTGAATATTTCGGACATGGACTTTTACTTCTTCCAACACATACATGGAAGAATATAAATGCGGACTCACCGGTATATAATCCTAAAGAAACACCATCATGTGTCGGACTGCTTACTAATATGTTTCTTAAAAGAGATGGAGTAATAAGGTCACTACATCCTACACACAGCATGGCAGGAATTGGAAAGAAAGCGGCAGAATATCTTGCAGGGGAGGAGAACAACAATACACCGTGTACACCAGGCGGATGTTACGACAGATTAAGAAGCTGTGGAGGAAAAGTTCTGCTTGTTGGAGTAGGACATGAGCGCAATACATTTATTCATAGTGTTGAAGAGGTACTTAATGTACCACACAGATTATCAGATAAGCCGATGAAGTTACAGATTGTAATGCCTGATGGCAGCATTAAGGATTCATATATGAGAAAGCATTACAACGCAGACCAGCCTCACATATCAGAGGATTTCGTTAAGCTTAATCAGGCATTTCTTGACTGTAAGGCTGTGCGTGAAGTGACATTTGGTGACGCAGAGAGCCTGCTGTGTGATGCACAGGCGGTGTTTGAAGTTGTAAGGCATGTCATTGCACCAGACCCTGAATGTATTGTGACGAGCAGTTCAATTCCAAAGGAGCGCTGGGAAGCACTTGTTAAGTAGTAATGTTTTCTGAGCAGTACTGCATCGCAAAATCTATAAATAACTGGGCACTGTGGCTCAAGAAATTCCCCTTCTTCCATACGATTCCGATATTAACATCAATCGGTGGTTCAAGGGGAATTCCTTTATATTGCTTGAAATGAGGCAGCATATCTGAGAAAAGGAAACAACCGCAGCTTCCGTTTTCAATGAATTTCAATGCAGTATATAACTGGCTGCTTCGCATAATAATTCTCGGGTTAAGCTTTAGCTGGTCAAATCTGTTTTTCAAAAGCTCATTCTGTACAGAGTCCACATTAAACATAAGCAGATTCTCATCTCTGAAGTCTTCAATTGTCATACATTTTTTCTTAGCCATAGGATGTTTCTTAGAGACAACGTACATAAGCTGTTCTTTAGCAAGAATACAGCTTTCGAATTTATCTATATTAAATTGCTCCATATTAACAATTGCAAGGTCAAGCTTTTCATCCTGTACGAGATCACATGCACGCACAGAGCCGAATTCATCGAGCTCTGTCTGGATATCAGGATGATTCTGTTCAAATGCATTAAGTACTTCAGGAAAAAAGATTGTACTGAACATAGGTGGTATTCCTATCTTAAGAACCGGAACCCGGTTGCCTAATTTTAAGAATTCATTCTGCATTTCTGTACTGTGTTTTAGCAGGTCTTTAGCTTTTTCATAAAATGTCTCACCGGCACTTGTTAGTTCCAGATGATTACCATTTCTTGCAAAAAGAATAATATTAAATTCAGCCTCGAGGTCTTTAATGGCAATCGAGATTGTAGGCTGCGTCACAAAAAGCTCTTCTGAGGCTTTGGTTATGCTGCGGGTGCGGCATGCAGTGCAGAAATATTTTAACTGATTAAGTGTCATAGCGCGCTTCCTCCTGTTAAATGCTGCAAAAAGCAGTGCATTTTATATATATATTTTAGCATAAAAATTTTTTATTGAAACATAAAAAACGTTAAATTATTTTTTTGCGAGAACAGAATTATACTTTAGTTACATTAAAGATGAGTCCGGACAGAAAGTTAATTAATAATATGTGAAAGGGGGAACGTTATGTCTCAAACCACAATAACATTACTGTTTTTATTGTTTGCTGTAGTCAGTTTCATACTTGAAAAGATTCCGCTGGGGCTTACAGCTACAATAGTTGCACTTGGTCTGAATCTTACCAACGTACTTACGGTAAAGGAAACATTTGCAGGATATGTAAACAGCAATGTAATACTGTGTGTCGGAATGTTCGTAGTCGGACAGGCACTATTTGAAACAGGTATGGCTAATAAAATCGGAGGTATTGTTACTAAATTTGCCAAATCTGAAAAGATACTTATTATTGCGATAATGTTAATCGTAGGAATTATGTCAGGGTTCCTTTCTAATACGGGAACAGCAGCAGTACTTATCCCTGTTGTCTGTGGAATAGCAGATGAATCAGGATATTCAAGAAGCCGTCTGTTAATGCCTCTGGTATTCGCAGCAGCACTTGGGGGAAACCTTTCAATAATTGGAGCACCGGGAAATCTTATGGGTGTAAATGCTCTTGAAGAATTAGGGCTTTCAACAAGCTTCTTCATGTATGCACCGATTGGAATACCAATGCTTATATGTGGAATTATCTATTTCGTTGTAATAGGCTGCAGGCTTCTTCCAGATAAGAAGGTTATTACAGAGGATGCACCAGAGCAGACAAGAGATTTCAGCAATGCTCCAAAATGGAAACAGGCAATGTCACTTATCGTGTTAATTCTTGTTATTATTGCCATGATATTTGAGGACAAGATAGGAATTAAGATACAGGTTTCAGCATGTCTCGGAGCAGTAATACTTGTTCTTGCAGGTGTTATATCTGAGAAGGAAGCGCTGAAGTCAATTGATTTAAAGGTTGTACTGTTATTCGGTGGTTCACTTGCACTTGCAAGTGCTCTTGAAAAAACAGGAGCAGGAATACTTATAGCAGATAAGATTGTTGGAATTATGGGTTCTAATCCAAGTCCTATAGTTCTTCTGCTTGTGATATTCGTAGTCACATGTGTACTTACGAACTTCATGTCCAATACAGCAACAACAGCGCTTATGGTTCCAATTGCCGTATCACTGGCAGAGAGCCTTAACGCAGATCCAAGAGCAGTAGTAATTGCTACAGTTATTGCCGGATCATGTGCATACGCAACACCAATCGGAATGCCGGCTAACACAATGGTAGTTGGCGTTGGCGGATATAAGTTTAAGGATTATGTAAAATCAGGACTTCCGCTTATACTCGTATCATTTGTGCTGTGTATGATTTTGTTACCTATATTATATCCGTTCTATCCATAGGATATGGCGGAGATAAAAAATGTTACATAACAATGCAAAACAAGGAGGCTAAAATCCTCTGCTCCTGCAAGGGCAGTCGCATTTTGCTTCGCAAAACAAGGAGGACTAATATGAACAAAGAAGAGAGCGTAAAGCTGATGACAGACAAGATGGCTAAGTTTGTTGGCCATATCGGTAAGAAGTTACCAGATGATGTAATTGCAAAGCTTGAGGAGCTTGCAGCACAGGAAACAGCACCACTTCCTAAGGTATTATATGAGACAATGACTAAGAATCAGGGACTTGCAGTATCACTTGACAGACCTAGCTGTCAGGATACAGGTGTATTACAGTTCTGGGTTAAATGTGGAACCAACTTCCCACTTATTAATGAACTTGAGGGCTTGTTAAAGGAAGCTGTTGTACAGGCAACATTTGCAACACCATTAAGACATAACTCTGTTGAAACATTTGACGAGTACAACACTAAGAGAAATGTTGGTAAGGGAACTCCGACAGTATTCTGGGATATCGTTCCTAATGACGACCACTGCGAGATATATTCATACATGGCAGGCGGCGGCTGTACACTTCCAGGTAAGGCAATGGTTCTTATGCCAGGTGCAGGTTATGAAGGAATAACAGATTTCGTACTTGACCAGATGACAAGCTATGGACTTAATGCATGTCCTCCACTTCTCGTAGGCGTAGGCGTTGCAACATCTGTTGAGACAGCAGCACTTCTTTCTAAGAAGGCACTTATGAGACCAATCGGTTCACATAATGAGAATGAAAATGCAGCTAAGATGGAGAAGTTACTTGAAGACGGAATCAATGCTATCGGACTTGGACCTCAGGGTATGGGCGGTAAATTCTCCGTTATGGGAGTTAATATTGAAAATACAGCAAGACATCCATCAACAATTGGTGTAGCTGTCAATGTAGGTTGCTGGTCACACAGAAGAGGTCATGTAATATTTGATAAAGACTTAAATGCAGTATGTGATACACATTCAACAATAGACCTGAACGCATAGGAGGATTAGAAAATGGTAGAAATCAGAGGCGATAAAAAGGTTCTTGTTACACCAGTAAGTGCAGAGGACTTAAAGGATATTAAGATTGGTGACATTGTATGGCTTGACGGAGATTTAATGACATGCCGTGATGTTGCACACAGAAGACTTGTAGAATATGGAAGAGAGCTTCCTTATGATATTAAGGACAAGGCAATATTCCATGCAGGTCCTATTGTAAGAAAGATTGAAGGAACAGAGAATGATTATGAGATGGTATCTGTAGGACCAACAACATCAATGCGTATGGAGAAATTCGAATACGAATTTACTAAGCAGACAGGTGTAAGAGTAATTGTAGGAAAAGGTGGAATGGGTCCTAATACAGAGAGAGCATGTAAGGAATTTGGTGCTATCCACTGCGTATTCCCTGCCGGATGTGCTGTAGTAGCAGCAACAGAGGTTGAAAGAATTGCTGAGCATCACTGGGATGAGCTTGGTATGCCAGAAACATTATGGTGCTGTAAGGTTAAGGAATTTGGACCGCTTATAGTATCAATAGATGCTAATGGTGACAACCTCTTTGAACAGAATAAGGTTACATTCAATGAAAGAAAAGAAGAAGCCAAGAAAGCAATATATCCTAATGTCAAATTCATAAAATAAATATACATAAAAACAGGGGCGGCAGACCTTTATGGTCTGTCGCCCCAACTCCTTTATACGGAATATTATCTTATACCAAAGATAAGGTAAAGTAGATTGTAGTTGTAGAACATTACTGCTGCAACGAGTGAAACAGTAGACATAATCTTGATAAGGATATCAAGAGATGGTCCTACAGTATCCTTTAATGGATCACCTACAGTATCACCAACAACGGCTGCATCATGTGCTGGAGAGCCTTTGCCCTGTCCTTCAATAGCACCTGATTCGATGTACTTTTTACCATTATCCCACGCACCACCAGCGTTACCTGTAAAGATGGCAAGCATGATAGCTGAAAGAGTAGCACCGATAAGAAGACCGCCTACGAAGTAAGGTCCGAAAAGGAATCCGGCAATTACAGGGAAGATGATTGAGATGATAGCTGGCATACGCATTTCTTTTAATGCACCCTGAGAAGATATCTCAATACATGTCTTATAGTCTGGTTTAGCCTTTCCTTCAAGGATACCAGGAATGTCTCTGAACTGTCTTCTTACTTCTTCAACCATCTTACGGGCAGCATTGGCAACGGCTTCAATAAGCATACCTGAGAACAGATATGGAAGAGCACCACCAACTAAAGCACCGGCAAGAATAAGCGGGTTAGTGAAGTTAAGGTCGAGGCTGCTTCCCTCTGGCTGGAATGCATAAAGGAAACTAACCATAAGTGAAAGTGCTGCAAGTGAAGCTGAACCGATAGCAAAGCCTTTACCGATGGCAGCAGTTGTGTTACCAACGGAATCAAGCTTATCAGTAATTTCTCTTACCTTAGGTTCGAGCTCTGACATCTCTGCAATACCACCGGCATTATCAGAGATTGGTCCATAAGTATCAACAGAAACAGTTGCTGATACGAATGAAAGCATACCTACGGCAGCCATAGCAATACCGAACATGCCTGAAACTGCGTATGAAACATAAGTTGTAATACCTAAAACAATAAGTGGGTACATACAAGACTTCATACCAACTGAAAGACCCTGTGTAATAGTTAAAGCTGCACCTTCCTTAGAAGCCTGTGCAATTGTCTGTGTTGGCTTGTAATCATAACTTGTATAGTATTCTGCGATACCACCGATGATAACACCACTCACTACGCCAAGTGAAGCAGCAATCCAAGGTGATATGAAACCAATGTTAAATCCTGCAACCTTAAGAATATCTGCATTCTCGCCATTGAATAACAGATATGTAGCAACGAATCCGCCGATAATTGTAATTCCGGCAGCACTCCATGTTGAGATATTAAGATCTCTGTGAGGATTATCAGAACCCTTCTTTAAGAGAACATAAGCGATACCAAGAATAGATGCGATAAGTCCGATTGCAGCGAATACAAGTGGGAAATACATCATCTTAGAGAGCATTTCGTCTGAAACTTCAAGGTTATTAGCTACATTTGAAAGGTAAAGACTTACTGCAAGAATAATTGCTGAAGATATAGCTCCAACAAATGATTCAAGAAGGTCAGAACCAAGTCCGGCAACATCACCTACATTATCACCAACGTTATCTGCGATAGTGGCAGGATTTCTTGGATCATCTTCAGGAATGTGTGCTTCTGTCTTACCAACAAGGTCAGCTCCCATATCAGCTGCCTTAGTATATATACCGCCACCAACACGGTTAAACATAGCAACAATAGAGCAGCCAAGTGCGTAGCATGAAAGACACTGTGTGAATACATGAGCACCACGGAGCGCCTCAATGTCAAGCATGTTAAGACCAAATCCAAATATGATGTATACAAGGAAAAGTCCTAAAAGTGCGAAACCGCCAACGCAGAGACCCATAACTGAGCCACCTTTTAAAGCTACCTTAAGTGTTGAACCAATGTTCTTAGTGTTGCGGGCTGTATTAGAAACTCTTACATTAGCGTAAGTAGCAATTTTCATACCTACCCAGCCTGCTGATGCACTCATGATAACACCAATCATGAAACATACAGATGGCTCCCAGCTGAATTCTCCATACTGGACAGTGAATATAGCTGCAAATGCGATTGCAATAATAACAACTACTACTGCAATAATCTTATACTCGTATGTAATAAATGCGTTAGCACCAACTCTTATGGCTGCTGAGATTTCTTTCATACGGTCTGTTCCTTCATCAAGATTCTTAACACCGATGAAGTTGAATGCTGCATAACCGAGCGCAAGCAGGGCTGCAACGATGACTAGAATTAATAAAGCTTCCATGTTTTTCTCCTCGTTAAAAAATTATGTCCGTTACGCGTGCCTGTAGAGATAATAAATGTGGCGTCATTTATTATCATACTTCAAAACACCAACTTGTTAAAGTTTACTAAAAAACATTATGAAAGTCAAATGAAATTATGCATATTCACTATATAATTATGTTGAATTATTTAATGAAAGCGATAGGGGCACAATTGCTTAATTATTAAGAATAAGATATAATTAATGCTTAAATAAGGCACTATATATAAAATTAATTGAAAGGATAGTTTACCCTATGAAAATGAAATTAAGAAAATTAATGCAGCAGGCTGCCTCATATGTTGAGATTGTATTATCTGCATTTTTACTGATAGTTATAATGTTTCTTGCAGGAAAATTTATTGTGGAAAGCGTGCTGGGAATAGGCTGTGATAATGCCACGCTTGAGTATTTCCTTGAGAATGTTATGACATTTGCAATTGGAGTTGAGTTTGTAAAGATGCTTTGCACTCATACTCCGGGTACGGTTATTGAAGTTCTGCTTTTTGCTATTTCAAGACAGATGATAGTAGGACATGTATCAGGTTTTGAGGTACTGGCTGGGGTGGCTGCAATTGCGGGATTATTTGCAACACATAAGTATCTTTACGCTAAATCATTTGGAACTGATGAAGTGGTAATCTAAAAGTAGACACCAACCCAATTATTGTAGACATTATTTATA
>ENA-OPEE01002351-OPEE01002351.1-human-gut-metagenome-genome-assembly--contig:-NODE-2351-length-12003-cov-2.681788_pt1 | contig 12003 bp, 9 predicted proteins | sample MGYA00241263_ERZ501506 | MGnify/ENA primary metagenome ERZ501506 (study PRJEB25962, sample SAMEA2042626) | human gut metagenome | biome: human gut; feature: human-associated habitat; material: faeces...
CGAACAACCTTATGATAGTTGTTTATAAAGATATTACGCATTATGGTCATAACCCAACCAGCAAAATTGACATTATCTACAAACTTTTCCTGATTATCCAAAACTTTCAGCGTCGTATCCTGCAACAGATCCAAAGCGTCATCCCTATTAGCAGTAAGTTTGATGGCAAAACTCATCATGTGTTCCTGTAGACCGACCAGCCTTTGTTGAAATTGCATCCTATCCATATATTTATTTTTTTGTTAAAAATTTTACCTGCCACAAAACTATACTTCTCCTCTTTATCCATAAGTTCAAATTCGTCCGAAAAGACTCTGGATTCGTTTTTTATCCCTTTGTAAGATACATATCGGACGATTTCGTACATTTTTACTATAAAACCTGATCCCTACTAAATATTCACAGTAATCTCTATGAACCTATCTATATCACTAAAAATGAAATCGTTCTATAAAAAACCAAGAGAATATGATAAAATATCGGATAAGACTAAATACATTAAGTGCGATTACTCGGATTTCCACCCGAGTAACCGCACTCATATAAATTAATACTGAATTATGAGGATTATTTTGCCGTATATGACTTTTTTGTCACGACTTTGCCATCCAAATCAAGTACTACCAGATCCATCTGGCTACCATTAGTCTCCACAGAAACCACACTGTTATTTGAATTTACCAATACAGGGAATTTAATCCCGGCACTCGGTTCCTCATATTTGTTCCGATGGAGGTGTCCGCACAGCATCAGATCAACTCCGAGTTCATTCAAGATAGGAACGAATTTCTTTAATACATCTTTCTGTCCATGCCAGATATTGAGATCAGCGGAAGGGGGCATATGTGCAATGACGACTTTAAATTTAGCTTGCTTGAAATCTTCATTTTTATACAATTCTTTCATCCATTCCACCTGATCCGTACGATAACCGTCATAATCAGTAATACCGCTGTACTCGATATCGGAATCCGGTTTGTCTTCCCCCGTATCCAACATAATGAAACATACAGGCCCCTGTCTGAAAAGATAATACAAAAACAGTTCTTTGGGTGAAAAATATTTTTGGAAGGAAGTGGCAAATTCACCACGGGTTTCATGATTACCACGAGCGTAATACATAGGCTTCTCCGATGCGAACAAGTCGATACTTTCTTTCATGAATCCATTAAAGATCGTTTGCTCGTCTTTAAACTCCGAAACCATATCCCCGTTGAAAATAATCAAGTCTTTATCCTTGTAGTTTGCATTATTCAACAGTTTCGTAATAATGTTCTCACGTCCGTGAATATCATTGATCATCGCAAAAGAAGTCTCTTTCTTATCCGGATCACACGTTGTAAACGTCAAGGCTTTCTTTTTGTAAACATCCGAAGCTGCCACACGTCCGTATATGACATTAATTCCTTCATGCGACAATACTTCTTGAGAATAAATACGATAACGATAGGTTGTTCCGGGAGTCAACGCTTTTACCTTCACAGCATGCAGCAAGGATGTATTTTTAACACCGTTGGTCGTATCGAAATATTTAGGCCGCTCTTCTCCATAATAATGAGTTCCATCATCCGGAGCCAATTCTACCCAGCCGATAGACGGCTTATCCGCTACCCAGACAATAGTTGCCTCATTCTCTTTTACATTCTGCAGATAAGGTCCGTAAAGGATCTTTATTTGCGCAGTTGCCACCTGAGTGGCAACTGTGAATAAAAGGATATATATCAAGTTTCTAATATATCTCATTGTAAATATGTTTAATTTTTCTGTTAATAACCATCATTCTGAACTAATTGAGGGTTCGCATCCATTTCCGCCTGCAGTATAGGCAAATGGAATTGCTTCTTATCGAAATAACGAACTTCAACCAATCGGTCTTCACGAGGAGCATTCACATCGATCACGGCGCGACGGTCCGGATCCGGTTCATCATAGTCGACAGTACCACACAAACGATACAAGTCACCCGGCATAACAGTCTCTGCCACTTTCTTTCCGGTTTTAGCTCCACTCTTGTCGTATTCATCCCATCGAACGATATCTTCAAATCTGAAACCCTCACCGGCCAATTCTATCGTGCGTTCCCTTCTTACCAGTTCGCGAACTTTGGCTTGTGTATCATACTTAGAACGGTCAACAGCGATATGGCCTCCTCTCAAACGTAACCGGTCGATGATATTCATAGCTTCCTGCAAATCCTGATTCAGCTCGACCAAACATTCTGCTTTCGTCAACAATATTTCTGCATACCGGAAGATGATCGGACACAAGGCATCATCATTCATGGATGTAGAATATTGTCCCTGGTTAGGATACAAATATTTAGCCCATAGCATACCGGTATGAGACGCATTATCTGCCGCCGTATAATAATCCTTATTAGAAGAACCGCCCGGCAAAGTCTTGTCAAGAGTATTGAAAATTCGCGACACGCCATTGCGTCCTATCCAATCCAATCCGGAATAGATAACCGTATTTTTCAATCGTGGATCACGATTGTAGAACGGGTGAACCGGATCATAGCCGGAACCAGCCTCATCGATCAACTTGCCATCCGCCATTTCAAACATATCCACCATGTTTTGGGTCGGTACAAAAGAGGCCCAACCACCATCCGAATTGTTATAGAAACGGATGACATCACCATAAGCATAAGTCGTCTGGACATGTTCATAGGTACAAATAATTTCTTTCGAATTTTGTCCGGACATAGAAAACATATTCAGAAAATCAGGATCCAGTTCGTATTGGTTCAGAGCAATCACTTTATTTGCAGCATCCAACGCCTCCGAATAATTACCCCATAACAAATTAAAACGAGCGATCATCGAAAGAACCGTACCTTTGGCAATGCGTCCTTTTTCGGCCGGCTTCTCCGCTATATGTTCAGCACTCCACATCAAGTCGTTCATGGCATGCTCTTTCACTTTTGCTTCCGGTTCACGCGGAAGTTTGGCATCGTCAGCCGTTGCAGGCACAAAATCCATAATAACGGCATCTCCATACCAGGTTGCCAGGTAAGCATGGCTATATCCCCTAATTGCCCGTACTTGTGCCAGAAAATCATTCTTCTCCGTTTCCGTCATAGCAGAAGCCGGAACCAAGTCAATATTTTCGATTACGAAATTACAACGGCGTATCGTTTCATACTGCCTCCAATAATTCGGGGCCGCAGTAGGAGAAACACTCCCCCTCCCCATGTTTCTCATGTTAGAAGCATTCGTATAATTGAAACCGATATCCGAATAGCTATCTTCATAAAAAATAAATTTCGATCCGACATAGTTATTAACCCACCAGTTGTAGGCAGCGGTTACAGCGGCATCGACATCCTCGGAAGTATTCCAAAATGTGTTTGTCGTCAACTGATCTTTCGGATTCAAATCAAAAAAATCATCACAAGAAGCAAATACACCTGTCCCTACCAGGCAGACTGCAAGACCTAATATATTTTTCAGTTTCATATATAAATCCGTTTAAAAAGTTACATTAATACCGAATGAATGGCTTCTGCTAATAGGATAAACATCCAAGTTGCCCGACGGCGATTCTGGATCCGCATTGAATGGCAGACTGTCGAACGTAAACAGATTTTCGCCTGTATAGTAAATCTTCGCATTAGCTATTCCTAACTTACTCGTCCAAGTTTTCGGTAACGTATAGCCGAAATTGACATTCTTGATACGCAGGTAATTCGTGTTCATACACCAGAAAGATGAATTTACGCGCTGCGGGGAACTGATCGAGTTTTCCTCAAGGAACAGACGTGGCCATTCCGCATTTGTATTTTCAGGAGTCCAAGCATCCAACCAATTCGTACTCGGGTGTGAAGTATCACCGATAAACGAACCGACAACATCTCTTGAGAAGTAACGGTTTGTTCCTGTCACACCTTGCATAAACACCGACAAGTCGAAATTTTTCCAACCTGCACTCAGTGTCAAACCAAAAGTCGTTTTAGGTTGTTGCGTACCTTTCACCACCCGATCTTTATCCGTCAACTTTCCATCGCCGTCCGCATCTTTGATCCGGAAATCACCACCTTTGAACGGCAGAGACCATGGGTTGCCATACTGTTTTTCGTAAGCAGCAGCTTCCTCGTCGCTTTGGAACAACCCATCTACTTCATACACATAAAATGATTGATAAGGTTCGCCAATACGATTAATTGTATAACCGTCGATGATCTCATTGACACCTGCCAAATCCAACAATTCGTTTTTATTGTAGGAGAAATTCGCATTAACTCCCATTCTCCAGTCCTTATTGAAGGAATGGTTCCAGGCAAAGCTTGCTTCCACACCACTATTACGTAAAGAACCTTTGTTATCCTGATACGTCCCCGATATACCGAATGTATCGGAAACTGGAATATCCATAATAATGTCGGATGTTTTACGGTTATAATATTCAACACTCAACATAAACTCGTTCAAAAAATTCGCATCAAAGCCGATTCCCCAGTTTGTCGAATTTTCCCAGGAAATAGTCGTAACCTTATGGCTTACGACCGTGATACCCTGATGAACAGTTCCACCGAACGGGAAGTTTTTACCAATATATAAAGTAGGCAAATAAGGATAATACTCGTCCTTCACCGCATCCTGGTTTCCAAGCAAGCCCCAAGATCCTCTAAATTTTAAAGACTGCAACCAGCCTCTCGTATTTTCCATAAAATCTTCTTCCGAAATACGCCATCCGGCAGAGAAAGACGGGAAGTATCCCCAACGATAGCCCTTTGCAAAACGGGAAGAAGCATCAGCACGGAAATTGGCTTCCAACAGATATTTGCCTTTGTAGTCATAATTGAGACGTCCGAAATAAGACAACAAAGCCAGTTCACGAGAATAACCACTGTTCGTTTGTGTCGAAGAATCACCACCGTTCAAATCAGTCACTTCACTGTTCGGGAAACTTTTACGGAACGCTTCCAATTTCCGGTAATCATATTTTTCCACCTTATAACCTGCCATTGCCTTGAAATGATGATTTTGGTTAAAAGTTTTATCATAATTCAACAAAGCATCCAATGTATAACGACTCCACCTCGAAATCGTTTCAGTCAACTGATCAGGTCCGTGATAGTTGACATCGTCATACCAACACTCCTTACGGTAATCTTTCGTTTCCTTTATATCCGTCACATAAGCTCCCTGCAACGTAAAGGTCAACCCATCTATAATATGATAGTCAAAGGCCAATACACCGGAGAAATTTTGCTGTAGATGATATTTCCGGCTATTAATGTCAACCCAAGCAGCCGGGTTTCCGTCCGATATAGAGCCGTAAGAACCATCTTCCTTCTTATATGGAATCCAAGGAGCTATACGATCTGATTGACGTATCAATTGAGTAGAACCACCTCCATAAGACGCGTTCGGTTCGGAATAGTCGTTATGGATAAAAGCCATATTAGTCCGCATGGTAAATTTATCCGACAATTTGATATCCAGATTCGTTCGCAGATTAAACTGCTGGCGATCCGAATTCTGCAATGTACCTTCCTGCCCTAAGAAACCAGCAGAAGCCATATATTTCACATCTTCCGATCCCCCACTGACATTGAGGTTATGCTTATGCATAAAACCGGTCCGGTAAATATAATCTGTCCAAACTGTATTCGGATGTCCATAAGGATCCGTTCCATCCTGAAATAAACGGAGATCCTCGTCCGTAAAACGGGGAGATGCCCCATCTTGAGTCAACAACTGGTTATACAGACGGGCATAATCATAAGAACTCAGACGGTCAATCAAAGTCGACACATTCGAAAAACTGACATTACCATTATAAGATACAGACGCTTTTCCGGCTTTCCCTCGCTTGGTCGTAACCAGGATTACACCATTAGCCGCCTTAGAACCGTAAATAGCAGCTGAAGCGGCATCTTTCAACACTGAAATCGATTCGATATCGTTAGGGTCGATCGAATCGAAAGTCCCAGTTTCAATCCCATCCACCAGAATATAAGGATTAGCATTGTTCAAGGTACCGACTCCACGAACACGTATGGTCGAACCATCGCTACCGGGTTGCCCTGTTCCGGATGTTATCGTAACCCCCGGAGTCAACCCCTGGAGAGCAGAAGAGACATTCGTCACAGGCCGATTGATCAATTCGTCCTTGCCAATCGTGCTCACCGCTCCTGTCAGGTTTACTTTGGTTTGCGTTCCATAGCCGACAACAACTACCTCATCCAGATTCTGTGTATCTTCGTGAATTGTGATTTTATAATCGTTTTTCCCTTTCGCTACGGCAACCTCCTGATCTACATAACCGATATAGGAAATCATCAATGTCGCACCGTCTTCAATCCCCTCCAATGTAAAATCACCGTCGACATTTGTCACCGTACCGACACCGGCACTTCCTTTCACAATGACATTTGCCCCGATAACAGGAAGGCCGGTATTATCGACAACCGTACCTCTGATTGTCCTCTTAGTCTGTTGAACACTTGCAAAAGACACACTTTTTGCCTTTGCGTTATCTTGCAGGAAAATTCGGTTATCGACTATTCGATAAGAAATATCCGTATTCTTAAAGACTTTCTTTAAAACACTTTCGATGTGTTCATTTTTTACACGGACGGATACTTTTGAGATTTCTTTACTTAAGATAGATTCATCATAAGAAAATTCATAGCCAGTTTGCTGGCTGATACTTTGTATGACCATACCTACAGTTGTCCTGTTCAAAGACAATTCCAGATTCACATACAAAGTATTCGCTTCATTTACCGCCATTGCAGGCGATGTTGCGACTAAGAATGCAGATAATGTCGCAATAGATACTTTTTTATTCATACCATGTGATTCGTTTTTGTTAGTACTATAAAAAACAGTTAACTTTTTACCGGATACATCCGTACCCGCCAACAACACTTCCCATACCGGACAGCATTTTTTAATTAACCGCTGCAAAGGAATATCCCCGATATTACGGAACTGTTTACTTCAGATTACATTTCAATTTCCCATAGACGTTCATTTTTTTGTTTGTTTTTCAGATATATAAATTTCGGAACTCTCAATCCGATAAGTAATCGGTGCCAAATAGCAAAGCTGCTCCAAAACATCCGGCAAGCGCTCGTCTTCATTGACCACGCAACGAAACCTGCGTTGAGCCAGCCTCGACGACTCGATGTTTACATTTACATTATATTTGATTGATAATTGATTGGCGATTTCACGAAGTGTAGTATTTTCAAAAACCAGTTGGTTAAAGCGCCATATAGCACAGACATTCACATCGACATGATCCGTAAAGCAGGTATTTTCATCCCAAGAATAGGCAACCCGTTCTCCCGGATTCATTTCTAAAATTTTCTTTCCGTTCAGAGTATGCAGGCTGACACTACCTCTTACTAAAACGGTTTCTACAGACTTATTTTCAGCGTTAACATTGATATTAAAGGAAGTTCCATGTACCTCTACCTTCACATAATCGGTAGCAACGATAAATAGTGATTTAGCATTCTTTGCGATGTCAAAGAATGCCTCTCCTTGCAAGGAGACCGTCCGGTTGACGGCACTGAATGACTGCGGTATTTTCAATACGGAATTCCCCCTCAACCAAACAACCGAGCCATCATCCAACGTTACTTTTTTCACGCTTTCGCTATCTCCTAAAGCGATAGTCACATAAGTTTCCGGCTTAAAATAATTCCATCCGACAGTTGAAAACGAGACAAACAGCAAGATAATAGCGGCATATTTCAACAAAGAACGGGCAATTCGGTAACGCCTTGCCCGGTTAATCCGGACATTTACCTTTTCCAAAGCCATATCTATCCGCTCGCCATCCGCATACTTAGCCGCATTCCACGAAAGACGCAAACGTAACACTTCTGAAAAAACAACCTCATTCTCAGCCGACAAATCACGCCACCTCATCACCTCCTCCATTTCTTCCGGGGAAAGGCTACCGATCAGATATTTTGCCAAAAGTGCGTAATCAAATTCCATTTTTCACCTTGTTATATAGGCAAAACGATCAAAGAGGAAAAACTACTGAGCAAAAATGATTTTTTTCGTTTATCTTATCAAGCGTGTATGCCATGCGAAAGGAAAACGGCACAAAGCATATAATAATCATTCCTGGACATATGTCCCTTTAAGAACCGGAGCGCCAAATACAAATGACTCTCCACCGTACGTTGCGGCATCCGGGTTTGCTCCGCAACTTCTTTAGTCGTCAGCCCTTTTATATAAGTAAGGATAAAAACTTCACGACGCTGTACTGGCAGATGTTCCAGCAATTCATACAAATGGCGATAGAAGTCTTTAACAGAAAGCTCCTCAATAACAGGATTGTCGCCTTTCAACAGATTCTGATAATCTTCCAAATATTTCTCGTAAGTATGAGAATGGTATTTTTCAATCGAGAGGTTTTTCTTGAAATAGTCCAGGCAACGAGTATAAGCAGATTGAAAAAGATAGGAATGGAAAGGGAAGACCCGATGTTGGTAATGGGGATAATGGCGCTGCGCAGCTTCAGCGGGCCGTTTTCACGGTTTTCCCACACATACAGAAAAACATCCTGGACAATATCTTCTGCCGCCTTTTGCTCAACCATAGAAGCAACATAAGCCATCATCCGGGGATAGTAGTAGCGGAAAACACCATTAAAGGCTTCTCTATTCCCTTTCTTCAGTTCATACAATAAAGAAATATCGAACATATTACCAGCAATTTAAGACCATTCAATTAACATCTCGCCTACAAAAATAATAATATTTTTACAAACTTTGATTATTTACCGACATTCTCCTCCAATAAAATGCAAAGCAATGGTATTTTTTATATTTTTGCAGATAATACTTTAAAAACATGAATAATTTCACAAAATACATCTGCGCGGGACTGGTTATTGTCTTACTCGTAATACAAGCGATCATGATTATGGGATTATATGGAAACTCCAGCGGTCCCCTCAACGAATTGTCTGACTGCACAAGAGACCAACTACCGCAACTAATCAATCTATTCACGACAATGATCGTCACGAATTGGGTTATCATCGCAGCACTGCTTTTCACCCTGTTCCGTCTGGACAGAAAGCCGGGCAACTATTAACTCTTAAAATTTCTTTATCAGGAAAGACGGATTTACCCTCAGATAAATCCCGGCAGAGAAACTGGTTTTAGCAAACGATTTATAGCCGTCCTGCTCAGTGCCGCGAAAAACGACAGGCAGATGTTCATATATATCCAGATCGATACCAAGCGAGAAGCCTTTTGCCAATTCACGCGAATACTCCAAACCAAAATAAACACAGGAAGGATCATCGAAAGTAAGACCTTCATCGGATGTCGAGACAGCTCCATAAAACGGACTGCCGAACATGGAAATAAACTGATGGCATCTCCAATAGGACGTCTTCACACGGAAATCGTAAATATCGGCAGACGCACGTGCATACACACCATAGCCGTTATCGAAAGGCCACAACTTACCGGCCTGCTGATAATAGCCGGCAGCATCCAGTTCCACATTTACACTCTTGAATATCTTATGCCCCGTGTTCCACACTCCTCCAATTCCGACAGCACCATTCATCAATGTCTGGACAGAATTGGTCAAGATCGTATCGATCTCTCCTCCTCTGTGCTGAGCCAAAGCTTGCAAAGGAGCATAGAAATGAAAACGCGAATCCGGATCGTTAAACTTGAAACGAGTAGACAACCCGACCGTAAAAGCTTCTTGATGGACATCATCTCTAAAAATAAAACTTTCCCAGTTCACCCACGCATCCAAATCGAACCGGCGGGAATGATACAACAATTGTAATCCCATCTCCGGATCGGCAACCATATTCAACTCCGGATTGTACAATGGCTCTATCAGATTATGATTGGCCGCCCCATACAAATCGCCCAGCACGATATTCACATGATCAGACAAGGCCACCTGCGCCCGGAACCAGGGAAGTGCGTGAAAGCCTTTCTGGTACTGATCACCTTTCCAATGCGCAATATCCTGATAAGCCATATTGGGATAGCGATTCGCCCCCCAAAAACGTTGCAAATGAACACCTGCTTCGAGTTTCAACATTTCCAACGGGTAATAGACTGCCTTTGCCTGCAACCAAAGCCCCGGCAACGTATAACCTTTCATAAACGAACCGGTATATTCATCATCTTTAAAGAAACTCAGGTTATCTATTTCAACCGAAAGTTCCCCTTTCTTTCCCGGATCGATCCGGTAATCGGTCTTGAAAACGCGATCCGGAATCTGAGCATGAAGTGTATGGACAAATGAAGTTCCCGCCAAACATAGCAGGAGGTACAAGCTGATGCGCAAACAAGAAATATTTAAAAGACTTTTCATCTACTGCAAATTTAAGTGCAAACGTAACAATTAAAAAGGAATAAACGAAGAACGGGGATATAGAATCTTGTCCATATCCCCGTTCGTATACTTTGATGCTATTTTTATTAGCGTCTCGGTGTTGCTTCTTTTACAACCATCTGGCGTCCTTCGTATTCAGCGCCGTTCAATTCTTCGATAGCGTTTCTTGCTTCGTTTTCGTTAGGAAGTTCTGCGAAAGCAAAACCTTTAGAACGACGAGTGTCACGGTCAATAATCAATTTAACTGATTCAACTGTACCGTACTCTTCCAAAACCTGTTGTAAGTCTGATTCTCTAACCCGATAGTTCAGGTTACCAATGTAAATATTCATACAAAAAATGATATAAAATAATTAATAAAAAAATTTGAAACAATAAAACTTTTAGGAAAGATCAATGTCTGCTAAATCATATTCTCTATGAATATTAAATCGGAGATAAAGAACTACACAAACAGTTTTGCTTGTCGGCTACAAAGGAAAGCATTAAAAATGGATATTCCACCATAAAACCGAGAAATTAATTCATAACAATTCAAAAAAGACACATAAAAAAAGACTTTTCCTCAAGAACATCCTTATAATCATAGGAAGTTAAAAAAAGAGGCTTCGATACATTAATATGTAAAAAAGGCCTATTTTATAGTATTTCTGACCAATTAAGCCGACATATAGTTTTTTATGTCTCAACCAGAAAGCCTAATTTTGTCCCAATCATTTTGAACTTAATTTGACATGGAAAAAATCGAAGTTAAAGAAGCCAAAGGCAAACTTGGCATTCTGGTTGTTGGGGTAGGTGGTGCAGTTGCCACTACCATGATTACAGGTACGCTGGCTGCACGTAAAGGATTGGCAAAGCCTATCGGTTCAATCTCACAGTTAGCGACAATGCGTTTAGAAAACGGAGAAGAAAAAGCGATCAAAGATATTGTACCTCTGACCGACCTGAATGACATCGTTTTCGGCGGATGGGACATTTTCCCTGATAATGCATACGAAGCGGCTATGTACGCAGAAGTCTTGAAAGAAAAAGACTTGAACGGCGTAAAAGACGAATTGGAAGCAATCAAGCCGATGCCGGCCGCATTCGATCATAACTGGGCAAAGCGGTTGAACGGCACACACATCAAACAGGCTGCCACCCGTTGGGATATGGTTGAACAGCTTCGCCAAGATATCCGTGAATTCAAGGCTGCCAACAATTGCGAGCGCATCGCCGTCTTGTGGGCTGCAAGTACAGAAATCTATATTCCGCTATCTGACGAGCATATGTCTCTTGCCTCTTTGGAAAAAGCGATGAAGGACAACAACACGGAAGCCGTTTCCCCAAGTATGTGCTACGCTTACGCTGCTATCGCAGAAGGCGCTCCGTTCATCATGGGTGCTCCCAACCTATGCGTGGACACTCCTGCCATGTGGGAATTCTCTAAAAAGATGAATGTGCCTATCTCCGGTAAGGACTTCAAGAGCGGACAGACTTTGATGAAGACAGTGTTGGCCCCGATGTTCAAAACCCGTATGTTAGGAGTAAGCGGTTGGTTCTCCACCAACATCTTAGGAAACCGTGACGGCGAAGTATTGGATGACCCCGCAAACTTCAAGACAAAAGAAGTCAGCAAGCTCTCTGTCATCGACAACATCTTCGAACCCGAAAA
>ENA-OPEE01002352-OPEE01002352.1-human-gut-metagenome-genome-assembly--contig:-NODE-2352-length-11991-cov-4.902647_pt1 | contig 11991 bp, 10 predicted proteins | sample MGYA00241263_ERZ501506 | MGnify/ENA primary metagenome ERZ501506 (study PRJEB25962, sample SAMEA2042626) | human gut metagenome | biome: human gut; feature: human-associated habitat; material: faeces...
AAAAAGAAGCGGCCGCGAAGCAGACATTTGCTTTTATGGGCTCATTAACGAGCAAATAAGCTTGTGAAACAAGCAAATAAGCTCTGAAAGAGCGGATTTACGAGATTGATAAAGAAGAAACGAGGATCAAAATGGCAAGAAGGATTAGAATAAATGACTTAACATACCCAGAGTTGGATGTTTACGCTAGAGATCGTGAGGCGCAGCTTAAATTTCGCCCGGCGCACCAGCCGGGAATCTTTATTGCCGAGAGTCCGATCGTGATAGAGCGCGCGCTTGATGCCGGATATGAGCCGGTATCTCTTCTTATGGAAGATGAACATTTTGAAAAACAAGGACGCAGGATTATCAGCCGATGTGGAAACATTCCTGTTTATACAGCACCGTTTGAAGTGTTGACTGGTATTACCGGATTCCAGCTTACGCGTGGAATGTTATGTGCGATGTACCGTGGTGATCTGCCATCGGTGGAGGAAGTTTGCCGGAACGCTCGGAGAATTGCCGTGCTGGAGAATGTAGTGAATCCGACAAATGTGGGAGCAATTTTTCGATCAGCAGCAGCGTTAAATATGGACGCGGTATTGCTGACACCTGCATGTAGTGATCCGTTATATCGACGGGCAATTCGCGTCAGTATGGGAACTGTGTTTCAGGTTCCATGGACGTTTTTTACCTCAGATGGGGATTATATTACTGCATTGCAAAAACTGAATTTTCACACAGCGGCAATGGCGTTGCGGGAGGATTCAATTGCAATTGATGATCCGCGGCTGCGCAGTCAGCTAAAACTTGCTATTATTTTGGGAACAGAAGGGGAAGGGTTAGCAGATCGAACCATTGAACAATGTGATGACACGATACGGATCCCGATGTCCCATGGTGTGGACTCGCTTAATGTGGCGGCTGCAAGTGCGGTGGCGTTTTGGGAACTGAGTAAGCAATAAATCATTGGATACAGGGACAATAAGACCGTTAGCCGGAAAATCAAGAGATTTAATGCGGTGGCATTTTGGGAGCTGAGTAAGCAATAAAATCACCGGAGATATGGAGGATGAGCATGAAAGAGATGAATAAACAGAAGATACATAACAAAAACAGTCTCGGTCCTAAGATGTTGGCTTTGGCAGTATTGCCGGTTCTTGCGCTTGGAATTGTTTTGCTAGGGGTAGGAATGCACGCATTTTCCAAAAGCATGGAGAATCATGTGCAAAAGGAAATGACAGAGGAGACAAAGCTGATCCTGAAAATATTAGATCAAAATTATCCGGGGGAATTTTCGCTAAATAAAGACGAGAAAGGGAATTACCATATTTATAAAGGTGGCAAAGACATAACGAAAGATACAGAATTTATTGATAATATGAAAGATATTATGGGTGTAGATGTTACTCTGTTTTGCCAAGATGTTCGTTTACAAACTACTTTGCGGGATGCCAAAGGGCGTTTATTTATCAATACGGCAGTTTCTTCCGTAATTACAAAAGACGTCTTAAAGAAGAAAAAACCGCATTTTTATCAGAGTACCACAACGGTAAGTAATGAACGTAATTTTGCATATTATGAACCGATTTTTTTGCAGGACGGAACCTGTTTTGGGATGGTGGGTGTATGCAGGCGTGCAGCGGATGTAGAGGAAAATATTCGGACAGCGATTCTTCCCATTTTGTTCGTTTGCCTTGCAGTGATGTTTGTGATCGGTGCGATCAGCATTTGGTATGCACATACATTGGCTGATCGGATCCGTGCGTTACAGTTTTTTATGAAAAAATTAACGCAGGAAGAGTTTGATACCGAACTGCCTAGTCATCTTCTAAAATCCGGAGACGAATTGGGAGATCTGGCCCGCAGTGGTAAAAAGATGCAGGAGAGTGGTATTGAATACTGCGTTGCGATTGGTGATATCGATTTCTTTAAGAAAGTCAATGACCGGTATGGACATGAAGCTGGTGACGTTGTATTGACAAAGGTAGCCAGAATTTTGAGAGAAAAGATAATGTCGAAAGGTTATGTTTGCCGCTGGGGAGGCGAGGAGTTTTTGATCGTCTTAGAGGATTGTGAGCAGAAGCAGGCCAAGCAAATTCTTCAAGATGTTTTGGATGTGCTGCGAGGACAGTCGATAGAATGTCAAGGACAGAATATTTGCGTGACGATGAGCGTTGGTGTTGTTCAGGTCGCATCGGATGAGAAGATTGACGATATATTGCGCAGGGCAGATAAGAAATTATATGATGCAAAAGCAGGTGGCCGCGACCGGATCTGTGATTAGAATGTGATCATAGGCAATAGGCATGGAGGAGCAACGATGAATACCAGAGAAGAAATTTTAGCATATGGTTTGTCCTTTCCGGACACCTACCAGAATGCGCCATTTCGGGATCCTAATTGGCAGTTGGTGCGTGTTCGAAACACAAAGAAAGCATTTCTGTGGACTTATGAAAAGGATGGTTTATTGCATATCAATGTGAAAGTTGATCCGGAATGGAGAGATTTTTGGCGCGAGGCATTTACAGCGGTACAGCCGGGGTATCATCAAAACAAGGAGCATTGGAACACGGTAGTTATTGATGGCACTGTACCGGAAGATACGCTGAAGCGGATGATCGCAGAAAGTTATGATTTGGTGTCGGATAGCCCGACGCAGCGCATATATCAGGCAGTGCGGCAAATTCCCCGCGGTAAGGTGGCGACGTATGGAGATGTCGCGGCGATGGCGGGCAATCCTCGCATGGCGCGCGCGGTCGGAAATGCACTGCATCACAATCCGGATCCGGAACATATTCCATGTTATCGCGTTGTCAATGCGAAAGGAGAATTGGCTGGGGCATTTGCTTTTGGTGGGGAAAATGTGCAGGCAGATCTGCTCCGGGCGGATGGAATAGAAGTGAAAAATGGTCGTGTTGATCTAAAAAAATATGGATTTAGATAATAACTGATTAACTGCTTAGCAAAGTCAGTAAATCAAGACTTTTGCTAAACGTGCACAAAAAAACAGAGAGAGGAACATATGAAGATTACACAATTATTGCAGGAAGACAAAGTGACATTATCATTAGAGGTTTTTCCACCGAAAAAGGATACAGCAGTAGAACAAGTAAGTCAGTCGGTGCGCGCAATTGCCGCATTACATCCGGACTTTATGAGCGTTACATATGGTGCGGGTGGCGGCACCAGTGCATACACTGTACAGCTTGCACAGGAAATTAAGGCGGAATATGATGTACCATCTATGGCACACTTAACCTGCGTTTCCTCTACCAAAGAAACTGTAAAAAAACAGTTGGAGTGTATGCAGGAGGCCGGGATTGAAAATGTATTGGCACTTCGAGGAGACATTCCGGCAGACGCTGAATTCCCATTGCCTGATCAATTTCATTATGCAGTTGAATTAGTGCGTTATATCAAACAAATTGCACCGGAAATGTGTATTGGCGGCGCTTGTTATCCGGAAGGACATCCGGAGGCGGTTAGCAAAGCACAGGACATTCAACATATTAAAGAGAAGGTAGACGCAGGCTGTGAATTTTTGACAACACAGATGTTTTTTGATAACAGCATATTTTATAATTATATGTATCGTCTGCGCGAAGCGGGGGTATTGGTTCCGGTTATTGCAGGGATCATGCCGATTACGCGTAAAAATCAAGTGGGACGCAGTATTCAATTGTCTGGCAGTTGTGTTCCTGCGCGATTCAAATCCATCGTTGACTGGTTTGGAGATGATCCAGCCAAAATGAAGCAGGCTGGTATCGCCTATGCAACGGATCAGATCATAGATTTGATCGCTAACGGCATTTCACATATTCATGTTTATACCATGAACGACCCGGAAGTTGCGGCCGGTATTATGAATAATTTGTCGGCAATTTTGCATTGATGTGTTGAACGATAGGATAGAGCCGAAAAAAGGAGTGTAGGGTTATTATGCATAAAGCCAAAAAGAAAACAATATCCACATATCATAAAAAGAACCATACTAAAATGAGCAATAATGCTTCCAAATATTCTGCAGAGGACGAACAAACCTCTAAAGTTTCTGCACGCAGTAAATCCGTATTACTTTATAGTGCGGCATTTCTTCTTGCCGAACTGATGATGCTATTCATCCTAAAAGCAAATCATTTTTATCCGTTTGGTACGAAGTCAATGCTGATCATGGATATGCGCGATCAGAATGTGGAATTTTTGGCTTCTCTGCGTAGTATGATACATGGAGATAATTCTTTATTTTTCTCTTGGGCACGCTCTATGGGCGGCAATTACATGGGAGTATTCGCTTTTTATATTTCCAGTCCGCTCTCGTTTTTGACGTTACTATTTCCAGTCAGCAAAATGCCGGTGGCTATTGAAATTATTACGGTCCTAAAAATAGGACTGTGTTCACTGACTTTTGTGATATATGCGAATTATCTGCGCCGAAAATACAATGGCCAGCGATATTTTGCGTTGTTGATCCCTGCGATCGGATATGCTTTTATGTCTTACACTATGGTATATTCTCTTAGTATTATGTGGCTCGATGGCGTTATTTTTCTCCCGCTAGTATTGCTGGGAGCAGAAAAAATATTGGATGGGAAACGTGGTATCTGTTTCATTATTTGCTATGCACTTTTGTGTATGAGTAATTATTATACGGGATATATGGTCGGTATTTTTACCGGTCTATATTTTCTGATCATGTGGATTCGTGATTACAACGCTCGCTCAAGTCGTCAACACGTTTCGGGTCATTCCACAATTAGTGAGGTTTACTCTAATAAAGAACATTGGAAACGCTTACTGCATTTTGTAATTGCTGCTTTGCTCGCAGTTGCTATGACAGCGCCTATTTTATTGCCGGCTCTCAAAGCACTCATGTCCGGAAAATTGGACTCTGGATTTACCGGTTATGAACCACAGCAATCTACGAATTTTGTATTCCAGAATCTTTTCACAAAATTGCTTCCCGGTAAATACGACAGCATTACCAATAGCGGGCTTCCTTCGATCTATCCGGGACTGTTGCTTTTGCTGCTTGCTGTGATATATTTTTTATTGCGGCAGATAAAATTGCGGGAAAAAATTGGAATGGCAGCAATGCTGATATTATTTGCGATCAGTTTCTATTATATTCCTTTGGACAAAGTGTGGCATGGCTTCCAGTATCCAAACTGGTTTCCATATCGCTATGCTTTTTTGTGCAGTTTTACGCTGATTTATATGGCGTTGCGGAGTATTATGGTAATCACGCAGCTTGTTCATAAAAAATATGTATTATCGGCAGCGATTACCCTTTGCCTGCTTGGCACGATCATTGATATGACCGGTAACGGCCGCAAAATGTTCGACGGTCTGGACAAGGAGTTTGGTTATACCGAAATGGCAGAATATACGAAATTTATCAAAGAAACACAAACATTGGTGCAAAAGATTCAGAAACAAGATAAAGATTTGTACCGCATTAACCAGACCTATGAATTTTCTAAAAACGATGCGATGCTGCTCGGTTATAACGGTATGACACATTACTCCTCTGCGTTTAATGTTCATGTCAACAAATTGACAAAAACTTTAGGATTGGCACAATCTTATTTTTGGAATTCAGGCTATGGTTCCACGCCTCTGACTGACAGCTTGTTTGGATGTAAATACGTTCTTTCACGGCGTGATCTGTCTGCAGTATATGCAACTATAGACAGTAAGGATAACACGTTAAACGACATGGCCGCTTCTTATCAAAATAATATGGCACTTCCTTTTGCTTATGCGGTATCTGATCTGCGCAAAGCGGATAATATCGCACAACAGAGTGTATTTAGCAATGAAAATTCCTTCGTAACAGGAATTACCGGCAAACATAAAAATTATTTTTGGAATTGCAATGTTACATACTCACAGGAAGCTGCGAATACATGGACCTATCAGATAACTGCTGCTTCAAATAACCCTATGTATTTGTATATGGAGGGTAATTCGCCTTATGCCAATGTCTATGTGAACGGGACTTATATTGGAGATTATTTTTCCAATGAAACCAACTGTATTTTGTATCTGGGCAATTTTAAACAAAACGAAACGGTAACGGTTCAGGTGGTAACAACAGATGATGGCAATACGTATGGACCGTCTTATGCCGAAATTGTCCAATTAGATATGGCAACTGTTAGAGAAACGATGCAATCGTTAGCTGGGAATGCGCTTCAGGTCAAGTCTCACAGCCACGGCAAAATTACCGGTTCCATCACTTTGGCTGACGATCAGCAGGCAGTTATGACCTCCATTCCTTATGATAAGGGATGGACTATTCTCGTCGATGGTAAAAAAGTCAACTATACAACATATGCCGATACGTTTATGCAATTTAAATGCAGTCCGGGGAAACACACCGTTGAATTTCGATATGTTTCCCCAGGCTTTAAGCTCGGTATTCTGATTGCTGTCATTGGTCTTTTTGCTGCGATATTGTATTTATGTTACCCGAAGATTTTGAGCAGACGATGAGTTGGCTGCTATTCGTGGAGTTCTTTCTTAATGTCTGAAATGGTCACTTTTTCGGAGCTGTTGCTGCCACTCATTTGCTCATGTTTATACGAATTATCGTTAATTTTATTTAACTGGGCATATTTGCCACACACTCGACCATAATTGCCATTTAGGATTCCATCTTTCTTAAATTTGGTTAAGTAGTATATTGCTTCTGTACCTACTACAGGTTCGCCTTCGCCATTAATGGTTTCCTGCAAAATAGTGTCGTTTATTTTCTCTTTGGACCATTCTTTGTATCGGAATGCATCCTCATAATATGCAATGTGATCTGTCAAAGGGACATAACCGCCAGACTGATATAAAGTAATGGAATCGCCTTTTTTCAAGGTCCCAGACAGACTGTTTTGAATGTCCAGTTCAATTTTTGTCCAAGCATCCCCATCAATAACAACATACTGAAAAGTGCGTATTTTTGCTTCAACGATTTCTTGGGCTTCTTCGCTCATGTCCTGCAGATCGGAGGATATCGCATAGTCGTTTTCGGAAACAATTTTCTCAGTATTATGATATTTTTGGACATCAACGGTTACGTCATTACTTTCAGTATGTTTGCCATTTTCTGCGGTGGCAACTTTTGCATCTTTGGGAGCTTCAGTTGCTTGTTTTGAATGCTCTGCTTTTTTTCTGTCACCTTGGGATGCGTTCTTGTTTTCACATGCTAATAGCATACACATACTGATTAATAAAACGCCTGTTGCAAAATAAATTTTTTTCATTTTGACCACCTTCCTATGATTCTAGATTATATAAATTTGCCGTGATCCATTTCTACAACGGTATCACATAAATACTCAATATCTTCTGTGTTGTGTGAGGTGAGTAGAATGGTTTTTCCTTTCTTTTTCAGAGATAGAAAATATTCTCTCATTTCTTCTACGCCATGTTTATCCAGACCGTTAAATGGTTCATCCAATATAATTAAAGAGGGATCTTCCATAATTGCCTGTGCAATACCTAAACGCTGACGCATGCCGAGTGAATATGTTGCGACACGTTTTTTCATTGTTGGATCAAGTCCTACCTGATACATGGCGTTTTCAATGTCTTTTCGTGAAATACGATTGTTGATAGCAGCCAGTACTTTGAGATTACGATAGCCGGAATAATAAGGAATAAATCCCGGGGTTTCAATGATGATTCCCGTATCCGGAGTAAAATCAATATCTTTACCAATCTCCTTGTCTCTGACATAAATATGCCCTTCATTGGGACGGATGAATCCGCAGATACATTTCATCAGTAATGTTTTACCACTGCCGTTTCGTCCGACAATGCCATGAATCTTCCCCTGCTCGCATTGGTAGGAAACGTGATCTAGCAAAATATCTTTTTTGAAACGCAGTACGATGTCATTTACTTGGATGAACGAGTTAGTTGTTTTATTTGTCATGGTAGTCCTCCTTATTCGACTTGAATGATATTGGTGTAGTTGATTTTACGTGCTTGGATCAGAACAAGAACAAGCAGGATCCCGATTATTCCGAAGAAATACAAAAAGGATGTTGTCAGTGTACAATCCATGTGTCGGTAATAGGTGGAATAATGTGTTCGCACGATCCCATGAGCAGCGGGCAACAGCCATTTAGCATTAACATGTCCCAGCTGTACCAATCCTGATCCGGCAATTACAATGAGACCGGGAATTACAATTCCGAAAGTGCCTTGCCCGTGTATTTTTATGACTAGCATAATCATACCTATCAAATATAGATATAATATTAAAAAAACACTGGAAAGAATCGCAGCACGGAAGGGAAGCATTTGATAGTAAAGGTTGGCAGGAATAAATTTTGAAATATCCGAGTCAGCAAGTTCAGGAAAAACTCGAGTCATGTCGGTGACAACATCACTCCATCCATTAAACCAAAATCCGCGCTGTAGTATTGGAAGTGTAATGCCAACAAATAATAGAAATACAAAAGTAACGTCTGCAGCAAGTAAAAATAGCAACTGTGATAACACCCATTTTATCCTTCCTGCACGATAAATTTTGAAAATCATATTATTATCGATTCTAGGAAAATCTGCTATTAGAACCAAAAAAACAATCGGTATAAATCCAAGAAATGTGGCAGAATTACAGATGCCAATAAAAGGTTCTAATAAATTGATTGGTGCACCCATGTTATTTGCACATTTGACGAGATCCGATGTGATCATGGTATACACTATGATAAAGACACAGGGAAGCAAAATAATTCTGGAATTAAATAGCCAGCATAAATATTCGCTACGCATCATTTTAAATGTTTTCATGGTCAAACTCCTTTCGCTAATCGGTTAGATCTAATTTAAGGTGATTGTGCAATGCTACGAATCCTACGGAGACCGTCAATAGCACGATCATTTCTATTGTAAGCTGTACAAACGATAATACATCGCTGAATATATAACAAAATCCAAAACTGTATAAATTCCCTTGAATTTGTACGAAATGTGGAATGGGACAATTGTCCGCAAAGCGGTACAAATAAGAAACAAGCAGATTACACATAAAAACTGCGATAAATGGTATACATACGATAAAATAAAGGTTACAGCACAAAAAGCTAATCAACATAGCAGGTATAGCAGAAACTGCACCATATACAAAGATACCGGCGTAATATTGCATGTAAAATAGTTGTTCAACAGATTTGCCGACAGTAATTGTGCCGGAGATATAATAATCCATCGCGATAAAGGACAATTTGAAAAGTATTACTCCAAACAGCAAAACAAGTCCGCCAGTCACCATGCCGAATAGCCATTTTTTGCCGTAATATTGTCTTGAGGAGGTGGAGCGGAACATATAGAATCGTTGATAACGTCCGGATTTTTCAGCCTGTTGAAAAACAATAAATGGCAGAGCCGATAGTACAGGTACAAACATTGCTAAATACCCTTGCACTGCTCTAGGAAGGATAACCGAGATTTGATACTGTATAGGCTCAATGGCAAAAGAGGGGTTAGCCTTTAGACGTAATAATTCTAAGGTTGACATTTCAGAAACACCATCGCCATAATAGACTGGGGTCATATAGCATAGAATGGTGACAACAAATATGCTAATGAAGAACCATTTACTGGCAAGAAAAATGCTGATTTCCGCAAATGATTTTTTGGTTGTACAGGAATTTGTGCGTTTCATAATAACACTGCCTTTCTTATATTGCTATTTATCAATCATCCCAATTATCAGACTCATGATATTCAACTTTTCCGGTGATCATATCAATATTAATAAATTTTCGAGACCATTGAACATTTTTGGTTTGATGTTCTTTGTTATCCATGATGAAAGACCACACAGGACGAGCCTCGTAGGAAATCGTTATTTTTTCCTTGCCATCGTCTGTGTAAGTTGTTTTGGTGGCTTGGCATATTGTATATTTAATATCGATATCTACAATGTTATACTTGTGAGTACCGGACATATGTGATTCAGCTAATGCCAAGGCACGTTTTAGTCCAATTAATTTGTCATTGTGTGGTTCCTTTTTTTTTATGGTATAACTATAATTATTATTGCGCAGACTTTCGATTTTTGGTTTACCAAGTGTGCAGATTTCCAAGACATTTGGAGGATAAGAAATGGTATCAATGGAATTGCGTTGTTCTGGAGAAAACCAAATGTCATCAAACGGAATCCCTTTATAATATTTACATACATCAAAGGAAAGATATTCGATACCGTCGCTTTTACATTTATAAATTGTTTTGACATGGAAATCGTCATACATATTTTCGATAACATTACCATTTTTCTTTGCCCAATTTTCTACGTATTGATATTGTTTGGTTAAAGAGCATTTCTTTCCATTAAGGGTACAATTGCCTAGAGGGATGCCCCAATCAGGGTGGTAAATCTTTTGAATGCCATATGCGCATAAAAGGTCTGATGCTCCTGCTTGAACAACATAAAATCCTATTTGATCCAGTTCGGCTTCTGGGTGCTTTGTATTGTGATTAAATCCATAGGTGTCACCAACTGCCCATTTTTCATTTTTATAATTTTTAATTAAATGATCATACTTGTTGGTGCCAAGGACAACTTTGGATAATTTTTTTACATTTTCCGGTGTTGCCAGATTTTTAGGATTTTCAAGCTGTAATACAGAGACAGATTGAGGTTGTTCAATATGAATGGTATCTGCTAAGATCATATTTTGATACGATGCTTTTAACAGAGAATCCATATTGTCTAACAGATGGTCAACAGAGACAAATTCTTCCTTGTCGACGGCTACATCTTTCGAGTTTGTGTAATCTTTCGCTTTGTTTTTGACGGAAGATGGGGTGGCTTGACAGCCGGTTAATAGTAAGGCGGCAAGAAGACAGCTAATGGTTTTTGCATATTTTTTGTGCATAATAGTTCACTTCCTTGTCTTGACTGTACTTGAGTATCTCACTACATAATCAATAACATGTCTTACTTGTGTATTGGAATGAATCGATAACAAGAAATTAATCATCCCAATTAGTTGATTCATGATATTCGACATCACCGGTGATCATATCAACATTAATAAATTTTCTAGACCATTGAACATTTTTAGTTTGATGTTCTTTATTGTCCATAATGAAAGACCACACAGGACGGGCTTCATAGCTTTCTACAATTTGACCCTTAGTATCACTGTCGTCTGTATTTTTGGATGTACAGTAAATGATGTACTTGATGTCAATGTCTACAATTTGATTTTTATGTACTCCGGACATTTCTGTTTCCACTAATCTTAGAGCTTGTTTTAGCCCGATCAACTTGTTACTGTAATCTTTTTCTGAACGGATGACAAAACTATTATTATTATTGCGAAGGCTAATAATTTTGTTTTGTCCTAAGGTTGTCAACTCCAATATATTTCTAATGGAAAAACGATCGATTCCGTTTTGGGTAATTTTATCATCATCAGTATCAAAGTCGATATCATCAAACGGAATCCCTTTATAATACTTACAAACATCAAAGCTAAGATAATCGATTCCATTATCTTTGCATTTATACATGGTTTTCACTTTATAATTATACTGTGGCTCAAGAACTGTGCCGTTTTTACTACACCAAGAATTGACGTATTGGTACTGCTTATCGAGAGAAACATTTTTTCCATTTAGGCTGCATTTTCCAAGTTTTGTTTCCAAGTCCGGATGATATATATTTGTTATTCCGTAGGAACCAATAATGTAAGGTTTGCCAGGAACAGCAACATATGCTCCAGAATCGTCTACATTGGCGTTGTCGTGTGTTGGATCCAAACTGATCTGATAGGAATTTCCAATAGCCCATTTCTCGTCTTTATAATTTTTGATTAAGTGGTCGTATTTGTTGGTACCTAAGATTAGTTTGGATAATTTAGATACTTTATTTTTATTTGCAAAATTTTTGGGAATCTCAAGCTGCAATATAGAGACAGATTGAGGTTGTTCAATATGAATGGTATCTGCTAAGATCATATTTTGATACGATGCTTTTAACAGAGAATCCAT
>ENA-OPEE01002366-OPEE01002366.1-human-gut-metagenome-genome-assembly--contig:-NODE-2366-length-11953-cov-2.584132_pt1 | contig 11953 bp, 10 predicted proteins | sample MGYA00241263_ERZ501506 | MGnify/ENA primary metagenome ERZ501506 (study PRJEB25962, sample SAMEA2042626) | human gut metagenome | biome: human gut; feature: human-associated habitat; material: faeces...
CAGAAATCCAGCCGTCGCCGCACTGCCTTTGAGGCACGCCATTTTTCTCTTTTCCAGAGAATGTGAGAACACCAGCGTTGCAAGCCCAAGCCAGCAAATGTACTGCACACCCACTGTATATAGGCTTTTCAGCCAGTCCAGCAAGCCCGTCATGCTGCACTTCCTCCGCCGTCGTTATTGACTATTACTTAAAGAACACCAACAGGCAGTTGTACAAATCCACAATCCAAGCTGCATAGTTGTGTGCACCGTCTTCCAGCACCACCATTGCGCTGTTTTCGCCGTCCACAAACTTGTTGCTCATACTCTCCATCAGCTGATTGTAGATTTCGTAATGCTCTTCAAAAGCAATGTCCTCCACGCCGTTGCCGTTATACCAGAAGTTCAGGGTGTAATCCGCATATTTTTCTTCCAGCATCGTGCGGAAAAGCGCTTCATCCGTCAGCGAGCCCGACCATGAACCGCACCAGCCGATGACATCAAAATTGCGCATCAGGACTCCATGGAAGGAAGTTACTGAACCCATCGACAGGCCGCAGTACGCCCGATGGTCGCGCGTTGCAATCAGGTTCTCTTCACTGACATCTTTGTTTGCATAGGTCAGGTATTTGCTTTCCACCGCAGGAATGATATTGTTCCGAAATTCGTCGCCAAAGTACCATGTATACAGACCCGACATGGAATTATAGTGCGATTCGCCAATCTGCGCACAGACGGCATCAATCTGCTCCTGCGTCGGCTCAACGCCCTCGACGTCAGCATAGAACGTCGGCGTAACCACAATCAGCGGCTCACACAAGCCGTCCTCAATCATGTGATCCAGCACGCGCATCGTCGTTTTGCCATGTGTACGGTCGCTCAGCTCCATCAGCCAGTAGTTCTCGTCATCACCGCCACCATGCATCAGATAGAGGATGTTGTAGCTCTTTTCCGGCTTCTAAAAATCCCCGCGTACCAGCAAGTCCGAATTTCTTGTTGGCGCTTGCGTCAGCACACGGGGATTCTTTTTGTGCTGCTTCACCGCAGCGCAGGTGAATTGGGATTACTTCACAATGTCAGCCCAGACCGTCGCGTTTTCGAGGATGTATGCAATCATATCCGGCGCATCGCCGCCCATGAAGCCCGTCTTGTCGAACGTGACCTTACCTTCGCCGTCAACGACCTGCCAAATGACCTGCTGGTCGTCGCCATAGAAACTGTATTCCAAGTTGAACTCGGAATCGTCCGCCTTCGCAGAGCAGGTAATGATAACCGTCGCGTCCGCCGCTTCGATGTAGTATTCAATCACGGTGTACTTGTCGTAATCAGGATTCGGTTCGTAATCAGCGTCGTCGCTGGTCAGGTCGCCGAAATCAATCACGTCGTTTTCGGGAATCGCAGACCAAATCGCGTTTTCGAGGATGTAGGCAATCATATCCGGCGTGTCGCCGCCCATGAAGCCCGTCTTGTCGAACGCGACCTTGCCTTCGCCGTCAACAACCTGCCAGATGACCTGCTGGTCGTCGCCATAGAAGCTGTATTCCAGGTTGTATTCGGAACCGTCCGCCTTCGCAGAGCAGGTAATGATAACCGTCGCGTCCGACGCTTCGATGTAGTACTCAATCACGGTGTACTTGTCGTAGTCCGGGTTCGGTTCGTAATCAGCGTCATCCGCAGTCAGGTCGCCAAACTCGGTCAGCACTTCCAGCGGCGCAGCATCTTCCGCCAAGGACAGATTCGCGCAGCCCAGCACCATCAGGGCCGCCAGCAGCAGAGCAAGAAACTTCTTCATATTGGGTTCCTCCTTCTATTTTGTGCGTTTCCTTCTCGGCAACGCATCTCATGTGAGTATCATAGCACGATTGGGTTTCCGTGTGTGCAATTTGGCTTATCCCGTCGTTTTAGCGTCAAATCTGGTCATTATTGTGCCATCCATGACAGAATGCAATCCACGGTGGTCTGTTTCTGTTCCTTTGTAAATGTGCCATAGCCGTGTCCACCGTCCGGAATTGTGACAAAATCCGTCTGCGTCTGTTCCCGCTGCTGATACAGCACCGCATTGAACGCCGCGTTGTCATAAGCGCCTGTTGCATCTGCATCGCCGCAAATAAACAGTACTGCGCCCGGATAGCCCAAAATGTACTGGTATGGATCATCAGGAACATACTTCGTCAGAATGCCATGATGTGTCTCTTCCTGTGCCTGAATCCCCAGAACAGCATCCGACAGACCTGTACTGACCAGCAGCAATCCTTTCACATCGTTCGGATGATTGACCGCACAGAATTCCACGACAATTCCGCCATAACTTTCCCCCCACAAATAAACGCGGTTCGTATCAACGAAATCCAGCGTTTTTGCAAAAGCAAGCACAGCTTCCAAGTCGCTGATGCGCGAGGAATAGTGCGCAGGAAAGAGATCTGCTCCGTCACTTTTGGCGGCGGATGCTTTCCCGTTATTTCCGCCGCAGCATTCAAACATCAAACCTGCGATTTTTTGTTCACTAAGCGTTTTCGCCAGTCCAATATAGCTGTTTGCCGTGCCGTTGCCGCCGTGGACATAGATGATGAGCGGTACTTTTTCTCCCTCTGCCAAATCCTTGGGCTTGATTTGCACCGCGTAGATGCTGCGATTCATCTCGTCATTGTGTATGTAGTACGTTTCCTTTTCAAACGCATCCTCTGCCAAGCCGATTGTCCAGCACAGCGCCAGCTGCACAAGCAGCATCCATGCTGCCAGTAGTCTTTTCATTATCTTTCCCTTTCCGTCTCATCCGTTTGCTGTATATTCCGCCAGCGCACGAATCAATTCTTTTTTGCTGCCTCGGCTGATGTGAATCCGTTCTTTGTTCAGGAAGACTTCATCATCCTTCACCCGTGTCACAAAGCGCAAGTGAATCAGATAGCTTTGGCTGCATTTGCAGAAACCGTATGGCATCAGCGCCTTTTCCGCCTCGCGCATACTACCGCGCACAGCAATTTCGCCCTGCTCTGTATGGTAAATGAGCGTATGCTGCGCCACCTCCACATACAGGAGTTCTGACAGCAGGACACGATAGACCTGATCATTGCTCGTCAGCAGCACAGCGCGATTGCTTTTCTTCCGTTCCACCCGGTGCACAACGCGATCCATGCGAAATTGAAACACTTCATAGGTATAGGGTTTCACAATGAAATCCATTGCCTCTACCTCATACCCTTGCAGCGCATAATTCGCCATGTTTGTGATGAATACAATCGCAACATCCTGGTCTTCGCGGCGAACCCGGCGTGCCACTTCCATCCCGCTCATCTGCGGCATCTCTATATCCATCAGCAGCATGTCATAGCCTGATGCGCCGCTGAACAAGAGTTCTGCGCCGCTGCTGAAATAATCCATGTCCCATTCCGCATGGTTTTCCGCCTGATAGCGTTCCAAGCAACGTTTGATTTGCACTCGACTTTCCTGTTCATCCTCCAGCACAGCAACCTGCAGCATGCTTTGACCTCCCGACTTCCCGTCTTCCGCGCCGGAAGGGAAGCCCCCCGATGCTCGAAGGGATTCTCTTTCCGGTGCGCGACTTTCGTATTAGGAAACCTTGCCCGTCCAGTCCGTAAACGTAATGCGCACGAACATTGCCTCCACAGGCTCTTCCATGTCAATGAAGTTCAGGATGTTGGACGTGCCTTCCCAGACTGTCACCCAGCCTTCTTCGGAATTGCTTTCAGATATCGGTGCAGTGACCGGGTTCTCAATGCCGTTGTACACCTCAATCTTGTACGAATACTCTGAATGATTCGTACCATAGGTGTTCGCGCGGTTCAGCTCAACATCCTTGAGCATCACGCGGATGGAATCCACGTTGTAGTAGCCTTTGAGCGACACCAGATACCACGGCTGCGCATCGTCATCCGCAGGCTGCCACCACGTCAGCGGAGATTCATCCGAAGCGTACATCGGATGACGGCCCTCGTGATAGCTCGACACCGCATAACCCTGACGTGCAGAGAGAATGTCCGAACCCGTTTCATTGCCCGCTTCGCCGCAGGGATTCGCCAGCACGCCGGGCGCATACTGCGGATTTTCCGACAGATGCGGCACAACCAGCACGCCATCTTCCGTCACATACGCCGGATCAGCCCCCAGACGGCGCTCCATGTCGCCTTCATAGCCGACGTTCACCGTGTAGAAGCACCAGAGCTGACCATTCGGGCCTTCCGCAATCGAGCCGTGACCGGCGCCGCGCACTGCGCCCCACATGGCATCATCCCCATCGGGGTTAATGACCTCTTGATTCTGATACACCCAGTTGTCTGCGTTCAGCAGGTCATCCGTCTTGTTGGTGTATACACCGAAGGTATAGGAATCATACTGCGTGCCGCCGGTCGCAAACGTCCAGTAATACACGCCATTGTACTTGAACATCATCGAGCCTTCCGCAAAACCGGTCGCGTAGTCCTCATGATGCTGCCCGAAGTTTTCCCACGTCACCGTCGGATTGTGCGTGATAACCGGCACGGGTGCACTCAGCAGTTCCGAGGGATTATCGGGATTCAGCTCCGCGATGCTCAGCTCCTTCGAGCCCATGCCCCAGCAGAGATACATGCGGTTCGTATCATGGTCAACGAACAAGTCCACGTCATTGTGCGCGGCAATGATGACCGATTCAGCATCATCCGCTGCATCCGCCGCGTGCGACGGGCCGTAGGTGTTGTCCTCCTTGTTGTACAGCGCATTATCGCTGAAGGACATGCCGCGGTAAGTAAAGTCACCCAAGTCCGTCCAAGGGCCGGTCGGCGTTTCCGAAGAATAGATGTGTGAGCTGTTCCACGCAAGGTAGAACGTCGTCTTTCCGCTTTCATCCGTGCGGTATCCCACGCTGGGTGCAGTGAAGGTCATCTGCGTGCCATCGGCATTCATAGCCGGGACAACCTCCCAGTTCACAAAATCCTCCGAGCCGGACGCATACACATACCAAACGTTGTTATAATAGATGGCGTGCGGGTCAGCCGCCGAACGGCTGTTATTTTCTTTGAGGTAAGTGGCGGTGCCGCGGAAGAGCACTGCATTCGTCAAATGGGTGTAACGCTCCGTCGGGCTGCTCTCAATGATGTTGGCAATGAATGCCGCGCTGAACGGCGCATCAGACACCACGCCCAGCGTCTCGCCGGCATTTGCCGAGTAGTTGTAGTTAAAAACAATCGGGTTGCAGTACACCGGTGCGTTTTCCGGCGTATAGCCTTCGTTGAAAATCTGCCCGTTCGCCTGCGGATAGACGCTTTCCGGCTTATCCACATGATTACCGAACACCGTCATTTCGACCAATCCGGGAACCAAGCCGCTGGGGGCAGGATTCTCTTCCGCCCGCGCAACCATTGTGCAGGCGGCGCTCAGCGGCAGCGCAGCCGCGAGAAGCAGTGACAGGATTTTTTTCATGGTACCTACTTCCTTTCATTTGGATAATTCCAGTGCCATGCGTTCATGAACCGCTCGGCGCTGCTCATCCTTGCTGTCTGTATTGTAGCGCAAAGTCATCGCCGCATGATAGCAGAATTATGACCTGCAATATGTACGATAATGACATGATAAAAGGCAGGAATGCATTTCCCTTTCAGAAATGCTTCCCTGCCTGCTGTATATGCGGTTGTGCTTTCTATTCACGTTCTGCCAGCCATGCTGACAGCTGCCGCTGATTTTCCGCAATAACTTTCTCGATTCCCGCCTTTTCCAGCGCCTCGTTAAATTCCTTCAGCGCCGCATCGACATCCTCCACCAAACCGTATTCCAGCGCCGGTGCATAGGATGCAATCACTGCATTAACCGCTTCCACTTCACCAGCCACTGCCGCACTGTCAAAGGTATACCCAAGCGTTCGGGAAATTTCAGCCGAGTTCTCAAATGCCATCATTTCCGCTGGATACGCTTCCGTTGCTGGAAGCCAGTGATCCACCCGTGCCTGATTGCCAAAGCGGGTAAACACGCGCTTATAGTTTGAATCACCTGTCGGCGCAATAACATGCGGGCTGACTCTGGTATAATGCACATTTTCCACCCCATTGGAAAGCAGATTCGCCACACGGTCATCACTATACAGCAGGTTCAGAAACTGCATCGCTTTTTCCGGATGCTCACTGGTGACAGGAATCGCCCACATGCGTTCCTGAATGGCGCTAGTAAAGCGCAGTGGGCGTGTCATGGGGAGAATCTTCCTTTCGCTTTCATCATTGCGGAGCTTGTACTGCTCAATCGGCGCAAAACTGGTTGGAAGGCATAACGCCTGCCTCTGATTGACGCGCGTGAACGCCAAAATGCTGGTTGTCAAACTATCCGGCGGAATATAGCCGCTCTGCTGCCATTTGCGCGTTCGATAGCAGAAGTCGCGATAGGTTTCCGAGGCAAACATATTTTCCAGCTTGGTGCTTTCACTGGGCTGAAACGTTACGCCAAAGGCAAAAATGCCGCTTCCGTAGTTCTCTATCTCAAAAAAGTAGTTGATAATCGACATATCGCCCGTCTCAAAAGCAATGCCGTAGTGCTCCGGCGAATAGGCTTTCAGAGCAGCGAACATGCTCTCCAAGTCATCCAGCGTGCAGGTTTCCGGAATTGTCAGCCTCGCCGCCTGTGCAAGCTCCATATTCACCATTACGCCGCCTGCACGGGCGCAGTACGCATCGCCGGGAATCGCATACAGCTGCCTATTGATGCGCCCCGCCGCCAGCTGATCGCCGAACAGACCCTGAATGTCCTGCCCATACGCATCCACCAGCGCATCCAGCGGAAGCAGCAGTTCATCTGCTACCATGCTGACCATCGGCAGCGTCAGCCCCGCCATCACCAAGTCCACCGGCTCGCCGCTTTCAATCATCATGCTGATTCGCTGTGCATGCTGTTGAATGCCAACATCCAGCAGGTGAATCCGCACGCCGATAGCGGGAATGGTAATCTGATTCACTGCTTCTTCAACCGCTGAAAGTCCCGGATTGCCGTTGTCAAACGTCACCGTCTCGATGGTCAAATCCGTGATGTCCTCCGCCTGCACCTGCATCAGGGGACAAAGAAGAATACAAAGTAAAATCCACACTGCGATGCGCTTCATGCTCTCCGCCCTCCCTGATTGGAAAATAGAAATCAACTTGTGCGCCGCCCTGCGGCTGATTGCTGAAATAGAGTTTTTCCTGCCCCTTGTAAATCAGCCGAAGCCGCTCGATTGTGTTTTGAATCCCCATGCCGAGGTTCGGCTGCTTCTTCCTTGTCTGCTGATAGCACTGAATCTGCGCCAAGACTTCGGGCGGATAGCCATTTCCGCTGTCCCGAATCAGAACATGCAGCTGTTTTTCCGGCGTTTCCTCAATCTGAATCCAAATGCGATTTTCCCTGCCCGGAATCAAAGAATGCTTGATGGTGTTTTCAGCAAACGTCTGAATCACAATCGGCGGAATCATCTGCTCGCGCAGGTTCTCTGGGCATTCAATCTCATAGAAAAACATGCCCGGATAACGTGTCTGCTGCAATTTGAAATAATTCTCCACATGGTTCAGTTCCGCTCCCAGTGCTACTTGCGGGTCTGTAATGTGCGCCACATAGCGGTAATAGTTCGACAAACACATGATGGTGCTCTGTATTAAGTCATATTCTTCCGGCTCCATCGAATAAATCAGGTTGAGTGTGTTCAAGACAAAGTGCGGCTGCATCTGCTGCATCAAATAGCTGACGCGGGTGCGTTCATTTTCCAGCTGCGCTTCGTAGATTTCCATGTGCATCCCTGCCAGCTGTTCCACAGAGCGGTTGAACTGCGTATTCAAGCGCTCAAACTCGCTGGAAGTCGTCTTCTCCGGAATGCGGTAGGCGGTATCCCCGCTTTCGATTTTCCGAATTGCTTCCATCAGCTCATGCAGCGGGTTCAGCACCAGTCGGCGCATAGCAAGCCAAATCAGCGGAATGGACAAAAGCATCGTGACTGACAGCACCAGCAGGATTTTCACATTCAGCGGCAGCGCAAACGCATCCTCCGGCGGTATATAGCGGAGCAGACACTGCGCCTGTTCCGCCGCTGCATCCACCGTTTCTGCATTGGGAGACACCGTATCCGGCAAAATCTGATACTCCTGCGCATTCAAGCCCCATGTATCGAGCAGTCGATCTGTCTGCACCCATGCCCCATACTGGATGCCGCGGCGAATGCCCATGAAAATCAGCACACCTCCGATGGGCGTTTGCTGTAAGCGCCATTTTCCGTCCCGATTTTCCTGTTCATCCGCCTGTTCGCCGCTTTTCAGCTGTTCGCCTATCATCTGCACAGCTGCGGAATCATCCCCGGCAATAATCAGCAAATCCCCCTCCGGCTGAAACAAAAAATAGCCGTCTACCATAGGAAATTGGTTCAACCAGTCCTTCATTTGCGTATTGAGCGTCACCTGACTGCGCAGTGCACTGTACTGCGCCTCCCCTGTTTCCGCGCCAGACAGCGCCGTGCTGAAATCATAGCTGCGGCTCATGGAATACAGTCGTACCTGAGCCTGCGTCAGTTCCCGGTCAAGCTGCTTGGTGTAATAGGTTTGCAAGTAGCTGTGTTCCTGCAAGATGCTTTCCCGCGTTGTAGATGTCAGTCGCAGTGCGCTGATGATGGAGAGCAGGTTCAGCGTCAGCATCACGACAATAACCGTCACCGCCAAGCGCAATGTCAATGAACGAGATTGTTTCCTTTTCGGCTTCTGCACCTGTTCTCCCCCTTATGCCCAATATTGCTGCAAGTCATTTAGTCCGGCAGCACACTGCGCTTGCGGAATGCGGCAGGCGACTGCCCTGTAAACCGCTTAAACACTCGTGTGAAGTAGGAATAATTATCAAACCCGCAAAGAAGCGCCACCTCGGTAATCGGCAGGTTCGTATCTTCCAAATACTGCACCGCAAGTGCAATCCTTCGGGATGTGATGTACTGCAGAATAGAACAGCCCATTTCTTTTTTGAACAGGCGCATGATGTACTGCGGATTCAAGTGCATACTGTCTGCCAGTTCCGGAATGGGCAAATTCTCCGTGAGCCGCTCCGAAAGCACATGCAGCAGCTGGCGGATATACGGATTGGACACATTAAGCGTGTTCGCCGGAAGCAGACTGTCTTTGGGCTGCTCTGCCGACCCCGCCGGTTTATCTTTGCGCCGCTGGATGCGCTCCACCACATTTTTCAGCGCCTCTTGCAGCAGCGTATAGTTGATTGGCTTCAGCAGATAATCACAGCTCCCCAGCTGCATTGCAGAACGCAGATAGCTGTATTCATCATGGCACGTCACAAAAATGCACTCCGTCAGCGGGTAATACGTCTTCACCCACTCGAACAGTTCCAATCCTGACCCCTGCGGCATCTCAATATCGCACAGCATCAAGTAAATCTCCTGCTGTTGAAAAACGCCCTGTGCCTGTGCCATAGAATATGCAGCCAGCGGCGGCTCAAAGTCGTATTCCTGCCAGTTGACCCGCTTCACCAATGCCTGCACCGCCCGGATTTCGTCATCCACAATGAGTAGTTTCATGCTTTCTCCTCCTTTCGCAAGCATTCCATTTTGGCGTACCCGTGCGCATTCACTCTTATTGTAGCGCATTCAGCGGGAAGACGCAAGAGGGAGATGCGCGGGATTGTGAATACAGTCGTGTTGGCACGCCTGTTTGATTCTCCTTTTTCTTCCTATAAAATCACATTTCAGCATCCACAAGCCGTTCGCCCCAGCCGACACATCAGCATAACGCGAACGCCGCATCTACTATCATTTTGCTATCAAAACGCTATCAGTCGCCAGAACTATTGATGTGTTATTCCAGTATGTTACATGCGCATTCAAAAAGCTCTGCAAGGTTTCTCCATAAAGCATAGCGGCTTCACGTCTTCCCCTGTATCCCAGTCAACGTAATATGGCAATATATAGGAATCGAAGTCATCAAGAGCTTGCATCTTTTGGGCGCACTTCCACATGAAATAATTGCATTTGAAGAAGCTATCATGTATAATAGAAGAGAAATCACACTTTGCGAATGCGTAAAGGAGGCGTATTATGGGAATCCGCTATAAAAACTTTGAACGTTTCTGATAGAATGAGACATAAAGAACTCCGCCTTCCGCTAAGCGCTTAGCCTGTAATCTGTGACGATTTGAATTGCGACATCGGAGATATTTTGAGGCTGTGCGAACGGACAAGGGCTAAGTTCAGTTTTTCGTACAGCTCTTTTTGCAGAATAATAAATGTAAAATAGCAGTTTAGGAGGTTATTGAAATGGCTGAGAATAGCACAAGCAACATCGGCTTTGAAAAACAAATCTGGGACGCGGCTTGCGTCTTGCGCGGAAACATCGACGCATCCGAATACAAGTCCGTCGTTCTCGGACTGATTTTCCTGAAATACATTTCGGATCGCTTCGAGGCGAAGTATAAGGAGCTGGTTGAAGAAGGTGACGGATTTGAAGAAGACCATGACGAATACACCGCCGAAAACATCTTCTTTGTCCCTGCAAATGCAAGATGGAGCACGATTGCGGCTGCCGCTCACAGACCGGAAATTGGCACGGTGATTGATGCTGCAATGCTCAGCATCGAGAAAGAGAACAAACGCCTCAAGGATATTCTTCCTAAGAATTTTGCCCGTCCGGAGCTGGACAAGCGGCGTCTTGGCGAAGTGGTTGACCTTTTCACGAACATTCAGATGATCGAGCATGGAAACAGCAAGGACATTCTCGGTCGTACATACGAATATTGCCTCTCCAAGTTTGCCGAACAGGAAGGCAAACTTGCCGGTGAGTTCTATACTCCCTCCTGTGTTGTGCGAACCCTTGTTGAAGTTTTGCAGCCGTTTAATGGGCGCGTTTATGACCCGTGCTGCGGCTCCGGCGGCATGTTCGTCCAGTCTGCAAAATTCATCGAAAACCACGGTGGCAATATCAACAAGATTTCCGTCTTTGGTCAGGACTCCAACCCGACTACATGGAAAATGGCGCAGATGAACCTTGCCATTCGCGGTATTGAGGCTGACCTCGGCAAGTTCAATGCCGACACGTTCTTCAATGACTGTCACCCGCAGCTCAAAGCGGATTATATTATGGCGAATCCCCCCTTCAATCTTTCGGGCTGGGGTGCGGATAAACTCGCTGATGATGTCCGCTGGCAGTATGGTACGCCTCCCTCTGGCAACGCAAACTTTGCGTGGTTGCAGCACATGATTTGGCATCTTGCGCCGAATGGTCGTATCGGCATGGTGCTTGCAAACGGTTCGCTTTCCTCGCAGTCCGGCGGCGAAGGCGAAATCCGCAAGAACATTATCAATGCTGACCTTGTGGACTGCATCGTCGCAATGCCGACACACGACGCAAATTCCCGTGTCGCTCTGGTTCCTTGCAAAGAACAAAAAGCAAAAAGGCGAGACGCTGTTCATCGACGCCCGGAAGCTCGGCACGATGGTCACGCGGAAACTGCGCGAGCTGACGGATGAAGACATCAAGAAAATTGCCGACACCTACAATGCTTTCGTTGATGGAACACTCGAAGATGAAAAGGGCTTCTGTGCGGTTGTCACTACGCAGGACATTGCAAAGCAGGATTACATTCTCACGCCGGGACGCTATGTCGGAATTGAGGAGCAGGAAGATGACGGAGAACCGTTTGAAGAGAAGATGGGGCGATTGACCGCTGAACTGTCTGAGCTTTTCGCTAAGTCGCATGAGCTGGAAGCGCAAATTAGGGAACGACTGGGGGCGATTGGGTATGATGTCTGAATGGAGGACAATCCGCGCTGCCGACTTTATTGACTTTAATCCTCGCTTGAATCTCAAAAAGGGCGCTATTACAACAAAGGTTGCAATGGATAAGTTAAAGCCGTTCACGAAAAAAATTCCAGAGACAGAAAAAGCTGAGTTTAACGGCGGCGCTAAGTTTTGCAACGGGGATACCGTTATGGCAAGAATCACGCCATGCCTTGAAAACGGAAAAACCGCTTATGTTGATATGCTTGATG
>ENA-OPEE01002390-OPEE01002390.1-human-gut-metagenome-genome-assembly--contig:-NODE-2390-length-11864-cov-7.194936_pt1 | contig 11864 bp, 15 predicted proteins | sample MGYA00241263_ERZ501506 | MGnify/ENA primary metagenome ERZ501506 (study PRJEB25962, sample SAMEA2042626) | human gut metagenome | biome: human gut; feature: human-associated habitat; material: faeces...
AGTAAGTGGGTCAAAAAATCACCTCCCGCCCCATTATACCACATTGTCGAGGTTACTCATCATTATTTTTAATGTCAGCTTTCCGATATTCATTGTTGATATTTACAGCTACGGCATTGCTTATATCCACATCCACAATACTGTAAACGTAGCCGAAACTGAAATCTTCCCCCGCCACATTTTTGAAGCGTTTCGATACCTGCCCGATTTCTTCTTGCAGTTCTGACATTTCAAGACATTCATCCGTTATGGTATATGTCAGGCCGTTATATGAAATTTCATCATAGTTTGCGGCGTTCAGCTCATAATACGGCAGAGATTCATTTAACGCCTTATTTTTATCGGCGGTATCGCGGAGCGCACCGCAGGCCGATAAGCATATAAGACTTACAAGCACAATTACCACGGCAAACAGGCACTTTTTATTCACTGTTTTTACCTCCCTCCCAACCATGAAACCAAACCAAACTGGCAATCAGCAGACAAACAGTGCAGCATACAGAAATAATCATACCGCTGAAAAAATCGGTTTTTACCTGTGCATACAGTTGGGGGCTATCCCATGCAAGCACAGTGTAATCCATAGCACGAACGCCCCAGGCCCAGGGAATATATTTCCATGTAGCGTCACCAAGCCCTGTTATCATAAGGGCAGCTATTAAACTCCCTGCAATTCCCAATCCCATAGATGCACCTTTTCCGAAGCTCATTCCCACAAACAAATGAATCAGGTAAATGGGAAGCATGGTAATCAACAATAGAATCCCTGCTTTCAGGTAAAGGCTTGCCGGAGCATCCCTATATAGTGCAGCGAATGTTCCTAACGCTAAAAATGTTGCGCCAAAAGCACAGATCATCAGAAAACCAAGTTTACCAATATACGTTGCCATGCGAGATGGGATTGTTCCCAACAAAAGCTGATAATGCCCGGCCTGATTTTCGATCTGAACAACCAGGCCCACAATAATGCCGATCAGAAACGGGAACGCAACGGCCAGCACTTCCAGATAGGCACTGATTTTGGTTGCCAGTTCCCATCTGGATATATGATAGTAACCCGCAAAAATCGCCGCACATATAATCGGAATCATGCTGTGCATATAGAGCAAAATGCTATGTTTACACTTCTGATATTCTGCTTTCCAGCAGCGAACCACAGATACCATAGTTACCCCACCTCCTTTTTCTCAAACCATCTTGCAGTTAAAAATGACAGCGCCGCAAACCAGGCCAGCGAAATGACCAATACAAGTATAATCATCCAAAATGCCATTGCCGTACTCTGATCTGCAACCGGCTCACCATTAGGCAAAATACCTAACACGGAAATCATAAGATGCGGCACCCAGCTATACGGGCAGATCATCCACAAAGAGGTTGTAGCCGTGAAAATCCCTAAAACGCTTCCAAGTCCGGCATTAAGAATAACCGTGACAAAGATACCAACTTTTTTTGATAACCATAAGCACAGCGGAACTTCCCATAGGCTTGCAATGACAATACAAGCTGTTCCGGCCGCAGCCTGCCAAATTCCGATTGTCAGGGGAATTTCGTTGATAACTAATATTGCAAAACCGCCCAACAGATTTAGCGCCAGGAAAATGAAATTCCCCACACAGGAGTAAATACCGGCCACTCCAATTTTTGCTTTCCAGACTTTGTTCTGCGAAACAGGCAATGAAGCAACGGCACGATATTTTAGTTTGCCATTATCCCGCTGTTCAATCAAGGCACAGGTGAGCGTAAGGAATCCAGGATAAAGCAGGATATACCACCAATTATAAGAATTGAGCTGGAACCAAAGAGGGGCAAAAAAGTTCATAAGCGCAGTTACAAACGGGGCCAGAACGATCAGCGTTTTTGTGAAAGTTCTCTTATGCTTTAGGTTCTCTGCCTGAATATATGCCATCTCCATTTAATATCCCTCCTTACCATTTCTGCGAATAACATCCATAAAGAGTTGTTCCAAATCTTCACCGGCGCGAAGCTCTCCCTCATATCCAAGGACGCCGCCAGCAATGATACCCACATGATCTGCAATCTGCTGGACTTCTGACAGAATATGGCTGGACAAAATAACTGTAATCCCTTTGCAGGGAAAAGAGCGAATTAACTCTCGAAGTTCCTCAATCCCTAAAGGGTCAAGGCCGTTAGTCGGTTCATCCAGAATCAAAAGCTGGGGACTGTTCAGCAATGCAATAGCAATACCAAGCCGCTGCTTCATACCAAGAGAAAACTGCCCGGCCCGTTTCTTGCCGGTATTCGTGAGCTGGACAATTTGCAATACCTCGTTAATTCGTGCATCGTCCAGGCCGAGCAATGTAGTTCTGACTTTGAGATTTTCGTATGCAGTCAGATTTTCGTAAAGCGGGGGCATCTCAATCAAAGCACCGATATGCTCCAGATCATTCCGCTTCCACGGGTGGCCGTCAAACTCGATGCTTCCCGATGTGGGGCGCAAAATGCCGGTGAGCATTTTTAAGATCGTGGATTTGCCAGCCCCATTCGGCCCCAGCAGACCATAAACCGAGTTGCGCCGGATGTTCAGTGACACATTGTTTACCGCCATTTGCCCCTTGAAATTTTTGCAGAGGTCAGTCGTTTTCAAAATCATATCCATATAATCAAGTCCTTTCTTTGATTTTACGGATAGCATACCGGGCAATTTTGAAGATTTCATAAAGATTCCCGAAAACAGAATATGAACAATACACCGTAACCGTGGAGCATATCGCAACAAAGCACCAACCTACGCATTTAGGGCCTTAAAAAGCCCTATATTTCAAGGTTTTTCCCGCATAGTCGGCGGGGTATGTGAGTGTTTTATCCTATCCCCGCCATAGTGCCGCTCTAAATGCGTAGAATTTACCAGCAGAAAATCGCCGGTTTCTCTGGCTCCATACTCCCAGATATGGTATCATGGAAAAAAACAATCTGACGGGGGTATCAGGATGGACGGACAAGAAAAGCTGCTGGACTATATCCGGCTTATTCTCGCCGGTAAGAGTCATGAGCACATCGCCATACGAAAAATGCTTACATTTCTCGTAGAGATCAGGGGCAATAAATGAAACAGCTGAAGTGAACGATGTCTGATAGGTTGTATAGAGCTCACCGTAGCGGACGCACGGGAGACCCTGTTGAACTGTTTCGTTCCGCTTTATGCCGCTACCGCGCACAATCTCTCCCAAGGAGCGAATACGCACCCACTCCCACAAATCGGGGATGTCAAACGGTACCTCATCCGCCAGCGACCGCACTTCATCGCCGATTTTCTCATAAGGAGTATTATCGGCACCTTTGAGATACCAACGCCGCCTGTGGCGGCGTTGACGCAAGCATAGCATTTGTATGACAAACGCGCTTGCTGGGGCTCGCCCCAGTCCCCCATGCCGCCTGCGGGCGGAAACTTTTCGGCAGAATTGCCGGAATGTAAGTATGTAAAATCGGGTTTGGCAAGGTTGCCAAACCCGGCCTTGAAAGGGAAACTCATGAAAATGGAAGCGGCATGAAGTGAGGAAGGGTTGACAATATTGTCAACCCTTCCTCACCAATCTCAATACCGCTTCTGACAATCTTGTCAAAAGCGGTTTATATGAAACAACGGGTTCGGTGAATTCACCGAACCCGTTGTTGCTTTTTAACAAGGTTGTCAGAAAGTAAGGTTTGGCAATCTTGCCAAACCTTATCGTCACACTACCATTTCTCTCACCACACGGATCAGGGACACCACCCAGGACAGTGCCACGAGGCCCACCAGTACAAAGAAAATGCCATCTGCCAATGCAGTGTGCGTCAGATACCACGGGCGAAACACCGTGATCACCAGTGCGCCGTACAGCAGCGGCACAGACAGCCGCAGAGCCTGTGCCAGACGGACGATCCCGCCCAGCAGTGTCATTGCCATCATCAAAAAAGCATACATCATGTTCCATGCCTCCTTCTGCGATTTGTGGCATGTTACCATCAGCGGACAGACTTTGCAAGGGTCTGTCCTCCAATTTTTTGCATGGATTTTCTGCGATGAGGGTGTCTGGCAGACACCCTCAATTTCGGCGGCAGGGGGTCAATGAAACACCCTGCACCATCAAATTTTTTGTAGAATTTTTTAATTTCTGGTTATTCACCACGCTGTTTTTTCGGGTAGGACAATGAGGGGTGCGGCGCAGAAGCAGAGAACCGCTTTGGGAAACATTGCCGAAAGCGGTCAGGCGGTGCCCCATGCTGGCCCTGTGTTGCCCCGTGTGGCCTTCTCTTACCTCCCGGGCGAACCATGCCTGCCAGAGTGGGAGAACGCCCGTGTGGGGCAGGAAACGCCGCAGTCCCCCCGAATAAGAAGAAAGAGGTGCCGCCTATCACAAGCAAATCACATGAGGACGAGTTCATCCGCACGGAACGCTTTCAGATCTCCTGCGGACGAATGATCCGGGTGGTTTCTGTGTTCCCGAAACAGGGAACCGAGACCCCGGCGGACAAGCTGAAGGCATTGGCGGAACTGGAGTTTCAGCAGGGAAAGATGTGTGCCTAAAGGGCTGGACATTTCAGGCCGTTCAGGGTATTGTGGTATCACAATGCTCTGAACGGTTTGACCCAAAGGAGGACGAGAGACAATGTCAAACCTGAAGAAAACCGCCCTGTACTGCCGTCTCAGCCAGGATGACGGCCTGGAGGGCGATTCCAACAGCATTCAGAATCAGAAAAATATCCTGCAAAAGTTTGCAGAAGACCATCACTTTCCCAATCCCTGCTTCTATGTGGATGACGGTTTTTCCGGTGGAAATTTCCAAAGGCCCGCATTTCAGCAGATGATTTCCGACATGGAGAACGGTGAGATTGGAATCATCGTCACCAAGGACCTTTCCAGACTGGGACGTAACCAACTTCATACCGGTCTCTACATTGAGGAACGCTTTCCCATGTTCGGCGTACGCTACATCGCTATCAATGACAATGTAGACACTGACAGCAGCGAGAGCAATGACCTCATGCCGTTCAAAAATTTGTTCAACGAGTGGTTTATTCGGGACACCAGCCGGAAAATCCGGGCGGTGCTGAAAGCCAAGGCGGAGCGTGGAGAACGGCTGGGGACCAGAGCGCCTTATGGCTACATCAAGGATCCGGAAACAAAGAAGCTGGCGGTAGATGATGAAGCAGCGGCCATCGTCCGCAGGATATTCGCCATGTGCGCCAGCGGCAACGGCCCCAGCCAGATCGCCAGAATCTTGAAAAAAGAACAGGTGCTGACGCCCACCATGTACGCCTATACCAGGTATGGCATGAATCATACCTGTCTGGACACCGCACATCCATATAACTGGTCTGACAGTGCCATTGCTAATCTTCTGGAAAACGAGATTTATCTGGGCAATACCGTCAACATGAAATACAGCACCAAGTCCTATAAGGATAAGCGACGGGTGGAACATTCCAGAGAAGAATGTCTGGTGTTTAAGGACACCCATCCCGCTCTCATTACCCAGGAGGTCTGGGACATCGTACAGCGGGTGAGGAAGAACAGAATAAGTATTCCGGTCTTGTGTTCTGCGCCGACTGCGGCTCCAATATGGTGCTGCACCGGGCACGTACCATGTCTGCCAGCTACAACCATTTCACATGTCGCACCTACAAGAAGGATGGAGAATCCTGCACAGGCCACTGTGCGTTCTGGATGAGGTGGTGTTGGAGGATCTGCGGAGGGTAACGGCCATGGCACGGGAACGTCCAGAAGAATTTGCCGCCTATATTGGCAGCAGGCAGTCCGCCGAGATCCAGCGTGAAATTCGCAGGCAGGAGAAAGAACTGGCCGCCATGCGGAAGCGGAAAGCCGAACTGGATGCCATCTTCAAGAAGCTGTATGAGGACAGTGTGCTTAGCCGCATTACTACAGAGCAGTTCCAAATGCTCTCAAGCAGTTACACGGAGGAGCAGAATCAAATCGCCGCAGGTATCCCGCAGAAAGAAGCTGACATCCAACGCCTGCGGGAAACGGTGAGCGGGACGGATGGTTTCCTCGACAAGGCGAAGCGGTACATGGACATTACGGAACTAACGCCGGAACTGCTGCGGCTGTTTATTGAGAAGATCGTGGTGCACGAAAAAGAGGTGAAGTGGTCTAAACACGCGCCGCAGACCGTGGAGATCTACTACAACGGCATCGGCTTCATAGACAAACAGCATCAGGACATGGAAAGCCTGCAACCCCTGAAAACAGAAGAACCCCGACAGGCATCGTAAACACGATAACCTGTCGGGGGATCCCCGGAATTAGTTGTTACCCCTGTCAGGGGGGGACAAAGGCATTCAGCTCCTTTTTGCTTGCGTTCCGTTTGGATCAGTCGAATTCCAGCGCGGTGGCGCGCAGCTCGCTCACTTCGCCGACGATGGCGCTCCAGGGGGCGAAGGTCTGGAGCTCGCGAAGAAGCGGCTCTGCGTCCTCGCGCGGGAGCGCGACGAGAAGGCCGCCCGAGGTCTGCGGGTCGGCGGCGAGGTCGAGGAAGATCTGCTGCGCCGTGGGCAGCACCTTGAGATGCGGCTTCACATAGTCCATGTTGCGGTAAGCGCCCGCGGGGATGATGCCCATCTCAGCCATATCGCGCGCTTCGTCCATCAGGGGGAGCGTTGCGCCGTGCAGGCGGATGGTAACGCCGCTGCCGCTCGCCATCTCATAGCTGTGACCGAGCAGGCCGAAGCCTGTCACGTCGGTGCAGGCGTGGACATTTTTGGCGCTTCGCACGGCATTGCCCGCTTTTTTGTTGAGCGTCGCCATGTGGGCATAAACCGCGTCGCGGGCGGCGGGGGAGATGAGGTCTGATTTGATGGCGGTCGTGAGCACGCCGCTGCCGAGCGGCTTGGTGAGCACCAGCACATCCCGGCTGCGCGCCGACATTTTTGAGGATGCGGTCGGGATGGACGAATCCCGTGACGCACAGACCGTACTTTGGTTCGTTATCCTGAATGGTGTGGCCGCCCGCGATGACGCATCCGGCCTCGACGGCCTTGGCATGTCCGCCCTCCAGAATGGCGCGAATGTCCTCTTTCGGCAGACAGTTTGGCACGCACAGGAGGTTCATTGCGAGTTTCGGCTCGCCCCCCATGGCGTACACGTCGCTCAGCGCGTTCGCCGCGGCAATCTGACCGAAGAGATACGGATCGTCCACAATGGGGGTGAAGAAGTCGACCGTCTCAATGACGGCGACCTCGTCGGAGACGCGGTACACGGCGGCGTCGTCGCTGCTGTCGTAGCCGACTAAAAGCGCGGGATTCGACACATTCGGCAGGTCAGCAAGAATTTCTGTCAGGGCACCCGGCCCCAGCTTGGCGGCTCAACCCGCCGCCTTTGTCATCTGCGTGAGACGCAGCTTGTCGTTCATGGCGCGCACCTCCTCCTTGAAAAACTGCTTTTATTGTAGAGAAGCGAAACGCCTTTGTCAACTCCACCGTGTTTGCACCGTCAGCGCGGGAAGAGGGTGTGGAGCAGATCGAGAAAGCTCTCCCAAAGGTCCGTCGGGCGTCCGTCGGAGAGAGTCACGTCGCCGGAAAGACCGTCGCAGAGGACAAAGTAGCGTTCGGCGGAGGAAAGATTCGTGAATTCGCAGCGCGCGGTGCATCCGTCGACCTCGTAGAACATGGCCGGGTAGGGCTTTGTGACATCGGTGATGTTCCAGAGCGTGATCGTGCCGTTCTGCGGCGTATCCGCGCGGAAGGTGACGGCGATGCGCGTGCTGTTCGTAAAAAGACGGCGGCCGTCGCAGCTGTCGGCAAAGGTTTGTACCTCTCCGGCGGCAAGGTTGCAGACGCTCTCCTCAACCACGGGGATGTAGGGGTGCTGTGCGCGGACAAGGTTCATCCACGCGGCGGCGGCGAGCGAGAGCAATACGATCAGGACGATGACGCCGACAGTCAGGAGTGTGCCGCGTTTCTGGCGACGGTGTTTGACCTTTTGCGCATAGTCGGCGACGGCGGGCGGGTCGATGGCCTGCGCGGCGGGAAGAAACTGCTCGCTTTTCATCCGCGCGAGCGTTTCGCGGCAGCGGGGGCAGGTTTTGAGATGATCGTCCACGAGAGCGCGGCTCGCGTCCGAGCAGCTTTCGTCGGCGTAGAGCGGTAGCAGGTCGCCGATGACGCGGCAGTCAATGTTCATGGTGTTCCTCCATATCTTCGATCAGCTTGTCCTTGGCGCGGTAAAATGTGACCTTTGCCCAGGACTCGGATTTGCCGAACAGGTCGGCAATGTCGCGAAAGTGCAGCTCGCCGAGCACGCGCAGCGTGAAGACCTCGCGGTACGGCTCTTTGAGCCGGTGCAGGGAGGCGTGGATGCGCATGGCCTGTTCTTTGTCGGCCAGCAGCTCAAAAATGTCGTCCGGCGCGGCGAGCTCGTGCGTTTCCTCGAAGGGGACGGCGCGCCTTTGGCGGCGGAGCTCTTTTGTGAGGGCATTTTTGGCGATCTGGCAGAGCCACGATTCGACGCGGCAGTTGCCGCGAAATGTGTCGATGTGCAGATACGCCTGATAGAACGTCTCCGCCGTTAGCTCGTCGGCGAGGGAGGCGTCCTTGCAGAGCGAGAGCAGGAAGCGGTAGACAACGGGTGTGCAGCGCCGGCAGATCTCGTCAAATTCGTCCATGCAGGGCCTCCTTTCCGCTTCTTTCTGCCTGTTAGAGCGCGGAATGCGCAGAAAGATACAAACTTTTTCTCATTTTATCAATTTGCTGCAAACGGCGCAAGGCGGAGACTGCCATCGAAAAAATCAATGATAACAGCACGGTAAAACGGGAAAAACCATGAAAAAAATTCGCGGCGGGAGAAAAAAGTTGTGTCACTTCGCGCGGAATCTGTTATAGTTAGAAAGAAATAACGGGTGCAAACCCTGTGATAAGGAGCGATAGAAATGACGATCAAAGTCAATGCCATGGGCGACGCCTGCCCCATTCCTGTTGTGAAGACGCAGAAGGCGATGCAGGAGCTCGGCGGCGCCGGAACGGTCGAAACGCTGGTCGACAACGAGACTGCGGTGCAGAACCTCGGCAAGCTGGCCGCAAGCAAGGGCTGCACGTCCAAAACCGAAAAGCTCGGCGAAAACGAGTACCGCGTGACCATCACCGTGGGGGAAAACGCCAAGGTGGAGGAGCAGAGCGGCGAGTGCTACACCTGCGGCAAGCCGAAGACGGTCGTGGTGCTGTCGTCTGACAAGATGGGCAGCGGCAATGACGAGCTCGGCGGCGCGCTGATGAAGGCGTTCGTCTTCGCCCTGAGCCAGCAGGAGACCCTGCCCGACACCATCCTCTGCTACAACGGCGGCGTGAAGCTGACGTGCGAGGGCTCGGAGTCTCTCGAAGACCTCAAGGGCATGGCCGCGCGCGGCGTGGAGATCATGAGCTGCGGCACGTGCCTCAACTTCTACGACCTCAAGGAAAAGCTCGCCGTCGGCGAGGTGACGAACATGTACGTCATCGTCGAAAAGATGAGCGGCGCGGACCGTGTCGTCCGTCCGTAAGATGATCTATCTTGACAACGCGGCGACCACGCTGCGAAAGCCGCCGCAGGTCATCGACGCGGTGGTCGCGGCGATGGGGAGCTTTGGCAACAGCGCGCGCGGCACGCACGAGGAGGCGCTTGCCGCCTCGCGCGTGATCTACGACACGCGCTGCAAGCTCGCCGCGCTCTTTGGCTGCAAGCGGCCTGACCACGTGGCGTTCACCTGTAACTCGACCGAGGCGCTGAACATCGCCATCCATGGCTGCATCCACGCGGGCGAGCATGTGATCTCGACCGACCTTGAGCACAACTCTGTCCTGCGACCGCTTTACCGGCTGGAACGGGAAAACAATGTCAAGTTGAGCTTTGTTCCCGCAGACCGGCAGGGGAACATCGACTACGCCGATTTTGAACGGCTGCTGCGTCCCGATACCTGCGCCGTCGTCTGCACGCATGCCTCGAACCTGACGGGCAACACGCTGGATCTGGCGTGCATCGGCGCATTTGCGCACGAACACGACCTTTTGTTCATTGTGGACGCTTCGCAGAGCGCGGGCGTGCTGCCCATCGACATGGAGCAGATGCACATCGACGTGCTGTGCTTCACGGGGCACAAATCGCTGATGGGCCCGCAGGGCACGGGCGGACTGTGCGTGCGCGAGGGTGTGGACATCAACCCCTGGAAGGTCGGCGGCACGGGCGTGCAGACCTATCTCCACGAGCAGCCCGAGCAGATGCCGACGCGGCTAGAGGCGGGCACGCTCAACGGCCACGGTATCGCGGGGCTGAACGCCGCGCTCGACTTTTTGCAGGAGACCGGCGTTGAGGCCATCCACGCGCATGAAATGGCGCTGCTGCGCCGCTTTGTCGCGGGCGTCAAGAAAATTCCGGGTGTGGCGCTCTACGGCGATTTTGACCATGAGCGCACGGCGGTCGCCGCGCTCAACATCGGTGACATGGACTCGGGCGAGGTATCGGATATCCTGTCCGAGGATTACGGCATCGCGACCCGCCCGGGCGCGCACTGCGCGCCGCGCCTGCACAAGGCGCTCGGAACTGAGGAGCAGGGCGCGGTGCGCTTCAGCTTCGGCTGGTACAATACGGAAGAGGAAGCGGACGCTGCGGTCAACGCACTCCGCGAGATCGCAACATGAGAGAGAAAAAGCTATGGCTCGTCATCACCTTCCACACGACGGCCGCGGCCATCGCGATGGAAAAGCTCTGCCGGGCGAAGGGCCTGCCCGGGCGGCTCATCCCCGTCCCGCGTGAGCTGACGGCGGACTGCGGTATGTCGTGGCGCGCGGAGGTTCAGGACCGCGCCGCGCTCGCCGCGCTGACCGAGGCGGAGGGGTTGGAGGTCGACGGCTTTTACAAGCTGATGATTTGAAGAAAAGAGGGGGGACCATCGAAAAAAACGATGGTTCCCCCTCTTTCATCTATGAATCCCGTTTGTTTTTCAAAAGATAAACCGATATACTGGTTTTCGACAAAAAGTGTTGATTTTGTCAACGATCAAAAAGGAGAATTGGAGAAAATGAAAAAAGTACATCTGGGCGTCATTATTGCGGGCGCCGCAGTGGGCCTTGCGGCGCTCATCTTAACGGCGCTCGGCAACCCCACGAACATGGGCTTCTGCATCGCGTGCTTTCTGCGCGATATTTCCGGCGCGGTGGGCCTGCACAGCGCGGCAAAGGTGCAGTATGTCCGCCCTGAGATCATTGGCCTCGTGCTCGGCGCGTTCATCATGAGCGTTGCGAGCAAGGAGTTCAAGGCGCGCGCCGGCTCTTCGCCCGCGATCCGCTTTGTGCTCGGCGCGTTCGTCGTCATCGGCGCGCTGGCGTTCCTCGGCTGCCCGCTGCGCATGGTGCTCCGTCTGGCCGGCGGCGATGCCAACGCTCTGGTCGGTCTGGTCGGCTTCGGCGCCGGTATCTTTGCCGGTACGCTGTTCCTGAAGAAGGGCTTCTCGCTCAAGCGCTCCTATGACTCCGTTCCGCTCGAGGGCGTCGTCCTCCCCGTCAGCATGACGGTCATCCTGCTGCTGTTCCTGACGGTCCCCGTCATCTTCAAGCTCAGCGAAGCAGGCCCCGGCTCGAAGCACGCGCCCATCTGGCTGGCTCTGGCCCTGTCCATGGTCATCGGCGCGCTGGCGCAGCGCTCCCGTCTGTGCATGGCAGGCGGCATCCGTGACGCCGTCATGTTCGGCGATTTTAAGCTGCTGTCCGGCTTTGTAGCTATCTTCCTCGTTGCCCTCATCGGCAATCTGGTGACGAAGCAGTTCCATTGGGGCTTCCAGCTCCAGCCCATCGCCCACAGCAGCCACCTGTGGAACCTGCTGGGCATGGTCCTGGTGGGCTGGGGCAGCGTGCTGCTGGGCGGCTGCCCGCTGCGTCAG
>ENA-OPEE01002415-OPEE01002415.1-human-gut-metagenome-genome-assembly--contig:-NODE-2415-length-11750-cov-3.530398_pt1 | contig 11750 bp, 8 predicted proteins | sample MGYA00241263_ERZ501506 | MGnify/ENA primary metagenome ERZ501506 (study PRJEB25962, sample SAMEA2042626) | human gut metagenome | biome: human gut; feature: human-associated habitat; material: faeces...
CCGCAGCCGCCGAAGCGGTGCTTAAGCCGCTAGGCGGGAATTGTGCGGTGTTGCCTTAGAAATCAGGAGTGAGCAATGAGAATTGGTGATCCGTCGCTTGTGCCAAGGTTCTCTCGTAGGGGTAAGGCCGTGTTGCACTTAACAAGCCATCTCCCCTTATAAATCACCCTTTAGGGAACAGTCTTTTTCGGCTCGTGGCAAAACCTCCTCTACTCTTCAATTCCTAATTTCTCATTTCTAATTTCTAATTAACTCCTAACTTTCTTCCGGGGTGCCTTATGTCTTCACATCACAATTCCCTCCGCTGGCGCAGCGGGGTCAATTTGGTAGTTATTGCAGCGGCACTGGTAGCCATTACGGTCATCACCAACGCTTACAGCTTTAATTTAATGCTGCGCAATTTTCGGCAGAGCCTTTCCAGCACAGCGCTGATCTATACGGAACAGATCAGCGGCAAGGTGGACAAAATCAACTCTGGCTCGCTGGAATTGGTCTCGTTGGCCGCCAGCTCCCAGAATTACTATACCAGCAGCCCGCTGGGCCGCTACCTGACCCAGCAGGATATCCTGACCCGCCTGCAGGACCGCATTCGCTATGTAGAATCCAGTGATCTCTATTTCTTTTACCGCACGGACAGTGACGAACTGCTGACCGCGCTGAGCAACCGCGCATCCACCGGCAGCAGCTATTTCTGGAATCAATACCTGATGCTGCCGCCTACCCAGCCCGCTAATACCTGGTTTTCTGTTACCTGCAACGGCGAAACCTGGCTGATGTGCTATTATAATGTATCCCAGGTCCGGGTCGGCGCAGCCGTGCGTGCCAAAACGTTGCTGCAAAGCCTGTATGCCGATACCGGCCTTGTGCAGGACAGTGGCTTTGCCCTGGCCGGGCTGGATGGCACCATCGTTTATTCCAGCCAGCCGGACCTTATGGCCTGCGGCACCAGCCTGGCCGGTCACATTCCTGCCAGCCTGATTGTGGAAAGCCACACAGTTCCTGAAGTCGGCACTTTGCTGCTGTTTCGTCCGTCCTCGGATCTTCTGCACCAGCTCAGCGGATCGTTCGGGTGGCTGTTGCTGCTCAATTTGCTTGCTCTTGCCCTTATCACCACCATGCTGCTCAACACCAACCGCCACATTACCGTCCCCATCCAGCAGCTGACCGAGGGTGTGCGCGAGGTGGAACGCGGCAACTGGGATTACCAGCTGGAAACTTCCTCTCAAATTGAGGATTTCCAGCAGCTCTTCCGCGGTTTCAACCACATGATTCTGGAAGTACATGACTTAAAAATCTCCGCCTATGAAGCCGAGCTGGAGCGCCACCGCAATGAGCTGCGCTACCTGCAACTACAGATTCGCCCGCATTTTTATCTCAACGCCATTACCACCATTTCCAGCCTGATCTACCAGGACCGCAAACAGGACGCCCGCTCCTTCATCGACTTTTTGAGCGATTATCTGCGCTACCTGTTCAGTGGCAGCGATACCCAGGTTACCCTGCAGCAGGAAACCAAGCACTGCAAATCCTTTATCCAGTTACAGCAAATCAAATACCCCGATACGATTTTTTATATGTTTGAGCTTGCCTCCGGCACCGAGAATATCCGCATCCCCAAATTTTTGCTGCAAACCGTGGTGGAAAATATCTTCAAGCACGGGTTCAGCCCGGAGCAGTTCCTGAGCATCTTTTTGGAATCAGCACTGGAAGAACAAAACGGCGTGCGCGGCCTGCGCATGACGGTGGAGGATAACGGCTGCGGATTTCCCCCAGAAATGCTGGCCAGCTTCCCTGTGAAAGAAGACAACGGCCATGTGGGGTTAAGCAACCTCTACCACACCTTGCAGCTGATTTATGGCCCCGCCGCCAGCCTGCACATCAGCAACGCCGAACCGAATGGTGCTCGCGTTACCATCTTTTTGCCAGAGGAGGAAAACCATGCACATCCTAGTTGTGGATGATGACATCCCCACTGTTGAGGTCATCCGCACTTCCCTGCACTGGGATCTGCTGGGCATTGACCGTGTAGAAACCGCTTATGATTATACCGAAGCCCAAAATAAGATCTGCGCCAGCCAGCCGGATATCATCCTGTGTGATATCGAGATGCCCCGCGGCAGCGGTCTGGACCTGCTGCGCTGGCTGCGGGAAGAAAAACGTGACTGCGAGTTTGTGTTCCTGACCTGCCATGCCAATTTTGACTATGCCAAAACCGCGCTGCAATACGGTGCTGCCGATTACATCACTAAGCCATTCAACATTGCCCAAACTGAAGCAACGTTAAGTAAAGTTGCTTCCCAGGTGCGCTACCACCAGGAGCTTTTGCAAAAAAGCCGTGCCGGCCAGCAGTGGGAGGAAGCCCACAGCCTGGCCCAGGCATCCTTCCTGCACGGATTGTTCATGGATGGAACCCTGATGACCGAAATTGAACTAAACAAGCGCTTCCAGGACCTGGGCCTTGCGGTGGATGCCCTCCAGCCCATCCACATGGTACTGGTCACCGCTCCTCAACCTGCTGACGATACCAGCTGGAAACCGGAACTGTTCGGCTATGCGTTCCGTAACCTTGCCACGGAACTTCTGTGTGAGAATGCCCCCGCCCATGTATTCCACTTTCTGCGGCAGGATATGCACTTCTGCCTGGCCTGGCTGGACGGCAGCCTGACGCCGGATATTGTAGCCCAGCGCTGCCGCAGCCTGATCGAGCTTGGCGGCAGCTGCCTGCGGTGCGAAGTAACCTGCTATGTGACCCACAGCGTTTCCTGGCACACCGCAGCCGCCCAGCGCGAAGCCATGGAGCAGCGCGACCGCCAGAACATTACCCGCCGCGGCGAATTGATTTTGGAAACTGACCAGCTCGGTCCCCACAACGCAGCGCAGTATTCTTTGGATGTTGCCAAACTGGAACAGCTGTTCGCTCAGGGCAGCGTACCCGCCATTACCAACCTGATTCGTAAGGATCTTTCCACCCTTGCGGAGGAGAAAATGCTTTCTCCCGCGCTGATGCAGCAGATTCACCAGGATTTCCAACAGGTTTTGTACAGCGTGCTCAGCGCCAACGAGATACAAGCACACGAACTGTTCCGCGATGATGCCTGTGTACGGTTAAACCAAACCGCAGAAAGCTCCATTATGAACATGATCAAGTGGGTCAGCGTTGCCGCCGACCGTGCAGTGCGTACCATCCGGGAAACACACCAGGTCAACAGCATTGCGGGCAAGATCCGCCAATACTGCCAGGAACACTTTGCTGAAAAGATTTCCAACCGCGAAATTGCTGATGCCGTTTACCTGACGCCGGATTACGCCAACCGCGTATTCAAAGACGCTTATGGTCTGTCTATCAAGGACTACTTGACCGACCTGCGAATGCAGAAAGCTCAGCTGCTGCTGCGTGATGAAGCTAACACCATCAGCGAAGTAGCTGCCCAGGTGGGCTTTGATAATTTTTCGTACTTTTCCACCCAGTTCAAAAAATATACCGGTCTGACCCCCAATGAGTGGAAGCGCCAAAACGGGTAAATTATCGAAACATTCGCTCTATAAAGCAATAAAATAGCAAGCGCATCATCGCTGTTTTTCCTCTTCTCAGGGGATCCATGTGCAACATAAAGCGCTTGCTATTTTCATTTTACTTTTTTTCCGTTAACTCTTTCAACAATGCCCGGCACCCAATGTTGACATCCTGCCAGGTGGCTTCAAAATCACCAGTATACCACGGGTCAGCCACATCGCCGCTTTGCCCGGCGTGCGCCAGCAGCAGCGAGCACTTTCCTTCCGGGTCGCCGCCGCAAATGCGGGCCATGTTGCTCAGGTTCATCCGGTCCATTCCGATCAGGTAACCAAACTCCTCATAATCCTTGCGGGTCATCTGCCGGGCCGCATGTCCATCGCAGCGGATGCCATGCTCCGCCAGTTTGCGTCGGACCGGTGGATACACCGGGTTGCCCAGTTCTTCCCGGCTGGTTGCTGCGGAAGCAATCACGAACTCATCTTCCCGCCCCGACTGTCGCACCAAGTCTTTCATCACATACTCTGCCATCGGGCTACGGCAGATATTGCCGTGGCACACGAATAATATTTTTGTCATCCCGTCATATCCTTTCAAACATCTCGAAGCCGCAATATTACTGTAATCCGTTATTTTATTTTTTCTTTTCAATCTTGTCCCCAAATTACGCATTTTCCCATAAATTTCCACTCAAGTTACTGGCAAATGGTGTAATATGTAATACATGGTATAGCAGCTGCAGCAAACCTCCACCTGTTTATCCCGGCATTCTTCTTGCCCCGCCCGCCGCCAAAAGCTGCCTACAGGATACCACACGCAGCGCTAAATCACAACCAGATTCCCTGCACCGCCCCGTTTTCTGCAAAATTCTCTTGCAAGGTTTCGCACCGCCAACTATAATGTATTTATATATTATAAGTAAAGGCGCATGGCACAGCCGTTTTCCGGGCTTGCCGGGTGCTTTGGATTCCAAACAGAAAGGGGGCCGCCCGATGCCTCGCATTGCCGTGGTGGATGACCAGCCGGATATGCGGCAGCAGCTGTGCAGCATGATTGACCAATACAGCCGCGAGAACAACTGTATGCTGGAAGTTACCACTGTTTCGGACGGTGCCCAGGTCATAACCAACTATTGCAAGGGGTTCGACATCATCTTTCTGGATATTGAAATGCCGGAGCTTGGCGGCATGGACGCTGCCGAGCGCATTCGCACGGTGGATCCGGATGTGGTGCTGGTGTTCGTTACCAACATGGCGCAGTACGCTATTCGCGGGTATGAGGTCGACGCCCTGGATTTTGTGCTCAAACCGGTCAATTATTACCAGTTCAGCACCAAGCTGGCCCGCGCTTTGCAGCGCCGCAAAGGCGGGCAGATTGCATTACAGACCGCTGGGGGCGTGCAGCTGCTGAACACCGAGGACATCTACTGGCTGGAAACGCGGGACCGTATGCTGCATTACCATACCTCCACCGGGGTATGGTCCGTGCGTTCCAGCCTGCAAAATGCTGAAAAGCAGCTGGCCCCCTACCACTTTGCCAAATGCAACCAGTGTTACCTTGTCAATCTGCGGTATGTGCGGGCGGTCCAGAACGATATGGTCCAGGTTGGGGAGGACCGGCTGGAGATCAGCCGCCGCCAGCGGGCTGCCTTTCTGGCTGCGGTCGCCGCCTATGTTGGGGGTGCCATGTAATGCTGCCAAATCTCCAACAATTTCTTTCTCTTCTTGTCTGTGGGATACAGCTTTGGGGCGCAGCACTGACCTACTGGCTCCCGCTCCGGCACTCGCCGCACTTTTGGCAGCGGGCGCTGCTTTGCCTGATTCCCTCCATTCCCCTCTCCACATTTTTATTATGGGCGGATTACACGTCTTCCTCGCTGTTCCTGCGAGCGGGGGCGTATATTTTGTTTTGTATGTGGATGATTTTCGCTTCCCACAGCTGCACCCAGTTGGACTGGTCCGGCGCCAATTATTGCGCCATCTGGGGAATTTTGAGTGCCCTGACGACATTTGAGTTATGACAGCTTCTTGTCTGGTGCCTGGCACAGGTAAACATATTCCTGCCATTGGATCAGCCCTCTGCTCTGCTGCTGCAACTGCTGTTTTTTTCCGCTGCGTACTGCCTGCTGCGGGTAACTGTTGCCCATTCCATGCCATATGAAGGCAGCTACCACATCGGTCCCCGCCAGCAAATCAGCGCTATTATTCTGGGCGGCATGTTCGTTCTGCTGTTTTTAACAATGCAGACCGTCACCAACTCCGGAGTATCACGGGAAACTTCTATCTTCGTTGTTGTCCCCCTGGCACTCTGCCAGCTCTACTGCATCACCCTTTTATATTTGCAGACTGAGCTGTTCAAAAAGGCGGCCATGGAAAAAGAGATGAACTCGCTGAACATGCTGTATGAACGCCAGCGCCAGCAGTATCAGGTGGCCAAGCGGAACGTACAGATCATCAACCGCAAATGCCATGAGCTGAAAGTTCAGATCGCTGATCTGCGCCGCATGGCCCCCAACGCCGCGCTGCAGCAGAGCCTGAAAGAAGCCGAAGCCGCCGCCCGGCAGTATGACGCCAGCACCCAGACCGGCAGTGAGGTTTTGGATGTTGTGCTGACCGAAAAGAGCATGCTGTGCGAAGCCCACCACATCAGCATCAACAATGTAGCGGACGGTACCTGCCTGCACTTTATGGATCCGGCCGATCTGTACGCTCTGTTTGCCAACGCACTGGATCATGCCATTGAGTTGACCCGCAAGCTGCCGGAGCCGGAAAAGCGGATGATTGACCTGCTGGTCTGCAGGCGGCAGGGGTTTGCTGTTCTGAATATCATCAGCGCGGTGCCCGATGGCCCGGATCCTTGCCGCGAAACCTGCGATGAGTTAAAGATCGTCAAGCGCATTATCCAGAAGTACAATGGTTTTTTGACTACCGAATCCAACGGTGGATTTTTTGCGATAAAAGCCGTTTTCCCGGTCCAATAAAGTTCCCTCAAAATTTCAGGTATAAGATTTACGCCCTTGCATTTGTACATATTGCACAAATGCAAGGGTTATTTTTTTGTCAGGCAAAAACCGTTTATTCCACGCAAATGACCGATTATGCAAAACCCATTGCGACCTTTTTCGCTGTTCGTTACAATAATAACAGCAAAAAGAAAGGATGGCTGCGCCATGCGAGAAATCACCAAAATCATGAAGGGTTGGGAATTCACCGGCCCCGACGGCACCACCACAACGGTGGACCTGCCGCACACCTGGAACGCCCGCGACGGTCAGGACGGCGGCAATGACTACTGGCGCGGCACCTGCATCTACCGCACCCGTTTCGTTGCTCCCCAGTTTAGCACCGCCTCCCATCAGGTCTGGATTCAGTTTGACGGCGTCAACGCCAGCGCCCATGTGGTTCTGAACGGCTCCCCCGTCTGCAACCACGACGGCGGCTACTCCACCTTCCGCGCCAACATCACCGAACTGCTGCGGGATGAAAACGAGCTGACCGTGGAAGTCGACAACAGCAAAAACGACCGCGTTTACCCCCAGAAAGCTGACTTCACCTTCTATGGCGGCATCTACCGCGATGTCAGCCTGATGGTGGTCAGCAAGAACCACTTCACCCTGGATTACTTCGGCGGCCCCGGCATCCGCATCACCCCCACTGTGCAGGGCGCAGATGCCAGCGTTCAGGTTACCACCTGGCACGACGGCGAAGGCGAAGTGAGCATTGAGTTGCTGGACGCTGCCGGCAACACCGTTGCCACCGGCAAAGGCCCCGACATCACCCTGACCATCTTCAACGCACACCTGTGGAACGGCGTTAAGGATCCGTACCTGTACAGCTGCAAGGCCCGCCTTGTGGTGAACGGCACGGTGGAAGATGAGACCACCACCCGCTTTGGCGTGCGCAGCTTCAAGGTTGACCCCAAGAAGGGCTTCTTCCTGAACGGCAAGTCTTACCCGCTGCACGGCGTTTCCCGCCATCAGGACCGCAAGGGCCTGGGCAACGCCATCACCCGCGAGATGCACGACGAAGACATGGCCCTGATCAAAGAGATCGGTGCCAACACCATCCGCCTGGCTCATTATCAGCACGACCAGTACTTCTATGATCTGTGCGACGAGGTCGGCATGGTTGTTTGGGCCGAGATCCCCTACATCAGTGAGCACATGCCCAACGGCCGCGAGAACACCATCAGCCAGATGAAAGAGCTGATCATCCAGAACTACAACCACCCCTGCATCGTCTGCTGGGGCGTTTCCAACGAGATCACCATCTCCACCAAGGACAAGAAGGACATGCTGGATAACCACCGCCAGCTGAACGACCTGTGCCACGAGATGGACAAAACCCGCCTGACCACCCTGGCCTGCTACGCCATGTGCGGTCCCTTCAACCGTTCGGCCCACATTACCGATATGGTCAGCTGGAACCTGTACCTGGGCTGGTACGTTCCGGGCTTTATCCTGAACGACCTGTGGATGGGCTTCTTCCATCTCTGCTTCCCCAACCGCCCGTTCGGCTACAGCGAATACGGCGCGGAGGGCATGCCCAACCTGCACAGCACACACCCCCACCGCGGCGACCACACCGAAGAATACCAGGCCAAGTACCATGAGTACATGCTGCGCTGCTTCAAGCGCCACCCCTGGATGTGGGCCACCCACGTTTGGAACATGTTTGACTTTGCTGCAGACGCCCGTGACCAGGGCGGCGAGCCGGGCATGAACCACAAGGGCCTTGTGACCTTTGACCGCAAAACCAAGAAGGACAGCTTCTATCTGTATAAAGCATGGTGGAGCAATGAAGCCTTTGTGCACATCTGCTCCAAGCGCTTTGTGGAGCGCACCGGCAGCACCGCTACCGTAAAGGTTTATTCCAACCAGAGCACCGTTGCCCTGTATGTAAACGGCAACAAGGTAGGCGAGCAGACCGGCGAGCATGTTTTCACCTTCAAGGTTCCCCTGAACGGCGAACTGCACATTCAGGCCGTGGCTGGTGACCGCACCGATGAGTCCGTCATCCGCCATGTAGATACCCCCAACCCGGAGTACAAGCTGCTCAAGACCAAATCCAAGAGTGCAAACTGGGTATAATCTATTTTGAACACTCTGTATTTTGTTCTTGCTTAATACAGTTTGTTATAGAGCATTTTCTAACAGGAGGAGAACACAATGAGTAAGAAACCCAAAGTTGGGATGTGGTCCGGCCTGACCGCCGTTACCGCCGTCCTGACCGCAGGCGCCATTGTAGGCACGACGGTTGCGTTCCATTATACGACCACCGTTAATAACTACCTGGACGCCGACACCTACAAGATCATCAAGGGCGACAGCGACGAAGACACTGAGTACTTCAAGAGCGATTTCACCTCTGATGAAGAGCGCGAGTCCTATGAGGCTGAGCTGTGCGCACAGGTTGAAGCCGAAGGCGCAGCCCTGCTGAAGAACGACAACAACGCCCTGCCCCTGGCAAGCGGCGCAAAGGTCAGCCTGTTCGGCCACGGCTCCGTGGACCTGATGTACGGCGGCACCGGTTCCGGCTCCGTTGACACCAGCAAGGCTCCCAACTTCAAGCAGGCTCTGGAAGATCAGGGCATCCAGGTCAACAGCACCCTGTGGGATCTGTATTCTTCTGACGATATGATGAAGAACTACAGCCGCATCACCCCGGCTGCCATCTCCGATACCCTGGAAGCCAACACCCAGTACGCTGTGAACGAAGCTCCCTGGAGCAAGCTGTCCAGCGCCGAGTCCAGCTTTGCTGACTACGGCGATGCTGCTATCGTCGTGTTCTCCCGTTCCGGCGGCGAGGGCGCTGACCTGCCCAGTGGCGAAAACGGCACCAATGATTCCTGGATCAAAGGCCAGGAGGGCGACGGTAACTACCTGGCCCTGTCCGCTGAAGAAAAGGAACTGCTCCAGAACCTGAAGACCCTGAAGGACAACGGCACCTTCAAGAAGATCATCGTTCTGATCAACTCTTCCAACGCCATTGAGATGGATTTCCTGAACCCGGAGATCTGCGGCGAGGATTACGGCATCGATTCCGCTATGTGGATCGGCGACGTGGGCCAGACCGGCATCAACGGTGTTGCCCAGCTGCTGGCTGGCGAGGTTACCCCGTCCGGCAGCCTGGTTGATTCCTACCTGTATGACAACATGGCCAACCCCGCCATGTACAACTTCTACACCCAGGCTTACCCCAACGCAGCAGATTACAACCTGCTGACCGATGGTCCTGATGTGCAGGGTATGTACAGCGTGTATCAGGAAGGCATCTACCTAGATTACCGTTACTATGAGACTCGCTACGAGGACGCTGTTATGGGCACCGGCAATGCCGGCGACTACAACTGGTCCACCACTGTTGCCTTCCCCTTCGGCTATGGCGACAGCTACACCACCTTCGAGTACAGCGATTTCAATGTGACCGAATCTGCTGATGCTTTCAACGTCACCCTGAAAGTCACCAACACCGGTTCCACCTACTCCGGCAAGGAAACCGTTCAGCTGTACTTCCAGAGCCCCTACACCGATTACGACAAGGCCAACGGCATCGAGAAGGCTTCTGCTGAGCTGTGCGGCTTTGCCAAGACCGATATCCTGGCTCCCGGCGCTTCCGAGACTGTCAACATCACCGTTAACAAGAGCGAGCTGCGCACCTATGATGCCAACAACGCCAAGACCTATATTGTTGACGCTGGCGACTACTACTTCACCGCTGCCACCGATGCACACAACGCTGTGAACAACATCCTGGCTGCCAAGGGCTACACCGTTGAGAACACCGATGGCCGCATGACCGCCGATGGCGACGTTGCCCTGACCTACAAGTGGACCAACGCCGCTCTGGACAGCACCACCTACGCCACCAGCGAAACCGGCACTGCCATCACCAACCTGTTTGATGAAGCAGACCCCAACAAGAGCAGCAGCGAACCCGGCGAAGTTACCTGGCTGAGCCGCTCCAACTGGGTTGCCACCTTCCCCACCCAGCCTGTTGTGCTGAACGCAACCCAGACCCTGGCTGATCACCTGGCTTTCACCCGTTACGACGGCAGCAAGGCTGACAGCGTTGAAATGCCCACCCTGGGCGCTGACAATGGTCTGGCTCTGGTTTCCATGATCGGTGCCGACTATGACGATCCCCAGTGGGATACCCTGCTGGATCAGCTGACCTTCAACGAGATGGTCAACACCATCACCCTGGGCTTCCACAACACTGCCGCTATTGAATCCATCGGCAAGACCCGTACCAAAGACGAAAACGGCCCGCAGGGCCTGACCGCAGCACTGACCGGCGGCGCTTCCGCTATGTGCTACACCTCCGAAGACGTTATGGCCGCCACCTTCAACGTTGACCTGATCAACGATGTGGGCCGCTGCATTGGCGAAGACTGCCTGGCCATGGGTTACTCTGGTCTGTATGGCCCCGGCATCAACATGCACCGCACCGCTTACTCTGGCCGTAACTTCGAGTACTATGCTTCTGATCCGTTCGTTGCCGGCACCATCTGCGCTGCCGAAGTCAACGGCATCCAGTCCAAGGGCGTTTACGTTTACCTGAAGCATGTTGCCCTGAACGACTCTGAATCCAGCCGCCGCGGCGTGAACACCTGGCTGAACGAGCAGGCTGCCCGCGAAATCTACCTGGAAGTTGCCGACAAGGCCATCACCGATGGCGGCGCCTGGAGCGTTATGTCCGGCTTTAACCGCTGGGGCGCTTACTGGTGCGGCGCTTACGATAACCTGCTGACCGGCTTCCTGCGCGGCGAACTGGGCATGCGCGGCATGATCATCACCGACTACTCCGGTTCCAGCAAATACATGGATCTGGCCGATGGTCTGATTGCCGGTTCCGATATCTGGGATAGCCCGGACCCGACCATCCACACCACCCTGGCTCCGAAGTACGAGAACGATGCTTACATCGTGACCGAAATGCGCGAATCCATGCACAAGATCCTGTACACCGTTGCCAACTCCAACGCTATGAACGGCTGGTCCTCCGCTGACCGCCTGAAGGTCATCACCCCGTGGTGGAAGACCGCCCTGTACGCTCTGGACACCGTTCTGGCTGTTCTGACCGTGCTGTGCATCTGGCGCCTGGTTGTTGCCATCAAGCGCAAGAAGACTTGGACTGCTGAGCAGGCTGCCAACACTGCAAACGCTCAGAATCAGCAGTAAGGTTTAGGGCAATACCGCATAATTCTAAGTGCCGATACGGCGAGCGAGGTGCGGCAG
>ENA-OPEE01002424-OPEE01002424.1-human-gut-metagenome-genome-assembly--contig:-NODE-2424-length-11711-cov-2.650652_pt1 | contig 11711 bp, 13 predicted proteins | sample MGYA00241263_ERZ501506 | MGnify/ENA primary metagenome ERZ501506 (study PRJEB25962, sample SAMEA2042626) | human gut metagenome | biome: human gut; feature: human-associated habitat; material: faeces...
TGGCCGCCCGACGTACCCGGCGGCTTTCTGCAACCCGTTCCCACCCCGAACGACTGCTGTCAGACCATTTTCAGCCCCACCACAGAAGCTATCAGCGTACAAATGAAAAAGAGACGTGCGAAGGAGACCGGTTCATGGAAAAACACGATGCCGAGCACGACCGTTCCCACGGCCCCGATACCCGTCCACACGGGATAGGCGGTACTGACGGGCAGCGTATGCACGGCCTTTGCAAGCAACAGCATGCTGATGACCACACAGGCGAGAAAGCCCGCTCCCCACAGATACCACTCCGTACCCGCAGCCTCTTTCATCTTACCCAGACAGAATGCGAAACCCGACTCAAAAAGTCCGGCAACAATCAGAAGAAACCAATCCATAAATCCTGTATTGTACGATTAAACAATCCGACGGGCAAAGTTATCCCGTTTCCGCCGCAACCCTCTTTACATTTGATAAGAAAACACCGGACAACGCTTTCCGAGAGATATTCCGTACCTTTGAAAAGAAATACGAACCCGACCATGGAACTGCAGGAGATACTCAACGCCATCTACCGGATACCGGAAGCCTCAGCCGACCGGCTCGCATCCTGTTCGGTACGAATCGACCGGCCGAAAGGGTGCCGCATACTGGAGGCCGGAAAGGTCGAAACGGACCTCTTCTTCATCGCACGGGGGATTGCCAGAGCCTATATTCCGACAGGGGACAGAGAGATAACGTTCTGGATAGGCCAGGAAGGCACCGCTATCGTATCGTTGAGAAGCTACGTATGCAACGGGGCGGGATATGAAAGTGTGGAGCTGATGGAAGACTCCTCGCTGTACCGCCTTAGGCGCAACGACCTCGACACCCTCTACCGCGAAGATATCCACATAGCCAACTGGGGCAGGAAATTCGCCGAATCGGAATTCCTGCGGACGGAAGAGAGGCTCATCCCCCTGCTTTTTACGACGGCCTCGGAACGTTACGAACTGCTGCTGACACAGCATCCCGACCTGTTGCAGCGCATGCCGCTGGAGTGCCTGGCTACCTATTTGGGCGTCACTCCCGTCAGTCTGAGCCGCATCCGGGCGAAACGGAAATAAAAACGAAAAGCGGACACCCGTCGCCGGGTATCCGCCTCTATCGAACTCCGTCTCCGAACTATTCGTTCACCGGAGTAACGCTCACGTAAGACCTACCGTTGGTTTTCTTCACGAAAGCCACCGTTCCATCCACGAGGGCGAACAGCGTATGGTCTTTACCCATGCCCACATTCTCACCGGGGTTATGTACGGTACCCCGCTGGCGTACGATGATGTTGCCCGCCTTTGCGAACTCGCCGCCGAACAATTTCACTCCGAGCCGCTTGCTTTCCGACTCACGACCGTTCTTAGAGCTACCTACTCCTTTCTTGTGTGCCATCTTCTGCGAATTTTAGGTGTTAAGCGACTGTGATGTCTTCGATGAGTACCTGGGTAAGGTACTGACGGTGTCCGTTCTTCACCTTGTACCCTTTCCTGCGTTTTTTCTTGAACACGATAATCTTGTCGTCCTTGAGGTGACGTACTATCTTCGCGCTCACGGAAGCTCCTTCTACCACAGGTGAGCCTACCTTGACCTGACCGTCGTTATCCGTTAGCAGGACTTTGTCGAAACTCACGGAGGAACCTTCGTCCCCCTGAAGACGGTTGACATAGAGTTTCCGACCTTTCTCAGCCTTGAACTGTTTGCCTGCGATTTCTACTATTACGTACATATATTCTTTTAAAGAATTTGCGAATCAGCGTGCAAAGATAACGATTTTCCCCGCGCCAAGCAAACATCCGCAAAATTTTTCCCGTTTTCGGGACAGCATACCCATACCGCGGTATTGCGCCGATGCGGGATTTTGCTTTATTTTGCATGACATTTTCCGGCAAACGCTCCGCAGGAACGTCTGGTGGATATCCCTAAACCAACCACGCCATGCACAGGAGATTTCCAATCCTCGTCACGCTCGCCTTGCTGTCGGCCGCCCTTCCGGCACAGACGCCCCATACGATACGCATAGAACCGCTCCGCAACGAAAAATGGTGGGGGCTCTTCGCGGGGGGAGGCCCGGCACAACCTTTCGCCGCACCGTTCGACAGCAGTGACTGCGACAGTTGCGGAACATTCGCCATCCCGTTCATGATATCGAGCGGCGGCCGCATGATGTGGAGCAGTGCTCCGGCCGATGTCGTCTTTGACGGCAGCCTCTTCACCGTAACTCCGTCGGGCACGCAGCCAACCGTCGCAAAGGGAGGCCGGACGCTGCGCGAAGCATACCTCTACTGCGTACACAAATACGCCTGGCCGAAAGGCACCGCTCCGGCCCGCCACCCCTTCATGCGGCCCGTTTACGACACAGGGCTGTCGGAAACCCTCATCGCCGCAGGCGGTACCGCCCTGCTCGCCGCAGCCGATTCCATTACCGCCCACGGCTACCCGCCCGGCCTGCTGCTCATCCCGGACGGCTGGCAGGACCACTCCGGAGAGGGGGGCCTCGACCGCAATCTCTATGCCTCTTTCCGCGATACGGCGGATGAACTTACCCGGCGCGGATTCGACGTAATGTTCACCGTCACTCCCTACATTCCCGCCGCCGGGCAGCGTTACATCGAAGCACGCAGAAAGGGCATGCTGCTCAAAGACGCGGAGGGCCGGCCTGCCATCATCCGTCTGCCGTCCGGCTACTACGCGTGTCTCGACGTGACCCTGCCGGAAGTTACGGCCTACTTTGGCGAACTGCTCGACAACCTCCGGAAAGAGGGAATCACGGCACTCCGTTTCGACTGCCACCGTGCCCTCGACATCCTGCCTCCCGGAGAGCGCACGGAACGCTATCTGACCGCCTGGGCCGCACTCGGCGAACGCTACGGCGCAGCCATGTACCCCCTTGCGGAACAGACCCAGACACAGTGGCGTCCCTATTCGGTCGCACTCTCGCCGGAAATTTCATGGGAGTCCATGCGCCGCGCCTTGACAGACGCCATCCATGCGGGACTTACGGGATATATCTATCCCTACCTTTCGCTGACCTCCTCGGCCGGACACTGCTCCGACGAGACGATGCTCCTGCGTGCCGTACAGCTCGCCCTGTTCATGCCCATAGCAGCCGTTCCGCCCGACGGCAGTCTCTTTCCGACAGGCACCTGTCGGAAAGAGATGGAAAAGGCCGTGGGGCTGCGCATGGAGATGAACGGCTACATGGAAGAGCTGCTGCAGGAGGCCGGGACGACGGGAGAACCGCTGATGCGCCACATGGAGTACCAATTCCCCGGACAGGGATTCTGGGACTGTACGGACCAATACATGCTCGGCTCCCGATACCTCGTTGCGCCGGTACTCGACGACACGGGCCGACGAACCGTAAGACTGCCGCGCGGAACATGGATATCCGCCGACGGTACCCGCTACAAAGGGCCACGGGTGATAAACGTGGATGTAAGCGACGGAAGCATCCCCCTCTTCCGGCTGCGATAACGGCAGGAAAAAGAGGCGGGTTCCACCGCAATACCGCGGCACGAAGGACGTTGGCTCCGTAAACGAAAAAGAAAAAACGAACGGAATGACAAACAACCGGCGAATGGTATGAAAAATGCGGCTGCCGGTCATAAACGAATAATGCGACAAATACGCTTATGATAACCAGGGAACAAAAGGAATACCTGCTGCCCAAGGCATACAACGCGGCCATCCGGGCCGGGGCCGCGATACTCGACATCTACAACAGCGGCGGCCCGATAGATGTGGACATCAAGAGCGACCGGTCGCCTATCACGGTGGCCGACCGCCTGGCCCACTCCGTCATCCGGGAGTATCTCGGCCAGACACGCATCCCGCTTCTCAGCGAGGAGGGACGCGAAATGCTCTACGCCGAGCGCAAGGACTGGGACCTCTTCTGGATGGTGGACCCGCTGGACGGAACAGTGGAGTTCATCAAAGGCAACGGCGAATTCACGGTGAACATCGCCCTCATGGCCGACAACCGGCCCGTCTTCGGGGTGATATACGTACCGTACCGCAAACGGATATACTTTTCCGACTCCGACCTCGGCGCCTTCCGCTCCTGCAATACAGAAGCAGACCCCGAAGCGGAATACGTCTATGCGGAGATTACCGCCGGAGCCGAAGCGCTCCCCCTGACCGACTGCCGCAACCGTCCGCTGAAGGTGGCCGTCAGCCGTTCGCACAGCGACGGGGAGACCGCCCGCCATCTGGAGGAGCTACGGAAAAGACATCCCGACGCAGAGGTGCTGCAACAGGGGAGTTCCTACAAACTCTGCCTGATTGCAGAGGGTTCCGTAGACTACTATCCGCGCACCACCGAGACCTACGAATGGGACACGGCGGCCGGCGAATCCATCATCGCCCTCGCCGGCGGAAGCATCTATTCGCTCGACGACACCGCCCCGCTCCGGTACAACAAGGAATCGCTGGTCAACCCCCGCTTCGCCTGCCGCAGCAAATGGTTCGGTGACTGAGCCGCGGCAGTCGCCGTCACAACCATACGGGGATGTACCCTCAGGTACATCCCCGTATCTTATCCCGGTTTCAGCCACGGTGCAGCCCTTCCGCTTCAGGCCCGCACCGACAATTACCGGTCCGCCGCCTCCCGTTTCCGTTCGGGCGAACAGCTTCCGCAATCGCCGCCGCACGCAATATCGCACGACGAGGAGTCCAATCCGTCGAGTTCGCGCGTCTCCTGAATAACGCATTTGATACCCCGCGCACGCATGTTCTCGTTCTCGCTTATCTCCGACTGGATATTATGTCCCTTGAATATCAGCGTCAGCGACATTCCCACCACGAAAAAAGCGACCAGCCCGACCGCTATCAGTATGACTATAAGTGCATTTGACATATTTTCTACAAATTGAACCGACATGTAACCGCACCGTAACAGAATTATTGGCACGATTTTGACTAATCCCCGGTAAAGTTATTAAATTTGTGCGGATAATTTGCGGACAAATTCATAATATCTCGATGAAGATAATCATTGCGGGGGCCGGCGAAGTGGGCAACCACCTGGCGAAGATGCTCAGCGGCGGCCACCACGACATAACGGTCATCGATGCCGACGCCAGGCTGCTCGACGACGTGGAGGGAATGTCCGACATCGTGACGATAGAGGGCGACTGCACCACTTTCGCCACGCTCCGGAAAGCCTCCGTACGCAAGGCCGACCTCTTCATCGCGGTGAACCACGAGGAGAACATCAACATCATCGCCGCCATCCTCGCCAAACAACTCGGCGCACGCAAATCCATCGCCCGTATCGACAACAACGAATACCTTGAGCCGAACAATAAGGAGATGTTCATGAACCTGGGCATCGACTACCTGTTCTATCCGGAGAAGATAGCCGCACGGGAGGTCATCAATCTGCTGGGACACACCTCCACCACCGAGTACGTGGACTTTTCGGGGGGCAGGCTCGCGCTCGTGGTTTTCCCGATAGATGCCTCCTCGGAGTTTACGGGCAAGACGGTGGCGGACATCAACGCCCTGAGCGGCGCGTCGTTCCGCCCGGTGGCCATCAGCCGCGACGACAAGACCATCATCCCGCACTCGCGCGACATGTTCTACGAGGGAGATACGGTCTATATCATCACCAACAACGAGGCGGCCAAGACGGTCATGAACTATTCGGGCAAGACGAACGTCTCGATAAAGAACCTGATGATACTCGGCGGCAGCCGCATCGGCGTCCGGATAGCGACCGAACTGCAGGACGAGCTCAACGTCAAGCTCATCGAATACAATCCCGACAAGGCCTACAAACTCGCCGAAACGCTCGACCGGACACTCATCATCAACGAGGACGGACGCGACATAGATGCCATGACCGAAGAGGGTATCACCAGCATGGACGCCTTCGTGGCAGTCACGGGGCGCTCGGAAACGAACATCCTCACCGCCATGCTCGCCAAACGGATGGGGGTGAAGAAGGTCATCGCCGAGGTCGAGAACCTCACCTACATCAACCTCGCCGAAAGCATCGGCATCGATACCATCGTCAATAAAAAACAGATAACCGCCAGCCGCATCTTCCGCTTCACGATGGACACCGACGTGCAGGCCATCAAATGCCTGACCGGCAGCGAAGCGGGGGTGCTGGAGTTCGTCTTCAAACCCGACGCTCCCATCACGAAATCGACGCTGCGCCATGCGGGGTTCCCGGACAACGCCATCATCGGCGGCATCGTGCGCGGCGACAAGGTATTCATCCCCGACGCCGATTTCCGCATCAACGCCTACGACCGCGCGGTAGTCTTCTCGCTGCCGGGGGCGATACCCAAAATAGGCAAATATTTCAACTGACGGAGGAACCCGCCATCCGAACCGACGCCCGAATTCCAACCCATACCGCACATGGCCGCAATAACAAAACTCATCAACCTTTATTTCTCCGACCGTCTCCGCGAAATCGACTACTTCCGCGAGCACCCGGCCGAGGTACAAGAACGCCAGTTCCGCTACCTGCTCGCCAACGGCGCGAAGACCGAGTTCGGACGCGACCTCGGCATGAAGGGCATTGCCACGCAGCAGCAGTTCCGCGACCGGATACCCATTTACGACTATGAAACCATCAGCGAGTTCATCGACCGCACGCGCCGCGGCGAACGGCACGTCCTGTGGCCGGAAGAGGCCAAATGGTTCGCCAAATCCTCCGGAACGACGGGTTCGAAAAGCAAATACATCCCCGTTACCCTGGCCGGAATGCGCAAATCCCACATGCGGGGACCGAAAGACATCATGGCGCTCTACTGCCATCTCTACCCCAAAACCAGCGTAGTGAACGGGAAGATGCTGACGCTGGGCGGTTCCAAACGCATCGAACGCGAAGGGGACAACATGATGTCGGGCGACCTGTCGGCCATCCTGATAGAAAATACGCCTGCCATCGCCAACATCCTCCGCATTCCCGACAAGAAGACGGCGCTGATACCGGACTTCGACGAAAAGGTGCGGCTCATCTCGGAACAGTCCACCCGACAGGACGTGCGTTCGTTCACGGGCGTCCCTTCGTGGAACCTCGTCATGCTCAACCGTGTACTGGAATACACCGGCAAGGAGAATATCCTGGAGATATGGCCCCATATGGAACTCTTCGTCCATGGCGGGATGGATTTCCGACCGTATCAGGCGCAGTACCGGAAAATCATCCCGTCGCCCGACATGCACTACATGGAGACCTACAACGCCTCGGAGGGCTTTTTCGCCATCGCCGAGGAGCCGGGTCGACAGGAGATGCTGCTCATGCTCGATTACGGTACCTACTACGAATTCCTGCCCACCGACCGGCTCGGCGACCCGACCGCCGCCGTACCGCTCGAAGGCGTGCAGACCGGAGTGAACTACGCAATGATAATCACCAACTGCAACGGTCTGTGGCGCTACATGATAGGCGATACCGTCCAGTTCGTTTCCACTTCACCCTACACCATCCGCATCACGGGACGTACCAAGCACTACATCAACGCTTTCGGCGAAGAAATCGTAATAGACAACGCCGAATCGGCCATGCACGACGCCTGTACGGCGACAGGGGCCGAAGTGGCCGAATATACCGTAGCTCCCGTCTACATGGAGGGACGCAGCAAAGGCGCGCACGAATGGGTGGTAGAGTTCCGTACTCCGCCGGCCAGCCTGCCAAAGTTCACGCAGGCGGTAGACGAGGGACTCAAACGGGTGAACTCCGATTACGAAGCCAAGCGTTTCAAGGATACCACGCTGACCGAGCCCAAAATAACCGTCGTACCGGCGGGAACCTTCGAACATTGGCTGAGGGCCCACGGCAAAGTGGGGGGCCAGAACAAGGTTCCGCGCCTCTACAACGACCGGACCTATGCCGAAGAGCTCATCCGGGCCGCAGCAACGGAGAGGGCAGAAACGCTCCTTGCGGTACACAGCGACCGGACCGAAGCCTGACAGCGACCGCAGTGCTCCGCCGCAGCGACACGAAAACGACACGAAGACCATGTACATCGCCATTTCAGGAAATATAGGCAGCGGCAAGACCTCGCTGACCGAGATGCTGACCGACAGGCTCGGCGGCACCGCCCTTTTCGAGGAGACGGGCAACCCCTACATAGCCGACTTCTACGAAGACATGAACCGCTGGGCGTTCAACTTCCAGGTCTATTTTCTGGGCTGCCGGATGAAACAGGGTCTCCAGATAAAAGAGACGAAAGGTTACGTCATCCAGGACAGAACCATCTACGAAGACGCCCACATATTCGCCGGCAACCTGCACGAAATGGGGCTCATGTCGTCGCGCGACTTCAATACCTACATGAAAATCTTCGACCTCTCGGCCAACCTGATACCTACACCCGACCTGCTCATCTATCTGCGCGGCGGGGTACCCACGCTCGTCAGCCAGATTCTCAAGCGCGGCCGCAGCTACGAGATGAACATCGACTACCTCGAAAGGCTCAACAACCGCTACAACGATTGGATAGACAACATCTACCGCGGCCGCGTGCTGACCGTAAACATAGACAGCGAGGACTTCGTCCTCAATCCGGCCATCGTGGACGACATCGTGCAGCGGATAAAAGAGGCCGAAACATCGGCGGCGCATCCCGCCCGATAGACGACAGGTGACCACCGACCTCTTTCCGGAAAAGCCGCACCGCAGCGACGATGCCCCGGCAGCGGAGCGACGCTCCAACTCCGCAACGCCTCCCGCCGCCGAAGAATCGCCGAAATATTCAATAAAGTATGCGGCAAGACGATATAATTTGCATACCTTTATTGTTCGGTAACGACGCCGGACATTCCCGGTCGGCCTTCTCGCCGTATCCTTATGGAACGTACCCGACCAGCCGTTATCCCGAAAACCGAACGAGACACCGTCGAACGCCATGAAAACGATTCTTACGCTGGCCGCAACACTGCTCCTCGCATACGGAAGCACGGCCGCCCCGAACGCAGTCCCCGCCTGCGACGACACCGGAACCGTCGTCCATACCGCCAAACCCCGCAGGGTAAAAGGCAGCGAACGCCTGGTCACCCGAGACCTGGGGAGAATCGGCGCGTACGAAGTCCTGTACGTCTCCGACGGCATCGAAGCCGTCGTTTCCGCAGCGGTCTCCACGCTGGTCATAACGGCCGACGACAACGTTATCGACCGCATCGTCACCCGTTCCGACGGCAAACGGCTGACGATGCGCATCGACGCACGTTCGATAACGGACTGTACGGTACGCGCTGTCATACCGGCCTCCGCGGCACTCCGGACGCTCGAAGCCGAAAGTATGGGCACCATACGCTGCGAAGTACCGCTCGGAAACGGACCGGTAACGGTACGGTCCTCCGAAGGGAGCAGGATTGCCGCCGACATCCGGACCGGAGACGACATCCGGGTACATGTATCCGGATGCAGCCGGTTCGAAGGAGCCCTAAAGGGCAATAACTGCAAAATTACGGTAACGGAGGGCTCGCAGACCGACACCCGCATCGAGGCGTCCGGCATCTGCCGCGTCGATGTCTCCGCATCCAGCCGGGCGAGCGGTTCGCTGAAGGCACACCACTGCGCCTTATCGCTGACAGAAGGTTCCGTCGCCGACATGCCGGTAACGAGCACCGGCGAAAGTACGCTTGTAATATCCTCATCGAGCCGGTTCAACGGGGCTCTGAAAGGCAATAACTGCAAAATTACGGTAACGGAAGGCTCGGTATTCGATGCCCCGCTCACCTGCAAAGTACACGGAGAAATCCTCCTCGACGCTTCGGGCCGCTTCGCAGGCGATACGTCCGCCGGCAACTCGCTCCACATAAAGGCAGCGAACGGCTCGGTCATGCAGGGCAATGCCGATGCCGACGTAGTCCTCGTACACGCGACGGCATCGAGCCATTACAACGGCAGCATCTCGGCCGCGGGACAGGCCGAGCTGAAAAGCACCGACGGCAGCGTCATAGCGGGTGCTTTCGCGGGCGGCCACATCTATGCCGTATCCACCGCTTCATCCCGCATCGCCCTGACCGGCAGCACCCCCGTCCCCTCGGCCGTCATCGAAGTCGCCTCCGGCAGTCGGTTCAGCGCTCCCGCCCTGCCCGTACGGAACTGTTCCGTAACGGCAACGTCGTCGGGACACGCCGAAGTCCGCTGCACCGGCGAACTGCTGGCAACCACCTCGTCGGGCGGTACAGTCTTCTACAATGGCGACTGCCGTGTAACGACGAACAATCCCTACGTCCGCAAACAGGACTGATACATGGCTCCGGCCCGCACCAGCCCTACCGAAAATACCGGATACACAGACGACACACATCCGTACCGTTCCTTATCGGCGGTACGGCATACGATAATAACTTCGACCGACAATGACCGTTTCACTGCCCGAAGCATTCATACGCAACATACGCCGGGACATTCCCGGCGATGCAGACGCCCTGTTCAGCGTATTGGACGGCACGCCGCCGGTATCGGTACGTTGGAACCCCTACAAGACACAATCGCCCGCAGAAGGTATCCCGGTGGCATGGTGCCGTTACGGACGCTATCTGCCCGAAAGGCCGTCGTTCACGACCGACCCGCTGTTCCACGCCGGGGCCTATTACGTACAGGAGGCCTCTTCCATGTTCGTCGAACACCTTCTGCGCTCGACGACAGAACCGGAAGGGGCGCGTATCCTCGACCTGTGTGCCGCACCGGGCGGCAAAGCCACCCTCTACTCCACCCTCGCGGGCGGAGATGGCATCGTAATAGCCAACGAAGTAATACGCAGCCGGGCACTCATCCTTGCCGACAACATCCGCAAATGGGGCATCGGCAATACGATGGTCACCAACAACGACCCGGCCCATTTCGCCGGCCTGGGCGAGTGGTTCGACGCGGTGGCCGTAGATGCCCCCTGCTCCGGAGAGGGGATGTTCCGCAAAAGTCCCGAAGCCCGCGGGGAGTGGAGCGAGGCGAACGTCCGGCTGTGTGCAGCCCGTCAGCGCCGAATCGTATCCGACGCATGGGCGGCGCTCCGTCCCGGAGGAGTCCTGATTTACAGTACCTGTACCTTCAACCGGACGGAAGATGAAGAGAATGTGCGGTGGATTGCCGAGGAACTCGGCGGAGAGGATGCCGGAGCGATGGTTCCGCCCGACTGGGGCATCGAAGAGAAGAGCCTGCGCAAGCTTTCGGCCATCGTGTTGGGCAAGCGCGTCTCGAAAGCCCAGCGGCTGAGCAACTGGGAAGCCGCGACCCTCACGGACAAACAGCAGCTCTACGCCGCGACCGACGCATGGGTCTGCACCCGCATTTACGAACAGCTGCTCCGCACACCGAAAAAACCGATCCGCAAATGATACCGCAAATTTACCTGCGCAAAGGCAAGGAGGAATCGCTTCTGCGCCGCCACCCGTGGATTTTCTCGGGCGCCATTGATCACATCAAAGCCGAGGAGGAGTCCGATTTCGCCGAAGGGGCGCTCGTCGAGGTCTACACCCGTCCGCATCCGTGATGTGTTCATCATCCTGTTCTACGTCATGGTCACCTACGGCGGCTACCAGCTGTGCACCCGCGCAAAGCAGGCCGTTTCCACCATGCCGCAGTTCACCATGGGTCAGGTGTACACCATCTTCCCCATTGCCGGTGTGCTGTGCATCCTGTCCGCCGTTCTCAATCTGGTGGTTGAGCTTACCACGAAACCTGAAGGAGGCGAATCCAAATGATCGCATGGCTGCTGATCTCATTCTTC
>ENA-OPEE01002425-OPEE01002425.1-human-gut-metagenome-genome-assembly--contig:-NODE-2425-length-11710-cov-5.338052_pt1 | contig 11710 bp, 9 predicted proteins | sample MGYA00241263_ERZ501506 | MGnify/ENA primary metagenome ERZ501506 (study PRJEB25962, sample SAMEA2042626) | human gut metagenome | biome: human gut; feature: human-associated habitat; material: faeces...
GAGCCGCTGACAGAGCTGCACCGCAAGTGCAAATGCACGCTGGAAGTACTCGCGGTCCGCAAGACTGTCCTCCGCTATCTCTATCTGAATGTACGCCGGGCTGTAATTATAGCTTCCCTTTGAGCCAGAGCCGCAGCCCTAGCAGCAGACGTTCCAGGGAAGTTGCTCCTTACTACCTGCATGGCGGTAAGGAGTTTATTTATACCCATATACGTCATAACGATGCATACGGCATCGTTATGAGAGGTGTGCAAAAATGCACCTGTGCGGGTGCATCGTTAAGGAGTAAAAATTACGCTCCGTTACATTGTATCATTTTAGACACGGCAACCGACCCGCCTTACAATATAGGCGTTGCAACAAACGTGAAAGGAAAAGATGTTGCGAATGCGTGGGACAAGATAGACGGCTACATCAACTGGTGCGTTGAATGGCTCACGCTGTGCTCAAAGAAACTCAAGCCGAACGGCGTGCTCTATTTCTGGCACAACGACATGGGGCAGATAGCGGAGCTTCTCATGGAAATCAGGAAGCGCACGCCGCTGGTTTTCGTATCGTTCTGTATCTGAGATAAGGGAGATACATACCGCGCAAAGACATGGCACCGGCGTGATGCCAATGGCCGCACGGCTCTGCGTTCGTGGTTCAACACCTGCGAATGCTGTCTGCATTCCTTTAACGCTCCGATAAAACTCCCCGGAACTGAATAGCCCCGGGGAGTTATCTCTATTAAAATAATCAGTCCGCGTCAGAGTCAAGCGCGAGCGTCGGCGAAGTTCCGACAACGTAGCCGTTTGCCACTCCTGCTCTGTCAGAGCCGTCGAAATTCCAGCTTCCGCTCTGGAAGTGTCTTGACATGGGCACGCTGAATGCGCTGTAATCATTCACGAATACTGAACCCAGGACGTTGCCGTCCTGAATGTACAAGATGAAAATACCTTCCTTTACGTCAGGCATTACCTTTGCCGCGTAGGCGGTCAGGTTGTTCTCATCGGGGGCGAACATTAACTGGTCGTCATCGTCGTACCATTCCATGCCCCAGTGCTCCTTGCCGTCGGTCCAGCCGGATTCGTCCTGGAATCTTGAGAAATCACTGTCGCTGTAAGAGGACACGTAAGACTCCCACTCGCCGTCGGAAACAAAGAGTATCACCTCGGCAGAGCCGCAGTCCGGAGCCGCCTGCATGGCACCCATCAACGTAAGGAACGACAGGCAGTTCTGTCTCATGCGCTGCGCGGTGGTGTTCGCGGAGATTATGTCGGCTTCCGTTACCTCGCCGGGAGTTTCCTGCTCAAAGTTCCAGTCGCTGTCGTCCCAGTCAGAGCTGCCGCCGTTGTAGTCCTGTTCGTCATCCCAGTCGAATGAATCATCGTAATCGCCATTTGAGCTCCCGGAAGCGTCGGCCAGAGAATAAACCGCATTGACAAGCGGATCCTTCAGGGAAAGCTCGGAGTAATACTTTGTGATATCCTCGCCCAGTGCGCTGATCTCATCGCTGGAAGCGTTTTCGATATCCAGCAGCTTGTACTCGCTGCCGGGCTTGGGAGCAATCTCCCCGGAAGCCTCGTCAACGCTGATGTAGTAAGTCAGCCCGCCGATGTTCTGGGCGTTCATTTCGACGGTGCAGCCAACGCCCTTTCCTTTAGGCGCGATGGTCAGTGAAAGCTCGGAGCTTCCCGCGCTGCCAGCCATCTCAGACGGCATATCCATCTCATCCTCAAGGAACTTCCGTGTGTCCTCAGCGGAAATGTTCATCGTGAACGTTCCGGTGGTCACAGGAAGCCCGAACACGTTTGCAGTGCCGAGGTCGCGGTAGTCAACCTGGAAGCTGATGTCCTCCTTCTGACCGTCGTATGTAGTGTTGGTGACGGTGGCGGTCACACTGCCGGATGTCGCGCTTTCGCTGAGCACACGAGCCTGGAACAGCATGTCGCCGTTCTCGGAAGCGTTCATCTGAGTCTCGTTTCCGGCTGTCAGGAAGCGGAACTGAGCGGTGTTATCTCCGGAGCCGTAAACAGTTAAATCCGCGCCTGCAAGCGTGTTGTCGCTGTTGATGTAATACTTAATCTGCGCGGACGCCTGGCTGCTGTCTGTGCGGAACTCCCCGACCTGCTTCGCAAGGTCGTTGAATGCGTCGGCGATCTCCTGCTCCGTCATGGAATTGTCAATGGAACTCAGATATGCGATAAGGCTGTCGTCGCCCCGCGCCGCGTCTATCACTACCATGGCAATGCTGCACAGGTCTGCCTTGTCAAGGTCGATCTGCACGGTCATTCCGGAGAAGGTCAGCGTGCCGAGTTCGGTGGTGCCGTTCTCGCATTTTATCTCGAAGTCCTTGAATGCTTCCTTCAGCCCGGTGCTTACGTTCCCGTAGAACTTTCCGAAATCAAAGGAAGCCGCGGCCGAGTTTTCATTCATGCTGTGAGGAGCCAGCTTCGTGGAAAATCCAGTGGAGGACATTCCCGGGAATATGAGCGAAGCCGTGCCGTCCTCCTCGTAGCGGAGCTGCGCGTTTCCGAGAGAGCCGTTCGGCGTCCGGACGTCGACTGCGTATTCCAGCGCGCCGCCGCTGTCCTTTTCAGAGAACGACAGGGTGAGGTCGATGTTGTTCAGAATATTTACGATCTGGTCGTATTCCTGTTCGGAGTAGTTCTCCTGCGCCATCAGAGCGTCTATAAATGCCTGCTCGAACTCAGCCCTGATGCCAAGCTCCGATGTCACTCCGCGGGTGCCGGTGGCGTGGTTTATCTGCCATGCCGCTATTTCCAGAGCCTTTCCGATCATCTCCTCGTCGAAAACACCGAAGCTGTCGTCGAGCGTGCCGTCTGTGATGTAGCTTCCGCTCAGCTCTGCGCCGGACTGAGCCGCCAAGAGTCCCGCGCTGACCGACTGCTGAACCGCGTTGCTGATAACTTCGCTGTTCTCGCTGATTCCGGAAAGGGCGTTCATCGTCACGGAGTGCGCGTAGCCTGCGTCGCCCATGATGAGCTTTGAAACCAGCGGCTTGTTGAAGTGGCAGAACGCCGCTCCCGCACCGCCGAGCACAACGACAGCACCCGCAGCGATACACAGACCTGGTATCAGCCGGTTCTTTTTTCTGACGGGCTGAACTGCAGGAGCCGCCGGAGGAACCTCTGCGGAATATCTCATCGGCTGAATATCCTGCGCGCTCTGAGCCGCGTTGAACTGCTGCATGGGCTGCGCGTACGCCGCCGGCTGACCGGGCTGGTCAGGGGTGGCAGGTTGGGTAGGCTGAGCCTGAGAATTCTGCGCGGATACTGCGGATTGACGGTCGGAACGCTGGGCAAAGTCGCTTCCAAAGCTGCCGGAGCTCGAGCTGACCTCGTTCGGGATAAACGAGGAAACCGCAGGAGAGGTCGGGGCAGTAGGCACAGTCGGAGCAGTCTGCGCGGAAACGGCACTCATTGCCGGAATTCCTGAGGTCTGCGCCGGTGAAGCCTGCTTCGAGAGATTAATAGTCTGTGCCGCCTGAGAGGGCTGTGCTGACTGTGCAGGCTGAGCTGTCTCAGCAGGAGCTGAGTTGTTCGCCGGAACTGACGCAGCTGCGGCGGCCGGGACGCCTAAGTCGGGAAGCTCGACCTTTGTGCCGCAGCTTCCGCAGAATTTGGCGGTGTCAGAAAGCTGAGCACCGCAGTTCATACAAAACATAATATCTCCTTTTCCAATGTACCAGACCAGATCACTTGTTGTATTTATTATAGCATATCCGTAATGATATGTTATAATTTGACAATATGAATAGAGTTCGCCGAAGGCGATCGTATGCGCAAGGCATTTAAATTTATAATAAAACGCCTGCGTTTTCATTATGCCATAGCCGCCAGGCTGTGGCATAATTTGCCGATATGCGCGGAGTTCGCCGAAGGTGGACGTATGCGCAAGGCATTTTGATTTATAATAAAACGCCTGCGTTTTATTATAGCACATATCAGGTGATATGTCAATATTTGGCGTATTACATATCCTTTAGTATGATTATAGGAATCGGCGGGCAGTTGGGACGGTTCACGAAGGGCATCTCAATAACGGTGAAACGGCTGCTGTCGATGGTAGGGAGGTACTCAAGCAGCGCGTCGCGCTCTTCAAATCCGGTCTCCCTGCCGTAGTAGATTATGAGAGTCATCATGCCGCCGCTTTTCAGGAGCTTCAGCCCCTTTTCGATCGCCGGAATGCTGGTGGATTTGTTCGTAAATATGTTGTGGTCGCCCTTGGGAAGCCACCCGAAATTGAACGTAATGCAGGATACAGTGCCTTCCTCGAATACCTCGTCCATCTCGCTGTGGCTCTTTAAGAGCACGTCCGTGCGGGAGGTCATGCCGTGCTCCTCAAGTAGCTTTTTCGTGCTGTCTACCGCGTCCTGCTGTATGTCAAACGCGGTGACATGCCCGGTCTCGCCGACAAGCTCGGCAAGGAAAAGAGCGTCGTTGCCCCTGCCTGCGGTGGCGTCTATGCATAAGTCGCCGGGCTGGACGCGCTCCCTGATTATCTTGTGTATTATGTTGAGTGCGCTGAAATGTTTTCTTGGATCCATGTTGTCCTCCGTAAATTTTAAATATCAAAATAATTATATCACATTTTCCCTGGTTTGTAAACATGAACGACTTCGTGTTTTATTTTTCGCCGCCTATTGACATACTATTTTAGCAGTGTTATAATTATAATGGATATAAATGGGGAATGCGCGGGGATTCGGCCCGTGCCTTACAGACAGATAAACGGAGGGCTTCATGGTCTTTTCAGACTTGTTTTTCATATATGTATTCCTGCCAGCGGCGGCGATATGCTACGCGCTGGGGCGGTGCGGCGATCACTCCAGAATGAGGAGGCTTCGGGAGTACGGTCAGCCCCGGATACGCTGCGAATGTCCGTATTCTAATGCGGTGCTCATCATTTTCTCGCTGATTTTCTACGCCTGGGGAGAGCCGATATACGTCGCGCTGATGATCGTCAGCGTGTTCATGAACTACGTGGTCGGCGTGTTCATCGACGGCGGAAGGCACAAATCAAAAGCCGCGCTGATCGTCGGACTTATCCTTAATATAGGTATCATCGCGGTGTTCAAATATGCGGACTTCCTGGCGGAAACGCTCAATGCCGTAGGCGTCCCGGTGCCAAAGCCCGGTATCGCGCTTCCTATCGGTATCAGCTTTTTTACATTCCAGTCGATCTCATACATCATAGATGTTTACCGAGGTCAGGTCCGGGCGCAGAAAGACTTCTTCTCGCTGCTGCTTTATATCTCAATGTTCCCGCAGCTTATAGCCGGGCCTATCGTCAGGTACTCCACTATTTCCGCGGAAATAAACCGCCGCAGCATCTCAATGCACGACCTCGCCGAAGGATCATTCAGGTTTCTTGTCGGACTTGGAAAAAAGGTAATTCTCGCAAATCAGCTCGGGGAGCTTTCGGCTGCGTTCCTCGACGGAGACTTCGCTTCGCTTTCCACCGGCGGAGCCTGGATAGGCATTCTGGCGTACACCATGCAGATCTACTTCGATTTTTCCGGCTATTCCGACATGGCTATCGGCATGGGGCGCTGCATGGGATTCCACTTTGACGAGAACTTCAATTACCCATACGTGACCCGCACCATTACGGAATTCTGGCGGAGATGGCACATCTCGCTGGGCAGCTTCTTCCGGGATTACGTCTACATTCCGATGGGCGGAAACCGCCGTCACCAGCCGCTGAATATACTGGTCGTGTGGTTCCTTACCGGACTCTGGCACGGCGCGAGCTGGAATTTCGTGCTGTGGGGTCTGTACTTCGGCGCGATAATAATGCTTGAAAAATACACCATCGTGAAGATTCAGGACAGGATACCGGGATTTATCCTGCATATATACAGCCTGTTCATTATCGTGTTCGGCTGGGTGATATTCTACTTCACGGATATCTCCCGAATGGGCGGGTTCATCGGTATTCTGTTCGGCGGCGGGGCGTCCGGCTGGAACCTTGTGGCTCAGAATGAGCTTACCGGAAACCTGTGGCTCATCATCGCGGGGATCGTCTGCTGCCTGCCCATCGGAAAGGGCATACGCAGTATCTACGAAAAGGCGGCGTACGACGGAAGCGCCGGAGCGGAAGTCCTGCTGACCGGAGCCAAAACGCTGTGCGCTGCGGCTCTGCTGGTATCCTGCACGCTGCTGCTCATCGGAAGCACCACTAATCCGTTCCTGTACCTCAGATTCTGAGTAAGGAGGAAAAATGAGACCAAGACCCGAAAAGAAATACAAAGAACCCCGCACGCCGAAGCGCCGCAGGGTTTCCGATATAGTTTACCTCATGACGATACTGACCGCCTTCGAGGTCATCGGTATCGCAATGCTGGTGTTCCCGCGCAGCACCGAGAGCATAACAGAGAAGCGCGAGCTGAAAAAATTCCCGGAGCTTTCCGCGGAAAGCTGGTTCAGCGGGGAATTCACCGAGGGAATATCCGAGTGGTTCAGCGATACGGTTCCCGCCCGCGACGAGGTGACGAACCTGTCGACCCAGCTCCGTGAGCTACGCGGGTTCCGTCAGGACGGCATACGGCTCCACAATGTGGGCACGGTGCAGTCCGAAATCAGCAAGCCGTCAACAACGGTACCGGAGCAGCCCTCAGCGCCCGACGATCAGCCGGCTTCCGGAGTATCATCGGGGGAGAGCAGCGCTCCGCAGGATACGGAGACCTCAAAGCCGCAGACTGCTTCCCCGGCTGAAACTGTGGAAGTCACCGAAGAGCCGGTCATCAACGAGGACGACGCAGTTACCATCACCAACAACGGTATCGCGGTAGTCGGCACCCGGGCGCTCATGCTTTACGGCGGCAGCTACTCCGTAGGGGAGCAGTACGCCGGGGTGGTGAACAAGTTCAAGGAAGCCCTCGGCAGCGACGTGAACGTCTACACGATGATAATTCCGACCTCATGCGAGTTCTACAGCCCGGAGTCGGTCAAGGCGTACTGCGGCAGCCAGAAGGATAACATTGATTACGTTTACAGCATGCTGAAAAACACCACCGGAGTAGACGCGTATTCCGCACTGAAAAAGCACGTCCGCGAGGACATCTATCTGCGCACCGACCATCACTGGGCGCCGCTCGGAGCCTACTACGCGGCGCAGGCGTTCGCCGAGGCTGCGGGGGTTCCGTTCAAGGATATTTCGGAATATGAGCAGCGCGTGGTGCACGATTACGTCGGCACGATGTACGGCTATACCGAGGATGTGGTACTGAAAAATAATCCGGAGGATTTCGTCTACTACGTTCCGAAAACGGTGGAATACTCCACGACCTACTACGATTACATTCTCCAGGACGGAAAGATAGTCGGCGCGAACGCTCCGTACAATGCGGATTTCTTCATCAAGTTCAGCGACGGCAACGGCATGGCGTATTGTACGTTCATGGGCGGCGACGCGAAGATCGTGAAGGTCAGCACCAACGCCGGCACCGGCAGGAAGCTCGCCATATTCAAGGACAGCTACGGAAACGCGCTCCCGCCGTACCTCATGGGCTCGTTTGACGAGATCGTGGTTATAGACATGCGGTACTTCACGCATAATGCGGTGGATTACCTCAAGGAGAACGGAATAACCGACGTGCTGTTCGCAAATAACGCGTTCCATGCGGCTACCGCCTCCACGGTGACGCACTACAGCAATTTCCTTACCCAGGCGGACTGGGGATACTGATTTTAATTCGGAATGCGGAATTCAGAATTCGGAATTATGGGCAGGCTCGGCGCCTGCCCGTTTTTATTGTGTTAAGACCATGCTCCAGCTTTCTGGATAATCCAAAAGGGACTGAAATCAGTCCCTTTGAATTTTAGAGGTGACCTTTAATTAAGTATCTTGTTTTTCTCGTCCTTGACGAAAATCTGATCGTACAGCGACATGTCAAAATGGTCTATCGCGTCGAATATCTCCTGCGCGATGTCCTCCGGGATATCCTCTTCCTCGGCGAAGCGCTGGAGCGCCGAAACGTAGCTTCTGCGCAGCATCATGCGATCCTTCAGGCTGACGTGCATTTTTACCCGGTCGCCGGTGTCCGTATTGGTGAGGTGCGAGATGTCGTAATCCACATGCTCCATTATCTCGGTGATACGGTCTGCGGATTTCAGACCGAAAATTATGCGGTGGTACGCCTCCGCCTTGCACAGCGCCGGAATGCTGTACTCCTTGGGCATGCTGTTGAACACCATCGTCATGGTGAACAGGAAGTCCTCCAGCGAAGCGTAGCTCTTTGACTTGCCCATGCACAGCGTCATACTGTCAACGCCCGCGTTGGAGACCTTAAGCGCAGTATCCAGCGCCGTCCTCTTTGCGTCCATAGGGCAGACGTCTATCGGAACGGTAAACGCGCTTTTTGAGCGCCATACAAGCTCCTTCGCCTGTTCAATATTCATAAAGTCGAAGCTGCTGCGCACCCTTATCATCGAAATAGGCCCGGAGACGAATTTCTGCGCCAGCGCCTGGAGCTTGCGGTTAAATCCTTCAAATCTGGGTATCTCCAGTATCACCGGAGTGTTCCCGACATCTATCTCGTCCTTGATGTCGTGCATTGTGACCACGACATACCTGAAATCGAACGCCTGCGTAAGCTGCGCGAACATCGGATCTCCCAGCCGGAATATGTACTCTACGCAGTCGGGAAGCTCCTGCATTTTCATCACCGTGCGGAAATCCAGCTCAACGTACTTCACGCCGGTCTCTGCGAGCGCGTGGATATACCGGCATATCAGTTCGGGGGAGGTTCCCTCGGCGATTGGCAGCGTGCAGAGGCTGTTGTCGATAATTACTGTTTTCATCAGCCTTTAAGCCCTCTGGACTGCCTGTCCATGTCCTCGACTACGATGTCGTATATCTCACCGAGGGTGGCGCAGTATTCAAGCACCTTCCACGGCTCATTCGTGTGGTAGTGGAGCTTGATAAGCTCGTCGTCGCCCACCGCAAGCAGGGAATCTCCCTTGAAGTTTGCGCGGATATACTCGTTTATCGCGTCCTCGTCAAGGCCCTCGCCTTCAATAAGGAGCTGTGTGTCATATCTGAATTCTAGCATGCGTCAATCCTCGTCTTTCCTGTCTTTTATCTCGATGCGTACCTTATTCACGCGAAGCGCAGCCGCGTCGAGTACTGTTACTATGAAGTCGTCGGTCTGGGTGATGTCGCCGTTTTTAGGAATGCTTCCGAACAGCCCCAGCACCCAGCCTGCCACAGTGTGAGCCTCGCTTTCTATCTCCGCCGGAATGTCCCGGGCGGTCAGGAAGCGCCTGAGCGAATTCAGCGAAACATCGCCGTAGACCTCGAAAACATTGCTGCCGACCATGGTGACGGGGGATTTCACCTCGTCGCTCTCGTCCCATATCTCGCCTACTAGCTCCTCAAGGATATCCTCCATCGTGACGATGCCGAGGGTGCCTCCGTGCTGGTCGAGCACCACGCTCATGTGGCACTTCTGCTTCTGCATGGTGCGGAACACCTCGGATAGCTTCTGCATCTGCGGGAGATACAGCGTTTCCTGCATAATGCTGCGTATCGTGAAATTAGTGCTTTTTTCGTACTGCTTGAAAAATTCCTTTTCAGTGATTATGCCTACGATGTTGTCAAGCGTGCGCTCGTACACCGGCATGCGTGAGTATTCCTCCTGAAGGAACTTCTGCCGCACCGAAGCGGCGTCGTCGCCTATTTCCACGGCGGTTATGCGGACGCGCGGCGTGATTATCTCGTCGACGGTTATCTCGTCGAATTCCAGCGCGCTGCGTACCAGGTTGCTTTCCTGCTGCTCAAGCACTCCTTCGTCCTCTATCTCGTCGATCATGACCTTTAGCTCCTCCTCGGTCATGCTGACCTTATCAGAGCTGTGCATAAGTTTGGAAACTCCCTTTTTCAGCAGAATGAACAGCGCCGAGAATGGAGTAAAAATAACCATCAGGAACGAAATAACGCCGGAAGCAAGCATTGCGATTGTCTCGGGGTAATCCTTCGCGATGCTCTTGGGCATTACCTCGCCGAAGATAAGCACTATGACCGTAGTCGCGATCGTGGACACCAGCGAACCGTATTTCTCGCCGACTAGTGATATCGCAAGTATCGTCGCGATTGACGAGCACGCGATATTCACTATGTTGTTGCCGATGAGTATGGTGGTCAGCGCCTTGTCGTACTTTTCCAGAATGTTGAGGGTGCGCTCTGCGGCGCGGTTTCCGGTATCCGCCATGTGTTTGAGGCGTATCTTGTTTGCGCTGCTCAGGGCGGTCTCCGTTGCGGAGAAGTACGCCGAACAGATTATCAGAATTACTATCAGAATTATTTGCATAAATTACTCCCAGTTCTTCCACACATCGGGGCAATATCCGACCGTCGCCTGCCTGCCGTTGCGGACTATCGGGGTCTTGTAAAGCTTGGGGTTCTCCTCGAGCTTTTCGGGCTTCGCCGAATCAAGCAGGTACTTTATCTCGGCGTAGTCCTTCGAATTTTCGTCTATAACTGAGTCTATCTTCCCGCCCAGAGCTTTTACAACGCTGTCGAGTTCGCCCTTGCTCAGTCCCTTAGAAAGTATATCTACAGACTGGAATTTTATTCCTCGTTCCTTAAAGTAGCGTTCCGCCTTTTTGGTATCGAAGCACTTGGATTTTCCAAATATCTGGATATTCATTACTTGATCGAATCCTCCTGTAAAGCGTACTGCCGTATCGCACGTAGTACTCCGTTTTCGTTGTTGCTGCGTGCAAGGAAGCGGGTCATGCGTTTGATGTCCGGGTTGCCGTTCTCCATTGCGAAGCTCCAGCCGGCATACTTGAGCATGTCCGCGTCGTTGTAGAAATCTCCGAATGCCATAGTGTCATCAGCGGAGATCCCGAGGTGCTTGCCGAGCGCCCTGAGAGCGCTTCCCTTGCTGACCCCGGCACCCATGACATCCATCCAGATGGGACCGGAAACCTGCACGTTGAGCCGGTCGCCGAATATTGCGTCAATGGCGGGCTTGGCGTGCTGCTGGGTTCCCTTCATGTCGCAGACGGCGAGCTTGTAGATAACGTCGTCGACGGAAAGCAGGTCGTCGCATGGTATGTGGTTCTTGTAGTATTTTGCGATCTCCGCGCTGAATTCCGCGTCAGCGGTGAGGTGATAAGTCCCCCTGCCGGCGCAAACCAGTATGCGCAGCCCGCCGATGTCCTCGCATGCCCTGATGAGCTGCTCGAAGGTCGGGCGGTCGAGCGGGGTCACGCTTACCTGCTTTCCCTCGTGGATAACGTTTGCGCCGTTGTCGCAGATGAAGTCCAGGCGGGTGCGGTATTCCTCGGGGAACAGGTGTGCAACCGCGTCGAAGGAGCGTCCGCTTGCCACTGTGAATTTAATTCCGCGGCGCTCCAGCTCGTCGAATACCTCGAAGAAATCCCCGGGGAGTTCTTTCCTGTCGTTGAGCAGGGTGCCGTCCATGTCGCTTGCGATGAGCTTTATCATATGTATATTTCCTCGCTTTTGTTCTGCTTGTTCTTTTTTCTATGGCTTTGCGCCTTTGTATTGTATTATAGCATATATTCCGCGCGGTTGCAAGTGATAATTTATAGGAATTCCAGATTTTGTTTTGATTTGGCAGACTGGCGGGTGATGGGGCTGAGGTTTTGGTTGAGATAACTATAATTTAGCGGCGAATGTTCCGCTTACTGCAATCCCTAATCGGGAGTCAAGGGGGACGCGTCCCCCTTGC
>ENA-OPEE01002451-OPEE01002451.1-human-gut-metagenome-genome-assembly--contig:-NODE-2451-length-11642-cov-2.946319_pt1 | contig 11642 bp, 9 predicted proteins | sample MGYA00241263_ERZ501506 | MGnify/ENA primary metagenome ERZ501506 (study PRJEB25962, sample SAMEA2042626) | human gut metagenome | biome: human gut; feature: human-associated habitat; material: faeces...
CAGGACATCTGCTTTGTGCCGGATGGCGACTATGCCCGCTTTATGGAGGACTTCACCGGCAAACACTATCCGGCGGGCGATTTCCTCGACGTCAGCGGAAAAAAGGTGGGCACCCACAGCGGCGCGGTGCGGTACACCATCGGCCAGCGGAAGGGGCTGGGCCTTGCCATGGGCGCGCCGGTCTACGTCTGCGCCAAGGATATGCAGGCCAACACCGTCACGGTCGGCCCGGAGTCGGAGCTGTTCGATACCATCGTCTATGCGAACGAAGTGAACTGGATCGCCATCCCGGAGCTGAAAGGCCCCCTGCGGGTGACGGCCCGCACCCGTTATCATCAGACCGAACAGCCTGCCACCGTCTACCCGGCAGGGCCGGACAGCTTCCGTCTGGAATTTGACCAGCCTCAGCGCGCCCCCACCCCGGGGCAGGCCGTCGTGCTGTATCAGGGCGATGTCGTCCTCGGAGGCGGCACCATTACACAGGTGGCGAAGGGATAAGGGCAAGCCCGTGAATGTAAAAAGCAGAACCTAAAGGAGAAATGATATGCAAGACCAGTATTCCCGCACCCAGCTGCTGCTGGGCGCGGAAGCAATGACCAAACTGCACGATTCCCGCGTAGCCGTGTTCGGCGTGGGCGGCGTGGGCGGCTACACCGTCGAGGCGCTGGCCCGCAGCGGCGTGGGGGCTCTCGACCTGATCGACGACGACAAAGTCTGCCTCACCAACCTGAACCGCCAGATCATCGCCACCCGCAAGACGGTGGGCAGGTTCAAGGTGGATGTGGCCGAAGAGCGCGTCCACGACATCGACCCCAACATCAAGGTCACGACCTACAAGACCTTCTTCGGCCCCGAGACGCAGGATAGCTTCGACTTTACCCAGTTCGACTACGTTGTGGACGCCATCGACACCGTCACCGGCAAGCTCGCTCTGGTCATGAAGTGCAAGGAGGCCGGTGTGCCCATCATCTGCTCCATGGGTGCAGGCAACAAGATGGACCCCACCCGCTTCGAGGTCACGGACATCTACAAGACCTCCGTCTGTCCGCTGGCCAAGGTCATGCGCACCGAGTGCCGCAAGCGCCGCATCAAGCACCTGAAAGTCGTTTACTCCAGGGAGCCTGTCATGACTCCCATCGAGGATGACTCCATCAGCTGCAAATACCACTGCATCTGCCCTCCGGGCACCCAGCGCAAGTGTACCATCCGCCGCTCCGTCCCCGGCTCCAACGCCTTTGTGCCGTCGGTCGCGGGCCTCATCATCGGCGGCGAGGTCGTGAAGGACCTCGTGGGCTTTGTCCCCATGAAGGGCTGATATTGTAAAAGCAAAAACCAGTGCATCAAAGATGCACTGGTCTTTTTGTTATTCACGAGATAATCTTCTCTGCGCCAGCCCAAAGCCGACGGCACTTGCCGCAAAGACGGCGTAATAGCTGGCCAGCCGGTAGAACATCAGCAGGCTCATGGAGGCAGCATCGGGGAGGAAGCTGCCGTACACCAGCAGAAAGGCCGTCTCCACCGACCCCATGCCCGCCACGTTGGGCAGAGCGTTGGAGACGAAGAGGGTCAGCGCGGCGAGGAGTTGCACCTGCCAGAAGCGCAGCCCGGCGTCCAGCCCCATGAAGCGCAGCCCCATCCACGGCAGGCAGAAGAGCAGAAAGAGTTTGAGCAGATGGACGCCCAGGATGGCGGCGCAGCGGGCTTTGTCCGCCAGCAGATGGCGGCTCTCGGTGCTCAGGGTGTCCAGCTGCCGGAGCCAGTCGGCCTGGCGCTCGGCCCAGCGGCCTGTGTCGGGCAGGAAATGCAGCAGCCACCGGGCCAGACGCTGCACCACCGGCAGGGCGCAGAGGGCGATCAGCCCCACGATGACCCCTGCCACCACGGCGTAGGCTGCGGGCAGATACCGCAGCACGCCGTCCGAGTGGGCCGCCAGCCAAGTGCGGCCTGCCAGAAGCAGCAGGGTGGTGTAAAGCAGAACGGCCGTTTTGTGAAAGACATATTGCAGGGTCATGAGGCCTACGCCCGGGCCGATGTCCAGACCCCGGCGGTGGAGATACCACGTCTGGAAGGGGACAGACCCCGCGCCGAGGCCCACCACATTGCCGAAGGTGCCCATCCATGCGTTGTCGATGCCGTGGCGCAGAGAGAACCGGGGCAGGCGGCTGCGGACGATGAGCCAGCTGGATACGCCCTCGAGAAGCGGGTAGCTCAGGCCCACGGCCAGTGCCAGAAGCCCCTGCCCGAGGGTGAGCCGGCTCAGCGCCTCGGAGATCTCGGCCCAGTGCTCCCGGAAAATGAATACCACGATGCCGGTCAGCAGGGCCAGAACGCCCAGCGAGAGCAGGGTCTTTCGGCGCGAAGGGGCGGGGGAGGCGGACGAACTCATGCGGGGACTCCTTTCAAATTTCAACAAAAAACGGACTGGGATAAACTCTTAGGAGAGTATACCACAGTCCGGAGGTGTGTTTGTGAACAACTGCCAAATTTTTTGCCTCAGTTTCGGCAGAGTGATAAAGAACGGGGAGCTTACTCGCCGGTGAGCTCCTTTACAGCTTGTTGTAAACTGTCGGAAAACGCCTGCTTGGAGTAATGGCTCTCGTAAAGCTCACGGCAGGCGGGGCGCATGGCGGCAAGCTTTTCCGGGTGCTCGATGGCCCAGGCCAGCCGCTCGGCCAGCTTTTCGGGGTCGTCGTCCTCGTAGACGAAACCGTCCACGCCCTCGGTGATGAGCCCGGCGGTGCCGGTGTGCTCCGACACGATGGCGGGCTTGCCGAAGATGAGGCCCTCGGTGACGAAGGTGGGCATGGGGTCGTCGCGGGAGGCGCAGACGAGGCAGGTGCACTGAGCCATCAGGCTCTTGATCTCGTCCCGGGTCAACCGCTTGACGTAGAAGACGTTGTCGGGGCAGTCCGCCGTCAGGCTGCGCACGGCGTCCATCATCTCCGGCTCGGCGGCCTTGCCCACAAAGAGGAAGGAGGCTTTTTTCATCGTCTCCGGCGGCAGCAGCCGGATGGCCTTGCAGAAGATGTCCTGCCCCTTCCGGTTCTCGAAGGAGCCGACGGTGGCGAAAAGGGGACGCCCGCCCGCATAGCTCAGGTCATAGTGGGCGAATTTCTCGGAGGCATAGTCCGGCAGGCCGTAGATGAGAGGCCGGATGTTGAACTCCGGCCGCACCGAGTGCATGGCGTTGGCGGCGTGGCTGCCGACGGAGTAGAGCCGGATATTTTCGCCCAGCTCTCTGGGGATCTGGTGGGCGATGTGGGGGTAGCCTGCAAAGGCATCGTGGAGCCACCAGAGCACCGGCACCCGTGCCCCGCTTAAGGCACGGACAGCCCGGGCCTCGACGACAGTGTTGGCGAGGACGAAGTCGGCGCAGAGGGCCAGCCCCCACAGCAGGGGAGACTGGACGCAGCCGCGCCGGGTGATGACGACAGCCCCGGCTTCGAGGAAGAGCGGCATCGAGCCGCTGTCCTCCGGGCCGAGGACGACCACCTCGTAGCCCATGCTGCGCAGCACCGGCACAGCGCTGACCAGCACGATGGGGGCGCCGGTCATGTCCAGCAGGTGGCTCATGATGAACACCCGCTTCCCCTTCATCGACCAGACATCCTCGGCACAGATGTCCCGCTCGTAGTGGGCCAGCGCCAGCGGGAGACAGACGTGGTTCCGGCTGAGCTTTGCCGCCAGCGTCAGCAGCTCGACGGGGTTCCCGGGGTCATGGGCCTCGGCCAGACAGCGCAGCAGCAGCTCCCGGGAGACGAGGGCGCAGCCCGGGCAGGCCGCAAAGCTGGGGCTGTGGTAGAGGGCAGTGGCACCTGCATAGCCGAAGACGGCGTCAGTGGTGACGTAGTCTGCGCCGCTGCGCAGCGCATCCGCAAAGCAGGACAGGGCCGTGGGCATCAGGCTCAGGTCTTCTTTCGCCAGCAGCACGCCGCGGGCGCTGCCCAGACTCCCGCTGGAAAGGTCCTCTGCCAGCAGGAACTTGCGGTGGAGCTGGTCGCGCAGGGAGGCTTCCAGCGAGGCCCTCCGCCCCGGTGCGTAGACGGCGAGAAAGACGTCCTGTGTATCAAGATATTCCTGCTTGGCGAGCTGTGCCCGCTGCAGGGTGGTATAACGGCTGTACATCCCGGTCCTCCTCTCAGCTGCCACGATGGAACAGGCTCACCAGACGGCGGAGGGGCAGCGTGAGCTTCCAGCTGCTGGACGAAAGGACATTTTCCAGCGAGTTTTCGTAGGCCCGGCTCCGGGCGGTCAGCTCGGCGTTGGCCTGATGCAGCTCGGAGATGTTCTTCTGCAAGGCGTCGATGGTCTGCTTCTGGTCGGAAGAGGTCTTTTCCAGCTGGTCCAGATGTTTCTGCTCACAGACGCGGGTCTTCTGGAAATACTGCACGCCCTCCAGCACTGCGGCGAAGAGCGGGTCGCCTGCCAGCGCCTCCAGCGGGAAATAGCCGTAGCTCACGCCCAGCTTCATCCCGGCGGGGAAGCGGTTCATCCCTTCCAGCATGAGGTTGGGGTCGTCGTTCAGGAAAAGGATGCCGTCGCCGTGGAGCGGTACGCCGTTCACCGGGCGGCAGAGGATGCGGTCATCCGAAAAGACGAAATTGGTGATGCAGCAGGGCAGCTCGCCCGGGTCGAAGCGGAGATTGACGGCGGCCTCGGGCAGCTCGAAGGTGGCCGTCACCATCCCGTTCATCTCGTCGTATTCGTAGTCCGGGGCTTTGACGGTGTCCCTCTGGGAAAAGCCGAAGCCGGCATCGAAGTAGAGCAGCGGCTGCACCAGCGCAGGTGAGTCGGCCTGCATCTCTTTCTGGGGGTGGGTGGCGTAGAAGGTCTGCAGCTGCTTTTCCAGCTCAAGGCAGCGCTGGGCCAGCCGCGAGGTACCCTCATCCGCAAGCCTGAGCTGCTGTTCCAGATCCGCAATGCGGCTGCGCAGAGCCGCTTCAGGAGTATCGTTCATCATTACCGGGGCCTCCTCAAATTTATCGCAAGGCGTACAACCCTCGCTGCAAGCCCATGCATCGAACTAATATAGTCTGCCCTGAAAAAGGGCCGGATACCAAAGCGCTGTATCTTTAGTGTTTTGCCGCATAATGGCGGCTCTTGTCCCGTCGCCGGGGCTTGTCCGCAGTCTTGCCGCCCCGGAGCTTCCGGCCCAGCTCTTTCCGCCGCATCAGAAGCTCGGTGACGGCGAAGATGGACGCCAGCGAGAACACGAACTGCAAAAGCATCCCCTGCACCGGACGGTCAGCGTATTTCGCCGCCATCAGATACCACGGGATAGCCGTCAGCTCCACGGTGTGGATGCAGAAGATGAAGAGCGAGCGCCGCCCCACCCACTCGATGGCGTGGGAGATGGGGCCGTCCACCCGGCGCTGCAATTTCAGGAAGAGCCGGATGATGCCGTAGCCCACTGCGCCGTCCAGAAAGATGCTCACAGGCCCCATCGTCCACTCGCCCAGCGAGACGCAGTCGGTGCTCTGGGTCAGCAGAACGCCCGCCACGACGCCCAGCGCCGCCGCGATCAGCCCGGCTCTGGCCCGGCCGGAAAGGGGTGTCTCAAACAGGCGGCGCTTCTTGGCCAGATAGCCGATGTAGAGGTAGGGCAGCGATACCATGCCCTGCGCGATGCAGAAGGGGGCCTCCCACACCAGCGTGATGCCCCAGCCCAGCAGGGTGACGCCGATGACGGCCGGGGTTATGTACCGCTCGGGGAAGATGTCGAGAAGGACATCGAGAAGGATCCACGCCAGCATCAGGGCCACCAGATACCACATCGGCCCACAGGAGAAGAACTCCTGCCCGAAGTAAGAGGCCGTGTGGGGCAGCCCCAGCCGGAAGCCGCCCAGCACCTTGCCCGACTGGGTGATGGCGTTGGGCCACGAGCCGAAGGCTGCGTGGTGGATGAGGCAGTGGAGCACGGTGGTGGCCGCTGCCGTATAAAGGTAAGGCTTGAGCAGGGTCTTGACCTGCTGCTCGATGCATTTGTGGATGGAGCGCTTGCGGAAGCCGTAGCCGCTGGCGATGAAGAAGGCGGCCATCAGCGCTTCGCGGTAGGCGAAGAGTGCAAAGGCGAAGGGTGTGACGTCGTCGGTGCCGAGGGGGTAAAGCTCTGCCGTGTGGGCAAAGACGATGGCCAGCATTCCGATGCCTTTCAGCAGGTCGAACATGCCAAGGCTGCTTACGGTGCGGGGCTTGGTGCCTTCCATAAAGGGGGTCCTCCTTGTAGTGCGCCGCCTGTCCCGGAGGCCCTGAAAGGCCGTGTTTTGGGCGCGATAGATAAAAATATGAAGCCCGATGGGGAGCTTTTTTGCCAAATGATATAAACAGTATAATGCTTTTTGGGTCTTCTGTCAATTTGCAGGGGACGAAGCTTCCGGGCAAAGTTTCGTCCTGACGAAAAAAGTGTATCACAGCTTTTGTCCCGTCGCAACAAAAGGAAGGATTTACATCCGGTTGCACAAGTTGAGTGCAAGTTTAAATTGCATATTTGTGCAATGAAATCTTGCGTTTGCGGCGCATATGCGGTATACTGTTGCCGAGAGGAATCGAACCAGAATTTTCCTCTGTCTGCCAGAAATGCGGAGATTCTGGAACGAAATGGTGCTGTTTATTTTTCTTGCGAACAAAAAAGGAGTAAGACCAATGGCTGAAGAGATCAAAGTCCCCGCAGGCGTATATGATATGGTGACCCGCTGCATGGAGCAGGAATTCCCTGACAATGTGGCTATCCGCTATGTGGCCGCCGACGGCAAGACCGTCGTGGAAAAGAAGTACCGCGAGTACGCGCAGGACATCCGCCGGATGACTGCCTACCTCAAGGCAGAAGTGCCCGGCATCAAGGGCCAGCGTGTTGCGCTGCTGAGCCGGAACAGCTACGAGTACTGTGTGGCATCCTTCGGCATCATCCTTGCAGGGGGCGTCCTCGTGACCCTCAACCAGAAAAAGATATGGGAGGAGCTGGAATATGAGCTGGGTCTTGTGGAACCGGCCCTCATCCTGAACGACGGCATCGACTACGGCTGCCGCGCCGAGCTGGAAGCCGCCTACGGCCCGAAGCTCCGTCCGATGGACTGCTATCGGGACACCGCCCCCGGTGAGCTGACCAACTGCATCGGCCACGATGACCTGATGATGCTGATGTTCACCTCCGGCACCACCGGCCGCAGCAAGGGCGTCATGCTCTCGGAGCGGAATATGTGCACCAGCCTCTGCACCTACGGTGCCCGGGCCGAGAACTGGATCACGTCCCGCCTGCCGGAGGGTCAGAAGCTGCCGCTGAGCCACATGACGCTGCTGCCCCTCTTCCACATGGCCTGCTTCGTCTGCGTCATGTCCTACCCGCCCGCCGGCTGGGCACTGAACCTCTGCAGCGACATCCGCGACTTCTACCGCGACCTCGGCCTGATGCACAGCGACATCATGGCCTCGGCCCCCATGCTGGTGGAGACCATCTACAACGACTTCAAGCGGGGCCGCGTCAGCCGCCTCAACGGCCTGTGGGACCTGTGCTGCTCTTCCGCTGCCCTCGACCCCAAGATGCTGCTGGAGCTGGCCCAGAACGGCTTCGTCATCAACCAGTGCTACGGCATGACCGAGACCTTCGGTGACGGCATCCTGAACTTCACCCAGACGGCCGACCACATGAGCGCTGTGGGCAAGCCCGACGACCACGTTCAGTATAAGCTGGACGAGACCGGCGAGATCTGCATCAAGGGCGACTGCGTGATGCTGGGCTACTACAAGGACCCCGAGGCCACGGCAGAGGTCATCGACGCCGACGGCTGGTTCCACACCGGCGACCTGGCCCGGATGGATGAGGAAGGCTTCTATTACATCACCGGCCGCAAGAAGAACCTCATCATCCTCGCCAGCGGCGAGAACGTCAGCCCCGAAGAGATGGAGAAGAAGCTGGCCCTCTGCCCGGCTATCACCGAGTGCATCGTGAAGGAGAAGGGCCAGAAGATCTGTGCCGTCGTCTTCTGCCCTGAGGACAAGCAGGAGGAGGTCCGGGCCTTCGTCACCGAGGTGAACCGCAGCTTGCCGCTGTATAAGCGCATCAGCGCGGTGGAATTCACCGCTGAGCCCCTGCCCCGCAACGCTCTGGGCAAGCTGCTGCGCAAGTAAACAATAAAACAGCGAAAAAGGACACGCCGCGTAGTTGCATTTCTTTGCCGAAACAGGTATTATTACGTTGAGGCAGAAAATGTCAGCTGCCGGCGTTTCGCTGCAATAAAGAAAAACAGCAAGGAGCGACAAAAATGATAAATACTGTATATGAGCTCATCACGGACGTCATGGCGAAGCAGTACCCCGACCGGGTGGCTTTCCGCTATGTGGCCGCCGATGGCAAGACTGTGGTGGAAAAGACCTACGCCCAGTATGTGCAGGACATCCGCAGGGCCGTTACTTATTTTAAGGAGAATATCCCCGACATCAAGGGCAAGCGTGTCGGCATCATGAGCCGCAACTGCTATGAGTACGGTGTCAACAGCTTCGGCGCGATCCTCGCCGGGGCCGTCGTCGTGACCATCAACCAGAAAAAGACCTGGCCCGAGCTGGAATATGAGCTGGGCCTTGTCGAGCCTTCCCTCATCGTCAACGACGGCATCGACTATGGCTGCCGCCCCGACATCGAGGCCGCCTACGGCGATAAACTCCGCCCGATGGACGCCTTCAAGGACAGCGCGCCTGCAGAGCTTGTTGACTGCGTGGGCCATGATGATTTGATGGTGCTGATGTTCACTTCCGGCACCACCGGCCGCAGCAAGGCCGTCATGCTCTCGGAGCGCAACTTTTTTACCACTGTGGAGTGTCAGGTCAAATTCGGCGACGCCATGCTGGACTATAAGCACGAGCATATGCCCGAGGACAAAAACGACGTCCTGAGCAACTTCGCCATCCTGCCCCTGTTCCATCTGGGTACGTTCATCTGCCTCTTCGTTTGGGCCTGCAAGGGCTGGGCGCTGAACCTCTCCGCCGACATCCGCGACTTCTATCGCGACCTCGGCCTGATGCACAGCGATGCCATCGCTGTGGCTCCCATGCTGATGGAGGCCATCTACAAAGACGTCAAGCGGGGCCGCCGCGCCCGCCTGAACGGCATCTGGAACCCCTGCGGCTCCTCTGCCATGTTTGACGGCGCCATGCTGGCCGAGCTGGCACAGCAGGGCATGATGATCACTCAGGTGTACGGCATGACCGAGACCTGCGGCGACGGCATCATCAACTACGAGCAGGACGAAAAGCACATCCGCGCCGTGGGCAAGCCCGACGACCACGCCGAGTACAAGCTGGACGAGACGGGCGAAATTTGCATCCGCGGCGGCTGCGTCATGCTGGGTTATTACAAGGACCCCGAGGCCACCGCAGAAGTCCTCGACGCCGACGGCTGGTTCCACACCGGAGATCTGGCCCGTGTGGATGAGGACGGCTTCTATTACATCACCGGACGCAAGAAGAATATCATCATCCTCGACAACGGTGAGAACGTCAGCCCCGAAGAACTGGAAAATCTGCTGTCCAAGTGCGAGGCCGTCAAGGAATGCATCGTCAGGGAGAAGGGCAAGAAGATCTGTGCCGTCATCTACTGCGGCGAGGCCGACCAGCAGACCGTCCGCGACTTCATCACCGAGACCAACCGCACCCTGCCGCTCTACAAGCGGATGAGCGCCGTGGAGTTCAGCACCGAGCCTCTGCCCCGCACCGTTACCGGCAAGCTGCTGCGCAAGTAAGAATAAACCGGGCAGGCTGCGGAATACTGGAAAAGAGCCGCAGCCGCCTTTAATGGAACTACGAAAGGAAGATTCAAACTATGGAAAGAACCGAGATCGTGTCCCAGATCCTTGCAATTCTGGAAGATGTTGCAGAAATTTCCCCCGATGATGTGAACGAGAACAGCGTCCTCATGGATGACCTCGACCTGTCTTCGATGGAGATCCTGACCGTCGTGGCTGACCTTGAGGAGACCTTTGGTCTGCGTATCCCCGAAAAGGAGCTGCGCAACTTCGTCACCGTCAGCGATCTGGCCGATTATCTGGCCGCACACGCGGGGGAATAAGGGATGGATGCCGAACAGCGCTCCGTTTTTCAGGGCATCGTCTACTACTACCGTGAAAACATGGTCAACTGCCGCTATCAGGTCACGCTGAAAGATGCCGTGGACGGTGCGCTTTTGCAGCAGGCTCTGGATGCGGCCCGGGCAAAGGCACCCTACTATTTCCAGAAGCCGGTGTGGGAGAAAAAGCTGCTCCACCTCGAACCGTCGGACGCCCCCTGCCCGGTGCGGCAGGGCAGTGCAAAGCCCGAATTTCCGGACGAGAACGGCTTTACTGTTGCCCTGAGCTATGAGGGGAAAGTCGTCTGCTTTGACTGGTTCCACTTCCTGGCCGATGGCCGGGGCATAGCGCCCTTTATGACGATGGTGCTGCAGTTTTACTGCAACCTGCGGTACGGCACGGCCTTTGAGGGCCGTGCCCTCGTGACCGACCCTCCCTACGACATCGAGGACATCTTGGCCAAGTACCCCGAGAGTCAGGTGGCCAACGATATGCAGCGCCCCGTGGTGCAGACCTTTGAAGAGACGCCCACCTGCTGCCGCATCCGGCTGGAAAAGGCGGGGCTTGTGGACGCCGCCCTCCGCTGCGGCGTCAAGCCCTTCAGCACCCTTACGGCTCTGCTCTGTAAGGAGGTGCGGGCGTATCTGGACAAGGACGAGGTGCTCTACAGCTACTCGACGGACGCCCGGGATGCGCTGGGTGCGCCGAACGCCCTCTACAACTGCGTGGCCTCCTTCCAGCGCAGGCTCCCGCTGACGGCAGATGCCCCGCTGGCCGAGGTGGCCGTGGGCGTGGACGCGGACCTGAAGGCGAACCTCGCCCCGGAGAAGAAGATCTTCCGCATCGCCGAGCAGATGGGCTGGGTCTACCGGGTCTACCAGCAGAAGGCCAGCCTCAGCATCAAGAAGCGCATCTTCCAGATGGGCGAATACATCAGCGGCTTTCCGGCCGACTTCTGGGTGAGCTATCTGGGCGACCCCTTCAGGCCATCCAGCCCGGAGCTGACCCGGTACATCGAGGACTTCCAGACCTGGGTGCCGGCGGACGGCGCTTCCATCGGTCTGGAATGCACCAGCCTGCATGGCATCATCACCCTCTGCGTCAAGAACAAGGTGCCGCGCCCCGGCTTTGCCGAGGCTCTGCGCGCCGCGTTCGAGGCCGAAGGCATCAAGGTGCTGGAAGCCGCAGAGCTGGGCGCAGACAATACATAAGATCAAACCTCTCCGTCACGCCGTAGGCGTGACGGAGAGGTTTCTTTTTATCCAAAACGTAATTTTTACATCAAATTTTCATGCGTCATACTTTTGCGAAAAAATCGCCTGAAAAGCCGATTTTTCCCTTGCGTCCAACAGTTTGCCGTGGTAGGATAGGTCGAATGTGACCGAAACACACTGGGAAATGGACAAAAGTGAGGAAAATCGTATGGAAAAAAATAAGAACAGCGGCTCGGCACTGGCAAGAAAGATGGCGGTGTCTCTGGTTTGCGGTCTGGCGGCAGGCTTTGCCTTTATAATGCTGCGCGAAAAGCTCGTGGCTTCCGGCAACAGCGGCATCTGGCAGACCATCAACGACCCGCTCTTCCAGGAC
>ENA-OPEE01002452-OPEE01002452.1-human-gut-metagenome-genome-assembly--contig:-NODE-2452-length-11642-cov-2.654786_pt1 | contig 11642 bp, 9 predicted proteins | sample MGYA00241263_ERZ501506 | MGnify/ENA primary metagenome ERZ501506 (study PRJEB25962, sample SAMEA2042626) | human gut metagenome | biome: human gut; feature: human-associated habitat; material: faeces...
CACCGGTCATCTGTCCGGCGAAGTACAGCCCGTCCTGCCCGCGGAAGTGATAGTCCGCATCTAACAGGCGGGGACTGTCCAGAAACGAATTCCGGTGCATCACGCCATAGCGGTGGAATTCCGCATGTTCCAGTCCGGGGATCATGGAGAATACCCGCTTCTGTTCCGGAAATTTCAGATTGGTCTGAAATCCCACCAGATTATACATGGTGCCCTCCTGATTTTCCCGCCGCAGCTGAATGACTGCATACGGACGGCGACCAGTACGAGGGTCAGTCAAGCCAACTGGCTTCAGAGGACCAAACCGCATGGTGTCTTTTCCACGGGATGCCAGAATCTCAATTGGCATACAACCTTCATAAACTCGGAAAAAGTTCTTGTCGCAGTCGTGGAGTTCTGCCCGTTCTGCGTTGACCAGAGCCTCATAAAATGCCTCGTATTCTTCCTGATTCATCGGACAGTTGATATAGTCCGCCGTTCCTCTGCCATAACGGGCAGCGAAAAAGACTTTTTCCGCATCCAGACTTTCATACTTGACAATCGGTGCAGCCGCATCAAAAAAACGCAGCCGTGTACCGCAAAGCTGTTCGATTTGCTCTGCAAGTTTTCCATCTGTTAAAGGACCAGTTGCAACGACTACATTTCCCGCGGGGATTTCGTCAATGGTTGCAGTTTCCAGCGTAATCAGCGGATGGGAGCGGATTTGTTCCGTTACCAAATCGGAAAATGCATCCCGATCCACTGCCAGTGCTCCGCCAGCTGGAACGGAAGTTTTCCGTGCACAGGGAATCAACAGTGACCCCATGCGTTCCATTTCTGCTTTCAACAATCCGGCTGCGGATGCCAGACGGTCTGCTTTCAACGAGTTGGAGCAGACCAGTTCCGCCAGACCATTCCGATGATGTGCCGGACTGTAATGTACCGGCTTCTGTTCGTAGAGCGTAACGGCAATGCCGTTTTGAGCAAGCTGCCATGCTGCTTCACAGCCTGCCAGTCCGCCACCAATGACAATTGCCTGTTTCCGTTGTTCTGTCATGCCTGACCTCCGCCTGAAAGATTTTTTTCAAATCCGCAGCCCGGCTTTTCACAAATCAGCTTGCCGGACTTGCCGCCCTTTTGGAACAAGGTCGAACCACACTGCGGACACTGTTCTGCAACCGGAATATTCCATGTCATAAAGTTGCATTCCGGAAAGTTGCTGCATCCATAGAAACTTCTGCCACGCTTGGACTTTTTCAATACCATTTTTCCACCGCAAAGTGGACAGCAGCCCGGCATTTCCTGCACAATCTTTCGAGTATTGGTGCATTCTGGAAAACCGGAACAAGCCAAAAACCGCCCGAACCGTCCGATTTTAATGACCATCTTTTTGCCGCAAACTTCACAGACTTCGTCTGTTTCTTCGTCCGGAATCTTGACCCGCTTGCCTTCCATCTTTTCTTCAGCTGTTTTCAGTGTCTGAGAGAAATCACCATAGAACTGTTCCAGCGACTGCACCCAGTTCTTTTCTCCCCGTTCCACATCATCCAAATCACTTTCCATCTTGGCAGTAAACTTGACATCTACAATGTTCTTAAAGAGTTCCTTCATCAACTGCGTTACAACTTCACCCAATACCGTTGGTTTCAGCTGTTTGCCCTCTCGCTCCACATAATTTCGAGCAGTAATCGTTGTGATGGTTGGAGCGTAGGTGCTCGGTCTACCAATTCCGTATTCTTCCATCGCCTTAATCAGAGAAGCTTCAGAGTAACGAGTCGGAGGCTGTGTGAAGTGCTGATTACCATCCAGTGCACGCAGCTTTAATGCATCACCCTCGTGCAGTTCCGGCAGATTCTTATTTTCAGATTTATCTTTATCGCCCTTGTTATCTCTGGTTTCTTCATACAGAACAGTGAATCCATCGAACTTCATCGTAGAACCGCTTGCCTTAAATAAGCAGTTGTCTGCATCAATATCCACTGAAACCGTATCCATCAGAGCATCTGCCATCTGGCTGGCGATAAACCGTTCCCAAATCAGGCGGTATAATTTATATTGGTCAGTTGTCAGGCTGCTTTTCACCTGCTCCGGTGTCAGTTCCGGCATAGATGGACGAATCGCTTCGTGGGCATCCTGTGCATTTTTCTTTGTCTTATAGACCCGTGGCGTTGGCGGCAGATAGGATTCTCCATAGGCAGAGAGAATGTAGTCTGCTGCTGCCTTTTTCGCTTCGTCTGAGATTCGCAGGCTATCGGTACGCATATAGGTAATTAGACCCACTGCACCCATGCCTTGAATCTCCACGCCTTCATACAGTTCCTGTGCAACTTTCATGGTTCGTTTGGACTGAAAACTCAAGCGGTAAGAGGCTTCCTGCTGTAAAGTCGATGTGATGAACGGAGCGGACGGATGCTTTTTCGTCACCCGTTTTTTCACGGACTTTACGACAAACGGGGCTTCCTGCAAGCGTGCAACAATGGCATCTGCCTGTTCCTTGCTGGAGATTTCTGTTTTATCGACTTTCTTTCCATCTACAACTGCTAACTTTGCCGAAAAGACTTTTCGGGAAGCTGCTGCGGAAAGCTTTGCGTCAATCGTCCAATATTCCTGCGGCTGGAATGCCCGAATTTCATTTTCTCGGTCAACAACCAATCGAACGGCAACCGACTGCACTCTTCCGGCAGACAGACCACGCCGTACTTTTCTCCAAAGAAACGGACTGAGCTGATAGCCGACAATTCGGTCTAATACACGCCGTGCCTGCTGGGCATTCACCAAATTGATATCAATTCGATGGGGATTTGCCATCCCTGCTTGCACGCCGCTCTTTGTGATTTCATTAAAAGCAACCCGATTATTATCCTGCATATCCAGATGCAGCATCTGGGCGATATGCCAAGAAATCGCCTCTCCCTCTCGGTCAGGGTCGGTTGCCAGATAAATTTTATCGCATTTTGCTGCATGGGATTTCAACTGTTTGATGACGTCTTCCTTGCCCTTCATATCCACATACTTTGGCTCGAAGTGGTTTTCAATATCCACACCAAACTTTGACTTTGGCAAGTCCCGGATATGCCCCATAGAGGCAATGACATCAAAATCTTTTCCTAAATATTTTTGAATGGTTTTCGCCTTTGCCGGCGATTCTACAATCACCAAATTTGACATATTTTTTTTCTCCTGTTCCGCTTTGCCGCATTCCGATGCGACATAGTTCTAAACGAACGGGTTTTTCTCAACATACACAATAATACTGCCCCGGCTGCCGCTGCACCAACTGTTCAATCGCCAGTTCTGTCAGACACGCTGCGACTTCCTCGGCATCCTCCTGCAACAGCAAAACCATCTGGTCAATGTGCAAGGGAGATTGTTCCAACAGCAGTTCCATAATTCTCTTGGATAGTGGGTCTAATGTTTCCAGCACAGAACGGTCGACGGTTGGAGCAGATTGCTGCTTTTCTGGAATGGATGGCGAGGACGGTTGTGTTTTCGGCTTTGCAGACTTTTTCGGCGGTAATTCCACCGCAGCGGTGGCTTCTGAGGAATCCGAAGATTTCAACTGATTCTGTTCCTGCTGCTCTAAAACGGCTTGCATCGAAACTTCTATCAACCGCTGTTCACAGCCGTGGTCATATTCTTGCAGGATGTCCTCCGGTGCGAAAACCGGAATCGCACCCTCTCGCAGGTATTTTACCACACCTGCATATTGATTGTCAAATATGTCCGCTGGCGGTAAACAAAAAACAGGCTTGCCCTGTTCCATTGCCTGTTCCGCCGTAATCAACGCTCCGCTGCCAATTGGTGCTTGAATCACCAATGTTCCGCCACTGACACCGGCTAAAATCCGATTCCGCATCGGAAAATTCTGCCGAGATGGTTCTGTCCCTGGCAGAAATTCTGACAACAGCAAGCCATTTCGCATGATATATTTCTTTGCGGAAGCGTTCGGCTTGGGGTATGGCACATCTAGACCGCAGCCCATCACAGCAACTGTCTTTCCACCGGAAAGCAAGGCTGCCCGATGGGCAACCGAATCCAATCCAACCGCAAAGCCACTGACCAGCAGCATTCCACTCTTTGCCAGACACCGACACAGCAAATCCGCTGTGCGGATGCTGTACGAGCTGGGCTTTCTCGTTCCAACAACGGTCAAAGCTGGATAATCACTCAGCACAGAAAGCTGCCCCTGATAGAACAGCACTACCGGCGGATTGTAAATCTGGCGAAGCGATTCCGGATAATTTTCATCATCGTACGCCACCAGTTCAATCCGTTTTTCCGCACAATTTTGCATCAGTTTTCCGATTTGCTCATTTGTGATGGAACGAATGCTGCGTTGTTCTCGCTCGTGAATAAAAGGCAGGTCTGTTTCCGTCTGCAAGACTTGCCGTACTTTCTGCGGTGTTTCATACTGTTCTAACAGTTTCCAGATTTTCCGGCTGCCTGCCCCGAATACCAACAGCAACCAGAGCCAATCATAGATACTTTCCTGTTCCATGTGGATTCCCTCATCTTGGTTTTGTCATTTCCCACATCATAATGCCGGCTGCCATAGCAGCATTCAGCGATTCCATATAGCCTTTCATCGGAATGGTAATCCGGCGTTCACACTGCTGCACAACGGATTCCGGCAATCCGTTTCCCTCGTTTCCAATCCAGACGGCACAGCCGTTGCCCAGTTCACAAAGCCCCACTTGTTCGGCATCGCCCTGCACCACAGAGGCACAGGAAACAATATTGGCAGCCCGCAGGCTCTGCAAAACCGTTTCTGCATCCGGCATCTGCATCACTGGCACATGAAACAATGCTCCCATCGTTGCACGCACAACTTTTGGACTATAAAAATAGCAGCTTTGGCAGCAAATCACACCGGAAACGCCCATTGCAGCAGCAGTTCGCAGCAGCATTCCCATATTGCCAGGGTCTTGCAGCTGGTAGAGTACCAGATACGTTCCCTCTGCAACGATTGGAACTTGTTCCGCCGGCATCTGACAAATGGCAAACACGCCCTGCGGATGTTCGGTTTCCGTCAACTCCATAGCAAGTTCATTTGAAATAAGCAAGCGTTTTGTTTCTCTCAAATCAGCCTCTAAAGAGCAAAATTCTTCCTGATAGCGTTCCCACGCTGCTTCTGTCAGGAACAGATGGGTCAGTTTCCTTGAAAAATGCACGGCATCTGTGACAAGCCGATACCCTTCTAACACAAATTGCTGGTTTTGGGTTCTGGCTTTTCGCTGCCGCACCAGTTTCCGGTAAAGCTGAATGGAAGGGTTGTCCTTTGCAGTAATTGCGGTCATGCGGAATTCCATTGCGGTTCTGCCTCCTGTCTGCTGAAAATTTCCCTATATATAACAAAACACGCCCCGTTTTTTCAAAAAAACCGGAGCGTGTTCCAAGCTTGCCCCTTAAAGAGCAGCCTTTGCCTTTTCTACAATCGCAGTGAAACCTGCTGCATCGGTGATTGCAATTTCAGACAGCATCTTCCGATTCAAGGTAATGCCAGCCTTCTTGCAGCCGTTCATGAACTGAGAATAGTTGATACCATTCAGCTTGCATGCAGCAGAAATTCTGGTGATCCAGAGCTGACGGAATTCTCTCTTCTTCTGCTTTCTTCCAACATATGCATAGTTGCCAGACTTCATAACGGCCTGTTTTGCCATCTTGAAGTGCTTGCTCTTTGCACCAAAATAGCCCTTTGCGAGCTTCAGGGTCTTATTTCTTCTCTTGCGAGTCATCATCGCACCTTTAATCCGTGCCATTTGCTTCTACCTCCGAATATCTATGTGTTTCTCTTTTCTCGATTGACTGTCCGTTCTGCGGATTGTATCTTAGAGATACGGCAGAAGCTTCTTCAGTGCCGGTGCATTGGTTACATCAGCAATACCAACGGTACGAGCGATTCTCTTCCGCTTGGTGTCCTTCTGGGTCAGTCTGTGTCTTTTATTGGTCTTCTGATACTTTACCTTTCCGTTTGCAGTAACCTTAAACCGCTTCTTTGCACCGGAATGTGTTTTTGTCTTAATCTTTGCCATTGCGAGTTCCTCCTCTTACTTGGATGCCTTCGGTGAAATGAACATGACCATACTGCGGCCTTCCATTTTTGCCGGCTTTTCAACAGTACCGACTGCTGCACACGCTTCCTTAAAGCGGTTGAGCAGTTCTTCTCCGAGCTGCGGATGGGCAATTGCACGCTTACGGAACCGAACGGAAACCTTCAGCTTATCGCCGCCCTCCAGAAACTTCTTTGCCTGATTTACCTTTGTTTCAAAGTCGTGGGTATCGATTGCAGAAAACATCCGGATTTCCTTGATGGAAACCACTTTCTGATTCTTTTTTGCTTCCTTTTCCCGCTTCTGCTGTTCAAAGCAATACTTGCCGTAGTCCATAATCCGGCAGACCGGCGGGGTTGCCTGCGGGGCGATTTTTACCAAGTCCAGATCCTGTTCATACGCAAGTTTTTGTGCATCTCTTGCGGACATCGTTCCAAGCTTTGTCCCGTTCTGATCAATGACCAGGATTTCTCTATCCCGGATTTCTTCATTGATTTGCAGCTCTTGTTTGCTGATAGCCAGCACCTCCAAACATATTATTTTCAAACAAAAATAAAATGCGTACTTTTCAAAAAAAGTACGCATCATTCGACCTCGTTTCCACCAGTTTCCGCACCGATTCTCACAAACCGGAACGAAACAGGGAATATTGACCGTTTCGACAACAGCCAAACGGTGAGAACGATGATGCTCTGCTTTGTTTTCTCTGGGTATTATAACAGAGTACCGAAAAGATGTCAAGTGTTCCGTTTTAAATTTTACAGAAATTTCACATCTTACGCCGCCTTTCTCTGGCTTTTTCTTCCAGTTTTCAGCTTCTTTCTGATTTTGGATTGACGAATCCCGTTCTTTCTGGTATAATAAAACCAGAATGTAACAGCGTGAGTTCTTTTTATCTATGAAATCTATAAACCAAAAGGGAGTCTTTCATATGCTACAACTTGCAGCCGTGTTCAGCGACCATATGGTTCTGCAAAGAGAAAAAAATATTGTTGTATTCGGCATCGGCGAAGTCGGTGCAATTATCACCGTTTCCATTCCGGAACGAAAATTATATGCTTCTACCACCGTAAAAGAAGACGGCAGCTGGCGGCTGCAATTTCCGCCGCAGCCTGCTGGAACAGGGCTCAGCCTATTCGCAAAAGATAGCCATACAGAAATTCATTTTCAGGATGTTGCCATCGGGGAAGTCTGGCTGGCTGGCGGACAATCCAATATGGAATTTCCGGTGAAGAATGCTGTCAACGGAAAGTTGGAACTTTCCCGCTGCGAACGCAGCCGGGTTCGCTATTATCATGTACAGAGAAGCGGTGTCATGCATGCTGCTTATTTCCAGAACGAACGGAAAAACCGCTGGCAGATGCCAAATCCGACCAATGTTGCGGAGTGGTCAGCAGTGGCATATCTTGCCGCAAAGGAACTTTCACAGAAATTGGGCGTGGTTGTCGGAATCATTGGCTGTAACTATACCGGCACTTCTGCCAGCTGCTGGGTACCGTCTGCCGACCTGACCGGACACACTGCTTTGCATCCGTACTGGGCAGCCTACCTGTCCGCCTGCCGGGGAAAGACCGATGCAGAAATGGCAGCAGATTACGCCGCATATCTGGCATATCAGAATGCATGGGAAAAGCGGATGACTGCCTGCTATCAGGAAAACCCAAAAATCAAATGGAATCAGGTTCTGGAACGCTGCGGTGAAACCCGCTATCCAGGTCCAATGGGCAGCCGCAATCCGCTGCGTCCATGCGGCTTATATAAAACCATGCTCTCCCGAGTCATGCCGTACACCTTACGGGGATTCTGGTATTATCAGGGCGAAAACGATGACAACCGTCCGGACAGCTATGCACAGCTGCTGACTGTCTTAATCAACCGCTGGCGGAAAGACTGGGGCGACGAAACCATGCCATTCCTGATTGTTCAGCTGCCGATGTTCAGCTACGAAGGAGAAGAATCCCGTACGAACTGGGCAGAACTGCGAGAAGCACAAATGCAGGTATTCCGGACGCTCCGCAACACGGGTTTAGCCGTGACAATGGATTGCGGCGAATACAACAACATGCATCCAGCTGACAAGCGAACCGTGGCACACCGTCTGGCACTGCAAGCCCTGTATCGGGTTTATCGGGCAATTCCGGCGATGGATGCAGAAGCTCCGTACTGTAAAAATGCATATGCATCCGGCGGTGCATATATTCTGCAATTCTCTCAGCCCGTTGTTGCAAAGGATGGCGAAGCAGCCGTATTTGAACTGGCTGGAACAGATGGCGTTTACTATCCGGCAGTTGCAGAATTTCGGGACAACTTTGTCCGCCTGACTTCACCGAATGTACGGATTCCGGTATCCATGCGGTACGCTTGGCGGAACTGGTGTGATGTTGGCGTTTACGGAAAGAACGGCATTCCAGTTGCTTCCTTCCGCATGCCAAAATAACCAACTTCAAAAGAATGTCCGCAGGTCTGAAATGTGAAAAGTTGCGTGTTCTGTTTGCATGGCGTTTACTATCCAGCAGTTGCAGAATTTCGGGACAACTTTGTCCGCCTGACCTCGCCAAATGTGCGGATTCCGGTATCCATGCGGTACGCCTGGCGGAACTGGTGCGATGTTGGCGTTTACGGAAAGAATGGTATTCCAGTTGCTTCTTTCCGGATGCCAAAATAATCGGACTCAAAAGAATGTCCGCAGGTCTTGAATGTGGGAAGTTGTATGGTCTGTTTGCTCGGAGGTTGTCCACTTCTTGAACCACTCCACTAGCTTCCATTTGACCCGATAGCGTTCGGGATGATAGAGCACATCTTGTTCGGCATCGGAAAAATAGGCTTTTGCCTGCTCATCCTGTACAGCAACATCTTCTGCCACTGGAATACATAATGGCGGATACATCACACACCACCAATTCTGTCCAGCAGCTGCTCCAATGGTAATGCGAATGGCTTCGTATGTACCAGCCGGCATTGTTAAATCTTCATAGGTACGTTCTGTAAAGGGCATCGTCACCAACTCGGCTTTGACTGGATAGGAATATCCCTGCTCCTGCACGACCTGTTGTGCAATCGTTTCCATTTCATGCAGGTGGGCTTTTGCAGTGGTTTCCAATGCCTCCCGACTTTCTGGCTGACTGCTACCGAACAACGTTTCAGAGGATGCTAACAGGGCATCTCGCACCTGATACTTCAATTGCTGGTCGGCATCGCTGTCGGAATTTGCAAGAATATGCATCCGCAGAACGTGCTGCTGTAAATCGGAAACTGTTTTTTCTGCCTGAAAGAGATTGCCAAACAGCAAGGTCAACAGGCAGCCAATGAGCAATGCGATTTCCCAAAGTTTGATGGTTCGTTTCATTTCTTTTCACCTCATCAAAAGCATGGGCAACCTTTGCACGTTTTATACACACGAAGACAAAAAAATAACAGCTGGTGTTTCTCCAGCTGTTATTTTTTTATGTGTTTTACGATTTTCGATAAATCGTGTCTTTTAGCACTTGCCGATTTGCATCGCAATCTACTCTTAAAACCGACTCTCCGTCAACATCATCCCCATAAAAGGTGTCATCTGCTGGAATCTGCTGCGTTTTCAACTGATAACCGATCAACAAAATCGGTGCACGTAGCGTATAACCATAAGATTTTCCAACAGATAAATTCGTGGACAGTTCCGGCAATGCTGTCACAAAAATTCTCGCCATAGCAACGGGGTTGACTGCTGCCTTTTTCAGAACCTGTGTCATCACGGTTCGCTGTCTGCTTGCCCGTTCAAAGTCTGCATTGCCAACATAACGGATTCGGCTGTAAGAGAGTGCTTGCTTGCCGTCTAACTTCTGTTTACCGCCACAATCTAACAAATCATCGTTCCGGTCATCCCCCATCAGCTCATTCACTTCACTGATGAGAATTTCGTTGACGGCATCTGCTTCTTCATCAGTGAGGTCTAACTTTACCCCACCAACTGCATCAATGACATTCGCACAGGCTGCAAAGGAGATCAAAATATAATCATCAATTCGCACGCCATAGTTCGATTCGATGGTATCCATCAGCAACCCTGCTCCGCCATAGGAATACGCTGCATTCAGCTTGCCATATCCATATTCATCATCAATATAAACATAGCTATCTCTCAGAAAAGAAGTCAGGGTCAATTCCCTGGTTTTCTTATTGATGGACGCTAAAATCATGGAATCGGAACGCCCTCGTTCTTGTGAAAGGTCTCTGGAATCCGTTCCAATCAATAGCACATTACTGACATAAGCAGCATCCATAACATCCGAGATATTCGCACGATTTTCTGCGGTTTCCCGATGCATTCGTAAGATTCCAATCAGGGAAACAGCGGAATACAGCACAAACACAATGATAATCACCCATAAAACCGCCCGAATGGCTTTCCCTAAAATGCCGCCACCGACTCGACTTTTCGGGCTTCTGGTACGAGCAGCTTTCTGACGAACCGGCTCTGCCGGAGCAGTTCGCTGGCTTGTACTTCGCTGTGAAGAAACTGGCGGCTTTTGCGGCGGTGGTGCAGCTTGCTGCCGCTGCGGACGTGGAGAAGCAGTTGTTGCAGTTCCCCGATAGGAAGAACCGGAATGCTGCTGTCCACCAGCATAATTTTGCCGAGGGGCATTATTGTTATAAGTGTTATAATGCGGTTGCTGCGGTGCATTGCTGTAGCTATTGTTATACGGCTGTTGGGGTGCATTGCTATAACCATTATTGTATGGCTGTTGCGGTGCATTGCCATAACCGTTGTTGTACGGTTGCTGCGGTGCGTTCCCATAACCATTGTTATACGGTTGCTGCGGTGCGTTGCCATAATCATTGTTGTATGGTTGTTGGGGTGCGTTGCCATAACCATTGTTATACGGCTGCTGTTGTGCGTTCCCGTAACCATTGTTGTATGGCTGCTGCGATGCGTTCCTGTAACCATTGTTGTACGGCTGTTGCGATGCGTTTCCATAGCCATTGTTATACGGCTGCTGGGATGCATTCCCATAATTGCTGTTATAGGTTTGTTCTCGATAGGATGCCGCTTCCTGTTCCGGAGTCATCGGCGTTCCGTGTAATTCCTGTTTTTCTCTGCGGTATGGGTTTCGATCCCGATATTCCGTTTGTACCGCATCTAATTGCTGGGTATCCAGCTGATCGGTAGAGCGTTTCGCTGCAATTTCAGAGGCAGAAACAAATTGTGTTTCCTCTGCATCGGTATTGCGTTGTTTTCGCAAATCCATTTCCTCCTTTATTTCAAGCGGGTGGTCAACAAGGTCAACCCTGTCATCACCAACTGGAAGAATAACAAGGTTTGTGACGTAATATTATCATACCCATTGACCAGAATATAACCAATACAAATGGACAGTCCCAAAATAACAGCAATCACCTGTAATAATAAGCCTGTCGTTGCTGCCCGTTTGATGCTTCTTGCTTCCAGCAGCAGACGAGCCGTTCCAAAGAACGAACCATCATGAATCGTGGAAGCACTCACATCTTGCAGCGGAGCGGTTTCTTTTTCGTATAAATCATCAACTTTCTCCATTTGCTTGCCATATAAACACCAAACAAGTGACATTAGGAATGTTGTTTTTCCAAAACCATTTCGTCCACTGACAATGATTA
>ENA-OPEE01002471-OPEE01002471.1-human-gut-metagenome-genome-assembly--contig:-NODE-2471-length-11560-cov-5.146371_pt1 | contig 11560 bp, 10 predicted proteins | sample MGYA00241263_ERZ501506 | MGnify/ENA primary metagenome ERZ501506 (study PRJEB25962, sample SAMEA2042626) | human gut metagenome | biome: human gut; feature: human-associated habitat; material: faeces...
CAACTGAGCTATCGAACAAAACTTCGAACAACTGGCTTAATGGCATTGCCAATGTGCTGACCCCTGAAATAAGACTACACCAGTGTGCTGTCATTCCGCTTAGAATCTGCGGTAAGTTCCGATACGGCACAATCGGGTAGGTCGATATACCGAAAATAAAATGCAGTTAGCACCTACCACAATGTGCCGTTGGACAGTTACATCAAGGCAATCGATTCTTACAATCGTGAACCATTCTAATCCACTCGTTCAGGCGACAATTGCGTGCCACTAATGCTGTTTGAGATTTCATAGACTTCCTCCACCTGTCTCTAATTCCTTTTCCAGCTTTTTTTCAATTTTATTGAAATAATCTCTTTCTCCAATAAAGTGCATATCGCCAACTGCCTGATATATATTCAATATTTCCAGTACACTCTTATAGTCGTTGCCTCCTCTTTTATTTTCAACAAGTACTTTCACAACATCATCAAATCTGCTTTTATCCTTTTTATAGGTTGCCAGAAGCATCTCCAGATCATCTATTGTCATAATACAAAGGAACGCGAAACCAGAGCATTTGCGAAACTGAATGCTTACATTCCTAATACAAAATGCATTCTAATAACCAATAGCGAAGAAGCAACCCTTGATTATGATGGGATTCAGATTGAGATTGTCCCGATATGGAAATGGTTGTTAGATAGTTAAGGACGGTGATCGTTATGACGTAAGCGCAAAATGATTCGACGGATTGCATCTCCCTATAAATTGACGGTGTGAATTTTTTCTGTAAATTCACACCGTCTAGAGGGCTTGCGAGTGGAACCATAAAGTATAAACGCTATGCGATATCCTGGTTCTTACTACATTACAAGACATTCTTTTTTATAAAAGGCAATACCATATCGAATCACTTTCTTAAAACCATCCTGTTCAATTTTAGTTGCATATTTTTTCTCTTCGATCTGTTGTAAAGCTTTATAGCATTCGTCTGCCAAACAATCCTTATTTTTTGCAATCTTCAATTCGATAACAATGGCTCTCCGAAGCTTTCGATCCTTAATTACCAGATCTGATCGTCCCAATCCGTTCTCATAGTTAGACTCAACAATATACCCGGCGTTGGCAAATAATCCGGCAACAAATGCATGATAAAAGCTTTCCGCGTAGTCATGATAACTGATCGTATTAAAAAGCAGATCGGATAGAATTTCTGTAAGTTTGTCCGCATCTTCATTCCATAAAGCTTCAAATAGCGAACTCCTGTTGCTTCGCGCAAGTGAATCCGAAAACCATTCTGTTACGCTTTTTTGAAAAATAGACATCACTTCATGATTTGGAATCTTAAGAAGCGTTTCCGATAAATTATGCGTACTGCCCACCTTCGTAAGATATCCTGTAAGATATAATAAACTCCAAAGATTCTGTTCCGAAGATGTGAGTACATTATAAGTAAGATTTTCTTCGATTGCTTCGCTAATTGTTCCACCATTTAGTAATGTTTCGAATTTTTCGGTCACATCAAAATCAGTCCGTTCCAAAAAAGTGCGAATAACAGAATTGTCGCTTGTATGTTCCCAAAAATTCTCAGGCTCCTGAGTTCCGGTTGCCATCACCTTTTGAATATAATTAAGCACATCCCATGGACAATAAATATCTAGATTTCCGAAATGATAGCCATCGTACCACTTTTGAATGACGGCAGCGCATGCTTCGCAATGTGTATCTGTAAGAAGCTTTGTAACTTCCGGTTGCGTAAAACCGAAAAATTCATTGTATCGATTGTCGGAAATTGTATCGGTAATAAAATTATTGGTACCGGTAAAAATACTCTCCTTTGTAATGCGAAGGCATCCGGTAATGACTGCAAATTTTAAAAATTCGTTATCTTTTAATGCAGTGCCAAGCAACGGACTTATAATCTCAAGCATTTGATCATAATAGCCTTTGGAATCCGCTTTTGCAATCGGGACATCATATTCGTCAAGAAGCAGAATAACCGGCTTATGATAATATTGAGCCATAATTCGGGTTAAAAAAGATAGTGATTTCTTAATTTCTGCAGTTGTAGCCCGGTTGTCTTTCAATCGTTCATAAATAGATCGGTCACTGGCATCCATCTGATCCAAATCAAGCAAATAGGAATGTTGTTTAAACAGATCTGCCAATTCAGCCGTTAACATATCATAAGCAGATTCAAATTTGAGACCATCAATATTTTTCAATGTCAGAAAAATGACAGGACATTGATTCATCCATTCCGCACATAAGGATTTATTCCCTGCTATATATAATCCATCAAAAAGTGCTCGACTATCTTTGCGAATATCAAAAAAATCTGCCAACATGCACATTGCCAATGTCTTGCCAAATCGTCTTGGACGGGTAATTAAAGTTCCCTTTGACAAATTATTTTGAAGCAGATTCTCAATGAGACCGGTTTTATCAATATAATAATAATGATTCTTTCGAATTTCTGTGAAATTGCTCATTCCAATCGGAAGAGTTATCTTGTTTTCCATTTCGAAATCCTCCTTCGCAGCCTCTGCGATCTATGGTATTACAATACACATATAGTATAACAAACTTTTTCTTTATATGAAACAAAAGAATTTGAGCGCTCATTTTCATTTTCACTCGATCCATAGCGGCGACCGGCATCATATCATTTGTCTCCATGCCCAATCTTTGCAGATCTTGTTTATACACAGACGTCACATCTGACAGCAGCTGAAGAATCAATGCGAAAACAACCTTATCATATGCACGTTCCTCGAAATCAATAATCACAGTTTTTAATTTCTTTGGGTCCGTCATCCATATCCTTTTCAATTCCTGTCTGGCAATATCACGTACCTCGGACATGCCAGCCATATACCCGATTCAAGACCTCACACATAATATCTTCCATTACCTTGTTCTCATCAAGCATATTCAGCTTGCCGCTATATTTTAAATATGTATGCAAAAATGCAAACATTGAACTGACGCTGTTCTTTATCTGTGTGTGATCTTGTCATAAAATTTATCTCTCCAAAATACTTTTTTGCAAAGAAAGCCGATGCCTCAGCATCGACTTTCCAACTCTACTTTCAAATCCTCTTATTCCACCCCGACGCATCCGGCAACATCCACGTTCCAATCCTTCAGCATCCGAAGTTCCTTTTCAATTTCCTGATAAATTGAGACATCTGTAATCTCAACCAGCACTACGTGACCGGCTTCCGAAGCCTCACGCATCGCAGCCGCATCGTAGCAGATATTCTCGCCATATACAGTCTGAATGCCCTTCGCTTTCAGTCCATCTACAAACTTAGTAATTGTAGACTTATCCACACGTTCAATCTCCGAACCTGTCAGGAAAAGCTTCGTAATTCCCTCCTTCTGACAATACAGTTCGAGATTGGAAACAGCCAGTTGCACCGAAGCCTCCGCACTCAGCATCTTCTGGTTGCGATACTTGATACGAAGCAGAAATCCGGTAATACCCTTGCTACCCTTTCCCTGTGTCAGGATTCCGAACTGACGCAGCTTGTAGAAACGAACCAGTTCCTCAGCCTGCTGCAGCTTGTTTGACAGGACTGCCACACAGACAAGATATAATGCTGCAAGAAAAATTCCCATCACAAAGCCAAGCACAACATACTTCTTGCTGAATACCGGTGGATTAACTGTAACCGGTGCAGTTTCCTCTGCCTCGGTCTCATCCGCTCTCTCGTCAGCAAGTTCACTGTCAACAACCTTTAGCTGATCCTCCGTCATGGTAGAAGTCAATGTTGAAATCTGATCCCGGTATGACTTCAGAAGGTTGGCCACAGAATTCTGCGAATTAGCCAGATCCGAATCCGTCTGAACCTGATAGTTTTCCGATACGAGAACCAATTTGTGCGCTCCGATTCGATCGGCGATATCCTCATACCGTCCCTTTAACGCCTTCTGGATTGCATCCGAAACACTCTGCAGACTCTTCTCATCTGTATATTTCACAAGCACGGAAAACGTATTATCCGAATCTACGCTCGCAGAAACGAGCTCCGCCAGATACTTCTCCTCTGCCTTCGTATTCACATCTTTCCAGATTTCTTTCTGGTTTAACCCATTCGCAGCATAATCCACATACGTATTTGTGATCGCTGAAGTATAATTCTGCTTGTTATCCTTCGCATAATTGTAGGTATAATCCGAATCAATATAATACTTAAGCTCCAGAACATGCTCCTGATATGGGTCAATATTCATCAAAAGCGATTCCTGCATGTACAGACTGTTCTTATCCAGCAGAACCTGCAGACTCTTCACATCATCGATCTGCTGCTCCGTCTTCGTAAACGTAACCGTCTGTGCCTCATCCTGCTGAGGCTGCTGCGCCGCCTTATACGCCCGCGCATCCTTGGCATACTTCACTCCCGGAAGTAAGATTGCAAAAAGCACAGCACACACGATCCACAATTTCCATCCCAACATCACCTTCTAGAATAAATGACGAAGAGAAATTTCCCTAACTTGATTTTCCATTTGTATGTTCTCCAATTTGTAATTTAATAGACGTAACTAAGTGTACTGCATTTATTGGTAAAAAGCAATGCTTTACCACACCCATTCGTTTTTGACCTCGTTGATTTCCTTTGGATCGCATGCCACCGCTTTCCAGCGCTGCACACCCTCATACGAGTCCGTCTGAACCATCTGCCGCATCTGGAATGCGATCGCAACACATGCCTTGCGCATATGCAGAACATCCTTAAATGCTAATCCGTTTTCCGTATTCTTATGTAGCATATCCGCAAGCAAAAGCAGGCATTCATCCACCCTTTCAAGATTCTCGCCATGCAGGATCGGGCATCCGGCATAGAACAAATTATGCAGGACCCATGCCGCCGATATCAAGCCTGGCATCTTACCATAAGATAAAAGATTCAGGATCTCATCCAGCAACTTTTGCGCATATGCCTGCTCCGGATGCGCCATCATATAATGAAACGCAGCCATCAAGGCTCCAATCGTCAGCTGCCGGTCAGCAGAACGCATCTCAACGATCATCTGCTTCGCAAGTTTCTCACTATCTCCAAGCTCAACCTCAAGTTCCTTCGTGCTTAATTCCAAAGCCTGCATCTCTGCAATCATACGCCGGAGCGACTCACTTCTCTCCTCGGACACACTACCGGTATTACGCACAATTGCCGCCATACACTGCAGCATTCTCCGCGCCCGATAACTGTACTCATCCCAGATCACACTGTCCGACATGGATCTCGACATCTTCGTTTTCAGAATATCCCAGTAATCCAGGATCCCAGCCAATAGGCGATCCGCCTCTTCGCCACTCCAATATCCGGCATTCATATTGTCACACACTAAAATAAGTTCATCCAGATACGGAATCTTTTGCAGCGAAAGCGAGCATCCTCTCTCCTTCTCAAACTGCGCTGCCACGCTCTGTGACAGAAACCAGCCTTTTACCGAACGTGCCGGAATATACACATCGGTACATGGCATCTTTTCAAACGCAAACACATGCATATTCGACAGTCTGGGGAGACCATTCTCCCCCACGAAGCTCCATATCAGCTTCGCATATCCCTGCCGCTGTTCTTCATTTAGAAGCCCCATGGAATCAAGAATTTCCAGACGCAGCACCTTCGTCTGCCAAACATATCCGTACTCCTGCGGAATCTCAAGCAGCTTCGCGGTCGTCTCCGGCCGAACCTCACATAACGCTTTCAGCGGTCCCAATTCAGTCTTATCAAAGTAACATGCAAAGAGGTCCATTCCCTCTCCATGCCCATGCATCGTCTTATGTTCCACGATTGCCGTCTGCAACATTGTATCCAGCATCTGCGCCTTAATCCGCTCCGAAACCTGTCTCGTAATTTCCACACAAAGCAGCGCCATCTGAAACGAAACCGGAAGCAACTCTTTCTCTAGGAGCGATTTCAGCATCAATAACGCCTCTCCCTGATTTTCCTCCGGACACCGCGACATAAACCGGACCAGAAGATTCGGAACATTTTCCAGGATCTGCGCGATCATGCCACCCGAAATATTTTCCCGATCCTCAATCTCATCCATATTTCCGGAAAAAGCATGAATCAGTCTCGAAACGATCCGCTTTGCTTCCTCATTGGATAACGCAGACAGATATTCTCGATCCACCAGCGTCTCGATGATCTTACTCCGCGATGTCTTACACAACAAGAACACGCCCAGCGCATTGTTTAATTCCAGTACTGCCTCGATCCACGGATGTTCCCATTCCCCAAGCAGCGTCACGTATTGACATCTCAATGGCAGCGCAAGCCGATCCAGCAAACGATAAAACCGATACGCACTCATGCATCCACTGCTGCCAAACCCCAACGTGTGGATCTCGCGGTTTAATTCAAAAGCCTCTTTTTCCTCATATTTATTTACATGCCACCGAAGTAAGTCCTCTGTCGTACGATTTCTCCACGCGGTCCAATCAAACACTTCTTTGTAACGCTCGATTTCATCCTCAATCTGATTGATTGTCCGCTGCTTCGCCTCATACACACCCATACGATTCCACACCCCCTGCGCGCATAGTGCGTACAGTTGTAATGCACAGGCCTGTAACGACGCATAGTACAGATAATTTTCCGGCTGCTCAACGCCTGCCTGCCGGATCTCCGGTATCATCCGCTGGAATTCCTCAACAACCGCTTCTGCTTCATCCAATTCCACCCGGATACTCAATGTCTGCAATCGCAATTCATAATCCGTCTTGTCCAATCTGCAATGGCTCAGATACCTGCGCGTCGCCGGAATATCCATGTGATAAAGCGCCTGTTTCGCCCTCTCAACCTGTAAGATCTGCTCACCATGCCACCGAAGCTTTGCATGCGATTTTAGTGCTTCATAGACCGTATCCCATTCCGCATCCATGCCGCATTCCCGATATTCACGAAGCAGTGCCATACCAACGTCAAACCATTGGGTAACGGCTTCTTCTTGTTCGGCAGGAAAGTCTTCCTTGTTCCACGCCGCGAACCTTTTGCCATAAGAATCCCATATCTGATAGATATTTCGCACTTCATAGTCCAAATAACCACTCATGCTTTTCTCATAACGCCACACCAATTCGTAGCAGAATGCAAACATCGTATCGATGTCAATCGCGGTATGGCATTGCAATAATCCAACCTCCGACGTCTTATTGGCAAGCTCTATACAAATCTCACAAGGAGGGATATACCAGTTCGGATATGCTAATCGTTCCCTGCTCCAGGCCTCTGTCAGCTTCCGAATATCCGCTTCACGTTCCTCCGGATTCATTCCATGCTCCCAGTGAACGTTCTGATAGGTCAGATTCCATCTCGGTATATAAAATCTGGATTCCTTTTTATTCTCTTCCCGCTCAATATAGGATTCCCGATTGTCGCTTTGCTCCTGTCTTGCATACAGGTAATCCTCCTGCTCCCTCTGTCTGTCATCGAGCAGCCGCTGCATCTCCAGCGAGAGTGTTTGAACCTCTCCCCGCAGTCCAAGCACCGCTGTATGCGTATCTGCCAGCAGAACATGTCCATACTTGTCCGGCCGATTACGCATAATCGAGGTCTCAATGATTTCCATAAAATGCCGCTTGCAATTCTCACGGTTGTTCTTCTCAAGACCCTCTAACTTGTGATCCAACTCCTTCTCCAAGGCATCCATCCATGAGAAATCATCAATGCTGCGCATCATCTTCGCTAGCGCCACCATATTTTCTTTATCAAAAATGCGTGCACGAAAATCATTCTCTTCCGTCTTGTAATATTCATATCCGGCGACCATCTCACCAGCCTCAACAAACATCTGAATAAAACGCGCCTCATCGATGCCTCGGACCGCAAATTCGCCTAAGAAGCCTCGGGCGCCACCGGTGATTGCAGATTGTACAAGGTCTGTGATGTCATTGCTCATAGATTCGACCTCCTATTTTAGTTTACTTCTCAAGTAATCTGCATAACTCAACTTTACTACTTCCCATTCCATCCCTTATTCGTCATCCGCCATCTTATAATTATCAATACATGTTCAAAATATTCCCACCAATGCCATTTATCTCTCTTTTCAATCAACTCTATTCTGCGTTCCATCGCAGGATGTCCCTCGACTTTTATATACCTTCTGTAATATTGAAGAATCATATTTTCTTTCTTTTTATTTTGTGCCCAAATATCTGCTTTCCAAAAATCAATAAACGCCATTTTACTACATGTACAAATATTTATTGCCATTCTATCTGCACGCAGTTCCGCAATCTGTTGCCAATATCTTACATCACACATTACATTTTCAAAGATATATTCAATTGTCATAATAAGTAGTATAATAATTACTATTATAATTGAAGTTCTAAACACCCATACTCCAATACCATTTAATATAAAAAGAATTAGAAACACGAAATTTGTTCTTCTGGTTCTCTTTCTTATATTTGAAAAATCATTATAATAAATATGCCCAAGTTCATGTGCAATTGTCACTAATAATAGTTCTTTTGCAGTCTCTCCATAAATTAAATTAATGAAACCATTTGAAATATTTATCTGTGGTACATCATTCTCATTGATTTTACTATTTGCATATATCTTCTCGGTCTCTATGATCTTACATTCAAGATTTTCTATCTTCAATTGTCCACACATACTTTCAATATCATCTTTCATACTATCTAAAATAATATTCTCAATGCAAATACCTTTATCTGCATTTGTAATTTTTTTTATCAACCGTGAAGAAACCAAATCCCTTATCATCAAGAAAATGAATATAACACTACATATAATTTGAAATACTTTGTTTTCTTTGAAATATTCCATACAAACATATACTATTGCTATTACCACTAGACATACAGAAAATATTGTAACAGTTCTTTTGTTTACAATCAGTAGTTCTTTTTCCTCATTAGTTTTTAACAAATTAGGTTTTCGCTCCAACGGAATCATTACATTTTGCACATATACATTAACTTTTTTTATAATTCGTTGCGACTCTTCTTTCAATTGTTTATATACTAATCCACCTACAAAAAAATATATATTCCGAATCCACACAGTCCACTATTCTTAATTTGCAATAAAAATTTCAAAAAAATGGGTACCAGAAATATGTATCCGCCAAACATACATAATTCCATAAATAATTCAAATAAACAGTCTCTAATCGAACAAAAATATTTTTCTTGTTCATCGCTTTCTTTCCTTCCCATAATATGTAAAAATATATTTTTTCTTTGTGCCCAAAAAACTTTTATACTTCTTCGAACAATACTTTTACAATTTAGTTCTTTAGCAACTATCCATTTATACCATATGCCAAGAATAATAAACTCTATTAAATATCCACAAATTATCATCATAACTTCATTTTCTCGTTCCTATAATACGTTCAATTCATCAAACGTATAACCATCCATAAGTAATCAAGATTATATTGTTTCTTTATTCCTCTGTGTTCTTTCCATTACAACTTCTCCAACTTGATTATTCCAGGGCTCTTTGAGCCACCTGTCCGGACTTTCGCACGAGAATATTCAGTATTTGGATCAATAAAATAATAATTTAAAGGCTGGACTTTCTCTTTATACTCCATAACATCTATTTCTTCTGGATTTGACAAACATACTATATTTCAATCAAAAATTTTGCAGTAGGCCGCCGGAATTGGCTGTTTGCCAAGAGTATCCGTGGTGCAGATGCCAGTGCTGTTGTTGATAGTATCGCAGAAACAGCCCTGCTGAATGGTCTGAAGCCGTATGTATATCTTTCCTATGTATTAGACGAGCTTCGTAAAATGGGACCTTTTCCAAAGCCGGATGATCTAAATCGGCTTTTGCCATGGTCAAATGAATTACCGGAAGGATTTCGAACCAAAAAGAAGAAATAAAACGTGCCGCCCTGATGGGCGGCATGTTTAAAAAGGCAAGGTACAGATGATTACGTACTTACAATAAAAGAACCATCATAAACAAATTATTTTCTAGCAAGAAAAACATCATATGTATCCACTCATCTTTATCTTAAATAAAATAATTTCAAACAATATATTTAAAATATCGTTCACATTTAAGTTAACAAGCTCCAATAAGCAATGATTTTGTTTGGTTATCCAAAATAAAAATATACTTCCAGTCCGAATAAGAGATTATTCCACTCATTTCATTTTCCAACAAAATCACCTTAGCTAAATGGTTATAAAAATCATCATAAACATCCAATTTATAATGAGAATATTGCTCCCGTAAATAATCTGAAAAATCATTCTCGTCAATTTCTATTTTAATTTTTCCCTTTATGTTAATCAGAGCAATATCTGTCATTCGAAATATATTTATATTTTGCTTTGTCTCCCATTCAGAAAGAATATATTTTATTAATTTTTTATTCCACGAAGCCATAGTCATATCAAAATGGTACTCAATTCCTTTTCTTATTTTTATTGCAGAAATGCCAATTAAAATCTCAAATAGCAATATCCCAACAAAAGGGAGAAAGCACACTATAATTCTAACTATTTCATTATTTTTAAATAAAACCGGAAAATAACTTGTATCTCCTGAACTACACCAAGTCAAAAAAACAGACTGCAAAAAAGAGCCTATGAAAGCGATATATTTTTTATACAAATAAGTATTTTGATTTTGATTTTGTAATGCCGTTCTTATTATATTTTCATATGATACTTTAAGCAGCTCTTTTTGTCTATTCTTTTCAACCGTGTCATCCATAATCACTTATTTACTCCTAAGGAACATTAGTCTACCTATATTATGCTCTTGCACTTTCTACTTTTCGATTTATTTTATGTGTAACCGGCACACAATAAGATCGTCTCAGATCATATAGAATGGTTTCAACACCATCAAATGTGCAATATTGGTACATCCTCAACCACAAGTACCTTATCATAATACCATATCTTTGAGAAAATATCTCTTGTACCGCATAACTCGAATCGCTCGATTCGCTCGACCGCAAAACTCACATACAATAACATCTCCATCGAATTCGATTCCGATATTTCAGAAGCATTTCTGGCAACCATCATTAAGGCGGTCCGCCATGCTTAAAGATTCTGATCTCGGCGGTCTGCCTGCCCGTGTCATTGATCACCGGCTTCTGGATGAAGAACTGGCCAGACTTTTTCCTCACGGATATAAAGAACTTCCGGACGAGATCTATCGCCCGCTTCACATCATCCCTGAAACATTTATCGTGGATGAACATCATGTCCATTTTATGCTTCAAAAGATAATGACGGAACCAATGTGAAGGTGCCTCGTGGAACGGATCTGTTCCGAAACAATATTGCTACACCTTTATTGGTCGCTTCTATCATAAAATCAACAAAATTTCGATAAGCTAGCTTAATTATAACAGAAAGCAGGAGATTTTGTTAAAAAAACTCCTGCAAAATCGGCAAAATTTAAAAGCCGGTGAAATTTACTCTTGCATCGGAATTTACTTTTTCAAGTTAGCAAGTTTATATTTTTTTAATGGGGTCAGACCCCTTTTACTACAATGCCATTTAGCTTCTCTAGCTTAACAGCACTTTTTTTAAAATTATTATAACA
>ENA-OPEE01002477-OPEE01002477.1-human-gut-metagenome-genome-assembly--contig:-NODE-2477-length-11537-cov-8.117924_pt1 | contig 11537 bp, 6 predicted proteins | sample MGYA00241263_ERZ501506 | MGnify/ENA primary metagenome ERZ501506 (study PRJEB25962, sample SAMEA2042626) | human gut metagenome | biome: human gut; feature: human-associated habitat; material: faeces...
TACCAAGTCCTATATAGCTTTTCTTGTAGTTTGCAGTACATTTAGGGTTCAGGACAAAAACATAAGGCTTAAACCGCATCAATTCTTCGCAAGAAGAAAGATAATTAGCGATATGGATGCTGTAAACAGAAGTTGATTCTAAAGCAGCAACAACCATAGTTAAGTCGGGGTGTTGATTTAAACACTCAAGTATCTTCAAAGCTAATTCCTCAGCCCCGGGCTGATTGTTAGCAAAAGAAGAGTTTATGTATTTATTTTTGAAAAAATCCAAAGCACAAACATAGTTGGATTTTGAGCTGACGTCAATACCGACGTAAAGCGTAGATAAAGGGTTAATCTTTAACATGATATCACCCGCCTTTCCGATTAAGTATTCTTGGAATCTGAAGTAAAAGGTTTATCCTGGGAATCATATGCTGACCGAAACCTCGCGTAATAAGCATACACTCTGGCAGCTCTTTTGCTGGTGCTGTACGCCAGAGGATGAAACATCTGTGTAAGCGGAATATGACATATGAATCAGGCTGCAAGCTTTCTAAGCAGGCACCGAGATCGGGCTGAAAGGAGGCAAAGCAGAGCCTCTAGACATCAGACTCTGCTGATATCATACCACAGAATAACTTATGTAACTAATAACCAAAGTAGATGAGATGGAAAGGGATTATCCCAGGTGTCTCAGATCATCTATAAATCTATAGAAAGAATAAGTGCATAACCATCGTTTCTACTGGCTATACACTTATTATACGAGGAGGTACATAATGAATCCAAGGCAACAAACGATTAAACAACTCAGTGCTTCCAAATAGGAGGGTTACTATGAAATATATTTATACAGCTTTGTTTACACCTATCGAGGACGGATCTGGATACTACGCAAAAGTCCCTGATCTTCCTGGATGCATCACTACTGGCAATAGTCTTTCTGATGCAATTGACCAAATTACCGATGCAATGAGCGCATGGCTTGTTGTTGCAGAGGATGAAGGCGAACCGATTGCTCCTCCATCACCACAGGAAAAATTAAGTGTTGATGCCGGCACAATCTGTTCCCTGATTTCCGCAGATACCATTGAATATCGTGCCCAGACAGATACTCGCGCCGTTCGAAAAAATGTTTCTCTTCCAAGTTGGATGGTCCGTCTTGCTGACAAGCGCGGAATCAACTGCTCACAAGTCCTTCAGGATGCCTTACGAACACTTCTTGATAACTCCACTATCGCACATACTCATTAACATTATCCCTTAAAAACCAGTTATCTATATGGGTAACTGGTTTTCTCATAAAACAAAAACTGCCTCTCCATCAACCATAACACGGTTATTTACTATCTTGAAATCTGGAGCATCCCTGCCTATAACCATAAATATAAAAACGAGCAGCAAAACCGGATTTACACCAGTCTGCTACTCGTTTGATGATTATAATATTTTCTTTTCTTATGCCATTGCAACCAGTTATCAGACAAATGGCAGGAACGTAATGCTATACTTTATTTTCCAAACCGGCTGATTTCTTTCGCATATGATATTTCCGTTTTTCCTCATACATTTTCTCATCCATATGCATTAAAAAAGTTTCTGCATCATCTTCTGTCCCAAATTCCGTGTATCCCATAGAAACACTTAAATGAAACGGTTCTATTCCGGATTCATTAAACCGGGACAGATTACGGTTAATCTCCTCCATTGTCGCTAAGACACGCTCCGTATCAACACCTGACAGCAGCACAATAAACTCATCTCCCGCATACCGGATTGCCATACCATCATCCGGTATGGATCTGATGAGTATATTTCCCAACGTACAAATAGCCTTATCGCCCATACTATGACCTAAATTGTCATTAATACACTTGAAATCGTTTACATCCATCATGATTCCATATAAGGATTTATGGCTTGCAATTTTCTTTTCCGCAAGCACCGCATTAAAATATCTCCGGTTGTATAATCCGGAAAGCTCATCCATATACAAACTCTCTGCGTATGACTGCATCTGCACAAATATCAATGCGACCGCAACCAGCACCCATGATGATGTAATTCCATAAAAAAGGAACTGGAGAACTACACCTGCAAAACAAGGACCAACGAAATAGATCACCGGGAAAAAATTCAGGTTAACCCCTTGTTTTTTGGAATGATACACCAGATAGATACTGTAAGCAAAATATATGACAAGCGAAATATATCCCACCAGCACACCGGCAGTTCTCTGATATACATTCTCCCCGGATATTTTAAACATAATCCCTGTTCCAAACAGATTACATAAAACCATAATTACTTCTACCAGCCAGGGAAATATCTCCACTCCTGCTTTTTGAACCATTCTTTTATAATTTCGATAGATACGCAATTCCACGTACATACACCAAAGCATACCCATACTGACTGTCCCTATAAAGCATATGCTGTTAGAGATATAATTAATCTGCCGGCTGCCAGTAAACTGTTTTCCATCTACGAGAAAAGCAATGGTTTCAGACAATGCCCCCACTAAATTTACGATTGCTATTCCATCATATATTTTATCTCCCACATGAAGGCTCTCTCTGTTCTTTCGTCTGCAAAACAAAAGGAACCACATCATTAACACGGTCAAGCCGTTTGCCATTAATATTTCTTCTAAAACGATGATTGTTATCCCCTCCATCATTCACGGTATGAACTCATTTTTACTAAAATGAGCTCTATCATTATACCAAATGAAAACCGGTTTTTGTCTTTTTCGACATGAATTACAGTTTTTTTAACGTGAACGATGATTTTTTATGTTTCATCATTTTTCACAGCCTACTGCAACTGTGAAAAACCCACGGCTTACAAAGTTAACGGTCTTTGTATCGGAATCATAATAAGATCCCGGTATCTTAACTGCTGCACTGTATTTATCAATTTTATATGCAAAAATCTTTTTGTCTTTTTCCTTTTTCGAAGCATTATAGGAAACAGCGACCCTGATCCGTCCCTTTTTCAGGACAGACGACTGCTTTTTCTTGATTCCTGTGACGGAAAAATCATAAACCGGACGTTTTCCAATAATTTTCCCTGCCCTGGCAGAAAGATTTTTCTTGTCAGCCTGTTTCATTTTGATAACCACAGCTGTATTCATCTCTTTCTTTAATTCTTTTAATGCCTTCGAATCAAAGGTAAGATTTACATTGCCACCATTGACCTTCAATTCTTTTACATTCTTTTTGACAAGTAAATTTACCGCCTGCCCGTCCATTTCAAGATGCAGATTCTTCCAGTTTCCGGCTTTTGCCGTATCAAAAGTTATTTCAACAGACAGGTCTTTTATCCTGCCACCCTGTTCTTTTTCTGCCTTTGTAATTTCTTTTTTCAAAACTGCTGCAATATTCTTCACTTTGACCGTATTATTTTTAACTGCAGTTTTTGCTTTGACATTAATATCCTTAACAGAAACGGACGTATCTGCTGCGGGTGGCGGTGTCACATTCCCCGGTTCTTCTTTTGCATGATCCGGTGCCGGTAATGTGCCGGAATCCGGTGAAACATTGCCAGATGATCCGTCCGTGCTTCCACCGGCATTTTCTCCGGAACCTCCACCGGAGCTGCCTCCGGAACTTCCACCCGAACTGCCGCCAGAACCTCCACTTGAACCGCCTCCGGATATTCCGCCGGAACTTCCACCAGAACCGCCCCCGGTCTGGGAATGATCTGCCGTTACACGGACCTGACAATCTGCCTTACTTCCTGTATAGTTGCCATTCCCATTATAACATGCGGTGAACGTATATGTTTTCGTTTCATTCGGAAGCGTTGCTATCCAGTGATCCGTTCCCTTTTCTTCTAATGTGATCCCGGAAACATCACAGGTTACTTTTATCCCGGCATCTTCCGGAATCCCCTGTCTGCAAAGCTGTAATTCTACTGTCCCCGCACCTTTGACCGTATCGTTTTTTGCAGTCAGCTGCATGCTGGTGGAAGCCTTTTCGATTTCCAAAACAGCCTCCCCGTATGTTGGAATAAAAGATGCCTTTTCCGCTTTAAAATAAATCTTATACCGGCCTGCTTCTGTGTAAAACGGCATCTCCGTTTGTGTATACGATCCGTTTTCTGTCAAACTGTAACTGATTTGTACACCATCTTCCTGTTTGATATCAAATGTATGGGGTTTTCCATCATAAGTTACGCGGACAGGTACGGTTTGTATTTCCGGCATCTCACTGTTTTTCCGGTAATAATAAGTGATCTCCTGGCGATCCTCTGTGATGTTTATTTCTCCCTGATTTGCACTGTTTCCTACACATGTATATCCATATAAATCCGGACTTCTTAACGTATACGCAGAATTCTTTGGTACATATACTGTCGCGGGTGCCGTATCAGGCACTGTTGTTTCGGTCCCGTCTTCGTTTTGCAGCATATAACGAATGGTTACGGTACTCCACGCCTGTCCTGCCGTCTGATTGTCAGCCAGAATTTTCCCAGTGTCCTCATCTATGATCTTTCCTTCCAGTCTGTCCCCGGAAACCAGACCAGTTACCGCAGGAAGTGTGACAGAAAGGGACTCTCTGGCAGCATCCGGATCATACCAGTTACTGTGTGGCGGAACGGTATATGTTTCTTCTTTTTCATATTTGACTGTATGGTCTGCTCCAATAATGCGGAAAGTAATCTTCAAATGCTGTTTGGCATCCACTATATTTTGTACGACTGTACGGAATTCCAGATCCTTTCCATTTGCTTTTGTGATATTTGTCTCATCGATCCGGTATTGGTCACTATCCCTGTCAAGTGTTCCTGTCCTGCTATGCGGAATTGTAATTTCAGGATCGCACACATAAACAGATGCCTGCCTGCTGACATAATCACGGTTATTTAATCTCCGCGCCAGTTCCATTTTACACACTTCACAGAAAGGATTCCCAAGATCCCGCATCATGCAGACGCGGCTCGGCGCAAATACTGTTTCTGTTCCTGCTGCCGTTATTCCGATTCCACGGAACCCAAGCATCTTATGCCATTTAATCTTATCCGGATCCGATGTGTCGGAAATATTTTCTCCCTGCATCTTTTTATCATATTCATCGCCTAATCTTCCGATGCTGTGGGAAATTTCATGGGTCATGACATCCCCCTGCTCATTCTCACCCGAATTTGCCGAAAAAGAAAAGAGTGCATTGGAAGAAGAACCAATATTCGCAGTTGTATTACAAATGATATGGATGGTTCCAACGGCTGCGCCGGTATCCAGATATCTGCTCTCCAGCTCTGCCCTCAGTGCCCTGGCTTTATCTTCCCCGTCCTTTGCAAAATAGCAGGATTTTCCGAATGCCTGCACATGAAAATATGTGTCCGGGTTCGACTCCCCATACATCACGCCCACACCAGTTTCACTGGATACCGTCTGTACTGCATAAATATTGATCCTGTCGGAATACTCTTTATAAGGGGACCACTTTAGCAGCCCCTGTGCTTTTGCCGTTGCATCCTTCAAAAATTGTTCCTGTTGTTCCTGGGTATAGCCCTCACCCATGATAACAATCACGAAATTTTCCTTATCATCACCTGTCTTGTGAATGGCATAAACGGAAGCTGCCGTTGTCTGGTCTGCCGCCGTCTGGTCTGCCATCACAGGATACGGAAACACCAGGGAAAGCAATAATATCAGGCTAAGTACAATTGCCCCAAACCGTTTTCCATTCTTCTTTTTTACATTCGTCATATCATCCTCCGTACTTTACATTACCAGAAATACTGGTGCTTTCCCTCTTCTTCCCACAGACAAACTCCCGGGAAACCATCTGCCGTAAGGCTTCTTAAAGCACGATTACCGCAGCATCAAACCCCTCTACATTTCCATCAAAGGTGTTTTCGGTAAGCAGATTGTACTTCTGCGTGTACTCATTAAATTTTTTTGCACTGCTGCTGCAGTTAAAAATCATGGCAATGGTCTCCTCGCCATTTTTTCTGATCAGGACAACTGTCCCTTCCTCATCTTCTGTGACGCTCCCAGCCAGTTCGCCTTCTACAATGCATGCATGGCTTTTCCGGACCTGAATCAGCCGCTTGTACCATTCATACATCTCTTTGTCCTGGTATTCTTCATCCCAGTACATGCCCCGTCTGCAGTCCGGATCGTTTGCTCCCGGCATCGCATACTCATCTCCATAATAAATCATCGGCATTCCCGGCAGTAACAACTGAAAAGCGGCTGCCAGATGCTGCTTTTTCTTATTGTCGTTACACAGATGTAAAAATCTTGCGGTATCATGGCTGTCGATCAGATTCCACATAAGGGGATAGCAGTTTTTGTGTAAGCGTCCCTTCAAATATCCAAGATTTTGTACGAACTGGCTGACCGTAATCTTTTCGTCTGCAAGCAGATCGATCAGGTTCAGGTAAAATGGATAATTCATGACTGTATCCCATTCATCCCCCTCAAGGAAATCACCTGCATAATGCCAGATTTCCCCAATGATCAGCATATCTTTCTTCACAGCCTTTACTGCCTTTCTGAAATTCTTCCAGAAGAAATGGCTGATTTCGTCTCCTACATCCAGTCTCCATCCGTCAATATCGCATTCCTTAATCCAGTAGCATGCAACATCCGTAATGTATTTTTCAACTTCAGGATTTTTCAGGTTTAACTTTGGCATTCCGCCATAATAACCAAAACATTTGAAGTTTGGGATCTCTCCCCATTCGCTTTTAAGTGGGAATCCATCAATAAAATACCAGTCCCGGTATTTGGATTTTTCACCATTTTCCAGGATATCCGCAAACGCAAAAAATTCTCTTCCCGTATGATTGTATACCGCATCCAGGACTACCTTCATACCACGCTCATGCGCTTTTTGTACCAGCTCTTTGAGATCCTCTGTTGTTCCAAAGGACGGGTCTATCTGGTAGTAATCCGTGGTATCATACTTATGGCACGAATTTGATTGAAAGATAGGTGTCATATACAGCACATCGATTCCCAGATTCTGAATATCATCCATATGTTCGATGATTCCCCTGAGATTTCCATGCAGATCATCCATAGGCGTAATCGGTGCTTTATACCACAGTTCTTTGTCTACCGGCTCCGTTGCTGCAAAACGGGATGGGAAAATCTGATACACGACCTTGTTTGCTGCCCACTCCGGCACCTCAAACATCTCTTCCTCCCGAAGGTTCTGCGGACAGTCAAACATTCTGTCCCTGTTTGTAATGCATTCCTTATCAAACTCATAATTTCCATAATATACCTTTTCTCCCTGCGTGTCCGTAAATTCGAAAAAGTAACGCAGACAGATCAAATGCATCTTTATCTGTGCTTCATAATAATCATGAAACTGTGAGACAGCAACCTTCTTCATCGGAACTGTCTTTCTGGTATCCTTACGCTCCATAGGTATATACTTGTCCTCATAGTGAAGGATTACCTCCTTCATATCATCCTTTTTTACCTGCACGCGTATCACGAATAAATCCTTATCAACCGCATAGCTAAACCTTTTATCCATATCATGAAAAATTGCTGAATATTCCATAAAATTTCCCCTTTACACTTGTTGTTTTCCTGTATTTTAACTTACTTTTTTCAACAATTCTAGCACTATATCCACGATATTTTTAACTTTTTCTACTTTTATGCTTTTTTGCGATGATATTACTATTCATATAATTTAAAATGTGCGTTATCAGTTTAAAACCAATAACGCACATTTTCTCATTGCATCCTTTTCCCGCATTTATATATGTCACAAGTCAAATTATAGTTCCTACCTGCGACAACTTTATATGTAAATTCAACATCAATAATTTTTTGCACCGTTTTTAATTTTTATTTTCTGCAACTTTAAATTTCTGGATCATTTCACGCAGATTTTCTGCTTCACTGCTCATCTCCTGACCGGCTGCTGCACATTCTTCAGATGTTGCCGAATTCGTCTGTACGACATCATTGATCTGTTCAATTCCATCATTAATCTGTTGGATTTCTGTTGTCTGTGTCTCTAACGTTTCTGCAATATTTGTGACTTCTTTTGTAATGATCTGGGAATTCTCAGCGACCTCCTGCAATTGTGATGCCGTCTGCCCTGCAATCACCATACCTTTTTCCACGGCTTTCACAGAGGTTTCAATCAATGTTGCGGATTCCTTTGCTGCCTGGGCACTCTGGTCTGCCAGCACATTGACCTGATTCGCTACCACTGCAAATCCCTTTCCTGCCTCCCCTGCTCTTGCAGCCTCAATGGAAGCATTCAATGCAAGCAGATTCGTCTGGGACGCAATTTCATTGATTGTTGCAATGATCTTGTCAATCTCTTTTGATGCCCCGTTGATCTCATTCATGGAATCAACCATATCCCTCATTTTACCATTGCTTTCCAGAATGGCATTTCCAAGTTCGTCTACTCTTCCACTGATTTCTTTTGCGGATTGTGAATTTTTTCCTACCTGTTCAGAAACACCTGCGACTGTTGCGGTCAGTTCTTCTACAACTGCTGCCTGATTTGTTGCTCCATCCGCAAGGTCATTGGAACTTGATGCTACCTGATCTGCGGCACCCGAAACTTCATCTGAAACATGTTGGATTCCCTTTATTGTCTCTGCCATGCTTTCTTCAAACAACATAAAGGAGTTTAGAATTCCAACGAAATCCCCTTTCCACTCTACTTCCGGCTGCACATCAAAATTTCCTTCTGCAAACATCTTCATTGAACGTCCAATATCATCTACATAGCTTCCCAGAATGCGGATGGATTTGCGCATATTGTGTGCCAGTATTCCAATCTCATCATCTGAATGGTAATCCAGCGTGCTGTGCAGGTTTCCATCTGTTAATTCCTGTGCAACGGCTTCCACTTCACGTAATGGTACTAAAATTGACTCAAGTACTTTTTTGCCTGTTTTTATTGCCAGTTTCCATGCCAAAACCAGACAAATAATAATACACACAATTCCTGCCACTGCAGAAATAACCGTAATTCTGACTGCCTGGCTGCTTACCTCATCGGTCATTTCATCTAATCTTGTTGCAATTTTTACGGCTTTATTTAATGCCGGGGTACAATCATTCAGAATTGAATCAACTGCCTTATCCTTGTCACCGCTTTTGATTTCTTTCATGATGGAATAACCAATGTTTCCCCAGTCTGTAAGGGCAGATGCGTATTCTTCACAATCCGCATCCGGAATAACTCCGGAGTTCTTTAAATTTTTCAGTTGGGTATTAACTTCTGCAAGCAGTCCTTCTACCGTCTGCTCATAACCGTCATAAGAGGATGCATCATTTTCTAGTGCCATTTCCCTGATATTTCTCGCTGCTGCGTTAACATTTATCCTGCAGGTTTTCACCGCCCGGTCTGCAACAGTAACATTTTGTACATAATGCATCGTATTGGCAAATAGCATACCTATAACCACAATAGAAAACAGACCTGAGACTAACATCATAATAATGACTTTTCTGTAGCCATAGTTTATCCTTTCCTTCAGATGCAAATTTTCCAAGTTCTTTTTCATCATATTTTTCTTTGTCGGCATAGTTTGCTATTTCCTTTCTCTTTTGTTCGATTCTGATATATCAAATTTTTTTCTCAAAGTCAATAAATTTCGGGAACAATTTTATTATTCTATTTTTCACACAAAATGTTGTACCCATCCACCCCGAAAAATACAGCACTTTTACCAATTTTTTCTACAGTTACCTCTCCGATCGAACGTGATGTAATCTGGAATGTCGTGCCGGTGGTTCCCTCGTAAGAGTCATACTAGTACATAACTGAAAATACTATTGTCTGAAACACCCTCTGTTTTCATATATGGCATCAGGTTCTTCCAAAACATTCTCTAATTGTCTTTGAAATATCTGAATCAATAAAATCTTTATGTGCCATGTCATCAAGGATATCACATGTTTTTTCATGGGACAATCCCTTTTTATAAGGTCTGTCTTCCGTAAGAGCCTGATAAATATCAACACATGCCATCATACGTTCCTGCTCATTTAATTCATCCGCAGTTTTTCCAAAAGGATACCCTTTTCCATTTAATTTTTCATGATGGAATGCCGCCCAATCTCGTATATCTTCAAAATCATTAACCTCTGATAATATAAGATATGTATAACCGACATGATTTTTCATTTTAGAAAATTCATCATCCGTAAGTTTATCCGGTTTTTCCAAAATCTCATTGCCTACCGCCATTTTTCCTATATCATGCAGGGCACCAGCCAAATACATTTTCTGTACAATGACTGAATCATATCCCATATAATGGGCAAGCAGGGAGGCTTTTTCAGCCACTCCTATAGAATGCCTGCTGGTAAAAGAAGATTTATAATCTACAATCTTTGCAAAGAAGTCTGCAACATTTTTACATGTTTCCCAATCAAAAAATTGTTTTTCTCTTGGAACAATCTCCCATAGCTTTGTTTCAAAAGAATCATCCCTTAAGCACATAAAGGATTCTTTTGTGAATCCCTTCTGAAAGGCATTAACACATTCTGAATCAAATAGTCTATCCTTATTTTGGGAAAGATACTGACATATAAAATCCCATCTATGATCAGCAGATTCAATACTATTTCCTATAATATCAACAATATCTGCAAGATGAATAATCCTTGAGAACAATGGAATTTCATGCCACTTCTTTCGAAAGGGACCGGTTCCATCAGCATGTTCATGATGATATAAAATCACATTTGAAATATCTGTTTTAAAAGGGATTTTAGTAATATTTTTTTCACCATAAACGCAATGCATATTTGTTTTGTTTTCGGATAAGTCATTTTTAATGTCGGTATCCGGATATTTCTGTACTTCTTCAGAAATATATTGTGTCAACGCATTATCGTGCAGCAAAGCGCATATAGCTAAATCTTGTAACGCATCACCTTGGATTGCACAATATTTAGCCATACACACACTAATATAAGCCACTCTCTTTCCATGTTTGTTTTTTACATTTACAAGTTCTGCTTCAATGCAGTCTAAGGCATAGGAACAAGCTCCTGCCAGTCCCACAATGTCTATGCTCAGCTGTTCTACTCTCATGTATATAATCCTTTATCGTAAAATTAAGCTTCTGAAAACTGATCTTTACCTACTGACTTCCTCCGGCTTGGGCTTGATATTATTCTGATAATATTCGTATGTGACAGAAGCAAAATCACTTAACACTTCCATATCAGTTATCTCACCGATAAACATTGTATGTGAACCCAAATTCTCTGTTTTATTAACTGTTACAGAAATGTATGCATTGGTACCTTCTGTAATATAATAAATACCATTTGTACCCCTGGCACACTTTTCAAATGTTTTAAACTTATTGGTATCCCTTCCTGATTGGAATCCAAAATGCTTAAATAATTCAAACTGCGCATTCTGACTCAGAACTGATACTGTGAATTTTCCAGTTCTTTGAATCATATCATGCGTGTAATTTGCCTTATTGACGCAGATACTTAACTGGTTTGGTTCTGAAGCTGCCTGAACGGCTGTATTAATAATACATCCATTGTCTTTTTCACCTTCCCTGGCAGTCAGTACAAACAATCCATA
>ENA-OPEE01002478-OPEE01002478.1-human-gut-metagenome-genome-assembly--contig:-NODE-2478-length-11533-cov-2.855985_pt1 | contig 11533 bp, 8 predicted proteins | sample MGYA00241263_ERZ501506 | MGnify/ENA primary metagenome ERZ501506 (study PRJEB25962, sample SAMEA2042626) | human gut metagenome | biome: human gut; feature: human-associated habitat; material: faeces...
TGTACAAATGAATGTTCACACTTGTACAAGCGCAGGCTCTCGCAGCCGCAAGTGTTTTTTTATGAGAGTTACAGTACTCTTACTTTCCGCTCCATCGACTTAATCTATTTTCCACTTCTTCAGTAGACACAACCTCTTTACACTGCATCTGTTCCAAAGCATTATCAATCTTATCACGCAGTTCAAAAGAAAAGTATAGAACATCATCCGGACAACGATTATTTAATAATGCCTCAATGTCTTCTAATAGCCGTTCATCGTTTACCGCCATTAGGCGTTGAAACAAAAGTTGTTTACGTTCTCCTGTCGTCATAAAGTACCGTATTAATTACATACTACAAATATAGAGTTTTTATTTATGATTCATCCTTTCGATGTTTTTATACATACTTCTGCTTTCCTAAACATAAAAGCCTAAAATACTTTTCCTTATCTAAAGATATGTTTATCTTTGTACCCGCTTAGGTGATGTGAAGTGTGTTCAACACTCCACATAAAAGGGAATCCGGTGAGAAACCGGAACAGTGCCCGCTACTGTAAAGCCTTAATTTTGTTTCAGATAACGCGAAACAAAAAACGGGAAGTATTCATTGAAGAACTTCCAGAAACCACTGTCCAACAAATGGGAAACCAAGGATGGGAAGGTTACTTTCCGTAAAGGCTGAGTCAGGAAACCTGCCTGGGTAATCACATAATTAACGCCGTCTCGGGGTCAAGAAGGCAAGTATTAATTCTTATTTATCAATCAATGAAGAAACAGAATTGGCTGTTCATCCTCATGGGAGGATGTGTAGCAATGAGTGCATCTGCACAAGAGACAAAACAGAGTCAAGACCTGAGTGTAGAACTTAATCCCGTTGTAGTAACAGGTACAGGTACGCATCACAGACTGAAAGACACCCCAACACCAGTGGAAGTAGTAACAGCGAACGACATTAAAAAGGCTGGAATTACAGATTTCCGTGAGGCGATGACTGCTTTGGTTCCGTCGCTGTCTTTCTCTACCAACTCAATGGGAGACTACCTTATGCTAAACGGACTGTCGAACAAGTATGTGCTTATACTTATTAATGGCAAAAAGCTAACAGGAGACAGCAGTAACAACATCGACCTGAACCGCATTGACATGAGTAACGTAAAACGTATTGAAGTCCTGAAGGGTGCCGGTTCCGCTCTTTATGGTAGTGATGCTATTGGTGGTGTAATCAATATCATTACAAACCAACCGATAAATGACATAACAGTTACCAGCAATACAAAGGTAGAAGAGCGTGGACAATTCACCCAGACTGCCAACGTAGACATCAAAACAGAGAAGTTTGCTTCTTATACTTCTTATCAACGTCGTCAGGCCGATGGTTGGACTCTCACACGTGTAGATGCAGATGGTGAAGCGAGAGACCAACATGATGCTAACGCTTTCTATACGGACAATTATACCCAGATGTTTCAATTTACACCGAACGACAAACTGTCAATGTATGTTGAAGGTAGTTATTATGACCGTACAGTTAAACGTCAGCCCGAATACCTGAAATACAATCTGACATACGATGCATACAGTTTAGGAGCAGGAGCTAAATATAATTTCAACAAACGTTCTTATATCCAGTTTGATATTAAGAATGATAATTACGATACCAATTATCTGTACACCAATGAGGATGGAGATAACAAGGTTGGAGACGAAGTGCGTCAGAAACGGCAGCACTATTATAGCGGAAACCTGAAGTCATTATTCCGCTTTACGGAAAATACCCGTACCATATTCGGAGTGGAATATATACAGGAAACTCTGGATCGACCTTCATTCAACGTTGATGAACGCGCATACACTTGGGCTGCCTATGCACAAGAAGAAATCACTTTGTTTAAGAACTTACAGATACAGGCAGGATTGCGCTATGTATATCACGAAACAGCCAAGAGTAACGTTACACCCAAACTTGCCGTAATGTATCGTTTGGGCGATTTTACCATTCGCGGACAATATTCGGCAGGATTCCGTGCCCCAGGACTTGATGAGCTATACAAATACTCTTATTCTCAAAGAGGAACCAGAGCAGGAACATTAAGTGCCGGAAACAAGAATCTGGATGCAGAGAAAAGCAACTATGGCTCCATCAATTTAGAGTTCAATAAGAAATGGTTAACAGTGGGAGTAACCGGATATATCAACGAGTTACGCGATATGATTGTAGCGCGTACCGTTAAACTATCCGAATTTTCAGAGGCTGAACAAGCAGCTTTCCAGGAAATCGCAAACGAATTATATGGTGGCAATGCCAAGCTGGGTAATATCCAAAACTACGTCAACAACGATAAAGCGTTAATCAAAGGATTTGAAGTGAATCTGAATGCAAATCTGGGTTATGGTTTCTCTTTAGGCGGTAATTATACCTTTGCCGACGCCAGAACTAAAGACAGTGAAACTGGCTGGCACAAAATAGAGCGCAGTGTTCGCCACTCGGGTAATGTAAACGCAAACTATGCGCATGCTTGGAAGAGCTATCGGCTAAATGTCAACCTGAATGGTCGTGTACAAAGCAAACGCATCCATGAGACTTTAAAAAATGATGAATGGATTGACGAATCCGCTCCCGGATTTGGTTTATGGAATATCAGCACAAGACATACTTTTGACGGCTTAAAATACTTTACCATAGAACCGGGCGTAGGAATCAGCAATATTTTCGATTACAGCGACCGCCGTCCGGATGCATCCCATCTGGCCTCTCTTACACCGGGACGCACATTCTATGTAAGCCTTTTATTACGTTTCAAAAAATAATCCCACAATATCTATTTATGAGGAGGGTTATCCTACACTGGACGCTACACTGGCACAGTTGAAAGAGACACGCCCGAAACAAGTAACACTGATACCGTTGTTGCTGGTATGCGGTAATCATACGAAAGAAGACATCGTCGGAGTATGGAAGCCGGAAATGGAAAAGGCAGGTTATCAGGCCAATGTCCGCATGCAGGGACTGAGTGAACAACCCGCTATCCGGAAGTTATATATGGAACACATTGAGGCGTTGCTGAAATAGCTACACCCTTTCCTTCTCAGGGCTACACCCTTTGCCTCGGATGGCTACACCATTCCGGGTAAAGGGTGTAGCCCTTTTTACAGCCTTTTATGCCCGAAGTTTAAAGAATAGAGCGTATCTTTGCGCCGTAGAAATAAAAGCGATATGAAACAGCCAAAGATAATAGTTGCCGGCATCGGTCCGGGCAGCGAACAAGACATCACGCCCGCAGTTCTGAATGCGGTTCGCGAAGCGGATGTAGTAGTGGGATATAAATATTATTTCCGTTTTATCCAGCCTTATCTCCACCCTGAAACAGAATGTATAGATACGGGCATGAAGCGGGAACGCACTCGTGCGGAACAGGCATTTGAATTGGCGGAACAGGGAAAAACGGTTTGTGTCATCAGTTCCGGTGACGCGGGGATTTATGGAATGACTCCGCTGATTTACGAGATGAAGCGGGAACGGAACAGCAACGTCGAAGTGATTGCCTTTCCGGGTATCAGTGCTTTTCAGAAAGCGGCTTCACTGCTGGGTGCTCCTGTGGGACATGATTTCTGTGTGATTTCTCTTTCCGATCTGATGACACCGTGGGAACGGATTGAGCGTCGCATCCGTGCGGCAGCCATGGCTGATTTCGTAACGGCTGTATACAATCCGAAAAGCGAAGGGCGGTATTGGCAACTCTATCGACTGAAAGAGCTGTTTCTCGCAGAAGGACGCGCTCCGGAGACTCCGGTAGGTTATGTACGCCAAGCCGGACGGGAGGAACAGGAAGTGCATCTGACGACACTCGCTGATTTCAATCCCGAAGAAGTGGATATGTTTACGGTCATCCTGATCGGTAACTCGCAGTCTTATGCGTGGAACGACAAGTTCATTACTCCCCGGGGATACTATAACCGTCCGGATAAGGATGAACAACCGACTAAGGGGATAGGTCAAAACATCATGATACAAAGTTTCCGGACCATTGAGTCGGAACTAAAGAATAAGAATATTCCTCTGGATCATAAATGGGCTTTGCTGCACGCCATCCACACCACAGCTGATTTTGAAATGGAAAAGCTGCTATATACGGACAAAGGTGCTGTGGAAAAGCTTTATCAGAAAATAGCGGACGGCCGGTTGAAAACGATTGTTACGGATGTGACGATGGCTGCCAGTGGTATCCGCAAAGGAGCTTTACAACGGCTGGGGGTAGAAGTGAAATGTTATCTTTCCGATGAACGGGTAGCAGCAATGGCAGCGAAAAAAGGGATCACCCGTACACAAGCCGGTATACGTCTGGCGGTGGAGGAACATCCGGATGCCTTGTTCGTATTCGGTAATGCGCCAACGGCTTTGATGGAACTTTGTGATCTGGTACGTAAAGGAAAGGCTGTACCAAGCGGTATTATTGCCGCGCCTGTGGGTTTTGTACATGTACAGGAATCCAAACACATGGTGAAGTCGTTCATGGAAATACCCAAATTGATAGTGGAGGGACGAAAAGGAGGAAGTAATTTGGCTGCAACGCTGGTGAATGCAATCTTGTGCTACAATGATGCGGAACAGTTAAGGCCGGGACGGGATGTGTAAATAAATACGCTATGATACGAAACTTTATCATCATAGGTATGGACGACAACCGGGAACCTTTCTTCCCGCCCGAAGTGCTGCGACATATCCGGGAAGGAAAAGTTTTCTCCGGTGGCTTGCGGCATCGGGAAATTGTAGAGAAGTTACTTCCGGAAGGTGCGGAGTGGATTTCCATAACAGTTCCACTGGATAACGTCTTTGCCCAATACGAAAACATTTTTGCAGACTTTGAGAAGAAGGCTTCCGATGCATCGATTGTCGTATTTGCATCCGGAGATCCCCTGTTTTTCGGCTTCGCCAATACGGTAAAACGAAAACTGCCCGATGCAAAGATACGCCTCTACCCGGCTTTCAATTCCCTGCAAACATTAGCACACAGGCTGGTGATGCCCTACGACGATATGCGTACCGTCTCTCTGACAGGACGTCCGTGGCAGGAACTGGACAAAGCACTCATAGAACGTGCCCACAAAATAGGCGTACTGACAGATCGGGAGCATACCCCTGCTACTATCGCCGCGCGGATGTTGGAATACGGATACACCGATTACACGATGTACATCGGTGAGCACCTCGGTAATCCCGAACGCGAACGCATCCGGCAACTGAGCCTTGAAGAAGCCTCAGAAGAGGTCTTCGAGCACCCCAACAACCTGCTGCTCTATGCAGACACCTCATACAAATCTATGCAGACACCCTGTACTGATCTATCAGAGTTCAGGAATCACCTCACCCGCCCCTTCGGTCTTCCCGACGAACAATTTGCCCATTTGGACGGACGTGCCCGCATGATTACCAAAGCTCCGATCCGCCTCCTTACCTTGCAGGTATTGGAACTGAATCGCCGCCGTGTTTTTTGGGACATAGGTTTCTGCACAGGCTCTGTCTCCATCGAAGCCCGCCTGCAATTCCCGCATCTTACGATTGTTTCGTTCGAGATACGTCCCGAAGGAGAAGAACTGATGCGCATCAACTCCCGACGTTTCGGTGCGCCGGGAATCACAGCCTTAATCGGAGATTTCCTGCAAACTGACCTGGAAGCTCTCCCCCGCCCCGACGCTGTCTTTATCGGCGGACACGGTGGAAAATTAGAAAATATACTGGTACGCCTGAAAGAAGTATTGCAGCCCAACGGTTGCATCGTCTTCAACTCCGTGTCCGAAAGTAGTAAGGAGCTATTTCGTCAAGGAGTTCATGCTGCAGGAATGACCTTACATTCCTCTCTGCGTATCATCATCAACAATTTTAACCCTATAGAAATAATGAAAGCAACGATATGAAAACACCTATCCTTTTAGTAACAGGCAACAGCCTCAGCCTGGCCGAGACACTGCACCAAGAAATGAACGACTCCGAAATATTCACACTCGAACATTTTCCCGGTTGCACTTATATCTCATCCCTTTCCGATTTCATAGAAGAGAATTTCGACGAATATGATGCATTCATCTTCATTTGTGCCATGGGCATTTGTGTCCGCACCATTGCCCCCCATGTAAAAGATAAGCACACCGACCCAGCCGTGATCTGCGTGGACAGTATGGGGCGCAATGCCATATCCGTATTGTCCGGTCACATCGGGCAAGCCAATAAAATCACCCAAGATGTCGCCCACATTTTAGGGGCGAATCCCGTCATCAGTACCTTGAGCGACAATAGCGGATTATGGGCTCTTGACACCCTCGGACAAGAGTTCGGTTGGGAGGTTTTGGTAGGTATGTCGCACGCATACTATAAAAATATAGAACTCCTCGACGACGAAGAAGAAAGCGATGAGGGGGAAGATTACAATGAAGAAGAAGAGTACGGCGAAGATGAGAATGAAGAGTACGACGAGGATGAGGATGAAGAGTACGATGAGAATGAGGATGAAGAGTACGATGAGAATGAGGATGAAGAGTACGATGAGGATGAGGATGAAGAGTACGACGAGGACGAGGATGAAGAGTACGATGAAGATGAGGATGAAATTGAGGATGATAACAGTATCATACTTCAAATGAGGGACGGTACCAATTACAACGAGAGAACCAAGGAATTCAACGTCATCATTAACCTCTTCGTCAACAAATACCGTACCGCCCTGTTACTCGAAATCCGCGATGAAGGTACTGACTACCTGGAACGTACCCGACCCCAACACGTCGACGTCTATTACCATCGCAGCGACATGGATCTCAGCCAGTACAAACTGCTGATTATCGTCAGTCCCTTTATGTTCTTCGACCCCGCAATAGCCCACATACAGTATATTCCTAAAATATTGCATGTCGGCCTCGGACTCGCACTCGATCCCCCCGAATTCGAAGAACTATTCGTCAATCTCGTTGTAGGCGCACCCGGTAAAAACATCTGCGGGCAAGCCATCAAAGAAGTAGCCACCATCGATGTGAAACGCAACGTAGAAGTGATAAAAAAATTACAGAAACTGGTCGACGTCCGCTTCTATACGGCCGAAGAACTGAGCCAGGTAGAAGTTCCCAATCCCAGCACCACCGTACAAAAGTACATGGGCACGCCCAGTGTATGCGAAGCAGCAGCCATACTCTCATCGCATCACGGTGTGCTATATGCCGAGAAATTCAAAGGCATCAGCAAAAAATCCACCTTCGCCATTGCCATCGAGAACGGATACCTGCGTCAAGGGCACATCGAAATCGTCGGCGCCGGTCCGGGTAATCCCGACCTTATCTCCGTGCGTGGAAGGCAAATGCTAGAGAAGGCAGATCTTATCCTCTACGCCGGCAGTCTCGTCCCCCGCGAACTGACATTCTGTGCCAAACCGGGTGCTACCGTCCGCAACTCAGCCTCTATGGACTTGGAAGAACAGTTTGCACTGATGAAGAAATTCTATGATGAAGACAAATTCATCGTCCGCCTGCATACGGGCGATCCCTGCATCTACGGTGCCATTCAGGAACAGATGAACTATTTCGACCAGCATCACATGAGTTATCACATCACACCGGGCATTTCTTCCTTCCAGGCTGCTGCCGCTGCGCTGAAGTCTCAGTTTACCATTCCTGAGAAAGTGCAGAGTATCATCCTTACCCGCGGCGAAGGACGCACCCCCATGCCGGAACGCGAACAACTCCACCTGCTGGCACGCTCGCAAAGCACCATGTGTATCTTCCTCAGCGCCGGCATTGCCGAACAGGTGCAGGAAGAGCTCTTACAGGAATATCCCGAAACCACCCCTGTTGCCGTTTGCTACCACCTTACCTGGAAAGACGAGCGCATCTATCGTGGAGAGTTGAAGAACCTTGCAAAGATTGTGAAAGAGAACAACCTAACGCTCACCACCATGATTGTCGTAGGTGAAGCCATCGACAACCGCGAAGGCCTTTCCCGGCTCTACGCCCATGAGTTCAAACATCTCTTCCGTAAATAAGAAGGGAGTGATAAGGTGATAGGGTGATAAAGTATCTGTATTATATATCACGGAGTGTTATCACTTTATCACCCTATCACTTTTTGTTCAACTAAAACCTAAAAGTAATGATATTAATATTAGGTGGAACCACCGAAGGACGCATCGCTGCCCGTACCCTTGAAGAAGCCGGAAAACCATTCTACTACTCTACCAAAGGAGACGAGCAGGAAGTAACTATGCACCATGGTATCCGCCTGCATGGTGCCATGGATAAACTGGACTTGGAGCGCTGTTGCCGGGAACATAACATTCAATTACTGGTAGATGCCGCCCACCCCTTTGCCATACAACTACACCAGACCGTAGAGAAAGTAGCCCATACCCTGAACCTGCTTGTCATCCGATTCGAACGTATTTATCCGCCACGCGATGAAGAGCACATCACCTGGTGCGATGATTTTGAAGATGCCATCCGGCAAATCAGGAAAGAAGATATCTTCACCCTCCTGGCACTGACAGGGGTACAAAGCATTGCCAAGCTAAAGCCCCTCTGGCAGGAAAGTGCCTGTTGCTACTTTCGTATCCTTAACCGTGAGAGCTCCCGCCGCCTGGCCGAACGTGAAGGTTTTCCCAAAAAATATCTGCATTACTACCATGCAGGCGAAGACGAACGCATCCTGTTACAGCGACTTCACCCCGAAGCCATATTGATAAAGGAAAGCGGACTTTCCGGAGGATTCAATGAAAAAGTGGAAGCTGCCCTTCAGGAAGGTATCCGCATTTTTGCAATCCGTCGTCCGCCAATGCCCGGAAGTTTTATGATAGTGAACGGTGAACATGGCCTACGCCGGATGATTGAAAAGCATCTGCCCGATTTTTACCCTTTGCGTAGTGGTCTGACTACGGGTACCTGTGCAGCCGCGGCCGCTGTAGCTGCAACCTGGGATATTTTCAATATTCAACGCCAGCCCCGACCCGAAGAATTCCCTGTTATTCTCCCTAACGGAGAAAGCATTTATGTTCCCGTCGAAGAGCAAGAACTCTACCCGCATCCCAGCTGTGTAAACGATGACTGGATGCTGGAGGCAGATGCCACTGTCATCAAAGATGCAGGTGATGCCCCCGAGGTAACCAATGGCATGCAAATCAAGGCCAATGTTGCCGTGCCTTTCCGTTTTGACGATCCAACACCCGCAGAACTTGGTGCTGATGATTATACCGTTATTGTCTGTGGAGGCGAAGGTGTAGGCATTGTTACCCTATCGGGTTTAGGACTGGAAGTGGGAGGACCTGCCATCAACGTTACTCCCCGCAAAATGATTGAAAACAATGTAAAGGCATGCCTTCAACGACTTGGCATTTCCAAACAACCCAATCCTTTTGCCGTCACTATTTCCGTGCCGGGTGGCGAAGAGATAGCCCGGCGGACTTTTAATCCCCGTCTGGGTATAGAGGGTGGTATTTCTATCATCGGAACTTCGGGTATCGTGAAACCTTTTTCTTCCGAAGCATTTATAGATTCCATCCGCAAATCTATGGAAGTAGGTCGAGCAACAGGAAGCCCGCGCATCGTCCTTAATTCCGGTGCAAAGAGTGAAAAGTATGTCCGAGGGTATTATCCCGAACTGCCTGTACAGGCATTTATTCATTACGGAAACTTCATTGGAGATACGATAAAGATTGCCGCAGATTTGGAAATCAAAGCGGTGACTTTGGGTATCATGATAGGAAAAGCCGTGAAGTTGGCAGAAGGCAATCTGGATACGCACAGCAAACAGGTGACGATGAATAAGGATTTCCTACGTGAAGTAGCACTTTCTACCGGATGCGGCGGGGAAACACTTGCTGTTATCGAAAAGATAACATTAGCCCGTGAGTTATGGACATTGCTCTCTGCTGAAGATTTGCAAGCTTTTTGTTCCCGTTTACTCGAACTGTGTCATCAATATTGTGACCCGTTGCTACCTGAAGGAGAGCTAACGATTCTGCTCATCAGCGAAGAAGGGAAAATAATTACATAGAATAAAAAAACAAGTTTTACATGTAGTCTATCAGACTGAAAGTCCTACGCTATATAATAAAAGCCCTTCAGGTTATATGCGAAACTTAAATTAAAAACCTCAAATATGAAACACCCTCAAATAATCCTCGTCACCGGTGCTTCTTCCGGTTTTGGAAGAGTCATTGCTACGCAGTTGGCTGCACAAGGACATATCGTTTATGGCTCCAGTCGGAAAGCAGTATCCGATAATCCCGGCTTCACAATGTTGCAATTGGATATTACTGATCCTGCATCAGTATCCAATGCCATATCGACAATTCTGAAAGAGCAAGGTAGCATTGATGTACTTGTCAACAATGCCGGGATGGGTATCAGCGGAGCTATCGAACTCACTACCGAGGAAGAGATACAGCGCCAGATGAATACGAATTTCACGGGTGCCGTCCGTATGTGTGCAGCAGTACTGCCTTTCATGCGCGAAGCCGGACACGGACGAATCATAAATATCAGTTCCATTGCAGGCGTCCTTGCCGTTCCCTTTCAGGCTTTCTACAGTGCATCAAAGTTTGCGATTGAAGGATATAGTGAAGCACTTTACCAGGAAGTAAAACCACTGGGTATACAAGTTTGCGTAGTCGAACCGGGAGATTTCCAAACTGGTTTCACAGCGCAGCGGCAAGTGAGCCAGACCACTCTCTCCCATCCACAATACGAAGAGAGTTTTGCAAAAGCCATGCAAAATGTAGAGTTGTCTGAAAACAATGGTTGCCGACCGGAAAAGTTAGGCAAAGCAATCTGCAAACTGGTAAATAGCCGCCGCCCTACTTTCCGCACAAAGGTCGGTCCGTGGGAGCAAGTATTCTTTGCCCGCATCAAACCTATGCTGCCGTTTAGTCTGGTAGATTGGCTGATCAGGAAATTCTATTAATTAGCTGTGTAGCTCATCCCCTTTGGGCAAAACTTTATAGAATAGCATTTTGTGTGTTCTTTCCAAAACACTACCTTTGTGGCATACCCATTCAAAAAGGAGGATGTATGACAACTTTTGAATTAAAACGTAGTATTTTACAAGATATCAACGCATTGATGGATGATGAAGCGGCGATGCGCCGTATAAGTCGTTATATACGTCGTTTGCGTAATTCTACATCAACAAAAGATGTAGCACATGAAGACATGATTCCGTATACAATGAATGAATTACATGAGCGAATTGATAAAGCAGAAAAAGCGATCATCGAAGGAAATGTAATTGATTCTGAAACAGAAGATGCCCAATTAGCAGATTTCATGCGCACACTATGAAAATAAAGACTTATCCTGAAACTACTCAGGAGCTACGCAAGATTGCCGCTTTTTGTAAACAGCAATGGGGCATTGAGATTGCACACAGGTTGATTGAAACCTATCAGAGAAACAAAAAACGTCTTTCTTCCAATCCTTATATGGCTCCAATAGAGCCTTTATTAGTAAATCGGGAGTATGTTTACCGAGGATTACTCATTCATAAATATTGTAAGGTAATATATCGCATAGATGAAA
>ENA-OPEE01002481-OPEE01002481.1-human-gut-metagenome-genome-assembly--contig:-NODE-2481-length-11518-cov-2.370409_pt1 | contig 11518 bp, 7 predicted proteins | sample MGYA00241263_ERZ501506 | MGnify/ENA primary metagenome ERZ501506 (study PRJEB25962, sample SAMEA2042626) | human gut metagenome | biome: human gut; feature: human-associated habitat; material: faeces...
TCATAACCGCCGCAACTATATACGCAACACATACGATAGTAAGGTACTTGCTTCCTATTGCGATAGCCTCTGCGGCTTGTGTTTTGTCAAGGAACAAGCCAAGCAGTTGATTACGGAACAATACAATTCCGGCAGCAATCACTATACATATACCGATAAGTGACGCAAGTGTTTGATACATACCCTTTTTTATTCTGTCCATCTGATTTGCACCGATGTTTTGACCCGAGAAAACCGACAATGCCGAACCGACCGATACAATCGGTGCGATTGCGATTGAGTCGATTTTTACGGCGGCGGTATAGCCTGCCATAGTCATTGCACCGAATGAGTTTACAAGACGTTGCACGCTCATTGTGCCGAGTGAAATCAGACAGCTTTCAAGTGCCGACGGTATTCCTGTTTGGAAAATCCGCTTGATTGCACGTTTTGTTGTTTGGAAGTTTATACCCTCAAGATTAAGCTGTCTGCGGTGTCTTACCATATGTATAATACAATAAATCGCACTGATAATCTGTGCGATAACGGTTGCAACCGCCGCACCGACAACACCTGTTTTAAACACAACAACGAACAACAAGTCGAAAACTACATTTAATACAGAAGAAAGTATAAGTGCGTAAAGCGGTGTACGGCTGTCGCCAAGACTTCTGAGTATTGCGCTTGACGCGTTATACATAGCCGTACCGATTGTGAATGCGAATATTACGTTTATGTATGCAACCGCCTCGTCAATTACATTGTCGGGCGTGTTCAGAAACGATAAAATCGGCCGTGAAAACACAACTCCGGCAACTGACGTAACCACCGCCAAAATTCCCACTATGTAAATAAGTCCCGTAACTGTTTTTCTCAGTTCATCAAAATTCCTTGAACCAAAACACTGCGCTATAATAATTCCCGCACCGCTCGTAAGTCCCATCATAAGACAAATCATAACTCCGACAATTGTACCTGTCGAACCTACCGCCGCAAGAGATTCAGCCCCCACAAACTTACCGACAATCGCCGCGTCAACAAAGTTATACACCTGTTGAAAGATATTTCCGATCAGCATCGGAACTGAAAAAGAAATTATCAATTTTAACGGATTTCCTTTAGTCATATCGCTTATCATTTCACAATACACCGCCCCTCGTTTTAATAACTTATGACATTATAGTCTATTAAATTCATAAAGTCAATAAGGTTGAAAAATTTATTTTTATTTGTTATAATATTGTTAAAAAATACAAGGGGGTCTTAAAATTGAAAGTGTTGTTGTTATCCGTAAAAGCCGGTTACGGACATCATTCTACGGCTAAGGCTATTATGGAATATTTCGAGGAGAACGGACATCAATGTCATATGCTTGATATATTCGACTATGTAAATCATCGTTTGGGAAATTCAATACAGGACGGATACTTGCTTTCGACAAAGTACCTTGCAAAGACGTATGCGAAGGCTTACGGCAAACTTACGCAAAAGGACGAGCCGTATGACCGTAATTCGCTTGTATCGATATTTTCGCGGTTTGTTTCAAAGAAACTTGAAAAGTTCGTTGTTGAATATAATCCCGATTTGATAATCGGTACGCATAGCTATGCCGGAGTGTGTATAAGCATACTTGCCGACCGTGCGGCTTTTGACTGTCCGTCTGTCGGAATAGTAACCGATTTCACCGTACATCCGTTTTGGGAAAGTACGTTCCTTGACTATTACGTAATTCCGGATGAGCTTTTGGAACACGAAATGCAGAAAAAAGGTATAGCGAAAAAGAAACTTTTGCCTTTCGGTATACCCATAAGAGAACAGTTTGTAAAGAAAAACGACCCTATTGAAGCACGGAAAAAACTCGGTATTGAAAATATTCCCACTATACTTATAATGATGGGTTCAATGGGATACGGAAATATAAAAAAGATTTTGGCACAAATTGATACATATCCGAAAGATTTTCAAGTGTTGTGCGTTTGCGGTACAAATAAGAAAATAAAAAGCGTAGTTGATGAATGTGAGTGGAATAAAAAAATATATTCATACGGATTTGTAGATAATGTTGACGTAATGATGGACGCCGCCGACTTTATAATAACAAAGCCGGGCGGACTTACAACATCAGAATCGCTTGCAAAAGGATTGCCGATGATAACAATGAATCCGCTTCCCGGACAAGAGGACAGAAACCTTAATTTCCTTGTGAATAATGGTGCGGCAATTATGGTAAACGACACTTATCCGATTTCAGAGGCGATAAATCAAATGTTTGCTTGTCCATGGCGTGTTGCAATGATGGAGGAAAGCGTAAGACATCTCGGTAAACCAAATGCAACGGCTGACCTTTATAATTTCTGCTGTGCAAAGGTTTTGGCAAAATCAACGCTTATTTGAAATCCTTTGTGATTTAGGTAATTTAATATGCCTGCGTCAGTTTTAAAATCGAATATAAGCTTGTAACTTGCAAGATTCATACCTCCGCTGTGTCGTGAGCCGTACTTCGTATCTCCGTACAGCGGATTCCCTATGTGCGAAAACTGTGCTCTGATTTGGTGTGTGCGTCCTGTTTCAAGCTCGACTTCCACAAGTGAAGTGTCTTTTTTTTCGGCAATAACATTATATTTTGTGCCGATTTTCTTTGAATTTTCTTCATTATAATCTGAAACCGTAACTTTTTTGTCACCGCGTGTAAGATATGCGGTAAGGTGACCGCTTTTTTTAAGATGACCTTCGACAATGCAAAGGTATATCTTTTTAATTTCGCGGCTGCGGATTTTTTCGTTGATTATACGAAGTGCGGCGGAATTTTTCGCACCGATTATTATACCTGATGTGTTTCGGTCAAGGCGGTTGCAGAATGACGGCGAAAAGCTGTGTTCGTTTTCGGGATTGTATTCGCCTTTTTTGTACAGATAACTCTGCATTCTTTCAAGAAGCGTATCCTTTGTGCCTTTATCGTCCGAATGGACTACAACACCGCTTTCTTTATTAATAAGTATAATATTTTCGTCCTCATATACAACGTCAATATCGGAATTGCCTGCTTTAAAGCTTGATTTGCTTTCGTAAAATTCGTCTTTAAAAAATAACTTCAACACATCGCCGTTTTGGAGCATATATTTGCCGTCTTTAATGTGTTTGCCGTTTACTCTGACGCAATTTTTTCTAAGACTTTTATATAACATACTCTGTGGCATATTGACAAGATATTTTGTAAGAAACTTGTCAAGCCGTTGCCCTGCGTCGTTTTGATTTATCGTGATTTCCCTCATTTGTTACCTCGATTGATATTTTATTTGTAAACATTTATTTTTGATATTGTATCATAAAAAAAATTGTGTTACAATATAGTTTGCATAAATATTTTATATGAATAAAAATTGTATTCAAATTTCGGAAGGAGAAAAAATATGGGAATTTTTGGTGGCGGTTATGATAAACCGGGTAAGGGAGTAGATAAGAACGAACCTAAAAAGAAAGTTTTTTTCTTATTTTTTGATATTGTGATACGTAAGTTCACTAAATTTTTGGGTGCGAACTGTCTTTATGCGATAACGAGTATTATATGGATTGCGATTTTATATATTTTCGGCGGTATAGTTTTGAGCAGTACGCATATCGTTCAGAATGTTTCAGACACTATTATTTCACTTGGTACGGAATCAAGTGCGGAAAATGTGCAGGGAAGCATTATGATACTTATTCAGCTTGCTTTTTCAATCGGTGTGTTCACGTTTTGGGGTTCAGGTCCTGCAACGGCGGCTTATTCGTATATAACAAGATGTTTCACACGCGGTGAACATACTTGGGTTTTGAGTGACGGTGCGGACAAGTTTAAGGAAAACTTTAAACAGGGTATGGTAGTTGTGCTGATTGATGCGGTTTTGCTTGTGTTCGGACTTAATGCAATTCTTTTCTATCATTCGCTTTACGTTTCAACGGGCAGTATGCTTTGGATGATGTTGCTGTATGTTATGACACTCGTACTTGTTGTTTATACAATGATGCACCCGTATTTGTATCAAATTATGGTTACATTTGAATGCGGAATCGGCTCGCTTTATAAAAATGCGTTGCTTATAACACTTGCAAAATTACCGGGTAACTTTTTTACAACGCTTATAGGAGTACTTATATACGGTGCGTTGTTTACATTCGTTAATCCGCTTGCAGCGGCAATTATAGTAGTAGTTATCGGACTTTGCGTTACTTGCTATCCGCCGCAATTTTATGCCGCAAGAGTAATTGAACGCTCGATATTAAAGGATATGAAAGAAAAACAGCCTAAGGTTGAATATATCGGGGAGGAAGAATAATGGTTTTAGGTGAATATGATGTTGCCGTAATCGGAGGCGGTCACGCAGGGTGTGAGGCGGCTTTGGCGGCGGCAAGATTGGGTATGAAAACTGTTATGTTTTCAATAAGCCTTGACGCAATAGGAAATCTTCCTTGTAACCCAAGTATAGGAGGTACGGCGAAAGGTCACCTTGTTCGTGAACTTGACGCACTCGGTGGTGAAATGGGTAAAGCGGCGGACGCTTCGTTTATACAGTCAAAAATGCTTAATAAAGGCAAAGGCCCTGCCGTACATTCGCTTAGAGCACAGATTGACAGAAAAAAGTATCACGTTGAAATGAAAAAACGTGTTGAAAATCAAGAGAATTTACAGGTTAAACAAGCGGAAATCGTAAATGTAATTACCGATGAAGATAATAATGTAACGGAAGTTGTAACACATACAGGCGTTGAATATAAGGTAAAAGCGGTTATTATTGCCAGCGGAACTTATTTAAAGGGTAAAGTTCTTATCGGAAGTTATTCGCGTGAAAGCGGTCCTGACGGAATGTTCCCTGCAAATGAACTTTCGGAAAATCTTCGCAGATTGGGTATTGAATTAAAGCGATTTAAAACAGGTACTCCAGCAAGAGTGCACGCGGATACACTTGACTACAGTAAGATGGAGCTTGAGGAGGGTGACGAAAAAATCGTGCCGTTCTCGTTTGAAACGGAGAATGTCGGCAAAAATCTTGTTCCTTGCTATCTTGTGTATACAAATGAAAAAACTCACCAAATTATACACGACAATCTCGGTCGTTCGGCAATGTACGGAGGTATGGTTGAGGGTATAGGTCCGCGATACTGTCCGTCTATCGAAGATAAGGTTGTGCGTTTTTCGGAAAAACCAAGACATCAGCTTTTTATGGAGCCTATGGGGATTGATACAAAGGAAGTATATGCACAAGGCTTTTCAACGAGTATGCCTGAGGACGTACAGCTTGAAATGTATCGAAGTGTTGAGGGACTTGAAAATGTCGAAATTATGCGTCCTGCATATGCAATAGAATATGATTGCTGTGATCCGACTCAACTGTATGCAACGTTGGAATTTAAGAATGTACATGGACTTTACGGCGCAGGACAGTTTAACGGTACGTCCGGCTATGAGGAGGCGGCGTCACAAGGACTTATTGCCGGAATTAATGCGGCATTGAAACTTAAAAACGAAGAACCGCTTACATTAAAACGTTCGGACGGATATATCGGAACACTTATAGATGACCTTATAACAAAGGGTACAAACGAGCCGTACCGAATGATGACATCACGTTCGGAATACCGTTTGCTTTTAAGACAGGATAACGCAGATGAAAGACTTACTCCGTTCGGATATAAAATCGGTCTTATATCGGAAGAAAGATATAAAAAGTTCCTTGAAAAAATGGATATGATTGAAAATGAAATTAAGCGTGTGACGTCGGTTATAGTACCGCCGAAAGACGCAAATCCGCTTTTGGAACAGTATAATTCGACCGCAGTTAAGACGGGAATACGTCTTAGCGATATGATAAAACGTCCAGAACTTGATTATGAAAAACTTGCACCTGTCGACCATAACCGTCCGACACTTCCGGACGCAGTTTGTGAACAGGTTGAAATTAAACTAAAGTATGACGGCTATATAAAAAGACAGATAGCACAGGTTGAGCAGTTCAAGAAAATGGAGGAAAAACTTCTTCCCGAAAATCAAGATTATTCTGATATACACGGCTTGCGTTTGGAGGCAAGACAAAAATTGAATAAGATACAGCCAAAGTCACTCGGACAAGCGTCAAGAATTTCCGGTGTTTCACCGTCCGATATGTCGGTATTGATTGTATGGTTGGAATCACAAAAAAGATAACAAATAAAAAATGTGTGTCATTTGATATGACACACATTTTTTGCTATTCATTATCATTTACCATATGATTAATTCTTGCGGGGATTTCGTTTGTTACTATGAAGTCCACACCGTAATCAATGTATTTTTGTGCTGTTTCCGTGTCGTCAACGGACCATACACCGCAGAAAATATTTTGTTGATGGAGTATATCTATTGCGGCTTGATCCACTTGCGGATAGTTATACAAAATACCTCTGTTTTCGGATATTTCCGTAATACGTTCAAGATTATCCGTATACGGTGCAGGAGTGTAACCGATTGTCATAACAGGGATAATACTGTTTCTTGCACGAATTTCTTTTACATCATCAATCGCACCTGTGATTATACAATGCGTTTCAAGTCCGCTTGCTATGATTGTGTTTAGAAATGCATCGTAATTGGTGATATTTTTGATTTCGATAATCGGTACATTTCCGTATGTACTGCATATCGAAAGGTATTCTTCAAGAGTAGGTATTTTTAAGTTTTCGTTTGTGTTGAGATAATTTCCGTAGTCAATTTGGAACTGACTTAAATCGTCAAGCGTGTAGTCGGAAATAGCTCCCGAGCCGTTTGTTGTTCTGTCAAGAGTGTCATCGTGCATACAGACGAATTGACCGTCACTTGTTTCGCAAATATCCGTTTCGATACCCCAAAAGCCGATTTTACCGGCAAGCTCAAATGCCGGAATACTGTTTTCGGGTGCGTAGTTTGAATATCCTCTGTGTGCGACAAAGCGTTCCGTGCTGCCGTCTGAAAATACGGTTGATGTACCGCTTTCGGCTTGCTGTGCATTCGCCGGAGTGGCGATTGCGTCATTATTATCGGAAGAAGGAAAGAATTTTAACATAACAGCAGACACGGCAAAAAGAAGTACGGTAAGTATCCATAATTTGCGTCGTACATTGTACATATTAAAAACCTCCTTTCACGTCTGCTCGTTTATTTAGAATAATGATTTTATACCTATTATAATAAGAATAATTCCGCCGAGTATTTCTGCTTTGTCGCCAAGTTTCTCACCTGCTTTTGTACCGACAAATAATGCGATAAGACTTAGAACGAATGTAGTTACCGCAATAATCGGTGCGGACTGCCATATGTTTGCACTGTTTGCGGCAAACGAAACACCTACGGCGAATGCGTCAATGCTTGTTGCAACTGCTTGAACAAGTAATATCCAAAGTGTGAGCTTTTTCGGCTCGGTCTCTTCGTCTTTGGCAAGACCCTCACGAATCATATTAATACCGATTATACCGAGAATAAGCAGTGAAATCGGTCCTGACCATTTTTCAATAAACGATGCGAAAAGACTTCCGAGAAAGAACCCTAAAATCGGCATTATTCCCTGAAAAAGCCCGAACATAATCGGCATTGAAAGTTTTCTCAGCCATGTCATATTCGTATAGACCATTGAACTTGCAATACAGACCGCAAAAGCGTCCATACTTAGTGCTATACCGATAAGCACTATTTCTGAAATTGACATTATGTATTCCCCCATAATTTAGCTTTGAATTTATATTATACTATATATTCTGCCTTTAATCAAGGCAATATTCAACAAAAAACGCAAAAAAGCCTTCAGAGGTCGACAAATTGTCCGGAACTTGCAAGGGATTATTTTTATATTTTAAGATTTGAATTTACAGCTATAAAAAATAACAGGCAAGCTACGGCTTGCCTGTGTACTTTTTGCGAAAATAAACTCTAACGTACCCATGTACGCCGACAACCTCTGCCGGTGTGTGATATGATTTTTAGTTTGTACGAATAACAACGGTCTGTGTATCTCCGTCCCAGTCAACGTCAAAGCCTACCATATCGGCAATGTCACGGATTTTGAAGTAAGTATTTCCGTTGATGTTGTAAGAAAGAACTTCTTTTTCTTCGCCGTCCACATAAACAGGGGCGGTGTTTTGGTCAACATTAAGTGCGGCTGAATGGTCGCTGTTAAGCTCGCCGCCGACTATTGTGTATTTAACTCCCGTTGAAATTGCGATAGCACTCAAATTCTCGTCCCACGCAACGTCAAAACGTGCGTTTGTTGTACGAAGTACCATTGCAATATCACGAATTTTATAATAGTTTGAGTCGTTTACGGAATAACCCGATACTTCAACGTCTACACCGTTTACGGATAGTTTTGCATTTGAATTTGTTGCGGTAAGTGTGTTGATCCCTTCGTATCTATCGACAAAATCCTTGATTTTTGCTCTGTTCGGATAACCGTTTGTCAAAAAGTCATTGCCGTACATATCAACGTAAGGAACGGTTTGATATGAGCTTACATATGATTTAAGTATTTTTTCTGTTGAGAAGGTCTGACCGTCAAACATAAGCTTGTAGAAGTTGATAACCGAAGAATAGCGAGGTACTTCACGACCGACAAATATGTATCTTCCGCCGTCTTGGTATACGGTGATGTCCGAAAGGCAAGTACCGATAATGTTGTTAGGAACGTCAATATTTGAAATTGTATTGCCTTTCATAGTGAACGCGGCTGAAATACCTCCGTCCATACCGTCACGCATAACGAATGCCTCCGGTATACCGTTTCTGTCAAGATCGGTAAGAACTACTTGATTGTATGACGGATCTGAGGACATAATTTTCATAAGACGTGTAACGAACGCCTCACGCCAACTTTCTGCCGCAAATGTACTTGTTACGCAAAGCGTAAACATCATAGCAGTGGCAATTATCGCCGAAATAATCTTTTTCATTTTATTTTTCCTTTCATAATAAAAAGTGTTTGAGTTCTTTTTAAATATCTGTATTATACTAAAATTTTTTAGTGTTGTCAAATCTGACACTGTTTTTATGAATATCGCTTGAATATTTGACTGTAATTTATTATACTAAAAGAAAAAGGTAACTAAGAACAAAGAGGAGAAGATTATATGAAGTACAGAGAAATTGCGGGAGAGAAAATATCGGTATTGGGTTTCGGTTGTATGAGATTTCCGACAACGTCAAAAAATGCGGAAGACATTGATGCCGAAAAATCAGCAAAAATGCTTGAATACGCTATTGAAAACGGTGTGAATTATTTTGATACCGCGTATGTTTATCACGGCGGAAAAAGTGAAAGTTTTATAGGCGGAGTTTTAAAGCCGTATCGTGACAAAATACATATTGCCACGAAATGTCCTACATGGGAAGTGAAGTGTGAGGAGGATTTCGACCGTTTGCTTAACGAACAGCTTGAAAGACTTCAAACCGATTATATTGATTTTTACCTTATGCACGCACTTGATAAGGACAGATTTAAGAATGTTGTCGAAAAATTCAATCTTATAGACAAGCTCAACAAGGCGAAAGCCGACGGCAAAATACGTCATATCGGTTTTTCGTTCCATGATGACGTTGAAACATTAAAAAAGATTATTGACGCAAACCCTAATTGGGAGTTTTGTCAGATACAGCTTAACTATATTAACGTAAAATATCAGGCGGGTCTTGAGGGGCTTGAATATGCACATAAAAAAGGACTTGACGTGGTTATAATGGAACCGCTTTTGGGCGGTAAACTTGCGAACCCGTCACCGCAGGTCGCAAAAATGCTGTTTGACGAAAAGACGCCTGTTGAGTGGGCAATGGATTTCCTGTGGAACAGAGAAGAAGTATCACTTCTTTTGAGCGGTATGGGTGCAATGGAACAGGTGCAGTCAAATATAGACTATGCGGATAAAGCGGAAGTGGGTATGCTGACGGAAGAAAATCTTGATATGCTTGCAAAGACAAAAGATGTATTTGACAAAATGGCACTTGTACCGTGTACAAAATGTGCGTACTGTATGCCTTGTCCGTTCGGACTTGACATACCGAAAACATTTGAGGCGTACAATGCAACCGCTTCACTCGGTACAGACAGAGCAAAGGCAATTTATGCAGAACTTAACAAGGGTGCGGACCAATGTAAGAAATGCAAAAAATGCGAAAAAGTCTGTCCGCAGAGTATTAAAATCAGTCACACAATGACCGAAATTGCAAAAATATTTGCGAAATAATTATAAAGGCTGTTTGATTTAATTCAAACAGCCTTTATTTGTATGGAATTGACTGTAAGTTGTTGACTTATACGACGGTAATGTAGTATAATCGTTTTTGTAATGAAAAAAACAGGAGGATTGTTCTTTTGGTATTTTCAAGTTTAATGTTTATGTGCATATTTTTGCCGATAGTGCTGATTGCATATAATTTATCGAAAAATCTTACATATAAAAATACAGTACTGATTATCGCCTCGCTTTTTTTCTACGCGTGGGGGGAGCCGATATGGGTAGTGCTTTTGATATTCAGTGCGTTTGTGGATTATATAAACGGACGTATAATTGATAAATACTATGCGAGGGCAGGTGCAACGATTGCGCTTGTTTCGTCACTTGTGATAAATTTAGGCTTGCTTGCAATGTTTAAATATTCGGGATTTTTTATTGAAAACATCAACACGTTTTTACACACGTCAATCCCTAATCCGAATTTCAAACTGCCTATCGGAATATCGTTTTACACATTTCAAACGCTGTCGTATACGATAGATATGTACAGAGGAAAAACGCGAGTGCAAAAATCGTTTTTGGGATTTTTGGCATACGTTTCAATGTTTCCGCAGCTTGTCGCAGGACCTATTGTGCGGTACAGTACGGTTGCGAGCGAACTGAACAGCAGACGTGTTACGGCTGATGATTTTGCATACGGCGTAAAAAGATTTACCGCAGGTATGTGCAAAAAAGTAATGCTTGCAAACAGTTCGGGTGCGGTTGCGTCAATGGTGCTTGACAGTACAAGACTTACGGTTGCGTCATCATGGCTCGGAATAATAATGTATACATTTCAGATTTATTTCGATTTTTCTGGTTACAGTGATATGGCGATAGGCTTGGGAAGAATGTTGGGTTTTCACTTTGGTGAAAACTTTGAATATCCGTACATTTCAAGAAGTATAACCGAATTTTGGAGAAGGTGGCACATATCGCTGTCAACATTTTTCAGAGATTACGTCTATATACCGCTCGGCGGTAACAGATACCACGCAATACGAAATATATTCATAGTATGGCTTTTAACCGGACTTTGGCACGGAGCAAGCTGGAATTTTATATTTTGGGGATTGTTTTACGGTGTACTTTTGTTTATTGAAAAAACACTGTTTAAAAAGAAACTTCAAAAAATTCCCGCTCCCATCTGCTATATATACACTATGTTCTTTGTAATACTTGGTTGGGCACTGTTCTATTTTACGGACTTAAACGCACTTTGGACATTCATAAAGAGTGCATTCGGCGTGGGTACGGCATTGTACGACTTGACGGCGGTGTCAACATTCTG
>ENA-OPEE01002511-OPEE01002511.1-human-gut-metagenome-genome-assembly--contig:-NODE-2511-length-11426-cov-8.116612_pt1 | contig 11426 bp, 10 predicted proteins | sample MGYA00241263_ERZ501506 | MGnify/ENA primary metagenome ERZ501506 (study PRJEB25962, sample SAMEA2042626) | human gut metagenome | biome: human gut; feature: human-associated habitat; material: faeces...
GTCGTCTTTTGTTTTTCGGCATCATCCGCAATCTGTTTTCCTGTCGCATCCATATGATAATTTTTCTTCATGATCAGCTTCGAGATTGGCACAATCTTGTAACCCTGTTCCTCTAAATTGGTCAGCATGGCATCCAATGCATCCGCTGTATACTTTGCTCCATTGTGACAGAGGATAATGGCTCCCGGTGCAAGTGCTTTATGGTTGCAAACCGTCGTGATAATAGAATCCACACCATAATTCTTCCAATCCAGACTATCCACTGACCACTGAATCGGATAATAATGCATGGCGTACGCCGTCTTGATCACATCATTGTCGTAAGCCCCATAAGGCGGCCGAAACAGATACATCTCATAACCGGTCAGTTTTTTTACCTTATCATGCACAGTTTTTAATTCACTGTCTTTTTCCTCCTGGGAAATTGTCGTCATGTCATAATGATGCTCACTGTGGTTTCCCAGATCATGCCCTCTTTTTACCAGCTCTTTCACACAATCCGGGTTATCTTCTACCCAGCCTCCGGTCATAAAAAATGTCACCTTTACTTTATGTTTATCCAAAACATCCATGATACGCGGAAAATCTTCTGCTCCCCATGCAGCATCGAAGCTGAGTGCTACTTTCTTTTCTGTTGTGTCTACACAGTAAATCGGAAGTTCACGATCCCCGACCTTAGCACTTGTAATCACTGCAGATGTCGCCTGATACGAGACAAACATCAGACAGCAAATAAGAGCCATAACAAGAAAACCGTTTCCGATCTTCCTGCATGACTCTTTTTTTAATTCACGATGTATTTTTTTGAACATAATAACTCCATCAAATGTCTTTGTAGAGTATATGTACCATTCCAAAAATTTAGACGCAATTTATGCCTGCAGCTCATCCGCTCTCTGAATGAAATCAATCACCACAAGAATTGACTGCAGTGCTGCTTTCTCTGCAAATGTTGCATAATCCATAGAAGCTCCCTCTCCATCAGAAATGGAACGTAAAATTGCAAACGGAACTTTATTTACATAACAGACATGTCCGATAGATCCGCCTTCCATCTCACAGGCAATCGCATCAAACCGCTCATGAATCTTTGTCTTCTGCTCCGGTGTGCTGACAAACAGATCCCCTGTGGCAATCGTTCCGACATGATAGTGAATTCCTTTTTCTGCCAGGCAGCTGCCCAGCAGTCTGCACATTTTTTCATCTGTCGGCAGATACACTTCGTTGATACCGGAAAGAAGTCCAACCGGATCTCCCAGAGGTGTCGTATTCATATCGTGCTGCACTACCTTATCTGCCACAGCAACATCCATTACGCCAAGTTCTTTGCAAAGCGTACCACCCACACCGATATTGATCACATAATCCACATGAAACTCCAGAATCATTGCCTCCGCACAGATCGCGGCAAACACCTTGCCGATTCCACACACTGCTGCAACCACTTCTTTGTCCCCAATGGTTCCACACACATAGGTGACACCACTGTATTCTTTCGTGCTGATATCACTCATGGATGCTTTCAGGTTATCCACCTCAATCTGCATCGCACCAATTACTCCGATTCTCATGTATCTTTTCCTCCTGCAATCTGTTTTATTCCGGATATGTAAAATCCATATTTGTCTGTTCTTCCAGCACAGCAAGATAGGTTGCCGCTTCTGCCTTTGCCGCTGCGAGAGATAAATTTTCATAATGTCCGCACTCAATTGCAGACTTACCGAATACCTCTCCTTTATGATCATAAATCTGTCTCAAAACCTCTTTTGTCATAGCAAACACTTCTTTCGGACTTCTGCTGTTACGAACCAGCAGATAAAATCCGGTCTGACATCCCATCGGTCCAAAATAGACAACTTCATTTCCCATCCTGGAATTGCGAATATAGGTAGCAAACATATGCTCCAGAGAATGCATGGTTGCATTGTCCATATAATCTCCTGCGTTCGGCTTGCGCGTACGCAGATCATAGGTAATCACATCCCCATCTTCACGGGAAATATAAAATCCCGGCATCAGAAGATTGTGATTGATTGTAAAACTCTTAATTCGATTCATTTTGTGCCTCCTGCAAAAAACTACTATTTCTTGATCAGAGTTCCCATACCACCGGTAATCTCTCCTGCTTCTTTATTTAATTTGGTTACAAGAACAGAGCGGATCGCAGACTCTCCAATGAAGTCAATTGCAGCTTCAATCTTAGGTGCCATGGTTCCTTCTCCGAATTCTCCTGCCGCAAGATATTTCTTTGCATCGGCAAGAGAAAGGGTATCCAGCTTTACCTCGTCTTCTTTGCCATAATTCAGGCAAACCTTATCTACACTCGTAAGGATCACCAGCATATCCGCATCCAGAAGTTCTGCAAGCTTTCCGGCTGCAAGATCCTTCTCAATGACAGCACTGGCTCCCTGCAGACGGTTGTTCTGTGCCAGAACCGGGATTCCGCCTCCACCACAGGCAATGACAACCTGATCGGCATCGGACAGTGCGGAAATTGCATCAATTTCCACGATATCCATTGGCTTTGGAGATGCCACAATACGGCGGTATCCGCCTTCCACCTCTGTCACATGATTCCCCTTCTTTTCTTCTTCCTCTGCTTCTTCTTTTGTCATCACACGACCGATCACTTTGGTTGGATGATAAAATGCCTCATCATACGGATCAACGACAACCTGTGTCAGAACCGTAGAAACTGTCTTATAGATTCCGCGGTTTAATAACTCGGTACGAATGGCATTCTGCAGATCATATCCGATATATCCCTGGCTCATCGCAGAGCAGACAGATGTCGGAGTTGCTGTATATTCCGGATACAGACGGCAGAATTCGTTCATTGCCGTATGGATCATGCCAACCTGCGATCCATTGCTGTGTGTAATAACCACCTGATAATCTTCGCGGATAAAATCCGCAACTGCTTTTGCAGTACGCGCAGCTGCCTTCTGCTGTTCCGGCAGTGTACTTCCAAGAGCTTCATGTCCCAATGCGATTACAATTCTTTTCTTTTTCATACATCCTCCTAACTCTCCAACCCCGGCTTATGCTTCCAGGAATCTTTTTCTGGAGATAAAATTATACATAGTAACTAACATGGTGGAGAATATTTTTGCTACTGCATAAAACATTCCTAAATGTTCTACGGCAAACCACATGATCATCTGGTTCATCACAAGCCCGATCATACTGAGTGCCACAAAAATAACCATCTCCTGTGCCTTCGTCATGTCTTCCTTTCCAGTAAAAACAAAACGCATGCTCAGGATATAATTCACAATAACGGATACGGTAAACGACACGGCACTGGATGCAAAATAATGCATGATATGTGTCTCTGTCAAAAAGATCATCAGTCCATAATCAATGCCAAAGCACAATCCACCGACCGCACCAAACTTACAGAACTGAATGACCAGATCTTTTATCCTATTCATTTTTGTCTGACTCCTGTTTCTAAAACTGCAACTACCCCATAGCATTGTCTGCTGCCACAGGCAGTGTTGCTTTAAAATACAAAATAGATTGCCCGAATTATGTTCGGACAATCTATTATAGCGCATCTTATGCAATTTGTCATTAATTATTTGATCCACCAAATCCATCGAAGAAACCGGAGTTGCCGGAATTATCGGAATTTTCCGAGTTTCTGGAATTGCCGGAGTTACCGGAATCCTGTGAGTTCTGAGAATCATTGGAATGATCGGAACTGCTCTCGGATACAAAATCGGACTGTGCTGCAAGTGTCACGGTAATGGATTTTTCCTTGTAGCCATTTCCCAGCCGTTCCATTGTCATTTTTACTTCATCCCCTGATTTGTGGGATGCGATCAGCTGTTTCAGCTGCGTCATACCTGTAATTGTCTGACCGTCAAATTCTGTAATAATATCGCCCTGACGAAGTCCTGCTTTTTCTGCCGGTGATCCGGAAACAACCTGATATACATATACACCCTGCGGCATGTTATAAGCACTGGCAACACTGGAGGAAATATCCTGTCCCTGAATACCGAGGAATGCAGCCTTTGACTGATCTACCTGTCCTTTTTCAATCAGCTGTTCAACGATCGGCATGGCATCTGACATCGGGATTGCATAACCAAATCCTTCTACACTCGTATCGGAATATTTTGCAGAGTTGATACCAACAACCTCTCCGCTTGCATTCAGCAGCGCACCACCGCTGTTGCCAGGGTTAATTGCTGCATTGGTCTGGATCATGTTGTTATTGACCACGGTCTCTCCGGTCTGTTCATCCTGCACGGTAACGGTTCTTCCTAACGCACTGATAATACCGTTGGTAACGGACTGTCCATAACCAAGTGCATTACCGATGGCGATAACGCCCTGACCAACTTCCAAGGTATCGGTGTCCTCGTTTACCGTAGCTACCTTGATTTCTTTTAATGTAGAATCCTTAATATCACTCAATGCTACTTTGACTACCGCCAGATCATCCGAAGCATCTGTTCCCTGCACCTTGCATTCTACGGTTTCGTTATCCACAAACTGCACTTTCAGTGAATCGGCATCTGCGACTACGTGGTTGTTTGTTGCAATGTAAAGATATTTACTGTCCTGTTTGATAATAATACCGGACCCTGCACTCTCACTCTGCTGCTGCTGTGTCCCCCAGAATGTCTGATAGGATACTGTTCCGGTATTTGTAATTGCCACAATGCTCGGCATTGCCTCTTTTGCGATTCCGGAAACATCGGAAAGATCCGCTGCATTGCCGGTACTCGTCTGGCTGACTTTTGCGGAAGAAGAACTCTTTGAACTGCTTACATTCTGTCCGGAAACTCCCAGCGCTTTGGTTCCTACATAGCTGACTCCGGTAAATACACCTCCGGCTACCAGACCAAAGACCAGAGCAACTGCCGCACACTTACCAATGGTAGCTCCAAATCCGGACCTGCGACGCGGTTTCCGGGGTGCCGGACCTCCGGTCGGCTGCTGATACGGATTGTACGCATTGTATGATGTATTCTGGTATGTCTGTCCCTGACTGTTGCTGTTGTACGGATTGTACCCATTCTGATTATTTTGTGTATTCTGATTTTGATCCATATTGTTATAATAGTTGTTATCCATAATGAAAAACTCCTTTCCTGTTTTCTAAGGAGAATTCTACCTGTCAACTGTGTTCAAATTGTGACAAAGTTCTGTAAATTTTGTAAATCCCTGTTAAATGGCAATGCCATTTTTCTTTAACAGTTCTCTGGCAGACTCTACCGAATCAGTTCCGAGCGCATTTTTCACCGGTGCAAATTCCTTTTCCCGCTCAACCTCAAACGGAAGACAATTATCCATCATATACACCATATCCAGTATGAGTGTTTCAAATTTGTAGGCATTCGGCTCCTTCGGTTTCTGCAGCTGACCGCTTTCATCCAGATACGGAACCTTCTTCTCTACAATATGCATCGGAAGATTTGTTTTTACAATCTCCATCAGCTTATCCACACGGAACAGATAATTTAAAATCACACCGAACCCGTAAAGCAGCGAACCATTTTCATTGACAGCCTCTGCCATCTCCGGTGTCAGTTCATAGTATTCGACAATCGATGGTTTTCCATCTTCCAGACACATTGCACCCACACGTTCATACGGAGAAACCTTACGCACGACTTTCGAACCACACACACATCCAGACAAAATCGTTGCCCCGACAAACACCGGATCCGCAATCCTCTGCAATACATTGTCCACGGCAAAAACATTCAGCCATTCAATTCCACGTGTCCGGATATCTTCATCCAGATGTGCCCGAAGCATGGATTTAAACCATCCACCGTTTCCATTCGGAGACATCGCGAGAGAATCCTCCGATTCCATCAGTATGTTTCCATCAAAATCGACCGCCGGAACCATTTCCTGCACAAAAAATTTCACATAACTGCTGTCATATCCGAAAAAATCATGTTCTTCAAAAAACGCCCGTGTCTGTGCATCGTTTTTTTCACTGGTCATAATATAAAGCGGAATCCACACGCCTGCCTCATGTTTTACCTGCATCAGATTTTTTATCAGCTGTTCAAAAATATAGAGTGTTTTCGTCACTCCGATATTAAACATGCCTTTTGCCTTGTCAAATCCCAGCCGGGTACCCTGCCCTCCCGCCAGAAGAATTGCACCGACTTTTCCTTCCCGGAGTGCTTTCAGTCCCGTTTCCCGATACAGATCTTCCTTCTTTCGGATTTCAGAAAGTTCGGTCGCCTGCAGCGGTGCAAACGTTCCTCTTTGCTGTTTTTTCCGATGAATCAGTTCCAGACAGGACCAGTCCATTTCCTCCAGCTGTTTTTCCAGTTTCTCCGGCACCTGCGCATCTGTCAGTTTCTGTAAATATTTCTGCTTATACTCCATAATATTTTTCTTTACCTGTTCGTTCATGGAAACATTCTCCTTTATCTTTATTGACTTTCCTCTCCAATGACAACAGTAGACCAATCATGCCGATTGGTCTACTCTTATTCCTCAATTGATTACTGTACATTTGTTCCGCCAGTAGTTTCTGATCCCTTCTGGATCTCATCCGTGCCTGTGGCACCTACTGTCTCGTTATAATCCGATGTATTAATCTTTGCAGAATCTGCCGTGATTCCGGTTGTATTTACAATCGTTTCAGAGATTGCCTGCACCGTCTGTGATGGTGTATACGCGGCATCATCAAACATGTATTCATGCAGTTTTTTTACATTCGTCACAAGATCTGCCGGAATTACCGTATCTCCGCATCTCGGCATGTTTTTCGTAGTCAGATCTGTTGGAAAACCAGTGGTGCTGCTGATTTTGTACTTGGTTACATCTTTCGCCAGACTCACCATCTGATCCAGCGAAAGTGTTGTGGAAATATCATCTACCATACTGTTGCAGATTTTCACCAATGTTGCCGGATTTGCCTTCTTTGCTTTCTCCAGCATTGCCTGCAGCACAATTCTCTGACGGGATGCACGTTTAAAGTCATCTCCGGAAAGTTTTCGGATTCTGGCATATGTGGTTGCCTGTGTTCCGTCCAGATGCACCAGACCGTACTGTGTCACATTCGGGGTATTCTTTCCGGTTACGCCGTCCACATCTTTCTTGTACTTGTTGATCTGGTTCATCTCGCCCTGGGTAATATTCAGATCCAGTCCTCCCAGATCATCAATCACTTCTACGACAGCTGCCCAGTCCACACACACATATTCCTTGATATCCAGATCCAGATTGGAATTTAACATCTGAACCGCCTGTTTTGCCCCGCCTCTGGCATAAGCATTGTTACACTTGAAATAAGTGCCGCCTCCGACTGACAGAAATGTATCACGGTATACCGATACCAGTTTGACATTTTTTGTCTTATTATCAATACTTGCAATCATGACAACATCGGAATTTCCCTCTTGGTAGTTATTTGCACTCCGGTTATCCAGACCAAACACTGCAATATTGGTATATCCTTCCAAAGACTCCAAGGTATCTTTGCTGAGATCATCATTAATTCCTGCCTCCGTCTCACTCATATTTTCATATTTCACACGATTTACCATGCCAATAAAATACGCAGCGACAAGCAGGATTGCGAGAAGCAGAATTTCAAATACAAACAATACAATCTTTCTGCTCTTCTTTTTCTTTCTTCTCTTTTTTCTTCTTCTATTATCTGCCATTTTTTTAATCCTTTTGCCTATTGTGTATATACAGCCATGCGTCTGCATAACTGATGCGGTCCTGTTCCGACATGGAAGTATATTTCTCCAGGTCGAGATTGGTCAGCCGCATCTGCGCGTTCCCACACTGATGACATTCGACATCTTTTCGTCTGGAAACCATACGGAGCCATCCACATTGCGGACAAATGTATATTTTCATCATAACTGTCTACCGATTATTCAAAGTGCTTTAACACTTCTGCTTTTAATTCTTCCAGCATCTGATCTGCACCATCCAGGGTATCTCCCTTAACACCGACATAGAATTTAATCTTCGGTTCTGTTCCGGATGGACGTACACAGCACCATGCATTATCGGATAACTCATAATACAGGACATTGGAAGACGGAAGTCCGGTAGCAGTCACCTCCCCGGTCTTTAAATCCTTACGGGTGTCTGCCTTGTAATCGCGGACTGCAAGTACATCAAACGCTCCAAGCTTTGCCGGAGTACTCTGTCTTGCCCGATCCATAATCTGCTGAATCTGTGCCGCACCATCGATACCCTTAAGTGTCATGGTTGCGATTCCTTCCCGGTAATATCCGTACTTTTCGTACATGTCAATCATACCATCCCAGAGTGTCTTTCCCTGTGATTTATAAAAAGCAGCAACCTCACACAGCATACATACGGCTGCCGGTGCATCCTTATCCCTTGCATAAGTACCCGGAAGACATCCATAGCTTTCTTCAAATCCGAACACATAGTTCTTCTCTCCGGACTTTTCATATTTCAGCATCTGCTCACCAATATACTTAAATCCAGTCAGTACTTCCACCAGCTCCACATCGTATGCCTTTGCGATTGCCTTTGCCATGTCGGTGGAAACAATGGATTCTACCAGTACCGGATTCTCCGGCATTGTATTATTTGCACGTTTCTGTCCCAGAATATATTCCGCAATCAGCATTGCAGACATGTTTCCGGTAAATGTCACATACTCGCCGCTTTTCGTATCCTTGCAGTATACACCCAGACGGTCGGCATCCGGATCGGTTGCCAGAACCAGATCCGCATCCTTTTCCTTCGCAAGCTTTAATGCAAGTTCCCATGCATCCGGATTCTCCGGGTTCGGATACGGAGCCGTCGGGAAATGTCCGTCGGCAACTGCCTGCTGTGGCTCGATATATACATTTTCAAATCCCAGATCATGCAGCACACGTTTGACCGGACCAAGACCGGTTCCGTGTAACGGTGTATAAACAATCTTGATATCCTTTGCCATCTTTTTGATGATCTCCGGATGAATGGATAAATTTCTCAGCTCTGCAAAATAGGATTCATCCACATCGTCGCTGATGATCTGATACAGCCCTTCTGCCTGTGCTTTTTCCTTCTCCATGGTCTTTACCATGTCAAAAGAAGTTACTTTTGCTACTTCCGCCATAATACCGGTATCATGTGGCGGTGTTACCTGCGCGCCGTCTTCCCAGTATACTTTATATCCGTTATATTCTCTCGGGTTATGGCTTGCGGTAATAACAATACCGGCAATACATCCGAGTGTCCGGACAGCAAATGAAAGTTCCGGAACCGGGCGCAGACTCTTGAACACATATGTTTTGATTCCGTTTGCTGCAAGACAAAGCGCCGCTGCATCGGTAAATTCATCTGCCATCAGACGGGAATCATGTGCGATTGCCACACCTTTCTCCTGTCCTCCCTGTGCCAGAATATAGTTTGCCAGTCCCTGTGTCGCCTGACGGACCGTGTAGATATTCATACGATTGGTTCCCGCACCGATCACCCCGCGCAATCCGGCGGTTCCAAACTCCAGTGTACGATAAAAACGATCCTCGATCTCCTTGTCATCACCGGCAATTGCCTTCAGTTCTTCCCTTGTCTGATCATCGAAATACGGGTCATTACACCACTTGTCATATTCCTGTCTGTAATCCATGATTTTCCTATCCTCCTGATCTGCACTCCTTGCGATACATATTCTATGCTTCGCCCAAGATTTTTAAATTCTCTCCACTTGCAATTTTCTGAAACTCAATTGCTGTATGCCATTTTATCACAATCTTGGTTTTTTGAAAAGTTTTTCACGGAAATATTAGAATTCCTTAAGAAACTCATCCAGCTCCTTTTTTGCCTGCTCATAGGACCGGAAAACAATCCCATGAATGCCACAGGTTTCTGCTCCTTTTATATTTACCGGACGATCATCAATAAATACGCTTTCTTCCGGTTCCAGCCAGTATTCATCACACAGATATTCATAAATTTCTGGATCCGGCTTCATTTTCTTTATTTTATATGAAAAAACAACGCCATCCATAAGCGGAAGAAATTTCAGTTTATCCTTTGTCTGATCCAGCATGTTTTCACTATAGTTGGAAAGGATATACACATGATATCCTCTTGCCTTCAGATCGAGAATCCATTCCATGGCATACGGGAACAGTTCCACGGTATTTCCGACGGTTTTATGGATTTTCGTAATTTCGTCTGCCAGTTCGGGTGCTCCCGCAATAAATTTCTGTAAGAATTCATCCGGTGTCCCAAGTCCCTGATCGGACGTATCCCACAATTTGTTTTGAAACATTGCTTCATTAATTTTTTTCTGATTTTCTTTGCTGATTCCCAGACGCTGCATATATGCATCCGGCTCGTAGGAAACCAGAACCTTTCCCACATCAAAGATTATATTTCTTATCATGTCTTTTCTACTCCTTCATCCAGTCTTTTTACTGCCGATTTTATCATAACACAAAAACGCCGCATCGTACACACTGGTATCGACACGGCGTTCATTCGTTATGTTCTAGCAATATATCTGAAATGTTGAATTCTCCTCCTTTCCAACACTGAGCATCTGCATCTGCTGATCCAGCATGCCTGCAAACGATGCCTTCTTCTGCTTCATCTGGGATTCCCCATGATTCTCACGTGGAGACTGATAGGTAATCGCAATGATGCTTCCTACGGGTACAATTGTCTGATATCTGTCCTTGATTGCTGCGGTAACGCGCCTCCCTTCCATGATTGGCGTTCTTTTTGTTTACCTACACAATATATATCGGACATCTTTTCCATTTCTTAACCGTTTTCTGAATTTTTTTATTTTATCACCCTCATTTTCAATAAAACAAGGGCAGAATCACAATGATTCCACCCTTATCCTTATAATCATCTAAGAATGACCGAAATTTATTTTTTTGTATAGTATCCACCGTATACGATCTCATAATGGTCGAAATTCGGATGGCTGTAAGGGCTCTTGGAAACGGTTTCCGAAGTAGTTTTTGTTTCCTTTTTATCCAGGTATAAGGAGCTGGTAGATACATCTATGATGGTTCCGTTTGCATCATAGCTGATAATATAAATTTCTCCATACACATACTGACTTGTTTTGTTTACCTTTTTCAGCTTAAATGAAATACTGGAATCTGATACCTGTTCATCTGTGACAGTAACGGAAAGCTTATCTTTTCCCAGCACTTTATATTTCTGTTCCGGATTTCTGTCAAATGCCGTAATCTTTACACTGGACTGCGAAATATCAACATCTGCCGCAGATGAGACATAAATACTTTCGTATGCAGTCTTTCCACTCATTACACGATAAACAATCTCATCTTTTGCTGCAACCTCAGATCCGGAACTGTTCTTTAATGAGTAGCGTACCGCCAACCGGTCAAACGTTGCCTTCGTATTGTTTTTCACACGGATCAGAATATAATTTCCATCCAGTTTCTGAAGCTTAAGGTCAAACTTCGGCTCCGCAA